>OGCI01000066.1_pt1 | contig 121142 bp, 116 predicted proteins | sample 1570021 | NCBI WGS metagenome assembly OGCI01 (sample SAMN06264664, study PRJEB24512) | hot springs metagenome | isolation source: Hot spring water | place: South Africa: Tshipise | collected 2015-06-21 | reverse complement strand
GTGGCCTATAAGGCGATCCTGGACGTGAAGCAGGACCTGCTCAAGTTCACCAGCCTGTGGCTCGAGTACGCAAAGATTGACGATGCGTTCTGGATGGTGGGGGACACCGTGGATGACGGTTTGGGGGACAGGAACAGCAGCGCCTACAGCAACTACGGCGCCAAGGCGCTGGCCAATCGTGGTGCAAGTACCGGCAACGGCGATACCACCGTGTTCTTCGCCCGCGCCGAGCAGAAGTGGAACGACAAGTGGTCCACCTTCCAGCGCTACATGAGGGCGGACTTCTCCGGTGCCAGGGATGCCACCCAGGTGGGCAACGTGGAAGATACGGTTAACTACACCTTCGGTGTGGCCTACCAGCTCAATCCGGCGGTCCGGTTCGAGCTCCTGTACGACAAGATCGACTACGGCACCAGCACCGGCAACCACAGCGATTTCCGCTCCGGGGACGACCACCTGGTTCGGTTCCGGACCCAGGTGGTCTTCTGATCTGCAGTCTGTAGCCGGGGGGATGCGGCGACGCCCGTGTCCCTCCGGCCCTTCTTGGCCCCTGGGGTTACGGGGCAGTATAAGAAAAATAAGAAAGCGGGGCCGGATCGGTGTCCGGCCCCGCGGTACGTTCTTGGCAGTCCCAAGGGGATTCGAACCCCTGTTTCCGGGCTGAGAACCCGGCGTCCTAGGCCTCTGGACGATGGGACCGCGTATCACACGGGAGTCATTCTACCATTCCCCATGGGAACGCGCAAGGGGGCATTGGGCGTGTAAGGTTCAGTCTTCGGTGGCCTCTTGGGTTGCCTTGTGGGAGACCGGGTCCCCGTCCCTCATGCCCTCCGGGAAGGGGGTTATGACCCGGTCGGATGTGGACAGCCCCTCAAGGACCATCAGCATCCCGTCCCTTTCGGCCCCCGGCTTGATGATCCTCTCCCGCGCCTTACCGTCCTCCAGGACGAATACCTTGCCACCCATGGCGGCCTCAACGGGTATCTTGAGCCCCCTCTGGGTGCCCTTCACGAAGGTCACCCGGGAGAGCATGCCGGGTTTCAGGTTTCCCGGGTTCTCCATCCACACCTGGGCCTTGACGGTCCTGGTGGAGGTGTCCACGTAGGGGTAGATGGTCTTCAGCGTCCCCCGGAAGGTCACGTCCCCCAGGGCCTCGCAGGTAACCGTGGCGGCCATGCCCTCCTTCAGGTCCTTGAGCTCCGTCTCCGGCAGGTTCACCGTGGCCTTGAGGATCCGCACGTTAGCCACCCGGAAGAGGGGAGTGGAGGGGCCCGCCATGGTGCCCGGCGCTATGCCGTAGTCGTCCAGCACGGTGCCGTCCACCGGGGAGGTTATCTGGTAGTCCCGCCGGTTGACCCTCTGGGCGCTCAGGGAGGCGGAGGCGGATCCCAGGTTGGCCTCCGCCTGCCGGTAGGATGCCTCCGCCTGGCTAAGGGCGGTGGAGCGCTTGTCCATCTCCTGCCGGGTGGCGTACCCCTGCTCGAACAGCCTCCGGTAGCGCTCCATCTCCCGCCGGGCCTCCTCCAGGCTCGCCCGGGCCTGCTGGAGGCTTGCCCGGGCGGACTCCACCTGGGCGGATGAGGCCCTCACCTGGGCCTCCTGGGCGTCGTAGTCGATCACCGCCAGGAGCTGTCCCTTCCGGACCCGCTCCCCCGGGTGGGCAGTCACCCGGGTGACTCGGCCGGTCACCTTGGAGTAGAGGACCGCGTCCTCCAGGGCCTCCAGGGTAGAGGCGCCGCCGAATGTGACCTGCACCTCCCATGGCTCGGGGGCCACGGTGGCCACCGCCGGAGCTGGTGCCTGGGCCCTGGGCTGGGCCTTCTTGGGGGCCTTGAGCCCCCGGGTGACCCCCAGGGCGATGAGCACCGCCGCCAGGGTTAGCATAAGGATCGTTCTGTTACGCTTGGTCATGGGATCGCACCTCCCGGTTCATCACCTTGTCATCTTCTCCAGATCCTCCAGGATGGTACCCCGCTGATAGGCCAGGTTCTTCATGGCCCCCAGGAGGGACCTCACCGCCTCCAGATAGGTCACCTCCGCCTGGGTCAGGTCCCGGCGGGCGGATATGAGGTCCAGCTGGGTGTTTACCCCCTCCCGGTAGCCCACCTCCGCCAGGGCGAGGCTCTCCCGGCTCACCTCCAGGCTGCCTCGGTAGGCGGACAGGTTCTCCCGGGCGATCCTTAGGGCTATTATCCCCTTGCTCACCTGTTCCCGGATGGAGTCCTCCAGTTCCCTAAGGCCGATCCTTGCCTTCTCCAGCTTTGCGGCCTCCTGGGAGACCTTGGCGTCCGTCTTTCCGAAGTCCAGGAGGGGCACCGTCAGGTTCAGGGAGGCGGTCCACTCCCCCTCCTTGGTGCTCCCCGGCTTGTCGTGGTAGAGCCGGTAGCTGCCCGAGAGCGACGCGGAGGGTCTCATGGACGCGCCGGCTATTATGAGCCCCTGACGCTGGATTTCCAGGTCCTCCCGGAGGGCCATCAGATCCCGCCGGTTCCTCAAGGCCTCCGCCAGCGCCCGGTCCTCCTCGAGATCCAGGTCCACCGGTTTCAGCTCCCCCTTGACCGATAGACTGGTGGAGGGGTCCAGCCCCATGGCCCTGGAGAGGGTGACGAGCGACCGCTCCAGGTTGCCCCGGGCGGTGACCACCGATCCCACCGCGTCCCGCAGGTTCTGCTCCATTCGGGAGACCTCCAACTTGGTGTTAAGCCCCACCTCAAGCCTCTTCCGGGCCATGTCCAGCGCCCTTGCGTAGTAGTCCCGGGTCTGCTCCGCGGAGCGGAGCTTCTCCCTCTGAAGGAGCGCGTCCAGGAACGCGTCCCATGCCACGGAGGCCGCCTCCTCCCGGGCGCGTTGCAGGTTGTGCTGGGCCTTCCTCAGGTTGGCCTCTGCCTGATGGAGACCCGCGGTTATGGCCCCCCCGGCGTAGACCGTCTGGGATAGGCTTATGTCCCCGTAGTTGTTCCGCTCCGAGCCCTCCTCGCTGGACCGGCTGGCCCCCCCCTGAAGGTTCACAGTGGGCATCATGGCCGATCTGGCCTGCTGGAGGAGGGCCTGGGCGGCCTTCACGTCCTGCTCCGCCGCCAGGACCGCCTGGCTGTTTTGGATCGCCGTCTGGACCGCCTCCTTCAGCGTCAGATCCAGGGCCATGGAACGCGCTGGGTTCAAGACCAAGATGGAGGACACCACCGCCAGGGTGCCCAGGAGGCGGCGAAATCCCTCCATGCTAGCCAAAGAGATCCTCATGTTCAGTTCCCCTCCCGTAGCCTCGGGGCCTTGGCGCCCCGAAGGTATCTCAAAAGGGCCCTGGCCCTGTCCTTCATGTCGTCCAGGATCAGGTATACGGTGGGCACCACGAAGAGGGTTAGCAACGTGGAGGTGGAGAGACCCCCCACCACCGCCACCGCCATGGACTGTCGGAAGTCTGCCCCCTCGGAGAGCTTGAGTGCCGTGGGGATCGCCCCCACCATGGTGCTAACCGCGGTTATGAGGATCGGCCTCAGCCTCAAGGGCCCCGCGGTGAGCACCGCCGCCGTCTTGGGTGCCCCCTTCTCCCTCTCCTGGTTTATGAAGTCCACCAGGATTATCCCGTTGTTCACCACGATGCCCACCAGCAGGATTATGCCGATGAAGCTCATCATGTCCAGCTCGTTCCCCATTAGGAACAGGAGACCGAACGCCCCGGGGGTCAGGAGCGGCAGGGAGAACATGACCGTCAGGGGGTGAAGGAACGACTCGAACTGGATGGCCATCACCACGTACACCAGGGCTATGGCTATGGCCAGGGCGGTGAAGAGCCTCTTGAAGTCGTCCCGCTGGCTCTTGGACCTGCCGGAGGGCATGATCTGGACCCCCTCGCCGGGGCGGACGAACTTCCGGAAGGACCCCTCCATCATGGTCATCAGCTCGCCGGTGGAGATCCCCCTTCCGTTGACGCTTATCTCCACCGAGTTCCTCCGGGAGTACCGGTTTATCACATTGGGGGCCAGCACCTTGCGGACGTCAACCACCCCGGGTATCCGGATGGAGCTCCCGTTGGCCCTCACCGCCACGTCCTTCACGTCCTCCGCGGAGGTCCTGGCCATCTGGTCCGCCATGATCCTTATGTCGTACCGGAAGCCCCCCTCCTTGAAGACCCCCACCTTTGTGCCCCCGAAGTAGGCCTGGATCTCCTGGGCCAGGTCCTTGACGCTCAGGTCCAGCGCGTCCGCCATGGGGCGGTTTATGAGGATCTCCAGCTGGGGGATGTTGAGTCGCACGTCGGTGTCGAAGTCCGACACCTTGCCGGTGGCCTCCAGGTCCCGCCTCATCTGCTCCGCTATCTGGTAGAGCCTCTCGGTGGTGGCCCCCACCAGCATCATGGTGACCCCCGATCGGCCCTCCTGGGAGAAGGTGAGCTTCCCCTCCCGGAAAGACGACAGGTCCTTCCTCACCTGGTCGATCACCTGGTCTATGGGGGGTCTCTCCTTTATGGGCACCAGCTCTACCGATATGCTCCCCTTGTTGGCCTCCCCCCCAATGCCGGACCCCGCGTCACCGTAGGTGTACTTCACGTATTGGTTCCGGCGGATCCGATGGTCCAGCTTAGCGATGAACTCCTGGGTCCGCTCCAGGGACGAGCCCGGTGGCAGCTCCACGTCCACCGAGAAGGATCCCCTGTCGCTGGTGGGGAAGAAGCCCTTGCCTATGTTGGCTGCCAGCCCCAGCCCCAGGACGAAGAGCCCAAAGGCGGCCAGCACCACCGCCTTCCGATGCCCCACCGCCCAGAAGAGGGACCTGCGGTATCCCGCCTCCAGGCGGGCAAAGAACCTGTCGAAGGCCCGCCCTAGCCTTCCCGGCTCCGGCTCGTGCTTCAGCGCCAGGGAGCAGAGGAAGGGGGTTAGGGTAAGGGAGACCAGCAGGGACAGCCCCACAGTGACCACCACGGTTATGCCGAAGTGGTAGAAGAAGCGTCCCACGATGCCTCCCATGAAGGCTATGGGGGCGAAGACCGCCATGGTGGTGGCCGCCCCGGCCACCACCGAGAAGGCCACCTCCTGGGTGCCCTTGATGGAGGCCTCCAGGGGCTTAAGCCCCCCCTCCACCTGACGGTGCACGTTCTCCAGAACCACCGTGGTGGCGTCCACCACCATGCCCACCGCCAGGGATATGCCCATCATGGTCAGGTTGTTTATGCTGAGCCCCAATGCCCTCATGACCAGAAAGCTCCCTATCAGGGAGACCGGGATGGAGATGACGGTTATGAAGGTGGACCTCAGGGTCTTGAAGAAGAGGAACATCACCAGGGCGCAGAGTAGCACCGCCTGGAAGACGTTGGAGAAGACCCCCCGGATGGACCTCATGATGTAGTCCGACTGGTCCCCTATGACCAGGATGTCCACCCCCGCCGGGGCCTGGCGCCTCATCTCCTGAACCGCCTCCCGGACCCGGCGGCACACCGCCACCTCGTTGGCCCCCCGCTGCTTCTTGACGGTTATGAAGATGGTGTCCGAGCCGTTGTAGAGGGCGGCGCTACCCTTGTCCTCCAGCCCGTCCTCCACCCGGGCCACGTCCCGGAGCCGTACCATGGCGTTGCCCTCCACCTTGATGGGCATGGAGGACAGGTCCTCCACGGTCTGGTACTCCCCGATGAGCCGAAGCTGGATCTCCTGGCGGGTGTTCTTGACGTTCCCCGCCGGTAGCTCCACGTGCTTGGCCTTGAAGGCGTCGATCACGTCCTTAACCATCAGGTTCCTGGCCTCCAGCTTGACCGGGTCCAGCCAAACCCGGATCTCCCGGGTCCTTAGCCCCGGGGTGCCCACCTCACCAACCCCTTCGATGGCCTGGATCCGGGGCTTCAGCACCTTGTCGGCGAAGGTGGCCAGCCCCTTGGGATCCGATCCCCCCACCAGCGCCAGGGTTATTATCGCCCGGTCCCCGATGGAGAACTTCTGGACCACCGGGGTGTCCGCCTCGCTGGGCAGCGACCGGGCCGCCAGGTTGACCTTGTCCCGCACGTCCGCCGCCGCCCGGTCCACGTCCACCCCCAGCTGGAACTCCAGCACCGTGATGGACACCCCCTGGTAGCTGCTGGAGGACATGCTGTCCACCCCCGATAGGGTGGACAGCTTGTCCTCGATCACGTCCGCCACGTCGTTGTCCATCACCTTGGCGCTGGCGCCGGTCATGGAGGTGGAGACCGTCACCACCGGCAGATCTATGTCCGGTATCAGCTGAAGCCCCATGGCGGAAAGGGCCATGAGGCCGAAGAGCACCATCGCCCCGGTTAGCATGGTCACCGTGACCGGCCGCCTCACCGAGAACTCCCAAAGCTTCACAGTTCAGCCCCCCTTCTCCTGAGCCCGTGGAGGATTATCCCCGTGAGCAGGCTCGATATGTCCTCCTGTCCAATTCCGTGGGAGTCCCGGTCCTCCGTGGCCAGGAGCCTGCCTAGGCCCATCATGGTGCAGTGGATCACCGCCTCGGCCCCCCTGGGATCCACCTCCACCAGCCCACCGGACCTTACCCCCGCCTCCAGGATCCGCAGCATGGAATCCCTTATGGTCACCAGCGGGTGCTTTGGGTCCTGACAGCTACGCTTCCGGGCCAGGAGACGTGGGTCGTCCTCGAAGGCCCTCACTATGGCGGCTATCACGTGCCGATTCCGGTACATCCCCGAGGTGGCCACCTGGAGCGCCTCCCCCAGGGCCTCCACCGGGTCCGCTTCCCCCGCCTCCACTCGGTCCGCCAGGGACTTCAAGGCCTCGGCGGTCCTCATGCCGTTCCTCTCCATCACGAAGAAGAGCACGTCCCCCTTGCCGTCGAAGTAGTTGTAGACCGTACCCTTGGCCACCCCGGCCCTGGCGGCCAGCTTCCCCATGGTGAACCCCTTCCAGCCCTCCTCCCTCAGCAGTCCCACCGCCGCCTCGTAGAGGGCGTCCCGGGTCACCGACTCCATCAGACTCCTCTTCCTCTCCGAGAGCTTCAAACCGTCGGTTACCTCCCTGTTACGCTGGTCATAAAATAGACCAGCGGTCATCAATGGGGGAAGTCTAGCCCGGTCATCGGTGACCGTCAAGCTGTCAAGTTTGCCTATCCTGTCCGCCAGGTCGATGGATTATAATCGGCTGGAAAAGTCAACCGTGGAGGTGGGCATTTTGGACGCTAAGCTTCTGGGTCTGGTGAGCAGGGAGGTCTCGGAGGGCCGCATGGGGGTCCTCTGCACGGTGGTGGAGGAGGTGGGCTCGTCCCCCCGTAGCCGGGGGGCCTCCATGTGGGTCAGGCCCGACGGCTCCATAGCGGGCACCGTGGGGGGTGGGCTCCTGGAACACCAGGTGATCCAGCGGGCCCTGGAGATGCTGAAGACTGGGGAGGGGTGTGCCACCTTCAAGAAGAACCTGAACGCCCCGGACGGGATGGTGTGCGGCGGGGAGGTGACCGTCTACCTGGAGGTGCTGGGCAACGAGGAGCGGCTGGTCATCTTCGGCGCCGGGCACGTGGGGAAGGCCATCGGGGACCTGGCCCACTTCCTGGGCTTCTCGGTGGTGGTCTGGGACGAGCGGGAGGAGTTCGCCAATCCCGAGCGGTTTCCCTACGGGGAGGTTCACCCGGTGTCCCTGGGGGAGTTCATGTCCCGCTTCAGCGGTGGGTCCAGGACCTACGTGGTCATATGCACCCGGGGGCACGCCCTTGACGGGGAGGTGGTGCGCCTCACCGACGGGCTCGAGGCGGCCTACATAGGGCTCATAGGCTCCCGGAGCAAGCTGGGGGTTCTGAAGGCCAACCTGCTCAAGGAGGGGGTCAGCGAGGCCCACTTCGACCGGATCTTCAAGCCCATAGGGCTGCCCATAAAGGCGGAGACCCCGGAGGAGATAGCCCTGTCGGTCATGGCGGAGATAGTGGCGGTCAAGCGTGGGGCGGACGTGGGGGCCCTTCGGGCTCCCTGGTGAGGGGATGAGCTCCCCGGGCCCCCTGGCGGGGCTTATCCTGTCCGCGGGCTACTCGAGCCGGATGGGGACCCTGAAGGCGGCGCTACCTATTGGGGACGTGACGGTCCTGGAGCGGGCGGTGCGGCTGCTATCCGGGGTCTGCGATCCGGTGGTGGCGGTGCTGGGTCACCGGATGGAGGAGCTGGCCCCCCTGGCCAGGTCCTCCGGTGCGGCGGTGGTGGAGAACCCCCGGTACCACACCGGCATGTTCTCCTCCATCCAGGCGGGGGTGGGGGCCCTGGCGGACCTGCCGGTCCGGGGGCTGGTGATGCTCCCCGTGGACGTGCCGCTGGTGAGGCCCTGCACCGTCCGCTCCCTGGTGGCCTCCTACCGGGGGCAGGACGCACTGGTGCCCGCCTTCAAGGGCAAGAGGGGGCACCCGCCGGTCATATCCAGGGGGCGCTTCGGTGAGATCCTGGCCTTCCAGGGGCAGGGGGGCCTCCGGTCCCTGATGGACCTTTGGGAGGTGGAGGAGCTCCCGGTGCTCGACCGTCACGTGCTCATGGACATGGACTCCCCGGAGGACTACCGTCGGGTCCTGGACCGGCTACCCTATATGGATGTGCCGGACCGGGAGGAGTGCCTGGAGCTGCTACGGATCATGGGGACCCCTACAGGGGTGGTGGAGCACTCCCTGAAGGTGGCGGAGGTGGGGCTCCGGATCGGAAGGGTCCTGGCGGATGCGGGGTATGAGCTTGACGTGGAGGCCATCCGATCCGGCTGTCTTTTGCACGACCTGGCCAAGGGGGGTCGGGACCACGAGGCGGAGGGGGGGCGGATCCTGTCGGAAATGGGGTTCACTCGCCTTGGGGAGATGGTAGCCTCCCACAGGGACCTGCCTGAAGGGGCGTCGATGGAGGCCCAGGTGCTGTACCTGGCGGACAAGTCGGTCATGTCCACCCGGCTGGTTGCCTTGGAGGAGAGGATGGAGGCCATGGAGGCCCGGTTCGCCGGGGATCCGCCCGCCCTGGAGGCGGCCAGGCGCAGGATCCGTCGCGCCATGGGGGTGAGGGCCCTGGTGGAGGAGGCGGCGGGGGGGCGCTTCTGGAGGTGATCCGGGGTGGATAGGCTACTGCTGGTCCGGCACGGTGAGACTGGTGCCCCGCGGGGGATCATGCTGGGGGGAAGGACCGATGTGCCCCTCTCGGAGGAGGGGGAACGCATGTCTCGGGCCCTGGGGGGTCTCTTGAGGTCCCTGGGGGCGGGTAGCGCCGTCTCCAGCCCAATGGTCCGCTGTACCGCCACCGCCCGCCTGGCGGGGCTCGATTTCCTGGTGGAGGAGGCGTTCAGGGAGCTGGACCTGGGTCTGTGGGATGGGCTGAGCAAGGCGGAGGTCCAGGCCCGGTGGCCAATGGAGTTCAAGCTTAGGGGGGAGGACCTGGCGGGGGTCCGTCCTCCCGGGGGCGAGAGTTTCCAGGACCTCTTGGGGCGGGTCATGGGGGGGATCCAGGCCCTGGAGGGACTGGGGGGCACCTTGGCGTTGGTGGCCCACCGGGGGGTCTGCTGGGCGGTGCTGTGCGGCCTTCTGGGTTTCCCGCTGGGGCTCTACGGGGCGGTGGAGCAGGACCACTGCGGGGTCCACGTGCTGGTTAGAAGGGGGGGCAGGTTCGTCCTGGAGAGGTCCAACCTGTCCCCCCGGTGGAGCGGAGTCTAGGGCAGGTTGACCTCCCTGCCCTTGGGGTAGGTTACCGTGTACTCCACCGTCACCTCCCTGGATCCTCCGGCGGGGACGGTGAGGAGCCAGGTAAGGATCCCGTCCTCCGCCCGGTCCTCCGGCACGGAGCTCCTGTGGGAGACCCTTATGGAGTCGTCGGCGGGGACCGGCACCCGGTCCTTGAGGGTCACCCGCACGTCCCTCTCCAGCCCATTGGAGACCCGGATCACCGTGGTCCCCTTGACGAAGGCCCGGTCCCCCTGGATGCCCCGGGTGGTTAGCCTCTCCTCCCGGGAGGCGCTGACCGCGCTGGCCCGGCCCACGGTCAGGCGGAGAGACTGGCCGGCGGGGGTGGGAGGCAACATGGCCCGGCCGGTGGGGACCCCGTCCAGGGTTATGTTGGCATCGCCCCCCAGGACCGTGCGGGGGAGGGGGGAGGTGGACACGGTTAGCAGCGCCACCGGCGAGAGGAGGGGCATGGCGGTCAGCTCCACCTGTCCCGATAGGCTCATGGATCCGCTCCTCAGCACCACCTCCTCGCCGGTTCCGGGGACTCTCCCATGGGCGGCGAAGGTAACGTCCGCCTGGGAGGCCTCAAAGGAGGCCTGAAGGGAGTCCGACGCCTTCATCATCAGGGCCCGGGGGGAGGCCTCCGCTGGACGCCGGAAGTCCACCACCCAGGGGGAGAGCTGCTGGTCCTGGTTGAAGTCCCTGGGGGAGGCGGTGTGGCAGGTCACGATCCCGTTCCAGTCAACCCCGGTCCGCTGGGATATGGACAGCTCCTCGTCCAGCTGGACCCGCTGGCCGGTTATCCTGATGGAGTATCGGTTCCGCCAGGAGGCGTGATCCGTCCAGGCGGACAGCTTGATGGAGCCGGTCCCGTCGATGGTCACCCGGTTGAGCAGGTCCCCCCCCGGGGGGGAGAGCCTGGCCATCTCGTCCTTTAGCACCTGGGCCTTGTCCTTGAGGGCCGAGAGTCGCTGGGACCAGCCCATCATCTGCCGGTGTAGCTCTCTCCTCTGGGCCTCCCACCCGGGTATCCTCTTGGGGTCCTTGGGGGAGGCGGCATCCAGCCCTTTGAGGGAGGCTGCCCGGGCCGCCACCGCGGAGGACAGATCCTGGATCTCCGCCTCCAGGCGCCTCAGCTCCTTGGCCTGCCCCTCCAGGGACGGAGGGACCCAGCCGGGAAGCTTGACGGGCCTCACCACGAAGCCCCGTAGCGTTCCCTCCCCCGCCTGGACCTCAAAATGGTCCCGATCGTAGGCGGAGGGTAGGAGCACCTCCCTCATGCGGTCCACCTTGACGTGGAAGGTCACCGACGCTCCGGAGGGGTAGACGTGAGCCTCGGTGGACATCTCCTCTCCCAGGGCGGGGAGCTGCGGGGCCAGAAGGCAGGACCCCACGGCCAGGATGCGGATCAGCTTTCTCATTTCACGTACCTCCAATCTGAAGTTGGCAGTATTATAGAGCCGTCTTGAGCCTTTTAACAAACTGGGTGGAGGGATGTGGGGTGGAAAGACTGTATCACCTTGACAGGCTTAGGGTCTGGTGCGTCTACGGGGTGGTGGCCCTTCACGGGGCCATGACCTACGCAGATGCTTATTTGAAAAAGTTGATTTGTTCCCTTGAACGTTCGTTTTCGGGGAAAATGCCCAAAAACCCATTGATATATTCCCACGAACGCAAGGTTCAAAAAACAGCCCAAGACATCAATCCAAGCGGCTCGGGCCACGTTGAGACGGTATGTTTAATGTCTAGAAAGTGATGTCCGGAAAGCCTTGAGAATACTGAGTTTTATAAAATGAAAGTAAATCTGTCAACTCGACCTAAGCCCTTGATATGTGTTCGTGGAAACATATCGAGGGTATATTTTTGCTCAAAATTTGAGCCAGAATATGGGTAGGGTTGAGTTGACAGAGTAGATATATCTATAGGGTTGAGGAGATAGAATGGATGTGACATTCTATAGACCTGACAATATAGGATTTAGAGTAATAATTGTTGAATACAAATAAAAAATCATGCGAACTTAAAGAAAATGTTTGCAATATGATGATGCTAATGATATCATGTACTTATACATACATAGAGGTGATTAGAATGGCAATTAGTTATAAAAAGCTTTGGAAGCTTCTTATTGATAGAGACATGAAAAAGAAAGACCTGCAAAAGCTCGCGGGCATTAGTTCTGCTACGGTTACAAAGCTTGGTAAAAACGAAAATGTTAGCACAGAAATTATACAAAAAATCTGCATTGCTTTGGAATGTGACGTCTGCGATATCATGGAGATGGAAGATAACAAACGGAGTTAATGCTTATTATTGTGAATTACCAAACAAATGGAGGCTTGTTTCATGATAAATATAAGAAAATTAGAATCAGAATTATGGGAATCTGCGGATCTTTTACGTCAAGGTTCTAAATTAAGTTCTCAGGAATATTGCATGCCGGTTCTTGGTTTAATCTTTTTGCGTTATGCATATAGTCGGTTTAAATACGTGGAAGCTGAAATTCTAAAAGACCGTCCAGTTCGAAATGGTCGTGTACTTCCTGTTGAGTCAAATGATTTTAAGCAGAAAAGTGCTATCTTTTTACCTGAAAGGGCTCGATATGATTATCTGCTCAATTTGCCAGACGATGCTGATTGTGGGAAGGCAGTCAATGAGGCTATGGAGCTTATTGAGGCAGAGAGTACTCAATTGAAAGGAATACTACCCAAAACATATACTTCTTTCAGAAATGATTTGTTGAAGGAATTGTTGCGTATTTTTAATAATAGTGCATTGAACGAAATCAATGATGATATCCTTGGACGTATTTATGAGTATTTCTTAAATAAGTTTGCTTCAGCTATCGCATCGGATGATGGAGTTTTCTTTACACCTAAATCTTTAGTAAAGATGATTGTGAATATAATTGAGCCGACTCATGGGATAGTGTTGGATCCTGCCTGTGGCAGTGGTGGAATGTTTGTTTCCTCCAGCGACTTTGTCAATTCTGAAGGAATCAATGCTAATTCTGCAATGACTTTTTATGGACAAGAAAAAGTAGAGTTTAACGCGAAGTTATGTATTATGAATATGGCTGTACACGGTCTAAATGCAAAAATCAAATCTGGTGATGAGGCTAACAGCTTCTATCATGATGCTCATAATCTGGAAGGTAGCTGCGATTATGTAATGGCTAATCCTCCATTTAATGTAGATAAAGTAAAAGCAGAATCTACTCAGAATGCAGGACGCTTACCTTTTGGGCTGCCGGGGGTAAATCAGAAAAAGGAAGTCTCTAACGCTAATTATCTCTGGATTTCATATTTCTATGCATATTTAAATGATACTGGACGTGCTGGTTTTGTTATGGCTGCTTCTGCTACAGATAGCGGCAATAAGGATCGAGAAATAAGAAAACAGCTTATTCAGACCGGGCATGTAGACTGTTTAATGTCAGTGGCTAATAACTTCTTTTACAAGGTTTCATTACCTTGCTCCCTGTGGTTCTTTGATAAGGGAAAGAAAGAAGAATTGAAGGATAAAGTACTTTTTATAGATTCACGTAATTACTATACCGTAGTGGATCGAACACTCAATGAGTGGAGTGAATGGCAGATGAAAAACCTAAATGCTATAGTCTGGCTCTATCGTGGAGAAAAGGGAAAGTACGCAAAATTATTACAGGATTATTGGACTCAAATTATCAATGATTGTAAAGAACTCGATACTGAGTTTGAAAGTGTGTCGGTATTGTTGAAAGGCTATGGCGAGAAACTTAAACCATTACGAGTTCAGATTTTAGATATCATAAAAAATGCAGAGGATATTAACCAGCTGTTGCCACTGAATGATTTGTTGAAAAAGTATACTACAGAACTTAATGCTTCGTTAAAAGCTCTTTGTGAGTACGGTGATGGATTGGAGAAGGGTGAGGCTAAGGAGTTTGCTAAATCTATAGATGAAACCGCATCAACTTGGGATCGCTTCAAAAAATCTGTTTCTACTCGCATTGAGGAAGTAGTATCTCAAATTAAAGCATGCCGCACAGTTATAAAAGAAGCAAAGTGGCTAACCGAAAAATTTGGCGATGGTATATATACTGATGTTCTGGGACTTTGTAAAGTAGCAACCCTAAATGAAATAGAAGAAAAGAACTGGAGCCTTACTCCGGGTGCATATGTAGGAGTAGCTCCTGTAGAAGAAGATGATGAAAACTTCGAAGAAAGAATGACTGAAATACATAAGGAACTCTTAACTTTGCAGGCAGAAGCAAACCAGTTAATGGATATTATTTCGGCGAATTTTGAGGAGCTGGGGATATGAAGTGGAAACTACAAAAAATTGGGGAGATAGCTGACATTATAGATGGAGATAGGGGAAAAAATTACCCGAAACAAAATGAATTTCGTGATAAAGGGTACTGCCTTTTTCTGAATACTGGAAATGTAACTCGACAAGGTTTTAATTTTTATAATAACTTGTTTATTACTGAGGAGAAAGACAAGATTCTGAGAAAAGGAAAACTTATGCGCGGGGATATTGTTTTTACCTCGAGAGGGACGATAGGTAATACTGCTTATTATAGTGATAAGATACCTTATGATAATGTTAGAATAAATTCTGGCATGGTAATTCTTAGAGCAATACAAGGAAAAGTTGAGCAGAGATATTTATATCAGCTATTAAAGAGCGATTACCAAAGAGTAAGAATGCAAAGCTATATTACAGGAAGTGCACAGCCACAATTACCGATAAAAAACTTCAGTCAAATTGAAATACCTATCCCACCACTGCCAACTCAACGACGAATAGCAGACATCCTTTCTGCTTATGATGATTTAATTGAAAATAATCAAAAGCAGATTAAGTTGCTGGAAGAAGCGGCCATGCGATTGTATAAAGAATGGTTTGTAAAACTGCGATTCCCTGGACATGAAAAGACTAAGATAGAAGATGGTGTACCAGAGGGGTGGAAACTGACCACAGTAAAAGAAATGGGACAAGTGATTACTGGAAAAACACCATCTACAGTGATAGCCGAAAATTATGGTAAAGATATCCCCTTTGTAAAAATTCCAGATATGCATGGTGTTATCTACCCATTAAAAACCGAAGTGAAATTATCTGAGAGAGGAGCAAACACACAGAAGAATAAATTTTTGCCACCGAAGAGTATTATGGTTTCTTGCATAGCTACAGTAGGTCTTGTTTGCATAACTCACGAGGTATGCCAAACAAATCAGCAGATAAATTCTATAGTCCTTAATGACGAAGATCATTTATATTATATGTTTTTTAAGATGAAGGGAATAAAATCATTGCTTGAAGGTGTTGGAAGCAATGGCGCAACAATGACGAATGTTAATAAGACAAAATTTGAAAATATTGAGTTACTAAAGCCAGAAAATGAGATTCTTAAAAAATTTAACAATTTGGTTGAACCATTCTTTAGCAATATTCTTGCTTTGAGTAAGCAAAATGAGAAGTTGAAAGAAGCACGAGATAAACTTCTTTCTAAACTAATGAGTGGTGAAATTGAGGTGTAATAATGCCAAGAGGAAAATCTATCACAAAACTACTTTTAGATTCATCACAGGCTGCACTATTTGCAGGAATTGAGATACATAATAAGCCTAATATTCCTTATAGGTATCCTACGGCAACTATACTAATTGTAAACGCCTGGAAATTAGCGCTTAAAGCATATGTATATAAGTTTATAGGCAGAAAGAGAATCTTTGAAAAGAATAGTGAGCATACAATTTCATTAACAAAAGCTGCAGTGCTTGTGCGAGATAATATAAATACGGTTAAAAAGAACAAAGAATTTCAAGCTGTGTTTGATAACATCATATTATTGAATGAATTTCGATGTTCTAATATTCATTATGCTGATGAAAAGTTAGATCCTATCATTTTTATGCTTATTAGCAGAGCAGTACTGAATTATGATAATTTTCTGAAGGAGTACTTTAATAAAGACATTACTAAAAATGATAACCTGATAATATTACCTGTTGGTTTGAAACTACCTTTTGACCCTGTGGAATATCTTAAACAAAAGGGTGGCAAAGGAAGCAATAAATTCGTGAATAAAGTACTTGACAGCATTAAGACCTTGTACAAAGAACAAGTTCACGACACAATTATCGTTGGTTTTGATTTATTTACAGCGAGTGTTAAGAAGGCAGAAAACGCTGATTTAGTTGCTGCTATAGACCAAGCAAATGCTGATGTTAGACTAATAAAAGCGGTTCGAATTACAGATGATGAGAAGGCACCATTGGTTCGATTGGAACCTGAGTTGTTACCGTTATCCTATATAGAACTACAGCAACGAATTAAGCTGAATCGGCCAGACATTAAGTTTAATAGTATATTCAATGATATTATGAAAGAAATAAAAAAGAATAACACATTATGTCAGACAAGATATTTAGACCCCAAAATAAAAACAGGTACAAAGAAGTATTTTTATTCTGAGAAAGCAGTTGATGAAGTTATAAGAATGTATGACGAAGGGAGTGTATAAGATGAGCTGGGAATATTCTGAAAATATATTAGTGCAAAATAGTGCGGGAAACCTACTTCATGATGAATTAGAGTGGGATGTTCAGTTTGCCTATAATAAGGAAGTCCTCGGCGAGAATGGTACCTTCGGGCGTAAAAGTTATAAAGAAATTGTTTTTACCAGATATCTTCGTAAGGCACTGTTTGAAAATAACGACTGGCTAACTGAAGAATATTGTGATTCTGCTATTAAAACACTTCTTGCTTATACATCCTCTAGTAGCTTAATGCAGATTAATCGCGAAAAATATGGGATGCTTCGAGATGGCATTCCTATAAAAGTTAAGAAAGCTAACGGCGATCAGGAGGATAGGTTGGTCCGGGTGTTTAATTTCTCTGATCCTGAAAAGAACCATTTTCTTGCTGTAAAGGAGATGAAGATTCACGGTGATTTATATCGTCGCAGAACCGATATTGTTGGCTTTGTGAATGGCATTCCACTGCTTTTTATAGAGTTGAAAAAGCAAAATGTAGATGTACAGGATGCCTACACCTGCAATTACATTGACTATTTAGATACCATTCCCCAGCTATTTCATTTCAATGCCTTTGTGATGTTGTCCAATGGCTTGGAATCCAAAGTAGGTACCCTGGGTAGTAAATACGAGTTTTTTAATGATTGGAAACGTCTGCATGAGGATGATACTGGTTCAGTGGAACTGGAAACCATGTTGAAAGGTATTTGTAATAAGAAAAACTTCATGGATTTATTTGAAAACTTTATCCTTTTTGATACTTCTGGTGGTACAACGTCAAAAATTATGGCAAGAAACCATCAGTTCCTTGGTGTTAACGAAGCTGTTGAATCTTATAAGAATCGAAAACTGAACAATGGTAAGCTGGGTGTTTTCTGGCATACTCAGGGTAGTGGAAAAAGTTATTCCATGGTATTTCTTGCACAAAAAATCCGTCGAAAATTTGCAGGCTCCCCAACCTTTGTTATTCTGACAGATCGTGAAGAGTTGAATAAGCAAATTAGTGATACCTTTGAAGCTTGTGGCTTACTTGGTACCACTAAAGCAAAACAGTTTATTGCTACTAGTGGTGAAGATTTAATTCAGAAATTAAAAGGAAATCCAAGCTTTATTTTTACATTGATACATAAGTTTAATAAACCAGATGAACCACCAATTATTCCTGATCACGACATCATAATCTTATCGGATGAAGCCCATCGTACACAGAATGGTATATTTGCTGATAATATGTGTACATTGCTTCCTACTGCTTCCCGTATAGGATTTACAGGTACACCGCTGTTCGCTTACGACAATATTACCGAAAGAACATTTGGCGGCTATGTTTCCATTTATGATTTCAAGCGTGCTGTAGATGATGGAGCGACTGTTCCTCTTTATTATGAGAATAGAGCTGATCTACTGGAGATAGACAATCCTGAAATTAATGATGAACTACTAGATGCAATAGAACAGGCTGATCTGGATGTTAATCAGCAAGCTAAACTAGAACAGGAACTAGCTAAGGACATACATGTCCTTACCAGTGAAAAACGTTTGGATACCATTGCAAAGGATTTTGTAGAGCATTACTCTGAGTTGTGGACAACGGGCAAAGCAATGTTTGTTTGTATCAATAAAGTAACTGCAGTTCGAATGTTTAATTTAGCTCAGAAATATTGGGAGCTAAAAATAAAAGAAATTGAATCTTCGCTGTCTGGAGCCACACAGCAGGAATACATGGAAATCAGCCGTAGGCTGGAGTGGATGAAAAACACAGAAATGGCGGTTATTATCAGCCAGGAACAAAATGAAGTAGCTACTTTTGAAAAATGGGGACTGGATATTAAACCCCATCGCAGCAAAATGGAAAAACGAGAAATGGACAAGGAATTTAAGGATCCTGATAATCCATTTCGAATCGTATTTGTTTGCGCTATGTGGCTGACAGGGTTTGATGTGAAATGCCTTTCTACAATCTATTTGGATAAGCCATTAAAGGCACATACCTTAATGCAAACCATCGCACGAGCGAATCGTGTTTATGAAGGAAAAAGCAATGGTCTAATTGTTGATTATGTTGGTGTTGTTAAAGCGTTGAGGAAGGCTTTGGCTGATTATACAAAAACTAAAGGCGGTACTGATGGATCTGATCCTGCTCCTGATAAAGCAGAACTGATTGCTCGTATCATTGCATTAACCAATGATATCATCGAATACATGAAACAGCATGGTTTTAATTTGTCAGCTCTTCTTCAGGCAGTTGACTTTGACAAGTTGGCCTTGGTTCAAGAGGGAGCCAATGCCATGTGCGTTTCAGAGGAAGTGAAGAAACGTTTTGAAGTTATGGCTAGGGAATTATTCAAACTGTTTAAGTATGTCGAAAAACAAGAAGTCACAGATCAGTACCGAGCTTATAAAAATGCTATCAGTGCAGTTTATGACCAGATGCAGGAAAAAAGGAAGCATTCGGATAATACAGATTTAATGATTCAGCTGCACAATATAGTTAGTGAATATATCAATGTTGTTAAGCTACCAGAGCATGTAAACGAAGATGGTAGTGGATACTTAGTTGAAAGTCGCCGTTTTGACATTAGCCATATTGACTTTGAACGCTTGCAGCAGGAATTTGCACGTGTTAAGAATAAGAATCTTCTTATGAAAGATTTACAGGAGCTTATCAATGACAGGCTGGATAATATGATGAAGCGCAACCCATCACGTATTAACTATTATGAACGATATCAGAAAATTATTGAGGAATACAATGCTGAACAGGACAAAGCTGCCATAGAGAAAACATTTATTGACTTAACTAACTTCGTAAATGATCTGGATGATGAGGAGAAAAGATACGTACGGGAAGGATTTAACAATGACGAAGAATTGGCTATGTACGATTTGCTTTTAAAGGATTCACTTACTCCCGCAGAGATTAAAAAGGTTAAAAAGCTTGCCAAGGTATTGTTGGAACGAATCAAGGATAAAATCAGTGAATTGGATCATTGGACAGAAAAGGAAGAAACTCAGGCAGCAGTCGATATACTTATCAGAGATACCCTATGGAGTGAACTACCTGATAGTTACGATGATAGATTATTAAATGAATATCGCCGAAAGATTTATGAGTTTGTATATACTACTTATCCGGCAGCATAGAGACAGTTAATAAAGGTTCAGTGTTTTAATAAATACAAAAGTTCATAATCAGTGAAGAAAAGAAAGATATGGTCGCGATGGAGATATAGGCTATATAAAGGATGTATTGACGCTAACTCTGAAGTCAAAATTTAAAAGGAAGAGGTGAATAGGGTTGCAGAATCTAAAACCTTTTATTGACGATTTTTCTAAAGCGTTAAGAGAAAATAATGCAGCTATTTTTGCTGGAGCAGGACTTTCCAGTGGAGCAGGGTTTGTGAATTGGACAGAACTACTCCGAAGTGTTGCGGAAGAGCTTCATTTAAAGGTAGAAAAAGAACAACATGATCTAATCTCTCTTGCTCAGTATTATTGCAATGAACATAGTGGAAGAGGTAGGTTAAATCAGATTATTATTGATGAATTTCAAAGACGTGCTTCTATTACTGAGAACCATAGGATTTTAGCCAGGTTGCCTATTACGACATATTGGACAACAAATTATGACACCTTAATTGAAACAGCACTTAGAGAAAACGGTAAAAATCCTGATGTAAAAATTGATCCGGAAAATCTTGCAATTACGTTAAGTGACAGAGATGCGGTTATTTATAAAATGCATGGTGATGTCAGTCAAGTTCATAAGGCAGTTATAACACGGGATGATTATGAAAAATATGAGCTAACGCATTCGTTGTTCACTACTGCATTACAAGGTGACCTGGTATCAAAGACATTCTTGTTTATAGGATTCAGTTTTAATGATCCAAACTTAAACTATATCCTTAGCCGTATAAGAATAAGGCTTGAGGGAAATCAACGTCCTCATTATTGTTTTCTAAAAAAAATAGTTGAAACAGATTTTGACAATAAAGAGGATTATGATTATGCAAGGATTAAGCAGGAACTTCAGATAAATGATTTGAAAAGATTTTCGATTAAAACCATATTAGTTAATGAGTACCAAGAAATAACTAATATTTTAAGAATGATTGAAAAATCTTTTAGAAAAAATAGTATCTTTATATCTGGAAGTGCTGAAGACTACGGTGCAATGTCTGAGGACATTGCAAAAGAACTCTTGCATGGCTTAAGTTATGAACTGGTGAAAAGTGATTGCACAATTATTTCTGGATTCGGTCTAGGCGTAGGGAGTTATGTGATTAATGGTGCGCTTGATTGTTTACAATCAGAAAAGAAAAAAAGAATTGAAAACAACTTAATTTTAAGACCATTTCCACAAAAAGCAAATGGAGGGGTGTCCCGGTTGGTGGTACGTGCAGGACCAGAGCCGCTGGTGGGGTTTCACCCTGCTGGTGCTGATGCTGGACGTGTTCCTGATGCCCGTCATGTTCTTCCTGGCCGGGTACCTGGCCCCCGGTTCCCTGGATAGGAGGGGGGGCGGGGGGTTCGTCCGGGAGAGGCTCCGCCGGCTTGGCCCGCCTTGGATTCTGGGGGTTGTCCTCTTCGCCCCCCTTTTCGCCCTGGCCAGCCTGGTGAACCTGGGCTATCCGGTGCCGCCCCTGGGCACCTTCGTGTGGAAGGTCTTCCTGGGTCCCGCCTATCAGCAGGCCCATTTCTGGTTCCTTGGGGTGCTGATATCCTTCTCGTTGATCTTCCCATTGCTCTGGAGGTGGCTGTGTCCCCTGGTGGACCGGGTCCCCATGGGTGGTTGGGTGGCTGCCTGTTGGGTCCTGGCGGCGGGATGGTTCGTGGTGATGGGGAGGCACTTCCCCCTGGACGGATGGGTTCACCCCGGGTACGTGCTGGTCTTCCAGCCCTTGAGGATAGGAGGGTACCTGTTGGTGTTCCTCCTGGGGGCCGCCGCCGGGCGGGGTGGGTGGTTTGGTGGGGACCGGTCCGCCCTGGCGGATCTGGGGCTGGCGATCCTGGGGATCTGTCTTTTGGGGGCCAGTGTGGCCATGAGGCTTCAACTTCCCCCCAAGCCCCAAGGGGTCCACCTCCTGGTCTATGCGGCATTAAATCAGGGATCCGCGGTTCTGATGCCACTGGGCCTGGTGGCGGTCATGAGGCGGTTGGGTTCCGGTGGGTCCTGTAGACTGGATTTGGCATCCAGGGCCTCCTACGGTCTCTACTGGTTGCACCAGATGATCCTCGTTCCCATAGCCTGGGCCCTAGGGGGGCTTGGCTTGCCGGCTCTCGTCAAGTTCTCCCTGGTGGTGGGCCTCACCGTATGGTTGGGGGAGATTTCGTCCGCCCGGGTCCTGCCCCGGGTCCCCTGGCTTGGCGGGTCCTTTCAGTGACCCCTGGCAAGGGGTAGCAGGATCCTGACCGTGGTGCCCCGGTTGGGTTTGGAGTCTATTATGACCGATCCCCGGTAGTGGGTCACCAGTCCGTGCACCACCGATAGTCCAAGGCCGGACCCCAAAGGTACCCGGGAGGAGAAGAAGGGCTCCGTGGCCCTGTTCCTGGTGGTCTCGTCCATGCCGCACCCGTCGTCGGTCACCTGGATCACACAGTAGGGGCCCTCGGAGAGGCTGGGATCCATGGCCGCCTGGGTGGCGTCGATCTCCTCCAGCGATAGTGTAACGGTCACCTTCCCCTTGTCTTCCACCGCCCATATTGCGTTGGACCAGAGGTGGAGCAAGATCTGCCGAGCGTGCTCCATGGAGATCACCGCCCATGCGGGCTCATCGGGAAGGGTCCACGAGAGCTCTATCCCATCTGGGGCGGACTCCGCCAGGATGGACAGGTGCCTTTGCAGGAACTCCCTCAGGTCCAGCAGGTCCGCGGTGGACTTTGGTGGATGGGCTGCCATCATCAGTTTCATTGTCAGCTCCCTGGCCCTCTTGACCCCTTCCAGGATCTTCTCGAAGCACAGTATGGGGTGCAGGTTTCCGTAGAGTCCCATCTCCGCGTAGCCCTGGAGAGGGGAAAGAATGTTGTTCAACTCATGTCCCATCCCCTCCGCCAGGGTGGAAAGGGCCCTCATCTTGTGGGACTGAAGGAGCTGGGTCTTCATCTTCAGTATTGGGGCCAAGTCCCTCAGGGTTACCAGGATGGCCCTCTCTCCCCCGGGTAGCTCCATCCACTTGGCGGAGGCCTCCACCGGGCTGGGGGCCCCTCCTGGCACTGACGCGAAGACCTCCACCCGGGAGGCGGTGGGCCTCTGGGCCAGTTCATCGGGTGAGATGGGCCGGGCCGCTTCGCCGGATATGGGGTAGAGGAGCACCTTGTGCCCTATGGGGTCGTTCTTGCCCAGGAGCCGCCGGGCCTCCGCGTTGGCCTCCACTATCACGGAGCTGCGCCAGCCCAGGACCAGCAGGCCGTCCAGGGACCCCTCGAAGAGGCCCCGGTATCGGGCCTCGGACCTCTCCAGCCTTACCGTAGCCTCCATTCGGTCGGTTACGTCCCTTGCCACTCCGGTGACCCGGATGGGCCTCGCCTCCGGATCCCACTGAGTGACCGCCCCCTTACACCAGATCCACTCCCACTCACCCAGGCGGTTTCTTCGGCGGAACACGTGGTCGAACACGCTCCTGGAGCCATCTAGAATCTGGGCGATCTTGGACCGCACCGCCTCCTGGTCATCCGGGTGGATCCGGGAGAAAAGCATGTCGTCCTCTCCCATCGACACCTCGTCCCCGTTCCCGTCCCCCCAGGGGGATGGGGTTAGGGTCATCTTCCCCCCATCGACGTCCCAGTCCCAGGCGTATATGTCCCCGCACTCCATGGCCAGCCTTAGCCTCTTGCGGCTCTCTGTCAGCTCCATCTCCATGGCCTTCTCCCGGGTGATGTCCCGGCCGCAACCAACGGTGCCGATGAGGACCCCGTTGGGATCGAAGAACGGGGCCTTGTGAACATCCAGGAAGAGGAACTGGCCCTTCACGTTCCCCCACTCATCGAACCGGCTGGGGGCCATGGCCTGGATGGTCAGAAGGTCCGAGTCCTGGCAGATCTCACCGAAGGTGTGCCACTGGGGGTCCTCCGGGTGGGAGTCCCGTTCCCGCTGGGCGAAGAATATGTCCGTCTTTCCGATGGGCTCGTCGGTGTCCCTGGCGTTCAGGAGCTTCTCCGCCAGGGCCCGGTTGGCGAATATGTATCGCTTGTTCAGGTCCTTGGCCCATATCATGTCCGGCACGTTGTCGCACATGCTCCTGAGTAGGGTGGAGAGCTCCCGGTGCCGCCTCTCGCTCTCCGCCAGCTTCATCTGCTTCTCCCACAGGTCCGACAGGTCGGTGATGATCCCCATGACCCCCATGGGACCCCCAGTGGGAGAGGAAAGGCGCCAGAGGGTAAGGTTCACCGGCGCCTGCCCCTCCCTCCACGGGGACCCCATGAGGCAGTTGGCCTCCACGTTATCCCCCCCGAGGGCTTGGGAGAGCATGTCCATTGGGGAGAGGGGTTCCTGGGTCATCAGGTCCAGGATGGAGAGGTCCTTGAAACTCCAGTAGATGGGGCCGTCTCCGATGAGTAGGGAGGCAGCCCGGTTGGCCAGGAGCACGGAGCCGTCGGGGGATATCACCGTCATGCCCTTGGGGAAGGACATGACGATCCCTCTGTGGGCCTCCACAAAGGAGGATATGTCCATGGGGGATGCGGTCCCATGTACGCTCCTATGATGCATCTGGCTCACCTCCCGGGTCTGAATGGACATTTAGCATACCATAAAAGAACGGAATTTAAAAACCCCATCCCATGAATTTGCACCCCATGCTTCGCGGATTATATCCAAATATTCAGAAGTTGGTATGTCGATCTGTAGCGGTTGACCTGTGAATATGCGTTTCGGTGAAGCTGAGGGGGGTGAATTCCCCGGTTCGATTCGGTCATTTTTAACCCAATCAGGGTTGAAAGGTTCAAAGAATCTTTCTATTGGGCATATTGGAGATTGGTATGGATTCCATATTGGGATTTATGTATTCTACCTTGGGCCTTTTGGCTATTTTCAGTAGAGGGGGTATCTTCGTGCAATTTTCTTTTAATGCGGTTGAGACCCTGGCCTTCGCCTGCATGCTCCTCTGGGTGGGGTTCCGGCTAGTGGAGCGGATCCGGTTTCTTTACAAATACAACATCCCCGCCCCGGTGGTAGGAGGGTTCCTGTTCTCCCTCCTTAACCTGGGGCTCAGGACCGGGGGGGTGGAGATAACCTTCGATACCGCCCTGAAGGACCCAATGATGATAGCCTTCTTCTCCACCATAGGCTTCGGGGCCAGCGTTAGGCTCCTCAAGAAGGGGGGGCCCGCAGTGGCGGTGTTCCTGCTAACCGCGTCGATCCTCTTGGTGCTCCAGAACCTGGTCTCCTGGGGGCTCTCCATCGCCACGGGCTTCAATCCCCTGCTGGGGCTCCTGGCGGGATCCATAACCATGTCAGGCGGGCACGGCACCGGCGCCACCTTCGCCAGCTACTTCACCGAGGCTTACGGCCTCGATGGGGCCATGGAGATTGCCATGGCGGCCGCCACCTTCGGCCTGGTGTCCGGGGCCCTCGTAGGCGGTCCCGTGGCCAGGGCCCTAATAACCCGCTTCAACCTCAAGGCCCGGCCGGAGGATCAGTTGGAGCCCATAGAGCCCGTAACCGAGGAGCTCCATGACCGGATGGACCAGCCCACCACCACCGAGGCCATGGTGGTCAGCATATTCCAGATCGCCCTGGCCATTAGCATAGGAGCGGTCTTTCTGGACTTCTTCAAGGACCAGGGCATAAAGATCCCCACGTACCTCTGCGCCCTCTTCGTTGGGATCATCATTAGGAACGTGGCGGACCTCACGGGGCTATACAGAGTCAACATGCCCATGATCGAGCAGTTGGGGGGAGTGGCCCTCTATCTGTTCCTCGCCATGGCCCTCATGTCCCTCCAGCTCTGGCAGCTGGCCGGAGTGGCGGGCCCGCTACTGGTGATCCTCCTGGGACAGGTGGCGCTGATGGTCCTCTACGCCTACTTCGTGACCTTCAACATGAACGGCCGGGATTACAACGCGGCGGTCATGGCGGCGGGGCACTGCGGCTTTGGCCTTGGGGCCACGCCGAACGCCATATCCAACATGCAGGCGGTCACCATAAAGTACGGCCACGCCCCCAAGGCCTTCTTCACCATATCCATCGTGGGGGCCTTCTTCGTGGACATAGTGAACTCCTTCGTGATCCAGATCTTCTCCTCCCTGGCGTCCCGGGGGATGTAACTCAAGGCCCAGATGGGGGGACCCGTTCGGGTCCCCCCGATCACTTCTCAATCCCCGTCCCCCAGAGGCTTGAACCCCAGGCGTTTGAGGCGCCGGATCCGCCAGCGGTTGCCGAAGGCGCCGGGTATCAGGGTGAGGCACCCGATGGACAGGCAAGCGAAAACCTGAGCCATCCACAGCCAAGGCCCAGGCCCCATGGCCTCAAGGGCCAGACATACGATGCCGAAGAACGCGGCAACAGCCCCCAGAATCCAAACGGCCAGGTGAAGCCACAGCCGATGGTAGATCATCCAAAGGGGTGGTAGCAGGCACGCGGCGAACGAGAAACCCCCGGGCACGGTCACCACCCTCCCGTCTGGAGCTGCCAGCCTCTCATGCCTCACCTTCCCCGTCCCCCATCTCCAGGTGTATCGCCTGGAATGCGTCGGAGGCCCGAACGAAGGCCTCCACCACCATGGGATCGAACTGGGTACCCCGGCCCTCCAGCACCATCTCCACCGCCCTGTGGTGGGGGAAGGGGGGCTTGTAGGGTCGCCTTGACCTTATGGCGTCGTACACGTCCACCACGGACATTATCCTGGCGGATAAGGGTATCTGATCCCCCACGAGCCCGTCCGGGTAGCCCCTGCCGTCCCATCTCTCATGGTGCCACCGGGCGATCTCCATCCCCGTGTTGACGAAAGGGTTGTTTGGGTACCGGTCCCTGGCGGCCTTGAGGGTCTCCGCCCCTATGACCGCGTGGGTCTTCATGATCTCGAATTCCTCACCGGTTAGCTTGCCGGGCTTGAGGAGGATCTGATCCGGTATGGCCACCTTCCCTATGTCGTGGAGCGGGGCGGCGTGGAAGATGTTCTCCACGAACTGGTCGCTCACCCGAGACACCAGGTCCCGGGCGACCTCCATGGCCTGCGCCTTGCACAGGTGCCCGGTTCTCTCTATGTGCATCCCCGTCTCGCTGTCCCTGTACTCGGTTATCCTGGTGATGGCCAGTATTATGGCCATCTGGGAGTCCGATATCTCCCGCACCTTCTCGTTCACCAGGTCGTTCAGGTGACGGTTGTGCATCTGGAGCTCCCGCCGGGCCATGCTTAGCTCCAGGTGGGTCCTCACCCGGGCCATGACCTCCTCTGCCTGGAAGGGCTTGGTGACGTAGTCCACCCCCCCCTCCCGGAAGGCCCTCACCTTGCTGCCCGTGTCCGACAGGGCGCTCACGAAAAGGATGGGGATCCCCCGGGTCCTCTCGTCCTCCCTAAGGCGCCTGGCCACCTGGAAGCCGTTCATCTGGGGCATCATCACGTCCAGCATGATCAGGTCCGGCGGGTCCTGGCAGGCGGCCTTCAGCGCCATGGGTCCGTTGGGGAAGGCCCTGACCTTGACCCCCCCCGGACTCCAGCAACCCCCTCAGCACGTGCAGGTTCTCCGGCGTGTCGTCCACCACCATCACGGTGGGGGGCCGTTCAATCCATATCATCCCGCCGCTTCCCCCCTTCTAAAAGCTTGAGGATCCCCTCGTAGTCGAACCTCTCTGCCATGGCGCCGATGACACCGGCGACCCCGGGACTGATCTCTCCCAGCTTTCCTATGGCATCCTCCAGGGCTCCAACGTCCCCCATGAGAACCGCATCCTGGATGGCGTCCAACAGCGTAGCCGCCTCCGGGGAGGGCGGCAGGTCAATGTTCTGCCGGGGGGCATCATCCCTCCACCCCTCCCTCCGCTCCTCCCGATAGACATAACTCACCCCGAGGGCCCTCCCCACCGCCCGGTACAGCTCCTCCGCATCCACGGGCTTGAGGAGGATACCCGACGCCCAGGACAGGTCCTCCTTCACGTCGGCGGATCTGCTGCCGCTCATTATAAGGATGGGCACCGGTGATCTGGCACTCTGCCCAATGATCCTGGCGGCCTCCGCACCACCCAACCGCGGCATGTGAAGGTCCGTGATGATGAGGTCCGGGGGGGATGATGTCACCATCCGAACCGCCTGCTCCCCGTCCTCCGCCTGGTCCACCAGGAAGCCCACCTCCTCCAGCAGGTGCCTTAGCACCTCCCGGCTCTCCCGGTCGTCGTCCACCACCAGTATGCGATTGAGGCCCCCGTCCCCCTGGATGCCCACCACCGATCCAACGGGCTTCACCTCACCGGGGAGGTCCTCCCTGGTGGAGCAGGGAAGTCCCAGGGGCACCGTGACGGTGAACACGGTCCCATGGCCCACCTGGCTCGAGACCCGGATGTCACCCCCCATGGCCTCCACTATGCGCTTCGAGATGGCAAGCCCAAGCCCGGTTCCCCCCGCCTTAAGCCCCACGCTGCCCTGTCCGAAGGGGTCGAATATCACCTCAAGCTCCTCCTCCGGTATCCCGGGCCCCGTGTCCTCCACCTGGAAGCGAAGCTGGGTCCTGCCGCCCTCCTGGTCCCTGTGGATCTCCTGGGCCCGAAGGACCACCATCCCCTCGGAGGTGAACTTGATCGCATTGCCCAGGAGGTTCACCAACACCTGCCTCAGCTTCCGCTGGTCCCCCGACACCCAGTGGGGGGCCTGGTCCAGCCCCTCCAGGAGCAGGTGCAACCCCTTGGCCTCCGCCCTGCCCCGGAACATGACCTCCACGTCCTGGAGCATCTTTCTCAGGGGGAAGACCTCCTGCCGGATCTCCAGCACCCCCGCCTCGATCTTGGATAGGTCAAGAAGGTCGTTCAGGAGCTCCAGGAGGTGGTTGCCGCTGCGTATTATGGCCCGCAACTTCTCCCTCTGCTTGGGCCCCAGCGATGGGTCCCTCTCCAGGATCTGGGTGTAGCCCAGGATGGCGCTCATGGGGGTCCGGATCTCGTGGCTCATGTTGGCCAGGAACGCAGACTTGGCGGCGCTGGCCTCCTCAGCCCGCCTCTTGGCCTCCAGCGTCTCCGCCAAGGAGCTCAGTCTGTCCATGGTAGCCTTAAGCATGATCCCCAGCAGGCTCAGAAGCTCCAGCTGGTCATCATTAAGACGGTTCGGCACGTCCCAGCCGAAGCACACGAAGCCGTGGCAGCCTTCGGGCCCAAGGATTGGCACCGTGACCAGGCCGGTCACCCCTAGACTCTTCATCATCTCACCCATGGGGTCCCCCTGGGGCAGCTCCCGCAGATCCCCCACCTGGAAGGCAAGCCCATTCCGGTGAGCCTCCCGCATTGGCCCCATGAGATGGTACCGGATCTCCCCGGTCTTGGGGAACTCATGCCCCATAGGGGCCCACCGGTGGGTCATCGCCGCCGCCTCCCGGCGGTCATCGTAGGAGAAGGCGTAGCCACCGATGGCTCCCAGCGCGTCCCCCACGGCGGCCAGGGAGGATGTCAGTGCCTCGTCCCAACTGTCCGTTGGAACGTTTATGAGGTTGTTGGCCGCGGAGGGGAGCCCGCTCAGGATCTCCGCCCGGCGGATCAGCTCCTCCTCCGCCATCTTCCTGTCGGTGATGTCCGAGTGGGATCCCGCCATCCGAATAGGCCTCCCATCCTGGTCCCTAACCGCGGTCCCCTTTGAGAGGATCCAACGGACGGATCCGTCCTTGTGAATCATCCTGAACTCAATCGAGTAGTTCCTAACCCTACCTTCCAGATAGAGACCCAGATACTCTTCAACCCTGGGTCTGTCGTCCGGGTGGAGGAGTCGAACGAAGGTTTCGTGACTATTCTCCAACTCGTTGTCTTGGTAGCCCAGGATCTGCTTCCATCGGGGAGAGAGATAAAGGCTGTCACTCTCCAAGTCCCAGTCGTAGATACCGTCGTTGGTGCCTCTTATCACCAGATCCAGCCTCTCGTTGGCTCGTCTGAGCTCCTCCTCCATGTGCTTCAGGCGGCTTATGTCCATGAAGACCTCCAGCAACTTCCTCCTGCCCCCCAGGGTCACCATCCTGGCGGTCTTGAGCACCTGAGGCTGACTCCCGTCGGACCTGAGCACGGTCCGCTCCGCGTTGTCCATCGGGTTTCCCAGGTCGCATATGGGACACGACCCCTCCAACGCGGGGCACACGGAGCCGTGGCAACGGTGTCCCACCAGATGGGACGGGTCCTCAACCCCCAGGAGCTTCACCGCGTGGGGGTTCACCGACTCGATGGAACGGCTCTCCGGGTCCACCACCATGACCCCCACAGGCATGATCTCCAGGAGCTCCCGCTGGAACGCCTCCCGTTCCTTTAGCTCCTCCCGGTTCCGCCTGTCCTGGGTCACGTCCCGGAAGACCGTCACCGATCCGGTGACATCCCCGTTGGGGCCCACGATGGAGGAGACGCTCCCCTCCAGGAACCTGTCCTCCCCCCGGACGCTGACCACCCCGCCGAAGGATGCGTGGACCTGGGGGACACCTCGCAGGTCCCCGTGCTCCAAAGCGATCAGGTCCATGAAGTCCCTCCCCCGGACCTCCCCTTCGGGGACCCCCAGGATAGATGCGGCGGAGGCGTTGGCGTTCACCACCCTGCCGTCCGGGTCGCAAACCAAGACCCCGTCGCTCAGGGATTCCAGCGTGGCGGACAGGTCCGCCAGGCGCTCCTGAGAGGAGACCACCGCCCGGAGTAGCAGGTTCACGTCCTCCGCCAGGTCCGACAGCTCGTCGTCCCCCTCCACCGGCAGAGCCTCGTCGAACCGGCCCGACTGGGCTATCCGATGGATCCTGGAGCTGATCCCCTCCAGGGGATCCAGCACCATCCGGCGGGTTATCAGGTTGACCCCCAGGGTCCCCATTAGCCCTATGGAGGCCAGGAGCACCCCCAGGGTCCACAGGGTCCTCTCCTCGTGGGCGTAGATGTCCCTGGTCCTGGTGACCGTGACCAGGACGCCGTTCCCGTCCAGGGTGGGCACGATCCGGTGGGCCTTGAGGGTCCGATGGTCCACTGGGTGGATCCAGCTTCGGTGGGATCCGTCCGAGAGGTCCCCGGTCTTGGATGTGCTATCTATCATCACATCCATCTTGAGCACCCAGGAGAACTCCTCGGAGGTGAGGGCCCTTCCCAGGACCAGCCGCCCCGCCGAGGGGCCCTCGCCCAGGCTCGTGAGGATGGGGGAGTGGGCGATCATCATGGGCATGCCAAAGGCAAAGAGGACCCCCCGGTTGGGATTGCCGGTGAGGGCACCCAGGGATCTGACGGGCCCTTCCCGGCGGATGTCCTCTCCGCTCAAGAGGGTCATCTCCCCCCCCTGGGGCAGCAGGGCGCCGAAGAGGGGGGATCCCTCCCGGTCGAAGATCAGGAAAAGGTTGGCGTTAAGGGCCCTCAAGCTGTCCTCGTTGAGGTTGTTTCTTATGTACCCCGGGTTGCGATTGGTGGCGAAGAGGTAGGTGTCGTCCCACCGGCCCCAGTCGGTGGCGCTTCCCTGGAGGAAGTAGCCCATGGTGTCGATGGCGGTCTCCACCCGGTCCAGGTCCTTCCTGGCGTCCTCCACCTCCAGCTTCTCGAAGCCCCGGTGGAGGATCCAGTAGCCGGCTGTCAAGAGCACTAGAACCATCAAGGCCATGAAGCTGCCCAGCACCAGGGCCGCCTTGAACCTTAGGCCCCTTCGCCTGGTAGGGATGGAGGATCCCATGGTCAGCACACCTCCCTGCCATCGGGGGATTTTTGTAGCATTTTAAACGTGATGTGGACAGTTTAAAACTGCTGGGGAGGGGAACGCCCCCTCCCCAGCAGTCCGTGTTTGGTGGGATCACCGGGCCTTGGGTTTGACCTGTCTTATCACGTCGATCACCGTGCCGTCCCGCCACTCCACCACCGCCACGATCCGGTCCTCCTGGGGCAGGGGGTCCATGGGGCCCGAGATCCGGCGGGCTCGATGCAGCAGCTCCTCCATGGATATCAGGGGGAGCCTGGCCTCCCGGGCGGCCTCCAGCAAGTCCTCCCTCCTAGGGTTCACAGTGATGCCGAACTCGGTGACCACCGCGTCCACCACCTCACCGGGGGTGGTGACGCAGTGGACCCGGTCCACCACGCAGGGTATCCGGCCCCGAAGGAGGGGCTGGGCTATTATGGTGAGCTTCGCCCCCGCAGCGGTGTCCTGGTGCCCCCCTATGCCGTGGAGCAGGTAGCCGTCCGCCTCGGTGTTCACGTTGGCGTTGAAGTCCAGGTCCACCTCCGTGGCCCCCAGGATAACCGCGTCCAGGCTGTCCACCGCGCTGCCGCAGGTCCAGGGGCTGGCGTACCACTCGGCGGAGATCTCCATGTGGCGACCGTCGGAGGCTATGGACCTAACCGCCTCCAGGTCGAAGGACTGCACGTCCATGAGGCACTCCAGCAACCCCTCCTTGAGCAACTCCACGAAGTAGCCGGTTATACCCCCCAGGCCGAAGCTCCCCTTGACCCCCCGTCGGATCATGGCCTCCTTGAGGAAGGCGGTCACCGCCAGGGGTATGCCCCCCGCCCCGGTCTGGAATGAGATCCCGTCCCTGAAGTAGGGGGAGGCCTCGATGAGCTCCGAAGCCATCCGGGCTATGAGGAGCCTCAACGGGTCCTTGGTTATCCTGGTGCTGCCCGACACGATCCCCGCCGGATCCCCGATGGAGTCCACCTTGACCACGTGGTCCACGTAGATCTGGGGAATGGAGATGGGGCAGAGGGTACCCTCCACCAGGTTGTCGGTCACCGCCACCACGTGGTCCGCGTACATGGCGTCGGTGAAGGCGTAGCCCAGGGAGCCGCAGGCGCTCCTGCCCTGGGATCCAGACAGGTTGCCGTGCCGGTCCGCCGATGGGGCGGCTATGAAGGCCACGTCTATCTTCACGTCCCCGGAGGCCACCGCCCGGGGGCGTCCCCCGTGGCTTCGGAGCACCACCGGCTCCGCCATGCCCCCCTCGGAGACCAGCCGCCCTATGGGGCCGTTCACGGACCCCATTATCCGGCGAACCACCCCGGACCTTATGTGCTCCATCAGCTCTCTGTGGACCCCGAAGAGGGCGGTGGGGAAGATGGTAAGATCCCCGATCCCCATCTCCGCGCAGGTTCGTATCACCTGGTTAACCACCATGTCCCCGTTGCGCAGGTGGTGGTGGAACGATACGGTCATGCCGCTTTTGAGCCCCGATGCCTCGATGGCCTCCTTGAGGTCCTTGAGCACCTTGGAGGACGCCCCGTCCCTGGCCCTCCTGATCAGGGGCCCCACCTTGGGCCCCTGAGGGAGCCTCTCGAAGGCCCCCTCATAGTGACGCACCGGTCCGTAGCCCTCTATGTGGTCCGGCACGGAGCGTCCCGCCCGGTTAACCGTCATGGCGGTCACCTCCCCCCATGGCCTCCGCCAGCTCCAGGGTCCTAATGGCCCTCTTCACCACCGGGGCGTCTATCATCCTGCCGTCCAGGGCCACCGCCCCCAGCCCCTTGGCCTCCGCCTCCCTGGCGGCCTCCACGATCCGGCGGGCCCTTAGCACCTCCTCTTTCGAGGGGGTGAAGACCCGGTGGATCACCCCGATCTGGTTGGGGTGGATCACGCTCTTCCCCTCGAAGCCCAGCTGCCGGATGAACCGGACCTCCCACTCCAGCCCCTCCGGGTCGTTAACGTCCGGGTAGACCGTGTCCAGCGGGTCCACCCCCGCGGCCCGGGCGGCCATGACCACGTATCGCCGGGCCCACTCCAGCTCGGTCCCCTCCTTGGACCTGGAGGTCTTCAGGTCCGCCGCCAGGTCCTCCCCGCCGGGGATTATGGCCGCCACCCGGCTGGACGCGGTGGCTATGTCGAAGGCCCGGAGCACCCCCCTGGCGGTCTCCAGCAGGCAGAAGATCTTGGTGCTGCCCACCTGGAGCCCCGCCTGGGCCTCCAGTTTCGACATGGTCCGGTCCAGGTCCGCCACCTCCGCCGGGTCCTCCACCTTGGGGACCCGGATCCCGCTTATACCCAGGGGAACGATCTCCTCCAGGTCATACTGAACGTAAGGGGTGTCCAGCCCGTTGATCCGGACGGTCACCTCGCAGCCCCCGAACTCCCATCCCCTTATGGCCTCCCGGACCAGGACCCGGGCGGAGACCTTCTCCCCCAGGGGGACCGAGTCCTCCAGGTCCAGGATTATCCCGTCGGGGGCGAACAGGTACCCCTTGAGCAGCATGTTGGGGTTGTTGCCCGGCAGGTACAGCATTGTGCGCCTCACGGGGCCTCACCCCCCTCCATGCGCTTCCTCAGCGCTGCCTCCACCCGGGCTCTTATGATCAGGTCGATGGCCCCGTTATCCTGCAGGTCCACCGACACGTCCCTTACGCCCAGGCGCTCCAGCGTCTCCCTCACCGCCGCCTCCATGGAGGACCTGAAGCGGCACGCCCCGGATCCGCTTATGGAGACCTTAACTTCTCCGGGGCAGTCGGATACGGTGACCAGACAGTCCATGGACTCCAAGGTCCCCGCCTGTACGGTTCTCATGTGGTTTCCCCCCCCGTGCGAAGGAGGGGGGAGGCGAGCTCCCCCCTCGGGTGATCAGTCCTCGAACCCGAACGTCTTGGTCCAGTCGCACATCTCCCTTGCCTTGGCCTTGATGTCCTCCAAGGTGCTGTCCGTGAGGGAGGGGTTTATCTTCTGGGCTATGGCGGTGGCCATCTCTATGGTGCTGGCCGCGTTCCTCTCCCAGTCGGGATCGTTCCGGAAGTCCCTCAGGATGTCGTAAGTGAGGGTCTTGGGCCGGTTCTCCTTCAGGACCTCGTTTATGGCCCACTCGATCTTCTGCCCCGCCTGGTCCAGCCCCAGGTACTCCAGCATCATCTTGGAGGTGAGCAACATGGCGGAGGGGTTAACCCGGTACTGGTGGGCGTACTTGGGAACCGAGCCGCTGCAGGGCTCGAATATGGCGGTGTTCTCCCCTATGTTGCCGCTGGGGGCAAAGCCCAGGCCGCCGGTCAGCTGGCTGGCCTCGTCGGAGAGGATGTCCCCGAAGACGTTGCTGGTGACGATCACCTGGTAGTCCTGGGGGTTCTTTATGAGCCACATGGCGGTGGCGTCTGCGTTCTCCTCTATGCCGGCGATGCCGTACTGCTCGTACTCCTTGGCCACCTCCAGGAAGATGCGCTTCATCATCCCGTCGGTCTCCCGGATAACGTTGGCCTTGTTGCAGCAGTGAACCTTGGTCCTGCCGGTGGACTTGGCGTACTCGAAGGCGGCCCGGATTATCCGCTCACAGCCCACGCTGGAGAAGACCCGCCAGGAGACCGCCACGTCCCCCATCTTCCTGAACCGCTCCATCCCCTTGTGGAGGTTGAACATCTCCTCCGGAAGGGGGTGGAACTCGACGGCAGAGTAAAGATCCTCGGTGTTCTCCCGGAAGAGGACCAGGTCGATCTTTGGGTCCCCCTTGAGGGGGGAGCCCAGGTCCGGCAACGTCTTGGCGGGGCGCAGGTTTATGTAGAGGTCGAAGAGTTGCCGCATCTGGAGGATGGCGGACTTGAAGCCCTTGACCCCCGACTTGGAGGTTATGGCCGCCATCAGGGTGGCGTCCGAGGAGCGGATCTTGTCGATGGTCTCCGGGGGGACCGTGTTGCACCGGGGATCCCCCTGGCCGAACTTGTTGACCGACTTCTCCCACATGCACCAGCCCAGGTCGGCTCTTACCCAGTCGATGGGCAGGTCCATGGAGAGGAGCACCACCAGGGCCCCCTCCATCATGTCGAACCCCGAGTCGTCCCCGGGCATGTAGCAGACCTTGTAGCGGTCCTTGCGCTCCTTCACCTTCAGAACGTTGCGGCTCATGCGGAATACCTCCTTGTTGGTTTTAAGAGAGTCCCAGGGACTTCTTCACGTGGGGGATGAGGCCCCCGTCCTCGATAAGGCCCTTGACGAACTCCGGGTAGGGGGGGAAGGAGAAGGTCCCCTTGGGGGTGTGGACCTGCCCCAGGTCGAAGTCGATCTCCACCGTGTCCCCCTTCTCCAGGGCGTCCACCGCCTGGGGGCACACGATTATGGGGAGCCCCTCGTTAAGGGCGTTCCGGTAGTAGATCCTGGCGAACCCCTTGGCTATGATGGCCCCTATGCCCCGCTCCACCAGGCAGGTGACCGCCTGCTCCCGGGAGGAGCCGCAACCGAAGTTCTTGCCCGCCACGATGATGTCCCCCCGCTGGGCATCCCGGTTGAACTCCGGATCCAGGTCCTCGCAGGCCACCTTGGCCATCTCGGACCTCTCCTTTATGGTGTAAGTGTACTTGCCGGGGAAGATCACGTCGGTGTTCACGTCGTCCCCGTACTTCCAGACCCTGCCCTTTATCCTCATCTACAGCACCTCCCTGGGGTCCGCTATCTCCCCCGCCACAGCGGAGGCCGCCACGGTGAGTGGGCTCGCCAGGTATATGAAGCTGTCCTTGTTGCCCATCCGGCCCTTGAAGTTCCGGTTGGCGGTGCTTATGCACGTCTCCCCGGGGGCCAGGATACCCTGGTGGTTCCCCATGCAGGGACCGCATCCCGGGTTGGAGATCACGCAGCCCGCGTCCAGGAACGTCTCCAGGAGACCCTCCTCCATGGCCTGCCGGTAGACCCGCCATGAGGCGGGGATCACTATGGTGCGCACCGCCACCTGACGGCCCTTGAGGATCGTTGCCGCCTCCCTTAGGTCCTCGATCCGGCCGTTGGTGCAGCTGCCGATGAAGGCCTGGTGGATCTGGGCCCCCTTCACCTGGTCCACCGGGGCGTAGTTGTCCACCGTGTGGGGCTTGGCCACCCCGGGTACCAGCTCCGACAGGCAGTAGGACAGCTCCTTGGCGTAAGTGGCCCCCTGGTCCGCCCAGATGGCCTCCCACTGGTCACTCTTGGCAATGTCCCTCACGTGGTCCAGCACCTTCTGGTCCGGCGGGCAGACCGCGTTCTTGGCCCCCATCTCTATCCCCATGTTGCACAAAGTCATCCGCTCCGACAGGGACATCTGGAGGATGCCCTCCCCGTGGAACTCCACGCTCATGTAGTCCGCCCCGTCGGCCCCTATGTCGCCTATGATCTTGAGGATCAGGTCCTTGGCGGATACCCCTTTGGGGAATGAGCCGGTGACCGTGATCTTCATGGACTCCGGCACCCGGAACCAGATCTTGCCGGTGGCCCAGGCGGCGGCCATCTCGGAGCGGCCTATGCCGGTGGAGAAGGCCCCGAAAGCCCCGTAGGTGCAGGTGTGGCTGTCGCTGCCTATCATGATGAGCCCCGGCAGGGCGTAGCCCTCCTCGCACATCTTCTGGTGGCACACCCCGCCCTTGCTGGTCACGTCGAAGAAGTGGGGTATCCCCTGCTCCCTGACGAACTCCCGGATCTCCTTGTGGTTCTGGGCGTGGTTGTCCGAGGGGGCTGGCACCGCGTGGTCCAGGATGAAGACGATCCGGTTGGGGTCGAAGACCCTTGAGACCCCTATCTTCTTGAAGGTCCTGGCTATGGGGGCCGCGTTGTCGTGGCTCATGCAGAAGTGGGGCTCCACGGTGACCACGTCACCGGCCTTAACCGGCCGCCCCGCCCACTTGCCGAGCACCTTCTCCGCGAAGGTCCTAGGTTCCGTCATCTCACAACCCCTCCTCAGGCCTTGGATTTGAGGTACTCGATGAGTCCCCCGGCTTCCATGATCTCCATCTCCAGGTCGGTGACCGCGTCTCCCTGGAACTCCACCCCCTGGGTCAGGTTCCTTATGACCCCCGTGGAGGCGTTCACCTCCAGTTGATCCCCGTCCCTCACCTTGCCCTCCTTGATGGCCTCCGAGAGCCCCTTGACGAAGAGGACCGGGTAGCCGTTGTTTATGGCGTTCCGGTAGTAGATCCGGGCGAAGGACTCCGCCAGCACCATGGGCACCCCTATCTCTTTGAGGCAGTAGACCGCGTGCTCCCGGCTGGAGCCGGTGCCGAAGTTGCGCCCCGCCACCACGAAGTCCCCGGGTTTGACCTCCTTGGCGAAGTTCTCCTTGCCGGGGTAATACTCGAAGGAGTACTGGGCCATCTTCTTGGGGTCCGTCTCCGCCAGGTACTTGTTGTGATATATGAGGTCCGTGTCCACGTCGTCCCCGAAGACCCAGGCCCTGCCGCGAAGAACCGCATCCTTCATGTCTGGCACCTCCCTAGCCCAGGATGTCCCTGGGGTCCGTTATGACGCCCCTCACCGCGCTGGCCATGGCGGAGGCGGGGCTCATCAGGTAGGTGTGGCTCCCCTTGCCCACCTTGCCTATGAAGTTCCTGTTGGTGGTGGAGACCCCCACGTCACCGGAGGGCAGGGCCCCGTAGTGCTCTGCGGTGCAGAGGCTACAGGTGGGGTTGGTGAAGATGACCCCCGCGGAGAGGAAGTCCTGGATCATCCCCGCCTCGGCACAGGCCTTCATGACCTCCCGGGTGGCGGGGGTTATGATGACCCGCACGTGGTCCGCCACCTTGAAGTTGGCCGCCTTGAGCACCTCGTATGCGGCCCGTATGTCCTCGAACCGGCCGTTGGAGCAGGATCCTATGTGGACCTGGTCGATCCTCTCCCCCTGAACCTCCCGGACCTTCCTCACGTTGTCCGGCGCGTCCGGGCAGGAGGCCAGGGGCTCCAGGGAGGACACGTCCACGGCGACGGTCTCCGAGTAGACCGCGTCCTCGTCGGGGCGGATCATCTCCACCCGCTCCGGCACCTCCTGGCCGGCCCTCCGGACCAGCCAGTCAAGCACCTCCCCGTTGGGCATGATGAGCCCCACCTTGCCGCTCATCTCGGTCACCATGGAGCATAGGGTGATCCTCTCCGCCAGGGAGCTGCGCTCGATGGCGTCCCCCACGAACTCCACCGCCTTGAAGAACATGCCGTCCGCCCCCAGGGTCCCCACCAGGTGGGTCAACAGGTCCCTCATGTAGACCCCCCGCTGGAATTTGCCGGTGGCGGTCACCTTCATGGTCTCCGGCACCCTGAACCATAGTGTCCCCTGGATCCAGGAGGCCACGATGTCCGTGTTGCCCACCCCGGTGGCGAAGGCCCCCACGGCCCCCAGGAGGTTCATGTGGCTGTCGGTGCCAAGGATCACGTCCCCGGGCTTGACCAGCCCGTTCTCCAGGAGCACGTGCTGGCCTATGCCCCAGTTGACGTCGAAGACCTTTGAGATCCCCTGGCGCTTGGCGAACTGGCGGATTATCTTCTGGTTGTTGGAGACCTTCTCCGAGTGGGCCGGGGCCTGGAGGTCGAAGGTGAAGGCGATCTTGTTGGGGTCCCACACCTTCCCCTCGGTGCCCATCACCTCCTCGAACTGGAGAACGCAGTTGGGCCCCCCGAAGTCCCGGGCGGTGGAAAGGTCTATCCTGCACCAGACCCGATCCCCCACCTGCACGTCCTTACCGGAGGCCCGGGCCATTATCTTCTGTATCGCCGTGCGTCCCATTTGAGATCCTCCCTCCCGCCTTCCGGGCTACTTCATGCCCAGGAAGGACTTTATGGTCTCGAAGTTCATGAAGTCCGCCTTGTTGACCATGACCCCCTCGGGGCTCCGCAGGCTCCCGTCCCCCTCGTGGGCGTGGTTGGCTATTATGTGGGCTATGTCGCTGGGGATCCCGTTCCTCATGGCGATCACCGTGCCGGAGAAGGGGTGTCTCAGGTCCTTGCCCATCTGGGACTTGACCGTCTTGCCCTCCGGGTCCTTCTCGTACTCCACCAGCTTGCCCACGTCGTGGAGCAGGGCGCCGGCGATGAGCCGGTCGTTGTCCAGCCGGTAGCCCCCCTCGTCCCGGTAGAGGGCGTTGAACTCGTCCATGGCCGCCTTGGCCATCCGGGTGACCCCTCGAACGTGGGTCAGGTAAGAGGCGGGGCAGTTGGGGATGAGCAGCGTGAAGGGTATCCGGGCCATGTCGTCCGGCTCCCAGCCGCCGGTCTTCAGCGCATCCTCGTAGGTGGCAAGCACCTTCTCCTTGAGCTCCCGGTCGCAGATCCAGTCCACCTCCGGCAGCAACTGGGCTATGCGTTCTCTCATCTTTATCCTCCTCTCTCTTGGCGGTGCCTTGTGGATGGGCCCCGGATCACCGGCCAAGGGCCATTACCTCCTGCAGGGTCTTGTATATCCGGTCGATGTGCTCGTGGGCGGACCGCTCCGCCCGGTCCGGGTCGTGGTCCAGGATGGCCTCGTATATGGCCTGGTGCTCGTCCACGAAGACCTCCCGGTCGGTTAGCAGGGCGTAGATCCTGTCGTGGGTGGCCATTATGAGGTTGAAGTTCATCCGGACGATGTTGACGAACACGAAGTTCCTGGTGGCCTCCGCCAGGGTCAGGTGGAAGTCGAAGTCCCCCTTGGCCCGGCTCTCCAGGTCCTCCAGCCCGTCCTTGGTGGCGGATATGACCCGGCGAAGCTTGGTGAGGTCCGACGGGGTGGCTCGCTTTGCCGCCTCCCGGGCTATGGCGGGGTCCAGTATCCGCCGGGCCTCCATGAGCTCCAGGATGGCCTCGTCCTCCAGCGGTATGCCCCGGTTCTCCCCCTGGTCCTTACGGGGGCGCCGGACGAACCGCCCCTTGCCGGGGATGCTCTCGATGAGCCCCATGAGCTCCAGCACACGGAAGGCCTCCCGGAGGGAGCTGCGGCTCACCCCCAGGCTGTCCATCAGCTTCCGCTCCGGGGGCAAGGGATCCCCGGGCCTGAGGCGCCCGGCGGCGATGTCGTCCTTTATCTCCTCCACAACCTTCTCGTATATCCTGGTCTGCCTGACCCGATCCTGCGTCAACCGCATCCCTCCCAAACGGGGTCTCAATTGGACCACCCAGTGCACCTTATATACCATTCGAACGAATTGTGCAATGGGGAGCTAGTTTTGAATAGTTGGAAAATTACCAAGTTGGACCTTCCGTGGTATCCTTACAAATAGATTCACCTTGTGAGCGATCATGGGTCCGGATCGGGCCCGGCAGGGGAGGGGTCCAGTTGGGGTTCAAGGTCAACATATCCGGGTTTGGAAGCATCGGGTGTGAGATGCCCCTCACCGGGGCGGAGCTTCTGTCCCTGGCCAAGGCGGAGATGGCCCACCAGGTGGTGGCCTGCCGGGTGAACCACTACCTGAGGCCTCTCAGCTGGGTTATCGACGGGGCGTCGGATGTGGAGTTCGTGGACACCGGCAGCTTCGAGGGCATGGAGGTCTACCGGCGGACGTTGAGCTTCCTCCTGGTCATGGCCTCCAAGCGGGCCCTGGGACAGGACGTGATAATCCGGCACTCCATGAGTGACGGCTACTACTGCGAGTTTGTGGGGGGCGAGGCAAGCCAGGGGGACGTGGAGGCCATAAGGGGGGAGATGAAGCGCCTCATCGACCTCAACATCCCAATAAACCGGGAGGTGCTCCCCCTGGACCGGGCCAAGGGGATCTTCGAGCGGCAGGGCAACCTGGACAAGGCCCGGCTCCTCAAGTGGACCGCCATCGACCCGGTGGTGGTCTACCGTTGCGCCGACACCTACGGCTACTTCTACGCCCCCTTGGCGTCCAACACCGGCCAGGTGAAGGTCTTCGACCTGCTGTACTACCCGCCGGGGATGGTGCTCCAGTTCCCAACCATATCCTTCCCGGACCGGATCCCCCCGTTCCAGGCCCCCAAGAGCCTGGCGGAGGTCTTCATTCAGTACTCCCAGTGGCTGGACGTGCTGGGGGTCACCACCATGGACAGCATCCACGAGAGGGTGGCCTCCGGCAGGGGGCTGGAACTGATCCTCATATCCGAGGCGCTCCACGGGGAGGCCTTGGCCCGGGTCTCCCGGGAGATATGCGACCGGCCGGACGTGAGGCTGGTTTGCCTGGCGGGGCCCTCCGGCTCCGGCAAGACCACCACCGCAAGGCGGCTCATGGTGCAGCTCCAGGTCTGCGGCAAGCGGCCGGTGGCCATCTCGCTGGACGACTACTTCGTGGACCGGGAGAAGACCCCAAGGGACGAGAACGGCAACTACGACTTCGAGGCCCTGGAGGCCTTGGACGTGGAGCAGATAAACCAGGACCTCTCCGCCCTGCTGGAGGGCCAGGAGGTGCAACTCCCCAAGTTCGACTTCCTCACCGGCCGCAGGAAGAAGGGGAAGAGGATCAAAGTGGGTTCCAACGACGTGATAATAATAGAAGGGATCCACGGCCTCAACGAGAAGCTGACCCGGTCCATACCGGAGGAGACGAAGTACAAGATCTTCGTCTCCCCCCTCACGGGGGTCAGCCTGGACAGGCACAACAGGACCAGCACCACCGACAACCGGCTTCTTAGGCGGCTCGTGCGGGACCACCGGGTCAGGGGGCACTCGCCGGAGAGCACGCTCCTCATGTGGCCCTCGGTGATCCGGGGATCCCACCGGCACATCTTCCCCTACCAGGAGAGGGCGGACGTGATGTTCAACACCGCCCTGGTCTACGAGCTGCCGGTGCTGAAGGGCTACGCGGAGCCCCTCCTTAGGTCCGTGCCGGAGGAGTCCCCCGCCTACGGGGAGGCCCAGCGGCTCCTCTCCATGCTTAGGTTCGTGCCCTTCATCCCCTCCGACGACGTGCCCAACATATCCATCCTTCGGGAGTTCATCGGCGGCAGCTGCTTCGAGGACTGACACATCGGGCCCCCGGGGGATAGACCCGGGGGCCTTTGCCTTGGGGGCGGCTGGAAATCCGTCCAGTGGGACTGAACTCAAAAAGGGGACCCGTCAGGGTCCCCTCGGTCATCATGGTGGGCGGCACAGGGATCGAACCTGTGACCCCTGCCGTGTGAAGGCAGTGCTCTCCCGCTGAGCTAGCCGCCCGAAGCACGAGAAGGATTCTAGCACCGAATCCTCCTCTTTGCAAGCCCCCCGGTGAAGATCAGCGCTTCACGCTGTAGCTCTTGCTACCCCAGGGCTTCCCCTTGATGGGGTCCCCCTCCAGGAGCTGGAGGAACTTGTCGAAGCACTTGGGACAGCGGGTGACCTGCTCCTTGCCCTCCACCTGGAACTCGTGCTTGCAGCTCACGCAACGAAAACGACGCACCGCAGCTACACCTCCTAAGTCCTAGGTTTTCAAGCGCATACGAAGGGCGGAACGTGGGGCCGCCCACGGCCCAAATTATAATATTGGTCAGACCTTTTTCCAAGATCCCAGGGCCTCCTGGGCGATCCTCATGGCGCAGAGGGGGCCGCACATGGCGCAGCCCTGGCTGGACATGCCGGTCACCCGGTCGAACTTCCAGGGGAACAGGGCCGCCTCCCTCTGGGCGTCCCAGTCCATGGCCCTCCTGGCCCGGGACACCTCCATGTCCCGTCGGACCGCGGAGCGGATCCCCTTCTCCAGGTCCCCCACGTGGGCCGCCACCACCGAGGCCCTGACCCCCTCCGCCACGTCCTCCTCGTCGGGGAACCCCAGGTGCTCCTTGGGGGTCACGTAGCAGAGGAAGTCCGCCCCGAAGGAGGCGGCCACCGCACCCCCTATGGCCCCCACCAGGTGGTCGTAGCCCGCCGCTGAGTCGGTCACCAGGGGACCCAGCACGTAGAACGGGGCCCCCTGACAGAGCCTCTTCTGAAGCTGCACGTTGGCCCCTATCTGCCCCAGGGGCACGTGACCGGGGCCCTCCACCATCACCTGGACCCCCGCCTCCCGGCAGGCCCCCACCTGGCGTCCCAGCTCCAGTAGCTCCGCCACCTGGGCCCGGTCGGTGGCGTCGTGCCCCGATCCGGGCCTCATCCCGTCGCCTAAGCTCAGGGTCATCTGGTACCGCCGGGCTATCTCCAGTAGCCGGCCGAAGTCCCGGGCGAAGGGGTTCTCCCGGTCGTGGTGGATCATCCAGGCGGCCATGATGGAGCCCCCGCGGCTCACTATGTCGGTGAGGCGCCCCTGGTCCACCAGGTGCGACAGGGCCTGGCGGGTTAGACCGGTGTGCACCGTGACGAAGTCCACCCCCATCCTCCCGTGGAGCTCCACCGCCTGGAACATCTCGTCCTCGGTCATGTCCACCACAGGCCTGCCGGAGAGCCGGCACATGACCGCCCCGTGGTATATGGGCACGGTTCCCACCGGCACCGGGGAATGGGAGAGCACCGCCTGGAGGACCTCCCCCGCGTCGTCCCCGGTGCTCAAGTCCATCACCGCGTGGGCCCCGTTGCCCACCGCCGCCTTGAGCTTCCGAAGCTCCATCTGGACCGAGCTCTGATCTTTTGAGGTGCCTATGTTGGCGTTCACCTTGGTCCTAAGCCCCTGGCCGATCCCCACGGGCCTCGCGCAACCCCTCGATGGGTTGTAGGGGATCACCGCCAGCCCCTCCGCCACCAGCCGGGCCAGCTCATCGGGCCCCACGTCCTCACCAGCGCAGGCCCTCTGGAAGATGGGGTCCATGACCCCCTCCCGGGCCCTGTCAATCAGGGTCATCATCCTCGACCACCCTGGCCCCTCAGCGCCCGGGAGACCAGCTGGGCCGCCTTGCGCCCCGACAGGAGCATGCCCCCGAAGATGGGGCCCATCCGGGGACCGCCGAAGGTGGCGTTGGCGGACATGCCCGCCACGTAGAGCCCCGGGAACACCTCCCGGGTGTTCTCCAGCGTCAGCTCCTCCGCCCGGTGGCTCCAGAGGGACTTCTCCCCCTCCCCCCGGCCCGTGGGGGTCATGAGCTTGCCGGGCACCTTACGCTCCACCACCCGGACCACGTTTATGTCGTGTCCGGTGGCGTCTATTACAAACCGGCTCCGGATCGCCAAGGGGTCCACGTGAAGCCCCGCCATCTCCACCGGGGTCCAGGTGATAACGAGGCCCACCACCCGGTCCTCCCGCATGGTCACGTCCTCGGCGGTGACGCAGTTGAAGACCCTCAGCCCCGCCCGGGTGGCGGAGGAGATGAGGGTGCTCACCGCCTCCACCGAGTCGGCGGAGTAGTAGCCCTCCCCCTCGTCCAGGACCCGGACCCCGAACTCCCGGAGCACCTGGGCCCCCTCCTCCTGGACCACTATCTGGTTGAACATCATGCCGCCCCCCCACATGCCTCCCCCCAGGGACAGCTTCCGCTCGAACATGGCCACCTTGAACCCCTCCCGGGCCAGGTTGTGACCCGCCACCAGGCCGGCGGGACCTCCCCCCACTATTGCCACGTCCAGGTCCATGGAGTCCAGCAGCCTGTCCATGAACCTCCTTACGATCACCGCCGATATCCTCCGCTCGTCCAGCTCCAAGCTCACCATCTCCTTTCGCTTGATACGACCCAGGGAGGCTGGGGCGGGGCCGGGGATGAAACGAGGAAGGCCGAGCCGCCCTCCGTTGTGGAAGGCGGCCCGGCCTTATCCATCGGCTTGAACCGCTCTCTTCTTGCGAAGGGCCTCCCTGCGCCGGTATTAACCGGTGCCGCTAAACCGCGACAGCGCCCCTTGGGCGCTCAGGTTCGAAGGGTCTGCGGGTCCTCCCGCACTCTCAGCCCCAGATCAGGAGCTCCCCCGTGATGTGTCAAGGTTCGATCCGACTAAAGCCCGTAATCTAAAACAAATGATACACGTGAGCCATTGTCATGTAAAGCCCTATCCCCATGAGGTCCATCGCCGCCCAGGTCCTGATCTTCCCCTCCCTCCGGGCGATCCACCCCTCAAGGCCCGGGGGCAGTAGCCTCAGCCCCGCCGCCATGAGCACCGGGGGCAACCCGCTACCCAGGCCGAACGCCATGGCCCCAAGCAGGGCCCCCACGGGTCCCATGCTGGCCGCCTGGGGGATCACCGCCCCGAAGAGCGCCGCTGCCCCCTCCGGGCAGGGCACCAGGGAGAGCAGGATCCCCGCCGCGGCGGCCCCCAGGTGCCCAGACCCCGCCGCCCGGGCCCCCCGCTCCGCCAGGGGCCTCATGTCAAGCCATGGGAGGGCCTTGAGCATGGCGCAGGAGGAGAGGATCAGCAGGGGACCTGCGGCCCTCTGGACCAGGAGGATCGGAAGGCTTAGGGCCCCCAGGGCGGAGATGGCGAGCCCCATGAGGCCGTGGGCCGCCCCCCGGGCCGCCAGGTAGGTCCCGGCCCGCCAGAGATGCCCCCTTGAGCCGCCCCCCAGCACCGCGAAGGCGGCGGCCAGCTGATACACCGCCCCGCAGGGAATGAGGGACGACGTGGCTCCAAGCAGGGCGAATAGCCCAAGATGGAGGGGGGAGATCACCGGTTGACACCCCCAAGGAGGCGGGACAGGTGCCCCATCAGGTACCGGTCGAAGTCCCCCTGGCTGTCCAGGTGGCCGTATGGGTCCCTGAGGGGGATTCCCTTGCCGCCGGGCCCCAGGAGCAGTAGCCCCCCCTCTGGGAGATGGTGCCGCTCCATCAGCTGGACCGCCCCGTCCCCCCAGGATACCTCCCGCACCCGGACGGATCCCCTGAGGATCAGGTCCCCCAGCTCCCCCGCCATGGCCCCCTTGAGCCGCTCCCTCAGCCTCCGGCAGGACGGGCAGTACCCGTCGGGGCTTAACAGGATCACCTCCGCATAGGTTCCATCGAGCTGGACATGGGCCCGCTGCTGGCCCCTCTGGGCCATCACCTCTCCCGCCCCGTAGCCCAGGGAGATGAGGGCGAAGACGGACATCACGATTCCCAAGATCCTCACCGGAACACCCCCATTTATGTTGTCGAACTTGAAAATGAGCGAATGGGGCATTATAAACAGAAGGCATCGGTTCCAACAAGTTGGGAGGTATATGGTGAATGGCTAAACCGTGGTGGAGGGAGGGGGCGGAGACCCTCTTCTGGGCGTTAGTGCTGGCGCTGATCCTGAGGACCTTCGTCATCCAGGCCTTCTGGATACCCAGCGGCTCCATGGAGCCCACCCTGGAGCCTGGGGATCGGGTCCTGGTGCTCAAGTTCTGGTACCATCTGCCCAACGTGGCCCCCAAGCGGGGGGACATGGTGGTCTTCAAGTATCCGGTGGACCCCAGGCGGGACTTCGTGAAGCGCATAATAGGCCTCCCGGGGGACATGGTGGAGATCCGGGGAGGCAACGTTTTCGTCAACGGCATAGGCCTGTCGGAGCCCTACGTGGTGAACCCCGACGACTTCGACATGACGCCCACCAAGGTTCCGGAGGGCAACTACTTCTGCATGGGGGACAACCGCCCCAATTCCCAGGACAGCCGCTACTGGGGGTTCGTGCCCAAGAGCATGATCCGTGGTCCGGTGGTCTTCCGCTACTGGCCCCTGAGCCGGCTGGGGGTGCCCAGGTAGATGGGACGCACCGTATGGTACCCGGGCCACATGGCCAAGGGAAGGCGTCAGCTGGAGGGGCTTCTGGACGCCCTGGACCTCTGGATAGAGGTCCGGGACGCCAGGGCCCCTCACCTCACGTCCTCCCCGTTCATGGAGGCCGTGAAGGGGCTTAACCGGTGGGTGGTGCTCTCCCGGGCGGACCTGGCGGACCCGGCGGTCACCGATCTGTGGGTGAAACACCTGAGATCCAAGGGGGTACCCTGCTGGGCCCTGGACGCCCGGAAGCAGGCCCCGTCGGCCATGATGAGGCAGATCCGGTCCCTGGCCCCCGCCCACCGGGAGGTCCGGCTGGCGGTGGTGGGGGTCCCCAACGTGGGCAAGTCTGCCCTGCTCAACCACATGATAGGCAGGAGCTCCGCCAAGGTGGGGAGCATGCCGGGGGTGACCCGGGGGGTCTCCTGGTTCCGGGGCGACGGGATCATGATCGTGGACTCCCCGGGGGTGCTGGACCCCCGGTCCGGCGCCCTGGTCCACCGCCGGCTGGCCTGGCTCAACGCGGTGAAGGGGGCGGTGGTCTCCTCCCCGGTGGACCTGGCGGCGGACTGCCTGGACTGCCTTTCCCGCCTGGGGCTCCTCCGGGACATCATGTCCCACTGGGGAGTTGAGGTGGAGGACCGACCCTGCCATGAGATCCTGGGGGCGGTGGCGGAGCGGCTAGGCAAGCGCCTCAAGGGCGGCGTGCTGGACCTGGACGGGGCCGCCAAGGCCTTCCTGGAGGCCTTCGCCTCCGGCAGGCTGGGCCGGGTGAGCCTGGAGGTGCCCGGGAGGCCCCTGGTTCCATGACGGTGGCGGGGGTTGACGAGGCGGGCAGGGGGCCCCTGGCGGGGCCGGTGGTGGCCGCTGCGGCGGTGCTGACCCGAGATCAGGCCCGGGAGCTGATGGCCCTGGGGCTCAAGGACTCCAAGGCCCTCTCCCCCCGGAGGCGGGAGGCCCTCTTCGAGGCCATCCGCTCCCTGAACGTCCAATGGAGGGCCCAAGCGGCCTCCTGGGGCAGGATAGACCGAACCCATGTGCTAAAGGCCTCCCTTTGGGCCATGGGGATGGCGGTGATGGCCCTTCCGGTGAGGCCCCAGCTGGTCCTGGTGGATGGCTCGGTGCCCATAGAGGGGTTGCGCATACCCCAGCGGTGCGTGGTTAAGGGGGACTCCAAGGTGCCGTCGATAATGGCCGCATCGGTGATAGCCAAGGTGCTTAGGGATCGGGTCATGTTAGCCCTGGACCGGCTCTACCCCCAGTACCGCTTCGCCTCCCACAAGGGCTACCCCACGGAGGAGCACCGGAGGATCCTGTCCCAGCTGGGTCCCTCCCCGGTGCACCGGCGGAGCTTCTCGTTCAGGAGGATCTGAGATGACGGGCTACGACGTGGGGGGTGTGAGATCCGGGGGGGTAGGCAGGGATCTGGGCCCATCGGCCCCCCAGCCGGTATCCCCCGGGAGGGAGGTAAGGGGCCTCAAGGACGGCCAGGAGGTGGAGGGGCTGGTGCTCCGCTCCGAGGACTCCATGGTGCAGGTGCGGGTGGGCACCTCCACCCTCTGGGCCAGGTCGTCGGTGCCCCTCTTCCCGGGACAGCGCTTCCGGGCCATCTGGGACTCCTCCGGGGACGTGCCGGTGCTGCGACTGAGGCAGGAGGACCTGCAGCTCCTCTCCCGGTTCCCCTTGAGGGATCGCCCCCTTGCCCAGGCACTGATCCTGCGGGGCCTCCCCACCGACGGGGACTCCATCCTGGCCTTGAGGCAGGCTTGGATGTCCTTAGGGGGCGGGGAGGCGGACCTGTCCGCCGCGGTGGAGCTCTTCGCCCGGGGGGTGCCCATCAACCGGGAGTCGGTGGACCTGATGGGCTGGTACATGGCCCTCAGCCCCGGCCAGGCACTGGCCCTGTGGAGGAGGATCCGGGATAGGCTAAAATCCTCCAATGGACGGTCCCTGGAGGAGATCACCCGGGACGACCCGGAGGCGAGCCGGTTCCTAAAGGCCCACCGCTGGGCCATGCGGCCGGTCCGGTGGCCCCTCCAGGGGGAGGGGTTTCTGTGTCCCGCCTTCTGGCCCGTGGGGGATCAGGGGCCCATGGCCCGGGTGGTCTTCTCTGAGGGGCGGGAGGGGGATAGGCGGGCCTTCTCGGTCTTCTTCGACGTGGAGGACCTGCAGGTTGGCAGGACCGATGGGACCGTGACCCTGATAGGCCCCCTGCTGGGGGTGGAGATCCGATGCGATCGGCCGGAGGGGGTGGAGCTGATGAGGAGACACTCCGACAAGCTGATGGATGACCTGTCATCCGGGGGGGTCTCGGTGTCGCACCTGTCCGTCTCCCTGAGGCGGCGTAGGGCGGCGGAGGGGCCTCGCCCCATAGACGTGGAGGCCTGATCATGTCCGGTGGATCCAGCCCCAAGCGCCGGGGCCAGAGGAAGGCGGCGGCCCTACGGTACGACGAGGAGCGGGACCGGGCGCCGGTGGTGATGGCCTCCGGCCGGGGTCACGTGGCGGAGAGGATCCTGGAGGTGGCCCGGGAGGCCAGCGTGCCCATCGTGGAGGATGCGGCCCTGGTGGGGGCCCTGCTGGCCTTGGAGGTGGGGGAGGAGATCCCGCCGGAGCTCTACGGGGCGGTGGCCAAGGTGCTGGCCTTCGTCATGGAGGTGGAGAGGAGGGCCAGGGGTGGAGGCTAGGAACCTGGCCCGGGGTGCCCTGGGGGAGGAGATGGCGGTCCGGCACCTGACCCGGATGGGCTGGAGGATACTGGGCCGGAACGTCCGCTACCCCTTCGGGGAGATAGACATAGTGGCCCACGACGGCACGGAGCTGGTCTTCGTGGAGGTGCGCCTCCGGGGGCCCGGCCCCCAGAGGGCGGCGGAGACCGTGGGCCCCGCCAAGCTGAGGAAGCTCATCCGGGCCTGCAGAGCCTTCGCGGAGTCCCGGGGCTACGACGGCCCCTTCAGGATAGACCTGCTGGCCATCGACCAGGGGCCCTGCGGGTACCGGGTGGAGCTGATAAGGGACGTCACCGGGGGGTGAGGTTTGCCTTTGAGCCGGTCCATGGGGGTTACCTTGCGGGGCATAGAGGCGGTGCCGGTGGAGGTGGAGGTGCAGGTCACCGGGGGCCTCTTCGCCATCAACGTGGTGGGGTTGCCGGACGCATCGGTCCGGGAGGCCCGGGAGAGGGTAAGGGGGGCGTTGAAGAGCCTTGGGGTATCCTTGAGGGGGCGGGTGACGGTGAACCTGGCCCCGGCTGAGGTCCCCAAGGAGGGGGCCCTGCTGGATCTCCCCATGGCGCTGGCCATGATGGACGCCTCGGGGATGTCCCTCCCCCTGGAGGGATCCCTGTTCATCGGGGAGCTCTCCCTGGACGGGCGGCTGCGCCCCGTCAGGGGGGCCATACCGGCGGCGGTGCTGGCCGCAAGGCTGGGGCTACCGCTGATCCTGCCCGCCGAGAGCGCCCGGGAGGCCGCCATGGTGAGGGAGGCCCGGGTGTTCGGCGCCTCCACCCTCTCCCAGGTGGTATCCCATCTCAAGGGGGAGCGGGTCCTGGAGCAGGCGGTGAGCCCCGAGGTGGAGGATCCCGGAGGGGATGTCCCGGTGGACCTGAGGGACGTTCGGGGCCAGGCGGCGGCCAAGCGGGCCCTGGAGGTGGCGGCGGCGGGGCATCACAACCTGCTGATGGTGGGGCCCCCGGGCTCCGGCAAGACCATGCTGGCCCGGGCCCTCAAGGGTCTCCTGCCCCCCCTGGACGATCGGGAGATGATAGAGGTCCTATCGGTGCACAGCGTGGCGGGCCTGCCGGTGCGCAGTTGCAGGGAGAGACCCTTCAGGCCCGTCCACCCCACCGCCAGCACGGTGGCCATCTGCGGCGGAGGCTCGTCCCTTAGGCCCGGGGAGGTTAGCCTAGCCCATCGGGGGGTGCTCTTCCTGGACGAGCTGCCGGAGTTCCAGCGGGACGTGCTGGAGGCCCTCCGGGGCCCACTGGAGGACGGGGTCATCCGGGTGAGCCGGGCGTCCGGCACGGTGGAGTACCCCGCCCGGGTCCTGCTGGTATGTTCCGCCAACCCCTGTCCATGCGGGTACCTGGGGGATCCGGAGGGCCGGTGCCGTTGCAGCCTGGGGGACGTGAGGCGCTACCGGCGCAGGATATCGGGCCCCATCCTGGATAGGATGGACATGCGGCTCGAGGTGCCCCGGGTGCCGGCGGCGGAGCTCATCGACGCCCCCTCAGGCGGGGAGGACTCCCGGATGGTGAGGAGTCGGGTCCTGGCGGCCCGGAGGATCCAGGCGGACCGGTGGGGACCCCTGGGCTACCTGTGCAACTCCGAGGTGCCCGAGGGGATCCTGAGGAGGCACGTGAGGCTCACCGGGGAGGCCAAGGAGATCCTGAAGGGGGCCATAGGGGCCTTCCGCCTCAGCGGCAGGGGCCTCAGCCGGGTGATACGCCTCTCCAGGACCGTGGCGGACCTGGAGGGATCCCCGTCGGTGGAGGGGCGCCACGTGGGGGAGGCCCTCTCCTACCGTAGCTTGGAGGAGGTGGGCTGATGGATCTGGCGTCCAAGGAGGCGGTGCTTTGCCTCAACAGGCTCTTCGAGGGCCGCGCCGGTGCCGCGTTGGTCCGGTGGGCCCGGATGGGGCGCCTTCCCCGGGAGGTGATCTCCGGCCCCGCTGCCCTGGAGGAGGCGGGGTTTCCCAGGGGTGGCTGGTCCCGGGTGGAGGAGGCCATGAGGACCGGCTGGGCCCGTCGGGAGCTGGACCGGGCCTCGTCCATGGGGATCGGGGTCCTGGCCCTGGGGGAGGAGGGCTACCCGGAATCCCTCCTGGAGCTGTCAGATCCGCCGGCGGCCCTGTACGTGAGGGGCACCAGGGGTATCCCCCTGAGGCCTCAGGGGGCGGTGAGCGTGGTGGGAACCCGGCGGGCCAGCACCTATGGCCTCAAGGTGGCCATGGCGGTGGGGGAGAGGTGCGCCGGGTCATCCCTATGGACGGTGAGCGGCGGCGCCATGGGGATCGACGGGGCAGCCCACCAGGGGGCCCTCTCCAAGGGGGGACTCACCTGCGCCGTGCTGGGGAACGGGGTGGACGTGGTCTTCCCGGCGGATCACCGGGAGCTGTTTGAGCTGGTGGCCCGGGATGGGTGCCTGGTCAGCGAGTACCCCCTGGGGACCAAGGGCAGCCAGTGGCGCTTCCCCATGAGGAACCGGATCATCGCCGCCCTCTCCGCCAGGCTGGTGGTGGTGGAGGCGCCGGAGAGGAGCGGGGCCTTGATAACCGCGTCCAGGGCGCTGGACCTGGGGCGAGAGGTCTGGGCGGTGCCCGGCAAGATCGGGGAGGCCCAGTGCAGGGGTTCCAACTTGCTCATATACGACGGGGCCATGCCCCTGGTGGACCTGGATCTCCTGTTTCCCCCCGGGGAGGATAGGGGGAGCTCCCGGCAGGTGGATCCCCTGGAGGGGGCCATCCTCCAGGTCATGGCCTCCGAAGGGGATTGGACGGTTGACAAGTTGGCCCTTGAATGTAAAATCGGCGCCGCCGACCTGTTGAGTCGCCTGGCGATCCTGGAGGCGAGGGGGCTGGTGTACCGCTCGTCTCCCGGCAGGTACAGCCTGTCTCCCGGCGCTGGGGCGTGAGACTTCGGCGGTTCGGCGCTTTTGGTCTCTTCATCAGAGGGCCTCTTGAAGCCTTGGCTCTGGGTCCTCCAAATTTCCCGGAGGTGTTCGATGATCTCGAGGATACTTTCACCCATGGAGAGGGCGGCCCTTATGCCCGAAGCGGCGGCCCTGGCGTACTCTATGATATATCACGGCTTCCCCCCGGAGGACCTGGAGCGGGCCCTGCTGGACGCGGTGTTGCTGCACCGCCTGACCGGCGTCCCGCTGGACCAGGAGACCATCCGGGAGGCCATGGCCCGGTGGACCGATGGGCCGAAGAGGCGGGAGGATCAGCCCCATGAGCTGCCCACCCTGTCCGGCGGCTGGGGGCTCTGTTGACCATGGCGGCCCGATCGAAGTCCGCCCCGGAGGCCAAGGCCCCCAAGACGGCCAAGGGGAGCAAGGCCACCGGCAAGGGTAGCAGGGCCTCCGGGACCCGGTCCCCCAAGGTGGGTCCCGTGGAGACCCTGGTGGTGGTGGAGTCCCCCACCAAGGCCAAGAGCTTGAGCAAGATGCTGGGGCCCGGCTACGCGGTGGAGGCCAGCCTGGGGCACGTGATGGACCTTCCCAAGGTGAGGCTGGGGGTGGACGTGGAGAACGGTTTCGAGCCCGAGTACATCCAGGTCAGGGGCAAGGGGCCGGTGATAAAGCGCCTCAAGGAGCTGGCCAGGGGGGCCAGCCGGGTTCTCCTGGCCTCGGACCCGGACCGGGAGGGGGAGGCCATAGCCTGGCATCTGGCCACCCTCCTGGGGGTACCCCTGGACTCCCCCTGCAGGGTCCGGATCCACGAGATAACCCCCTCGGGGATCTCCGCCGCCCTTCAGGAGGTGGAGGGCATAGACATGAACAAGGTCTACGCCCAGCAGGCCCGGCGGGTCCTGGACAGGCTGGTGGGCTACCGGCTGAGCCCCCTCCTCTGGGCCAAGGTCCAGCGGGGGCTCAGCGCCGGGAGGGTCCAGTCGGTGGCGTTGCGGCTGGTGTGCGAGCGGGAGGACGAGATAGACTCCTTCGTGCCCGAGGAGTACTGGCTGGTGGAGGTCCAAGCGGAGGCGGAGGGGGGCAGGTCCTACCTGCTCAAGCTGGACAAGGAGGCGGGTAAGCCCGTAAGGCTAAAGGACCAGGCGGATGCCCGGCGGGTGGAGGCCCTGGTTAGGTCCAGCCCCCTCCAGGTGTCCTCCTTCCGGAGCCGGGATGGCCTGAGGCGTCCCATGCCCCCCTTCAAGACCAGCACCCTCCAGCAGGAGGCCTCCCGGCGCCTGGGCTACGGCCCCAGGAGGACCATGCGGATCGCCCAGTCCCTCTTCGAGGGGGTGGAGATCCCCGGTCGGGGCCCGGTGGGGCTCATAACCTACATGAGGACCGACAGCCTCCGGATCTCCGACGAGGCCATATCCGCCATGAGGGGCCACATAGCCTCCCGGTTCGGCCCCATGTACCTGCCCGAGAGGCCCAACCACTTTGCCCAGAAGGGCAGGAGCCAGGACGCCCACGAGGCCATCCGCCCCACGGACGTGACCCTGGAGCCCGACGCCATAAGGGAGTACCTGTCCAGCGAGCAGTACCGGCTCTACGACCTGATCTGGCGCCGAGCCCTGGCGAGCCAGATGGCGGACGCCCGGGTGAGGACCAACACCCTGGAGGCCCGATGCGGGGAGCTCACCTTCAAGTGCTCCGGGGTGGAGGTCACCTTCCAGGGCTGGGGGGCCGTGTGGCCCCTTGGGGTCAAGGACACCGAGGTGCCCGCCGCCTCCGAGGGGGAGGATCTGAGGCCCCTCCAGGTGAGGCTGGAGCAGAAGTTCACCCAGCCGCCGGGGAGGTACACCGAGGCGGGGCTCATAAAGGCCCTGGAGGAGAAGGGCATAGGGCGCCCCTCCACCTACGCCACCATAGTGGAGACCCTCTCCGACCGGGGCTACGTGGTTCGGGACGACGACAAGAAGCTCTCCCCCACCAAGCTGGGGCGGGTGGTGAACGCCTTCCTGGTGACCCACTTCCCCCACGTGGTCCAGGTGGACTTCACCGCCAGGATGGAGGACCAGCTGGACCGGGTGGAGTCCGGCGAGATCCAGTGGAGGGAGCCCATAGGGGATTTCTATGGTCCCTTCGAGTCCAGGCTCCAGGAGGTGGCCGCCAGCGCCCAGCGGATGACGGTCCCCCCGGAGCTTGCCGGCGAGGACTGCCCCCAGTGCGGCCGGCCCCTCCTGATCCGCCGGGGCCGGTACGGGGAGTTCATCGGGTGCAGCGGCTACCCGGAGTGCGACTTCACCAAACGGAAGGAGACCTCCACCGGGGTCCCCTGTCCCAAGTGCGGCCAGGGGACCGTGGTGGCCCGGAAGGCTTCCAAGGGAAAGGGTAAGGGCCGGACCTTCTACGGCTGCTCCAGGTACCCGGAGTGCGACTACGTGTCTTGGAGCAAGCCCAAGGGGGACGGGACGGTTTCGGAGGTGCGGGATGAGGTTTGACGTGGAGGTGATAGGCGGCGGGCTAGCCGGGGTGGAGGCCGCCTTCCGGCTCGCCCGGATGGGGTTCTCCGTGGGTCTCTACGAGATGCGCCCCGAGAGGCGCTCCCCCGTCCATAGGACCCACCTGTTGGGGGAGCTGGTGTGCAGCAACTCCCTGGGGGCGGACCAGGAGACCAGCCCCGCGGGGATCCTAAAGGCGGAGCTTAGGCGACTTGGCAGTCCGGTTATGGCGAGCGCGGACCGCAACCGGGTCCCCGCCGGCAGGGCCCTGGCGGTGGACCGGGAGGGCTTCGCCCGGGACCTGACCGATATGGTGAGCTCCCTCCCGAACGTGACGGTGGTCCGTAGGGAGGTGACCTCCATCCCCACCGGGCCCTGCATCCTCGCCACGGGCCCCCTTACCGAGGGGGAGATGGCGGAGGCCCTGAGAGCCGTGGCGGGGGGCGAGGATGGCCGGTTCCTGTACTTCTACGATGCCGCCTCCCCCATCGTCACCATAGACAGCGTTGACATGTCCCGGGCCTACCGGGGGAGCCGCTACGGTCAGGGGGAGGACTACGTCAACTGTCCACTGACCAGGGAGGAGTACCTGGCCTTCTGGGAGGCCCTGGTGTCCGCCAGGCAGGCGCCTCGGCACCAATTCGAGGAGCCCAGGTTCTTCGAGGGGTGTCTGCCGGTGGAGGAGATCGCCCGCCGGGGGGTGGACACCCTGCGCTTCGGCCCCATGAGGCCCGTAGGGCTACCGGGCCCGGACGGCCGGGAGCCCTACGCGGTGGTCCAGCTGAGGCAGGACGACCGGGAGGGGAGGCTCTACAACCTGGTGGGGTTCCAGACCAACCTGCTTTGGGGGGAGCAGGAGCGGGTCTTCCGGATGATCCCCGCCCTTAGGGATGCGGAGTTCGTCCGCAAGGGGGTCATGCATCGGAACCTCTACGTCTGCGCCCCCAAGGTGCTGGACGGGTACCTGAGGCCCCTTGGGGCCCACAGGCGGGATCTGTTCCTGGCGGGGCAGATAACCGGCGTGGAGGGCTACCTGGAGAGCGCCGCCATGGGGCTATGTGCCGCCATGTTCATGGGTTGCGTCCTCAAGGGACTGGAGCTGCCCCATCTGCCCCCCGAGACCGCCCTGGGGTCCCTGCTGAGGCACCTTAGGGAGGCCCGGCCCGAGGGGTTCCAGCCCATGAACGTGAACCTGGGGATCTTCCCTCCCCTGGAGGAGAGGATCCGGGACCGGAGGGAGCGCTGCGCCCGGTACTTCCGGAGGGCCCTGGAGGCCCTGGAGGCGTTCCTCCGGGAGAACCCCCATCTGGACACGGCGGGCTAGAATCATTCCGGGGCTGGAAAAATTCTAAATATTGTGTTAGCCTGAACATGGGGTAAAATAGTCGGCATGGCCGATGGAATTTACCCCATGATCGATTCTTTTCTGGAATATTTAAAGAGTCTCGGCAGATCGGAACACACGGTGATCAACTACGGGGTGGATCTGGGGCAGTTCGCCGAGTACCTGGAACAGGCGGAGGTACACCGGGTCCAGGATATTACCAGGGATCACGTGAGGGGCTTCCTGCGGAGCCTTGTGGGGTATGGCTTTGCCAAGGCGTCGGCGCTGAGGAAGATGTCCTCCATCCGGGGTTTCATGGGTTACCTCAGGGACATTGGGGTGATCGAGAGGGATCCCAGCGAGGGGGTGAAGGGCCCCAGGTCATCGCCGGGGTTGCCCCGGGCCATCTCCTATCCGGACGTGTGCCGTCTCCTGGAGGAGGGCCCGTCGGGCAGGGAGGCCTTTCGGGACCGGCTGGTGATGGAGCTCCTTTACGGCTCGGGGCTTCGGGTTTCGGAGCTGTGCGATCTGGACTGGGATGACGTGGACGTGGAGGAGCGCTGGATCCGGGTCATGGGCAAGGGGAGCAAGGGGCGCATGGTCCCCTTCGGGTCCATAGTGCAGGACATGTTGCGCCGTTGGGGTGAGATGGTGGGTCGCGCGGGTCCCCTGTTCCCCGGCAAGAGGGGGGCGGAGCGGCTGACCCAGAGGACGGTGCACCGGATAGTGTCCGGCTGCGCCAGGCGGGTGGGGCTCTTCGGGGTTAGCCCCCACACGTTGAGGCACAGCTTCGCCACCCACCTTTTGGAGGGGGGCGCATCGCTTCGGGTGGTTCAGGAGCTCATGGGGCACGAGAGCCTGGTGACCACCCAGCGGTATCTGGACGTTACGGCGGAGCGGATGAGGTTCAGCTATCAGGTCCATCATCCGCGGGCTGGAGGGGATAAGAGCCATGGAGATGCTTAAGGGTACCACGGTGGTCTGTGTGAGGCGGGGTGGCCGGGTGGCCATGGCGGGGGACGGCCAGGTCACCCTGGGGGCCCAGGTGGTCAAGACCCGGGCCCGGAAGGTGAGGCGCCTCAAGTGGGACGTGTTGGCGGGCTTCGCGGGGTCCACCGCGGACGCCATGACGCTGTTCGAGCGGTTCGAGCGGGCGTTGGACGCCCACAAGGGGGACGTGCTTAGGGCGTCGGTGGAGCTGGTGAAGGAGTGGCGGACCGACCGGGTCCTTCGGAGGCTGGAGGCCATGATGTTGGTGGCGGACCTGGACAGGACGCTCCTCTTGTCCGGAGCGGGGGACGTGCTGGAGATGGAGGAGATGTGCGCCTCCATAGGCTCCGGTTCCGGCTACGCCCTGGCGGCCGCCCGGGCCCTTCTGGAGGGCACCGACTGGGACGCCCCAGCGGTGGCCCGGAGGTCGTTGGAGATAGCGGCGGAGATATGCATATACACTAACAGCAACGTGACGTTGGAGGAGATAGGCAGATGATGGATCTCACGCCCCGGATGGTGGTGGAGTACCTGGACCGGCACATAGTGGGGCAGTCCAAGGCCAAGCGGGCGGTGGCGGTGGCGTTGAGGAACCGGATAAGGCGTCGTCGCCTTCCGGAGGAGCTGGCCCGGGAGGTCTACCCCAAGAACATCCTGATGGTGGGTCCCACCGGGGTGGGTAAGACCGAGATAGCCCGTCGGCTGGCCAAGCTGGTGGGGGCCCCGTTCGTCAAGGTGGAGGCCACCAAGTTCACCGAGGTGGGCTACGTGGGCAGGGACGTGGAGTCCATGATCCGGGACCTGGTGGAAGTGGCCTTCCAGATGGTGAGGTCCCGCAGGCTGGAGGAGGTGTCCCCCGAGGCCCGGCGTCGGGCGGAGGAGCGGGTCCTGGACGCGCTGTTGCCGTCCCCCAAGCCCAGGACGGAGGGTTTGAACTTCCTGAAGCTCCTTGGGGTCGAGGGGTCCCAGGAGGAGGCCGCGCCGGAAGAGCCCGACGAGAGGAGGTCCGCCACCCGGGAGAAGCTGCGGGAGCTTCTGAGGGCCCGCAAGCTGGACGAAAGGACCGTGGAGGTGGAGGTCTTCGAGTCCCCGTTGCCCAACGTGGCGGTGATGGGCCCCATGGGGGGCGAGGGTTTGGACCTGGGGGACATGCTTGGTGGGTTGTTCCCCAAGCGTCCCCGGCGCAAGTCCATGACGGTGGCCAAGGCCCTGGAGGAGCTGGAGGCCGACGAGGCGGACAAGCTGCTGGACCGGGAGTCCTTGAGCCGGGAGGCGGTGCGCCTGGCGGAGGAGGAGGGTATCGTCTTCATCGACGAGATGGACAAGATAGCCTCCAGCGGGGCCTCCCACGGGCCGGACGTGAGCCGGGAGGGGGTTCAGCGGGACCTTCTGCCCCTGGTGGAGGGGACGGTGGTGAACACCAAGTACGGACCGGTGAGGACCGACCACGTGCTCTTCATCGCCGCCGGTGCGTTTCACAAGGTGAAGCCCTCGGACCTGGCGCCGGAGCTCCAGGGCCGGTTCCCCATAAGGGTGGAGCTGGAGCCCCTGGGGGAGGAGGACCTGTACCGGATACTGGTGGAGCCCCAGGGGAGCCTGACTGTCCAGTACGGGGAGCTGCTCCGGACCGACGGGGTGGAGCTTAAGTTCCTGGACGAGGGGCTCCGGGAGGTGGCCCAGATGGCCCACCGGATGAACCGGGAGATGGAGGACATAGGGGCCCGGCGGCTGCACACCCTGATGGAGATGTTGCTGGAGGATCTCAGTTTCGAAGCCCCCGACGGGGTGAGAGGGGAGGTCACGGTGGACCGGGAGTACGTGGCGTCCCGGGTGGGTGGACTGCTGGAGGAGAGAGATCCGAGAAGGTATCTTCTCTAGTTTAGGTTAAAATAAATCAAGGTGTATGCAATCAGGAGGAATCGAAGATGAACACCCCTAGTGAGTTGGTTGAGTCCCGGCCGAAGATCCTGGATCCCTCGGCCATGCAGGATCTGTTGGAGAAGGCCCGGCTGGTGGCCCGGGCGCTGCAGAACCGGAAGGACCGGGGGGCCCCGGACTACTCCAAGCTGTCCAGGTTGCTCTGCGACCTGTCCGCCGCCAACGTGTACATCGTGAGCCGCGATGGCCGCATCCTGGGCTACGCCTGGATAAGCTCCTACGACTGTCCCATCATGGTGGACATCCTGTCCTCCAATACCCTGCCCAGCGGGTACATGGATCGGTTGAACCAGTACCACGAGTCGGTGTTGAACCACACGGACAACGGCATGTGCGCCTACACGGACCAGCCCTGCACCTACTCCAACAAGCACGTGCTGTACGTTCCGATAAATGGCGGGGGCGACCGGCTTGGGACCCTGATCCTGGCCCGGTTCGGCTGTCCCTTCGACACCCGGGACCTGGTGTTGGCGGAGTACCTGGCCACGGTGGTGGGGCTGGAGATCCTTCACGACCGCTCCAGATCCATAGAGGAGAGGGGCCGGGAGAGGCTGGTGGTCCAGATGGCCATGAGGGCCCTGTCCTACTCGGAGGTGGAGTCCGTGAGGCACATAATCCAGGACCTGGGGGGCTCCGAGGGGGTCGTGGTGGCCAGCAAGGTGGCGGACCGGGTGGGGGTCACCCGGAGCGTGATAGTCAACGCCCTGAGGAAGCTGAGCAGCGCGGGGATAATAGAGAGCCGGAGCTTGGGTATGAAGGGGACTTACATCAAGGTCATAAGCTCTCTCTTCCTGGAGGAGCTGGGCATAGAGGAGTAGGGGCCGTTCAGGCCCCCTTTTTGTAACAAAAGAAAACAAAGTTAGGAGGGTGTAACTTTGTTGACGCCCCCCGAACGTTGTCTTTGCGGATATAATATGGGGCGATGGACCCATTGGGAGGTGGTAGGCGGTGCGGGGAGATCTTTCTTGGGGGGTTATCCAGAAGGATCTGGAGGGGCTGTCCCGCCGGATGGGGGCGGTGGCCCAGAACGTGGCCAACGCCAACACGCCCAGGTACGCCCGCCGGGAGGTCAGCTTCGAGGACCAGCTGGCGGCGGTGATAGATCAGCCCAGGAGGTTGCCCCTTGCGGTGAGCGACCAGAGGCACATGACCAACGTCCCTCTGGGGTTAGATAACGTCAAGCCCCGGGAGGACCGGGTGGAGGACGAGATCTACCGGTACGACGGCAATAACGTGGACCCTGAGGTTGAGATGGCCAAGCTGGCGGAGACCAGGATGATGTACCAGGCCATGAGCCGGGTCCTGAGCCGGAAGGTGGCCATGTACAGGACCGCCATAGGAGGTGGACGTTGATGAAGGTCTTCAGGAGCGTTGACGTGGCGGGCAGCGCGCTGACCGCCCACCGGGTATGGATGGACGCCATATCGTCCAACCTGGCCAACGTGAACACCACCAGGACCCCCGAGGGGGGGCCCTACGTGAGGCGGGTCCCCATATTCCAGGAGAGGCTCATGGCGGCCATGAAGGACGGCTCCACCTCGTCGGGGGTCAAGGTGGTGGCCATAGAGAGGGACCCCCTCCCACCCCGGATGGTTTATCAGCCGGACCACCCGGACGCCAACCAGGAGGGGTACGTGGCCTATCCGAACGTAAACGTGGTCCGGGAGATGGCTGACATGATGGTGGCCAGCCGGGCCTACGAGGCCAACCTGACGGTGGTGGAGACCGGCAAGGCCATGTGGAACAGCGCCATCGACATCATGAGGGGCTAAAGTAAATACTGGTTTGTTTTAATGGGCCTAAAGTCCCGTGAGAACGGGAAGATCGGATTAACAAGATTTTATTTTGGTCTCTTTATCTCCCCCCGGGGGATGGGATAAGATTCGTAACCGACGTGACGTGGCCGCCGGTGGCGGCTTTGGGGGGGTATTTCTTGTGGACGTGGTCCGGTTGGATCTTTCTAGGCTTGCGTCGGTGTCCCCGGTGGCTTCCCCTTCGTCGGGGGCCGTTGGGTCGGTGACGCCCTTCGAGGAGGTGTTGCGTTCCAGTCTGAGGAGCGTGAACTCCCTTCAGATGGGGGCGGATCAGATAGTCCAGCGGCTGGCGCTTGGGGAGGTGGAGGACGTGTCCCAGGTGTCCATAGCGGTGGAGAAGGCGGAGCTGGCGCTGAGGACCCTGGTGGAGATCCGCAACAAGCTGGTGGACGCGTACCAGCAGATATCGAGGATGCCGGTGTAGCCCTTTATGGACAGGCTTAAGGAGCAGTTGGAACGGCTCAAGGGCTTCTTCCTTGGGCTGGAGAGGTGGCAGCGGTACTCCCTGGTGGGGGCCGGGGCGTTGGTCCTGGCCTCCCTGGTGCTTTTGGCCTTCGTGGCCGGGCGGACCGCCTACGATCCCCTCTTCTCGGGGCTCACCATGGAGGACCAGGGGGCGGTGGTGGAGTACCTGAAGGAGCAGAAGATCCCCTTCAAGGTTGATCCGGGGGCAAACGCCATACTGGTGCCCCGGCGGAACGTCTACGAGGCCCGGATAGCCCTGGCCCAGATGGGTATCCCCAAGGGGGGCGTGGTGGGTTTCGAGATATTCGACCAGCCCAAGATGGGGATGAACGACTTCCAGCAGAGGGTGGCCTACGCCAGGGCCCTGGAGGGGGAGCTGTCCAGGACCATATCCAAGATAGACGCGGTGGAGGAGGCCCGGGTGAGCATCGTGATCCCCGAGCAGCGGCTCTTCCTGGAGGAGCAGCGGCCGTCCACCGCCTCGGTGTTGGTGAGGCTCAAGCCCGGCCGGGAGATAGGCCAGGAGCAGGTCCGGGGGATAGTGAACCTGGTGGCCCGGAGCGTGGAGGGGCTCAGGCCCGAGGACGTGACGGTGGTGGACACCTCCGGCAAGGTGCTGTCGGACCTTATCCACGACGACAACCTGATCTACATGTCCGGCTCCGACGGGCGAGCGGTGTCTTCGGTCCAGCGGGAGCTGGAGCGCCAGCAGGAGCAGGAGCTGGAGCGGAAGGTGCGGGTGATGCTGGAGAAGGTCTTCGGCCCCGGCAAGGCGGTGGTCCGGGTCCGGGTGGAGCTTGACTTCGACAAGAAGAGCACGTCCCGGAGGGAGTTCATCCCCGGTCCGGACGGCAAGGGGGTCATAAGGAGCCAGCAGAACGTGGAGGAGAGCTACACCGGTCCAGGCACCCCTCCCGGTGGTGCGCCGGGCACCACCACCAACATACCGGGTTACGTTGTGAACCCCAACCAGGGGGGCAACGTGGAGTACAACAAGACCGACACGGTGACCAACTACGACATAACCACCCAGGAGTCCCAGACCCAGTCGACCCCGGGGGCCATAAAGCGTCTATCCGCATCGGTGATCGTGGACGGTCAGCTGGATGAGGCGGCCTCTCAGAACCTGAGGCAGACCGTGGCGGCCGCCATCGGGATCGACGAGGCCCGGGGGGATCGGCTGGTGATCCAGGCCATGAAGTTCGACACCACCCTGGCGGATCAGATGCTGGCCCAGCTGGAGGCGGAGAGGCGTCAGCGGCTTATCGGGGCCGCCCTGGTGGGGCTTCTGGTGCTTTTGGCCGCCGGGGGCTTCGGCTTCCTCTGGTACCGGCGGCGTAAGCTGGCGGCCCTTGCAAGGCTGGTCCCCCAGGAGGGGGACCAGAAGGCTCCGTCCCTCAAGGAGCTCCTGGAGAACCCGGAGCTCATGACCGCCCAGGGAGAGCTGGCCATACTGGAGGAGCAGCTCAGGCTCTACGCCTCCAACAACCCGGAAGAGGTGGCCAACCTCATAAAGAACTGGTTGGCGGAGGAATCTTAGGGAAGGACGGATTTGAATGGCCAAGGCCAAGGACCTTAGGGGCAGGGAGAAAGCCGCCATATTCCTGGTGGCCATAGGGTCGGAGGTTTCCGCCCAGGTGTACAAGCACCTGGACGACCCCACCATAGAGCTTCTCACCCTGGAGATAGCCAACTTGAGGAAGGTGACCCCGGAGACCAAGCTGGAGGTCCTCAAGGAGGCCCAGGAGATAATCATGGCCCGGGAGTTCATGACCCAGGGCGGGGTGGAGTACGCCCGGAAGCTGCTGGAGCAGGCCCTGGGACCCGAGCGGGCCCAGGACATACTGCGTCGCATCACCGCCAGCCTCCAGGTCAGGCCCTTCGACTTCGTCCGGCACGCGGACCCGTCCCAGCTCATATCCTTCATCCAGGGGGAGCATCCCCAGACCATCGCCCTCATCCTGTCGTACCTGTCCCCCGAGCAGGCGGGGCAGGTGTTGGGGGGCCTTCCCCCGTCGTCCCAGTGGGACGTGGCCAGGAGGATCGCCCGGATGGATCGGATAACCCCCGAGGTCCTTCGGGAGGTGGAGCGGGTGTTGGAGAGGAAGCTGTCCACCGTCATGGGTCAGGACTTCACCATGGCGGGCGGGGTGGACGCGGTGGTGGCCATAATCAACCGGGTGGACCGGGGCACGGAGCGGAACATCATAGAGGCCCTGGAGGAGCAGGATCCGGAACTGGCGGAGGAGATAAAGAAGCGGCTCTTCGTGTTCGAGGACATCCTGGGCATGGACGACCGGTCGCTGCAGCGGGTGCTCCGGGAGGTCGACATGAAGGACCTGGCACTGGCCCTCAAGGGTGCGTCGGAGGAGCTCAAGAACAAGTTCCTCCGGAACATGTCCAAGCGGGCGGCGGACATGCTACGGGAGGACATGGACTTCATGGGCCCCGTGAGGGTCCGGATGGTGGAGGAGGCCCAGCAGAAGATCGTGAACATAGTCAGGTCCCTGGAGGAGGCGGGAGAGATCGTCATAGCCCGGGGCGGAGAGGAGGAGCTGGTTGTCTAGCCCTCGCCGCAGCCTGATAAAGGCGGTCCGGGTCATCCCCGAGGTGGTCCGGATCGGCAGGACCCAGAGGGACAGGGGGCCGTCCCCAGCACAGGAGGATGGGCCGTCCTCCCCGGCGGCACCCGAGGTCTCCCGGGAGGAGGCCCTGAGCGCCAGGGTGTCGGAGCTGGAGTCGGAGCTGGAGCGGGCCCTCTCCAAGGCGTCCGCCCTGGAGGCGGAGCTGGTTTCCCTGAAGCTCCGCCAGGAGGAGGAGATGCGGGCCTTCATGGAGGAGGCGACCCGGAAGGTGGAGGAGCTCAAGCGCCAGGCGATGGAGGAGGGGCGTCGGGAGGGTTTCGAGGCGGGGCACTCCCAGGGGCTCTTGGCCGCCCGGGCGGAGCTGGAGGAGGAGTACCGCTCCCGGTTTAAGGGGGCCCTGGACGTGCTGGAGGGGATCCACCGGTCCCTGGAGGAGGAGCGGCAGGCGCTGGCGTCTCTGCTGGTGCCCCAGATGGTGAGGCTGTGGGAGGCCCTGCTGTCCCGGATGCTTTTCGACCGGGTCCGCCTGGAGGAGGGGGCCGCTACGAGGGTCCTCAAGGGGATACTGGCCAAGATAAGCGACCGGGAACGGCTGGTGGTCTACGTTAACCCCCAAGATCACCGGATGGTGGAGGAGGCCGCATCCGGGCTGGGGGACCTGCTTCGGGGGGTCAAACACCTGGAGGTGGTGCCCGATGGGGACGTGGACCGGGGTAGCTGCATAGTTGAGACCAACCTGGGGGTGTATGACGCCCGGTGGAGGACCCAGCTGGAGCAGGTGGACCTCCAGGTGGGGGCCCTCCTGTTCGGGGGTGGGGACCTTGAGGGGGAGTGAGGTCTTCAAGGCCCTGGAGGGGCGGCTGGAGAGGACCGAGCTGATCCGACTGAACGGCAGGGTGGTCCAGGTGGTGGGGCTCGTGATAGAGTCCCAAGGGCCCGACGTCCAGGTGGGGGACTTGTGCGAGATATCCTTCCGGAACCGCCGGAACCCCTTAAAGGCTGAGGTGGTGGGTTTCAGGTCCGACCGGGTGCTCCTCATGCCCCTGGGGGACCTGAACGACATAGGCCCCGGGTGTGACGTGGCCGCCCTGGGCCCCACCCTGGGGGTCCACGTGGGGGAGGACCTGTTGGGCCGGATCCTGGATGGGCTAGGTAACCCAATTGACGACCTAGGCCCGGTGGGGGCCAGCGAGTTCTACCCCCTCTATGCCCCGCCGCCCCATCCGCTGAAGAGGCAGATGATAGACCGCCCCCTCTCGGTGGGGGTCAGGGTGATAGACGGGTTGTTGACCCTGGGGCAGGGCCAGAGGGTGGGGATCTTCGCCGGCTCCGGGGTGGGCAAGAGCGTGCTCCTGGGCATGATGGCCCGGAACACCGAGGCGGACGTGAACGTGATCGCCCTGGTGGGGGAGAGGGGCCGTGAGGTCCGGGAGTTCGTGGAGCGGGATCTGGGGCCCGAGGGGCTCAAGCGGTCGGTGGTGGTGGTGGCCACATCGGACCAGCCCCCCCTGGTGAGGCTCAAGGCGTCCCTCACCGCCACGGCGGTGGCGGAGTACTTCCGGGATCAGGGGGCCAACGTGTTGCTCATGATGGACTCGGTTACCCGGGTGGCCATGGCCCAGCGGGACGTTGGTCTCGCCATAGGGGAGCCCCCGGCCACCAAGGGGTACACCCCGTCGGTGTTCGCCTTCCTGCCCCGGCTACTGGAGAGGTCCGGGGCGGGGGACCGGGGGAGCATAACCGCCATCTACACCGTGTTGGTGGAGGGGGACGACATGAACGAGCCGGTGGCGGACACGGTCCGGGGGATCCTGGACGGCCACATAGTGCTCAGCCGGTCCCTGGCGGCCAAGAACCACTACCCGTCGGTGGAGGTGGGCCGGAGCGTCAGCCGGGTTATGCCCCACATAGTATCCCGGGAGCACCTGGAGTCCGCTGGTCGGGTGAGGGAGCTCCTGGCGGTGTACGAGGAGGCCCAGGACCTGGTGAACATCGGGGCCTACAAGGCGGGGAGCAACCCCAGGATAGACTGGGCTTTGGCCAACCTGGAGGACGTCCGAAACTTCCTACGTCAGGGGATGCACGAGAGGAGCTCCTTCGACGAGACCGTATCAAGGCTCCTGGAGCTGGCCCCCCTGGGGGCTTGAGGGGAGGTTGACCCTTGATAAGGCAGAGGATAGCCCGCTTCGAGCGGATATACAGGGCAAGGGAGGCGGAGCTGGACCAGCGGATGACCGAGCTGGCCCGGCGCCGGGCGGAGGAGGAGGCTCACCGGCGTCGCCTGGAGGCCGCCCGGGAGATGAGGCACCGGGCGGAGGCGGACTTCATGTCCCTCTGCGGCACCGTGAGCGCCCGGGACATGTGGATGATGAGGAGCTCCATAGACCTGGCGGCCCAGGAGGTGGAGTCCGCAGGATCGGACCTCTCCAGGTGCATGGAGGAGATAGAGCGGACCATGGAGGCGGTGACCGAATCCCACCGGGACTTGAAGGTTCTCGAGAGCTTCATGGGCAGGCTTCGGAGCCGCCTTGCGGCGGAGGAGTCCCGGGTGGAGCAGTCCATGTTGGACGAGATGGCGTTGCGTTTGAGGGGCGGGGGTGTGTTGGATGAGGCCTGAGGGCTGCATGGATGGGGTCCTTAGCAGGATAAGGGAGATAGAGTCCCGGTTCGGCATAGAGCGGGTCCAGCGGGGAGAGGTGGTCTCCTTCGACCGGGCGCTGAAGGAGGCGGAGGGTGCCTTGGAGGACTGGTCCGTTCCCGAGGGTGACGTGGAGCTTCCCAGGTCGGCCCAGGAGCGGCTCAAGGTGTGGGAGCCGGTCCTGCAGGAGCTGTGCGGCCGGTATGGGGTGGATCCGGACCTGGCCAGGGCGGTGATGTACCACGAGTCCGGGGGACGTCCCGATGCGGTGTCCTCTGCGGGGGCCATAGGCCTCATGCAGCTCATGCCCGGCACCGCCAGGGCCCTTGGGGTGGATCCCAGGGACCCGGTGCGGAACCTGGAGGGGGGGGTCAAGTACCTGGCCCAGATGCTGGCCCGCTACGGTGGTGACGTGGAGAAGGCCCTGGCGGCTTACAACGCCGGCGCCGGCCGGGTGGACTCCCACGGTGGAGTCCCCCCGATCCCGGAGACCCAGAGGTACGTGAAGAACGTGATGGCCCTATACCGCAAGTACGACGGAGGTAACCGCTGATGCCCGAGGACGATACCCGGGAGGAACTGCCCGAGGTCCAAGAGGAGAGGCCCAAGAGGGAGGATAAGCCCAAGCCCAAAAAGAAGAAGGGGCCGTCGAAGCTGAGGCGCCTTCTGTTGCTGTCCTTGCTCCTCCTGGGGGTGGCCCTGGGGCTTCACTTCTCCGGGGCGGTGGACATGAGGGGGCCCATGTTCCGTGCGGTGTACTCGATACCCAAGGTGGGGCCCTCCCTGGGGGCCGCCCTCGGGATACCCGCCACCTACGCCATGTCCTCCCAGGAGCGCCGGGCCATGGAGATCCGGCAGATGGAGGAGGCCCTCTCGGCCCTCAAAGCGGAGCTGGACAGGAGGGGGGCGGAGCTGGACGCGGCCTCCGCGGACCTGAGTGCCCGGCAGGGGGAGATAGCGAAGCTGGAGGCCCAGCTTCAGGCGAAGCTAAAGGAGCTGGAGGCCGAAGACGATAAGAAAGAGCAGGCCTCGCTGGCCTCCCTGGAGGACGTGCTGAAGACCTACAAGGACATGTCCCCCAGGAATGCGGCCCAGATCATCGGCAAGATGAACGAGGACCTGGCGGTGGAGATCCTTTCGAGATTGCCCAAGGATCAAGCGGCCAAGATACTGGGACGCATGGACGCGGACCTGGCGGCCAGGCTGACGGAACGGCTAGCCAACGTGGAGAAGAGGCCTTGACCGTGGGAGGTGGCGTTCGTGCCCGACTCTGTTAACCTGGACCTCTGGTCCGTGCTGGGGCCCTTGGTTCCAAGCATTGGATCCGAGGGGCCCAAGGGTGACGCCGGAGCGTTCCTGAACATGATGGAGGAGATGACATCCGCCACGGGGGATGTCGGCAAACCCCCGAGTGGTGACGCCCATGGAGTGGCGGGGGGCGCCCTTGTCTTGTGGGCCCAAGAGCCCCTGGAAAGGGGTGAGGGCGGTGTCCAGGGGCGGTTCATTCAGCCCATGGTTCCGTTCTCCATGGGTGTTCTAGGGGGGCTTCGTCGCGATGGGGTGGCTCGGTGGTCCTCGTTGGATCCCGATGTAGGGAGGTCCGTCCCGAAGGATGCGGATGTGTCAGCCACAGAGGCGGGTGGGTCCTGTGGGGTGGACGAGAGGCTTGACCGGTTGATCCAGGCCTTGGATGCCCTGGGTAAGGCCAGGGTCACGGGTGAACGGGATGTGCCGGTGATGGATGCGGACGTCTTAAGGCCAGAGGTCCGCGGGCATCAAGAGGGCTCCAGCGACGAAGAGGGGTGTGACACCCGGGCGGGGGCGCCGGAGAGGCCTGTTTCGGAGTCAGGGGCCATGGGTGGGGACAGTTTGCTTTATGCCGGCCCGGCGGAGCTGATGTTCCACGCGTCCAAGCTCGCCGGGGAAGGGGGCTTGCCCGTTGTTTACCTCGATCCCGTGCCTTTGGCATCTTTGGAGGAGGTCCCTAATGGGGGGTGGATGGCCACCGAGTCGCTCCCCGGGGAGGCGCCGGAGGCGTCTTCCCCCGATGCGGGCCCCTCGGCCACGTCTCCCGGGGTCGAGTTCAAGGGTTCCGCATCCGGCCGGGGTGTGGACGGAGCGGAGGATGAGGTCCGTCCCGGTGGGGATGGACAGAAGGGGTATGAGGGGCTACTGGAGCCGCGTCGCTCCAGCTCGTCCGGGTCGGGGGAGCCCGTGAGGCCCCAGCGGTGGGCCCAGGTGGCCGAATCGCCCGGCCCTGTGTCGATCCCCTTCGGTGTGGAGGGTTCCACTGCCACCGGTGTCCCGGGGGCGCCCCAGGTTCCGTCTCGTCCCCAGGTTCCGGTGACCTATCGGCTCGGTTCGGTGGGGGAGATGGCGCTGGGGGAGGCGCTGATCCGGATCATCCCCCTTTCCTCATCGGATCAGGGGGGGAGGGCGGAGATGGTGGTGGAGCCCCCGTCCATGGGTAGGGTGGAGGTGGAGCTCTCGGTGCAGGACGGGGCGGTGACCGCCAACATCCGGGTGGAGAACCGGGAGCTTCTGGGGATCGTTCAGGCCCAGTCCCAGCGGCTAAAGGAGTCGCTGGAGGCCCAGGGCCTTCAGGTGATGGGTCTCTCGGTGGACCTGAGGAACGACGAGAACCGTCCCCGGGGGGGCGGGGAACAGCGAAGGGGTCGGTCCCGGTTGAACCCGGGATCGGACCAGGAGGCCAGCCTCTTCCGGGTGGACCTGAGGGAGGGGCTCCTCCACTGGCTTGCGTGAGGAGGGATTCGGAATGGCGGAGGTTAACGGGGTGACCCAGGCCGCCTCCGGCGGTCAGGAGGCCACCCGGGCGGTCAAGAAGGAGCTGGGCAAGGACGACTTCCTCAAGATCCTGATAGCCCAGCTGACCCACCAGGATCCGTTGGATCCGCTGAAGGACCGGGATTTCATCGCCCAGATGGCCCAGTTCTCCGCGCTGGAGCAGCAGATGAACATAGCCAAGGGCATAGAGGGCCTATCCAAGCTATCCATGGCCTCGGCGGTAAACTACGTGGGGCGCACCGTGGGGTACACGGACGACCAGGGGCAGGATGCGGCGGGGGTGGTGAAGTTCGTGGAGATGAAGGACGGCTCCGTGACGCTCCACCTGGCAGACGGCAACTCGGTTCCAATGGAGAAGGTTCAGTACGTGGGTTGAGGACTATGATGGCAGAATCTATGGCCCCCAGGGACGGCGGGCTTTAGGATCTAGGGATTGTGGTTTCGAATTTTGGATTGAAGGAGGAGGCGGGGCATGCTTAGATCCCTATATTCTGGAGTCTCCGGCGTCAAGGGGCATCAGACCTACCTGGACGTGGTGGGAAACAACATAGCCAACGTGAACACCACCGGCTTCAAGAGGTCTAACGTGCTGTTCCAGGACCTGCTCTACCAGAACGTCAGGGGAGCCATGGCCCCCGACGCGGGTCAGGGCAGGGGGGGCATAAACCCCATGCAGGTAGGTCTTGGTAGCATGGTGGGGGCGGTGGAGACCATCCACACCCAAGGTACCATGCAGTACACGGGCAACCGGAACGATTTCGGCATATCCGGAGATGGTTATTTCGTGGTCAAGACCGGTGCCGATACCTTCTACACCCGTGCCGGTTCCGCCACCATGGACTCCGGTGGCAACTTGGTCATGTCCGGAATGGGCTACATATACCAGGGCTACAAGATGTCGAAGGATCCCACGGATCCCACCAAGTACGTAGAGGGTCCTTTGGGGGACATAAACATACCGGTGGGGCAGAAGCTGGAGGCCAACAAGACAACCCTGGGGGGTTACCGGTGCAATCTGGACAGCCGGGTCAAGGCCCACCTGCCCATGGGGATAACCGGCAACGACTCGGAGTTCAAGATCGTGCTGGGGACCAACACCTACACCCTGAACCAGGTGTCCGAGGGGGGGGCGGTGGCCAGCTTTATGACCTTATCGGATGGCACCAACTCGGTTACGTTGGGCTTCCCTGCCGCGGGTCCCATAGTTGATCCTACGTCGCTTCTTCCCAACCTAACGCAGATAACCACCGCCGGGGCCTTCACCGGCGCCTCCTACGACCCCGCCACCGGGAAGCTGACCGTAACCGACGGCACCAACTCAAGCACCGTGGACCTGGCGGCCCTCATGGACTTCCAGGTGCTCAGCGTGAAGGATGCGCTCAACAACACCTACTACTACCTGGCGGAGTTCAACGACGTGGCCACCACGGGGGACAAAGAGCTGGTTCTCTGGGGGCCCGACGCCTCCGCTGGCGGCGCCATGACCCGCTACTCCGTCACGGTCCCAACCAGGAGGGACGGGACCTTCGATCTGAGCGCGGCCACCAACCTGCTCGCCGCCGCCCAGTCCCCCACGGGGAATGCGGTAACCGTTCAGGCCACCACTGACGGGCTGGGGCTGGTGGTCAAGGATGGGGCCACCACGGTGGTCACCCTTAACCAGCGGCTCTCCAGCGTCCACACCAGCAAGATGGACATATACGACAGCCTGGGCAACGCCCACACCCTGGAGGTCTCCTGGGAGAAGATAGATAACAACCAGTGGCGCTGGCGGGCCTTCCTGCCCAGCGAGCCGGGGATCACCATGACGGACAACACGGGGGTAATAAACTTCACCTCCGAGGGAAAGATCGAGGGGGTGGACACCTTCGACGTGACCATCAACTTCGCCGTCCTCGGGGCCGAGGACTCCACCGTGAGGCTGGACTTCAGCGGTAGGTCTTTCGACAAGGACGCAATAGAGGGGGTCACCCAGTACGGGTCCGCCTTCACCACCAAGGCCTACTACCAGGACGGCTACCCCATGGGGGTGCTTCAGGATTACGCGGTGAGCTCCGACGGCACGGTCCAGGGGGTGTACAGCAACGGTCAGAGGCAGCCCCTTTACAAGCTGGCTTTGGCGCTTTTTGCCAACCCTCAGGGGCTTTTCAAGGAGAGCGGCACGGTCTTCTCCCAGTCCGCCAACTCGGGGATAGCCCAGATAGTTAAGCCCATGGAGGGCGGGGCGGGGCGGATAATGGGTAGCAACCTGGAGATGTCCAACGTGGACCTGTCCCAGGAGTTTGTGAACCTGATCGTGGCCCAGAGGGGTTTCCAGGCCAACGCCCGGGTCATCACCACCTCGGACCAGGTTCTTGAGGAGCTTATAAACCTCAAGAGGTAGTTGGCCTCATGATAGAGCTCACTCGGTTCGGCGGCGGCAAGTTCGTGGTGAACTGCGAGCTCATAGAGACCGTTGAGGCCACACCGGACACGGTGGTGACGATGACCAATGGACATCGCTACGTGGTTAAGGAGCCGCCGGAGGATATAATAGAGAAGGTGGTGCGGTTCAAACGGAGGCTGTGGTCTCCCCCGGGGATCGGTGGCGGATCCGGGGGGGCGTGAGCCCCCGGGGTTTGGGGATCTACACTTGATTTCATCGAGGTGAGGCGCCGGTGGATCTTGCGAGCGTGATAGGTTTTCTTTTGGCCTTGATTCTGGTCATCGGGGGCATATTGGCGGGTGGAGACCCGGGGGCCTTTGTGGATGCCCCTTCACTTCTCATAACCGGTGGAGGTACCCTTGGTGCCGCCATAATGGCTAACCCGATAGAGAGGACCAAGGCATTGCCCAAGATCATCCGGAAGGCCTTTTTCAACGACCCGATAGATCTTCCTGGGCTCATTCAGACGCTGGTGAGCTTCGCCGAGAAGGCCCGCCGGGAGGGGCTTCTGGCCCTGGAGGAGGACGCAGCCCAGCTGGACGATCCTTTCCTCAAGAAGTCCATCCAGCTGGTGGTGGATGGCACCGATCCGGAGCTGGTGAAGTCCATCCTTGACACGGAGATAGGGCTCCTGGAGGAGCGTCACGGGGCCGGTAAGGCCTACTTCGACACCATGGCGGAGCTGGCCCCCGCGTTCGGCATGTTGGGGACCCTGATAGGGCTGATCCTGATGCTTGGCAACCTGGACGACCCGGACGCCCTGGGGCCCGGAATGGCCACGGCGCTGATCACCACTTTCTACGGGTCATTCATCGCCAACGTGCTCTGCATCCCCACCAGCAAGAAGCTGGCCTACCGGTCCAGCCAGGAGGTGCTGGCCCGGGAGCTCATGGTGGAGGGTATATTGGCTATTCAGGCGGGAGAGAACCCCCGGATAGTGGAGGAGAAACTCAAGGTCTTCCTCTCCCCGGACCTCAGGGCCAAGATGGAGGAGGAGAAGGAGAAGGAGCAGGGGGGGTGATGACCGTTGGCTCGGAAGAAGAAGCAGCCTGAGGGCCCCACCGGGGCGCCCCTCTTCATGGCCACCTACGGGGACATGGTCACCCTGCTTCTCACCTTCTTCGTGTTCCTGTACTCCTTCTCGTCCATAGACGTCCAGAAGTTCCAGAAGATGATCTTCTCCTTCCAGGGGGCACTGGGGGTTCTGCCTGGGGGGAAGACCATCCAGGAGGATGCGGGGGTCTACCAGGGTAAGGTTGGCGAGGATGCGGGGGACTCCATAAAGAGGACCCAGGAGTTCAAGGAGGGCATAGCCAGGCAGCTCCAGGCCCTGGCCAAGGAGGAGGGGCTTCAGAGCCAGATGAAGGTCCACGTGGACCAGCGGGGGGTTACGGTCTCCATGTCGGAGCAGTTCCTCTTTGCTCCCGGTAGTGCGGAGCTGAACCCCCTGGCCAGGCGGGTGCTCTTCAAGGTTGGACAGGTGCTGCGGGTTGTTCGGTTCCCCCTCTCCTTTGAGGGGCACACGGACAACACCCCAATGGAGGGGGGCCTCTACGGGGACAACTGGGGCCTCTCCGCCGCCCGGGCTGCGGCGGTGGCGTCCTACATGGTTAACCGGATAGGCCTGTCGGACAAGAACGTCCAGGCGGTGGGCTACGGGCCATCCAAGCCCCTGGTGCCCAACGACACGCCGGAGCATCGGGCCATAAACCGGCGGGTGGACATAGTGATACTGACGGAACACTCCATTTGAGCGAGGGGGAGGGACCATGGCTAAGAAGGCTTTGATCTTTGGGGTGATCGGGGTGGTGGTCCTGCTCCTCGGCATAGGGGGCGGGGTGATGGTGGGGCTCAAGTTCTTCGGCTCCGACAAGCCGGAGGAGAAGCTGCTCCCCCCGGGGCCCACCGTTTCCCTGGGAAGCTTCACCATCAACCTGGCGGACCCGGAGCCCCATCTAATTCAGCTGGGGGTTACTTTGGAGCTGGAGGACCAGGAGACCGCCACAATGCTGGCGGATCCCGGGTGGATGTCCAGGATAAAGAACGAGGTGATCCTTACGGTCAAGGACCGGAGGTACGACGACCTGAAGAGCTCCGAGGGGGCCCAGATCCTGGCTCAGGACCTGAGGGGTAAGCTGAACTCCATACTCCCCAGGACCAAGAAGACCCGCAAGGTGCCGGTTAGGCAGGTGTTGTTCGATCAGTTCATGCTGCAGTAAGGGGGTGAGACGATGGTGCCGGAGGTACTCTCCCAAAACGAAATAGACTCCCTGCTGCAGGCCCTCTCAAGTGGAAGCGTTGACCTGGCGGCCATAGAGAGCAAGGACGACCGGAAGATAAAGGTCTACGACTTCCGGCGCCCGGACAAGTTCAGCAAGGACCAGCTGCGGGCCATCCAGATGATCCACGACTCCTTCGCCAGGCAGCTGACCACCTCCCTGTCGACCCTGGTGAGGTCCATGGTCTCCTCCGAGGTGGTGTCGGTGGATCAGCTGGCCTACGACGAGTTCATAAGGTCCCTGGTGCAGCCCACGGTGATCGGGGTGCTGGAGATGTACCCCTTGAGCGGCAACGCGGTGCTGGAGATGAACCCCCACCTGGTTTTCGCCATAATCGACCGGATGTTGGGGGGCAAGGGGGAGCCCATAAGGAAGCCAAGGGACCTGACCGATATAGAGCGGACCGTGGTGGAGCGGGTGATGCTCAAGATCCTTGAGCACCTGGAGGAGAGCTGGAGCACCGTGGTGGACATCCGGTTCCGGTTCGAGAGCATGGAGAGCAACCCGTTCTTCGTCCAGATATGTCCCGGCACTGACATGGTGCTTTTGGTGACGCTTAAGGTTCAGGTGGGCGAGGCGGAGGGGATAATGAACCTGTGCATCCCCTACTTCGTGATGGAGCCCATGATAGACAAGCTGTCGTCCCAGCACTGGTTCGCCTCCACGGGGAGGAAGAACGTGGAGGGTGCTCGGGAGATAATAGAGGCCCGGCTCAGCAAGGTGGCGGTTCCGGTGGCGTTGGAGCTGGGGCACACGGTTCTCCCCCTGGGGGACGTGCTTCAGCTCCGGGAGGGGGATGTGATCCGCCTGGACGCCAAGACGTCGGACCCGCTGGGCCTCAGGGTGGGCAACCGGGTCAAGTTCCTTTGCGAGGCGGGCAGCTTCAACAAGCACTACGCGGCGAGGGTCCTCGAGGTTCTAAGCAGCGAGGAAGGTCTCGCCCATCAGGGGGAGGATTAGGCCATGGGCGAGGATTTCCTTAGCCAAGACGAGATAGACGCCCTCCTATCGGGGGGCAAGCCCTCCGGGGGCGGACCGTCCGGTGGCGGATCCATCGGCGGTGACGAGATGGAGATACTTAGGGAGGTGGCGTCCACCGCCGCCTCGTCGGTGGGCAACGTGATGGGCATGCTGGCCGGCAGGTCCGTGTCGGTCAACGTGACCACCTGCGAGGTGGCCCCCCAGAACTCGGTGGTGGAGAAGGTGGGGGCCATGTCCATCTTCGTCTTCTCCATGAAGTGGGACGGGCTGGGCGACGCCCCCGCCAGGCTGGTGACCAGCGACAAGGGGGCCCTGACCCTGGCGGACCTGATGATGGGGGGGGATGCGAAGGAGCTCCCGGAGGAGCCCAACGACCTCTACCTCTCCGCCTCCCAGGAGGGCTTCAGCCAGCTGATCGGCTCCGCCCTTACCAGCATAAGCGGGCTTCTCAAGGGGGCCAAGCTGGCGCCCAAGGACACCTCCGGTGGGTTGGCGGACTTCTCCTGGGTCCCCTTCGACCACCTGGCGGTGACCGATGAGGCCTGGATAGCGGGCATGGAGGTGGCGGTGGACGACGTGGCCTCCTTCCCCCTCTTTCTGGTGCTGCCCGCCCCCAACGCCAAGGACCTGGCGGAGCGGATCAGGGAGGTCTCGGCCCCCAAGGAGGAGCCGAAGCAGGAGGCCAGGGCCCCTCAGGCTGCGGCGGCCCCCAGGGCCAGTCAGCCTTCGGCCCCTGCCCGGGACGAGGTATCCTACGCCCCCAGGAGCGCCTCCATATCCACCGCCCCGGTGGACGTGCGTCCCGCGGAGTTCGCCCCCCTGGGCGGACAGGAGGTGGCTATTTCCGCCAGCGCTATTGACCTGATATCGGACATTCCTGTTAGAATAACCGTTGAGCTAGGCCGGGCCCGGAAGACCATCGGGGAGATATTGAACATGAGCCCCGGCTCCGTGGTAGAATTGAACAGGATGGCCGGTGAGCCCGTGGACGTCCTGGTTAACGGCAAGCTGATAGCCAGGGGCGAAGTGGTGGTCATAGACGAGAACTTCGGGGTCAGGGTGACCGAGATCGTCAGCCGGGCGGAGCGAATCCGCTCCATGGGCGTTTGAAGTAGCCATTTTCTTCCAGGAAGGAGAGGGCGGAATGGGAACCAGGGTTCTTATAGTAGATGACGCGGCCTTCATGAGGATGATGCTGAAGGATATCCTCACCAAGAACGGTTTCGAGGTGGTGGGCGAGGCCGAGAACGGCAAGATGGCGGTCCAGATGTACTCGGAGCTGAAGCCCGACGTGGTCACCATGGACATAACCATGCCGGAGATGGATGGCCTTGCGGCGGTGAAGGAGATCAAGCAGCAGGATCCCAACGCCAAGGTGGTCATGGTGAGCGCCATGGGGCAGCAGGCCATGGTCATAGAGGCCATAAGGGCCGGGGCGGCGGACTTCATCGTGAAGCCCTTCCAGCCCGACCGGGTCTTGGAGGCGCTGAGCAAGGCCCTCTCCTAGACGTTATGGGCCTCATCCCCAAGGGGGTGGCGGGGCGGTTCCCCCGGCGCCCCCTTGTGTTTATTTGATCATATTAAATTACGGTTTGGGGTGTCTGATTTGGAAGGGATCTCTATCTGGAACTACCTTCTGAAGGTGGCCCTTGGGTTGTCGGTGATAGGGCTCATGGCCTTTGGAGCCCTCCGACTGTCCCCCAGGTTCAGGGGGATTGGTGGCGGTGGAGTGGTGTCGGTTTTGTCCGTTACGCCCGTTGGGAGGGACCTGCTGTACGTCCTGAGGGTTGGCCCGTCGGTGATGGCAGTTATCTCCTCCCCAAAGGGGGAATTCGCGGTGCTCGATCGGTGGGACTGGGAGAGCTGGAGGGCCGAGGTGGGAGAGGGGGCGAGTGGCGGTGAGGCTTAGGTTGCCGCTGATTTTGGCGCTGGTCCTTGCGGCCTCTGCCGCTTGGGCTCAGCCGGTGCCTCCGACGCTTCCGATACCTGCCATAAGGGTTGGAGTGGAGGCCGCCAGATCCCAACAGGATGTGGCCTTGACGCTTCAGATAGTGGCGCTGATGACGGTGCTCAGCATGGCTCCCGCCATAATCCTCATGCTAACCAGCTTCACCCGGATCCTGGTGGTGCTGGGGTTCGTCAGGAACGCCATGGGGCTCCAGCAGATGCCCCCCAACCAGGTGATAGCCTCCCTGGCCCTGTTCCTAACCTTCTTCACCATGAGCCCCGTATGGGACCAGGTCTACAAGGGGGCCCTGGTGCCATACATGAGGGGGGAGATATCCGCCCAGAGGGCCTTCGATGGGGTGGAGGGGCCGGTGAGGGCCTTCATGCTGAGGCAGACCCGGGAGCCGGAGCTGTCCCTCATGGTGCGCCTGGCCAAGATGAAGCAGCCCAAGAACCCGTCGGAGGTGCCCACCCGGGTGCTGATCCCCGCCTTCGTCATAAGCGAGCTGAAGACCGCCTTTCAGATGGGGGTTGTGATCTTCATACCCTTCATCGTGGTGGACATGATAGTCTCCAGCGTGCTGATGAGCATGGGGATGATAATGCTGCCCCCCATGATGATCTCCCTTCCATTCAAGGTGCTCCTCTTCGTGATGGCCGACGGCTGGGACCTGGTGATCGCCAGCCTGGTCTCCAGCTTCAAGTGAGGTGATGGACCTTGGAATCCCTCAGCGTGGCGGACGCCTTCCGGCAGGCCCTTTGGATCTCCATGATAAGTAGCATGCCCATCCTGGTGATAGCCATGGTGGTGGGGCTGGTGATAGGCATACTTCAGACCGCCACCTCCATCCAGGAGCAGACCCTGTCGTTCATCCCCAAGATCCTGGCGGTCATAGGGGGGCTGCTGATCCTGGGACCCTGGATGGGCAGGACGGTGGTGGACATGGCCCGGTTCCTGTTCCAGTCCCTGCACCGGTTCGTGTCATGAACTACGAGGCCCTGGTGGACGTTCTGGCGGTCCACCTGCTGTGCTCAATACGGGTGCTGGGGCTTTTGATGTCAAGTCCGGTCTTCATGCTCCCCTCCTGGCCCATACCGGTAAGGATGTGGCTGGCCCTGATGCTCTCCCTGCTCATGGTCCCTTCGGTTGATCCCCAGGTGCCCATGGTTCTCCTGGCTACCTGGACTGGCATGGCCATCTTCGCAGTTCGGGAGTTCCTGGTGGGGGCCATGGTGGGGCTCCTTTCCGGGCTCCCCCTCTACGCCCTGCAGCTTTCCGGCTACCTGGAGGGGAGCCAGATGGGGCTGGCCATGGCCACCCTGTTCGATCCCACCCAGGAGGGGAACGTGGCCCTGTTGGGGCAGGTTAAGTATCTATTGGGGCTCTGGTTCCTTCTACACTGGAATGGCCACTTGGTGTTGATAGAGGCAGTAAACCGCAGCTTCAGCTTGATCCCCCTGGGCAAGGGGGTGCTGGACCTGCCGCCGGGACAGCCTTTCGGCAGGTGGATCACCGACCTGTTCCTCCTGGCCATCCGGTTCTCCCTGCCCATCATGGGGGCCCTTCTGCTGGCGGACGTGGGGCTTGGGTTCGTGGCCCGGACGGTCCCCCAGATCAACGTCTTCATCCTGGGGATACCCCTGAAGATAGGCCTGGGGCTCATCCTGCTCATGGCGGTGATCCCCTTCGTGGTGGACCTCTTCTACGGAACCCTCGGGGGGGCCGTGACCGGGGCCCTGGAGGGGGTCATCATGTGGAGGTAGCCCCCATCCGATTGGACCTCCAGTTCTTCGCGGAGGAGAAGACCGAGCCCGCCACCCCGAGGAAGAGGCGGAAGGCCCGGGAGGAGGGGCAGGTGACCAAGAGCCAGGACCTCACCGCCGCGGTGGTGATCGCCTCCGGGCTCCTGGGGGTCCTGGTCTTCGGCGGGTTCTTCTTCCGCCGGTTGCAGCTTCTCTTCGCCCAGGTGATGGGTTACCTGAAGGACCCCTCAATGGGGGGTGAGGAGTGGCTGTTGCTCCCCTTCTCCCGGGCCCTCGGGTCCTACCTTCTCATATGGTTTCCCCTGGGTCTTGCCTGCGCCCTGGCCGCCCTGGGGCTCATGGCCTACCAGGTGGGGCTTATGATAACGCCCAAGCCCCTGGTGCCGAACCTGAACCGGATGAACCCGGTGAGCGGCATGAAGAAGATGTTCTCCGGCCGGTCCTTCGTGGAGATGCTGAAGGGGGTGCTGAAGGCCCTTATATTGCTTCTCATGCTCTACGGGGCCCTGAGGAAGGACCTTTTGACCCTGCTTGGGGCCATAGGGCAGCCCTTCGGGGAGGGCTTGGGGCTTGTAATGTGGCGGGTCTGGGTGCTCTGCATGAAGATGACCCTGATGCTAATGGTGCTGGGTCTCTTCGACTACGCCTACCAGCAGTGGGAGTTCGAGCGGTCCATCAGGATGTCGAAACAGGAGATAAAGGAGGAGTACAAGCAGATGGAGGGGGACCCGCTGGTCAAGCGCCGGATAAGGCAGCGGCAGCGGGAGCTGGCTCGGCGTCGGATGATGTCCGACGTCCCCAAGGCGGACGTGGTGATAACAAACCCGACCCACGTGGCGGTGGCCCTGAGCTACGACCGGAAGGTGGCGGAGGCTCCGGTGGTCCTGGCCAAGGGGAAGGGGCTAATCGCCCAGAGGATAAGGGAGATAGCCCGGGAGAACCGGGTGCCGGTGGTTCAGAACCCCCCCCTGGCCAGGGCCATATACGCCCAGGTGGAGGTGGGGGAGGAGATCCCCGAGTCCCTGTACAAGGCCGTTGCGGAAGTGTTGGCCTTCGTGTACCGTTTGAGGGGCGGGGCCCGGAGGGGCTGAGGGGTTTTAGCCTGGCTTTTTAGGAGGTTTTCATGGGAGGATCCGCTTCGGTTTCCAACAAGGTTATGAGGTACGCGGACGTGGGAATGGCCGTCCTTTTGGTGCTCATCGTGGGGATGATGATAATCCCCCTGCCCACCTGGCTTCTGGACGTTTTGCTGGCGCTCAACATCACCTTCGGGGTGGTGATACTGCTCAGCACCTTCTACGTGAAGCAGGCGCTGGAGATCGCCGCCTTCCCCACCATACTGCTCATGGCCACCCTGTTCCGGCTTGCCCTCAACGTCTCCACCACCCGGTTGGTGCTGCTCAACGGCTATGCGGGGGAGATAATCAACGCCTTCGGCAACTTCGTGGTGGGGGGCAACTACGTGGTTGGTGGCGTGGTGTTCCTGATCCTGGTGATAATCCAGTTCCTGGTGATCACCAAGGGGGCCGAGCGGGTGGCGGAGGTGGCCGCCCGGTTCACCCTGGACGCCATGCCGGGCAAGCAGATGGCCATAGACGCGGACCTCAACGCGGGGATGATTGACGAGCAGGAGGCCCGGAAGAGGAGGGCCAACGTCCAGCGGGAGGCGGACTTCTACGGTGCCATGGACGGGGCCTCCAAGTTCGTAAAGGGGGACGCCATCGCGGGGCTCATAATAACCACCATAAACATCCTGGGTGGCCTGGCCATCGGGGTCCTTCAGCGGGGCATGGAGCTACGGCAGGCGCTTAGCACCTACAGCCTGCTCACCGTTGGGGACGGTCTGGTGGCCCAGATCCCCGCTTTGCTGCTGTCCACCGCCACGGGCATAATAGTCACCCGGGCGGCGGGGGAGAGCGACCTGGGCAGGGACATGGTGGCCTCCATGACCAGGAACCATCGGCCCCTGTACATAGGTTCGGGCCTCCTCTTCGCCCTGGCGGTGGTGCCCGGGTTGCCCACCATCCCCTTCGCCCTTTTGGGCTCCGCCATGGCCGCCATGGCCTACGGGATCCAGCGGGAGGCCGCGGAGGCGGAGGTTCCCGCCGGCAGGGGTGAGGGGTCCCCCCAGCCCAAGGGGGCGCCTGGTGCTCCGTCCGCCCCTCCCTCCGCCCCCTCGGGGCCCGAGAACGTGCTGCCGCTGCTTACCGTGGACCCCATGGAGGTGGAGATAGGCTACGCCCTGATCCCCCTGGTGGACCCCTCCCAGGGGGGGGACATCCTGGAGAGGATAGGCACCATAAGGCGCCAGATGGCCATGGACCTGGGGTTGGTGGTGCCCCCGATCCGCATAAGGGACAACATCCAGCTCAAGCCCACCGAGTACGTCATAAGGGTGAAGGGGGCGGAGGTGGGCCGGGGGGAGCTACTGCCGGATCACTACCTGGCCATGAGCACCGGTGGAGAGGACCTGCTGGTGGGGATCCCCACCAAGGAGCCCGCCTTCGGCCTGCCGGCCCTATGGATATCCCCCGAGATCCGGGACCAGGCGGAGGGGCTGGGCTACACGGTGGTTGACTGTCCGTCGGTGCTGGCCACCCACCTGTCGGAGGTGATCAAGAGGTACGGGGCGGACCTGATGACCCGTCAGGAGGTGCAGAAGCTGGTGGACCTGGTGGCGGAGACCAACCCGGCCATAACCAAGGACCTCCTGGACGTGCTGAGCCTGGCGGACGTGCAGAAGGTGCTACAGGGGCTCATAAGGGAGCAGGTGTCCATAAGGGACCTGGTGACCGTATTCGAGACCTTGGCGGACCACGGCAGGTATACCAAGAGCCCGGACTATCTGATGGAGCGGGTGAGGGAGGCCCTCTCCCGGGTCATAACCCTGAAGCTTCAGGACCAGGACGGGGTGCTTGGGGTCTACACCCTGTCCCCCCGCTGGGAGCAACGGATAAAGGAATGCATCAAGGGGGACCTTATGCAGGGCTGGCAGCTTAACATGCCGCCTAAGGAGATGCAGGAGCTGATGGAGGCGGTGGGGGCCGCCGCGGAGGCCATGGTGATGGGGGGGCTGACGCCGGTGTTGCTCACCCATCCGGACGTGAGGCTGGTGGTGCGCCGCATAGTGGAGGGGAGCCTTCCCCAGCTCTTCGTGGTAAGCTATAACGAAATAGCCCCTTCAACTCAGCTTAGATCCCTGGGAGTGGTGGAGTGATGCGGGTCCTCAAGCAGATAGAGTTCGAGGCCAAGGATGACGCGGAGGCCATGAGGATCGCCTCCCGCCGGTTGGGGCGGGATGCGGTCATACTGAGCACCCGGCCGGTGAAGAAGGGGGGCTTCATGGGCCTCTTCGGTAAGCGGGTTTTGATGGTGACCGCCGGCATCCTGGAGGACGACGAGCCGGTGATGGATCAGGAGTCCAGGCAGAGGCTCTTCTCCTTTCAGCAGCTTCTGGACATGCGCAAGGAGGTCCAGCGGGCGGTGTCCGGGGTGGAGGCACCCCCCCCGGTTCAGCCCCCGGTGTCGCCCCAGCCCATGGGCCCGTTGAGCCAGGCGGCGGCCCTGGAGGCCTACGGGGCCGCCAGGAGGCCCGACCTGGAGGCCCAGGTGGATGAGCTTCGCCGGACGTTGGACCAGGTGGTGAAGCGGGTTGGCTCCGGGGAGAGGTACCTGGGGGAGGACCCGGAGGTGAGGCGCCTGGTGGAGGCGGATGTGGACCCGGAGGTGGCCCAACGGATCCTGTCGTCCCGCCGGGGCGGTGAGGACCTGCTGGAGCTTCTGTCCTCCCGAGTGAGGGTCATGGGGTCCGATCCGGTGTCCGCCATGGGGGGGCGTCGGGTCATGTTCGTGGGTCCCACCGGGGTGGGGAAGACCACCACCATAGCCAAGCTGGCGGCGGTGCACTCCCTGTGGGAGGGCCGGAAGGTGGCCCTGGCCACCGCAGACACCTACCGGATAGCGGCGGTGGAGCAGCTTAGGACCTACGCAAAGATCCTGGGCATCCCCATGGAGGTGGTCTTCGAGGCCAAGGACTTTGAGGGGCTTGTGTCCAAGCACCAGGGGTGTGACCTCATAATGCTGGACACCGCCGGCAGGAGCTCCCGGGACGCCAAGAAGATGGAGGAGCTCAAGTGGCTCTACGACGCATTCCAGCCCGACGCGGTGCACCTGGTGCTGGCGGCGAACCTGAAGTACAAGGACATGCTCAAGGTGATCGACCGGATGGCGGTGGTTCCCATCGGGTCGGTGATATTCACCAAGCTGGACGAGACCTACTCCTTCGGCCCCCTGCTCAACGTTTTGGAGGACTTCAACCTGCCGGTGTCCTTCTTCACCGTGGGTCAGAATGTCCCCAACGATATAGAGGTGGCCAAGTCGGAGCGGCTCGCCCGGCTAATACTGGAGGGGGACCAGATTGGATAGGCCCAACGGCAGGTTTGATCAGGCCTGGGCGCTTAGGGAGGCGGTCATGTCCTCCCGGCAGGCCCAATCCCGCTTCCGGGGGCTTCGGTCCATAGCGGTTGTTAGCGGCAAGGGTGGGGTGGGGAAGACCAACCTGTCGGTTAATCTGGCCCTGGCCATGGGTCAGTTGGGCCGGGACGTGATGTTGATGGACGCGGACATGGGGCTCGCCAACGTGGACCTGCTCCTGGGGGTGGTGCCCAAGCACCACCTGGGCCACGTGATCGGGGGGACCATGGGGCTGGAGGACATAGTGATATCGGTGAACGACCGGGTGAGGCTGATCCCCGGGGGGGCTGGGTTCTCGGACCTGGCGGACCTGGACGAGCAGAGCCAGGCCATGCTGATAGAGCGGTTCTCCGCCATGGAGTCCCAGGCGGAGGTGTTGCTGGTGGACACCGGGGCGGGGATCCACAGGAACGTCATATCCTTCGCCGCCGCGGCGGACCAGGTGTTGCTTCTCACCACCACGGAGCCCACCGCCATAAGGGACGCCTACGGGGTCCTCAAATCCCTGGTCATGGGGGTGTCCTGGAAGCCCAACGTGTCCCTGGTGGTGAACATGGCCATGAGCCAGGAGGAGGCCCTATCGGTGGCGGACCGGGTGAGGATGGCGGCCAGCCAGTTCCTGGACCTGGCCATAGACTACGTGGGGTACGTCCCTTGGGATCAGTCGGTGATGGAGTCGGTGAGGCGCCGGAGGCCTTTCCTCCTGGAGATGCCCGACTCTCCCGCCGCCTCCTGCGTCAAGGTTATAGCCCGGAGGCTGGTGTCCGGGGGGCAGGACCAGGAGGCCCCCCAGGGGCGGGGGCTCAAGGCGTTCATGTTGCGGCTGGGCAGGAGGATGCGGCTCAAGTCCTGATGTTTGGGGGTGGTCTCCTTGGGGTCTCAGGGGTCGAATGCGGGCGTGGCGGAGTTCCCCGTTGGGGCCAAGGCGGAGTTCAAGGTCCACGACGGGCTCTTCAAGGGGACCTACGCTAGCCGGGTGGAGGATTTGAGGGACGGCATGGTGGCGCTGGCGCACCCCATGTTCAAGGGGGGGCTGTTGCCGGTCTACCGGGACATGGAGTGCGAGGTGATCTCCGAGGACTCCCGGTCCCCCATGAGGGGCAGTTGTGTGGTGGTCCGGAGCGACCTCTCGTCCCCGGTGCCCCTGCTGTGGGTGAGGATCTCAGGTCCGGTGGAGAGGGTTCAGCGCCGGCGCTACCTCAGGGTAAGCTGCGTCAAGGAGTTCAGGGTGTTCCCCCTGGAGGTGGAGCACCGTTCCCCCCTGTCGGGCCGTTGGCTCCGGGCTGTGGGGGTTGACCTGAGCCTTGGGGGCATCCGGTTCAGGCTGGCGTTCCCCTACCGGCTGTCCAGGGAGGACTCGTTCCTGGGCATGCTACCCTTCGGGGAGGCGGGGGTGCCGGCGGTGCTCAGGCTGACAAGGGTGGAGAGGACCGCCGACGGGCTGTTAGACTGCGGATCCTCCTTCGAGTCCATCCCGGGATGGTCGGAAAAGTATATAATAGAGTTCATACGGACCAAGGAACTTAATTCCCGCCAGGGGAGAGATGCGCCATGACGACCAGCAGAAAGATAAGGGTTATGGTGGTGGACGATTCGGCCTTCATGCGCAAGGTCATCGGTGACATCCTTTCCTCCGATGGCCGTTTCGAGGTGGTGGCCCGGGTCAGGGACGGGGAGGAGGCCCTTCAGAAGTTGCAGGAGGCCTCGCCGGACGTGATAACCCTGGACGTGGAGATGCCCCGGAAGAACGGCCTGGAGGCGCTCAAGGAGATAATGGAGCGGCGTCCCACCCCGGTGGTGATGGTTTCCAGCCTGACCCGGGAGGGGGCGGAGGTGACGTTGCAGGCCCTGTCGCTGGGGGCGGTGGATTTCGTAACCAAGCCGTCGGGCACCATATCCCTGGACATGAACAAGGTGGAGGAGGAGCTCAAACAGAAGGTCTGGGTGGCCAGCACGGTGGATCGGAGCCGGCTCGGCCTTCGCAGGTTCCCTCCGGAGAGGCGGCCTCAGCCCCCGGTGTCCCAGCCCTCCGCCCCTGCGGCGGCTACGGCGCCCAGGAGGAGGCCCCAGCGGGTGGATCTGTTGCTCATCGCCTCCTCCACCGGGGGGCCCAGGGCCCTTCAGGAGGTGATCCCCGCCATAAGGAAGGACTTCCCCTGCCCCGTCCTGGTGGTTCAGCACATGCCCCGGGGTTTTACCGCCTCCTTCGCCGAGAGGCTGGACGACGCTAGCCAGCTGAAGGTGGTGGAGGGCTACGATGGATTAAAACCGCAAAGGGGTATGGTGGTGATAGCCCCTGGAGGTTATCATATGGTAGTGGACAGATCCGGTGCGGACCTGGTCTGCAGACTCTCCGACGCTCCACCGGTCAGATCCGTGAAGCCCGCGGCGGACATGTTGTTCATGAGCGTGGCGGACGTGGTGGGCGGTTCGGTGGTGGCGGCGGTCCTGACCGGCATGGGCAGGGACGGGGCGGACGGAGCCCTGGCGCTGCACCGAAAGGGAGGGATAATCTTGGCGGAGAGCCCAGAGACTTGCGTTGTCTATGGCATGCCTAGGGCGGTGGTGGAGGCTGGCATAGCGGACGAGGTGATCCCTCTCTACGAGATGCCGGAGGCCTTTCATCGCTGGACCGTGGGTCCTTAGGTTCTAGACTCTAAAAATCCCGTGAACCTGGAGGCGGATAGCCGATGACCAACATGGACATGAGTCAGTACATAGGAGCGTTTCTGGACGAGGCAACGGATCAGCTGAAGAACCTGAACGAGCTGCTCCTGGCGGCGGAGCAGAACCAGTCCGACATGGGCATAATAAACGAGATATTCCGGGTGGCCCACACCTTCAAGGGCATGTCCGCCACCATGGGCTTCGACTCCATGGCGGGTCTGACCCACGCCATGGAGGATCTGCTGGGGTTGGCCCGCAGCGGGGAGCACGTGCTCAACTCCGAGGACGTGGACCTGCTCTTCAAGTGTCTGGATGCCATAACCGCCATGGTGGACAACATAAGGGGTGGGGGTAGCGACAAGGACGTGGACGTGAAGGCCCTGGTGGAGCAGCTCCACCGTTTGGTCAACAAGGCCCACGAGGCCCCCGCCGCCAAGCCCGCCAAGGTGGGGAAGAAGGTGGAGCTCACCGAGCAGGAGAGGGGTTGGGTGAAGGAGGCCCGTCATCAGGGGATGGCGGTCTACGAGCTCAGGGTGGCTTTGAGCCCCAGTTGCATGTTGAAGGCCGCCCGGGCCTACATGGTGGTGACCCGTCTTGGGGAGATGGGGGAGCTGATAAAGACCCAGCCCGGGGTGGAGGACCTGGAGAGGGAGGCCTTCGACACCGAGTTCTGGGTCTACGTGGCCACCCATGAGACCGGGGAGGCGCTGTCGTCGGTGGCGTCCTCCATAAGCGAGGTGGCGTCGGTGGAGGTGACGCCCCTCAACTTCGACGAGGACGGTGGGCTCTCCATAGGGGACATGGAGGACGACGAAGACGAGGAGGAGCAGTCCTCCTCTGGAACCCCCCAGGTTTCCCAGGGGCAACAGCCTCAGGCGGGTGCGGCCCAGGCGCCCCAGCAGGGTTCCAAGAAGGGTAGCCGCACTGTCCGGGTGGACATAGGGCGCCTTGACAAGCTCATGAACCTGGTGGGGGAGCTGGTGATCGGCCGGGCCAGGATAGAGCGGCTGGCCCAGGAGACCAAGATAAAGGCCTTCGACGAGCCCCTGTCCCAGCTGGGGCGCATATCCGGCGAGATCCAGGAGCTGGTCACCAAGCTCCGGATGGTGCCGGTCTCCATGGTGTTCGACCGGTTGCCCCGGCTGGTGAGGGACCTGTCCCGTCAGATGGGCAAGGAGGTCCGGCTGGTGGTGGAGGGCCGGGAGACCGAGCTGGACCGGACGGTCATAGACGAGATAGGGGACCCCATGGTTCACCTGCTCAGGAACTCCCTGGACCATGGGCTGGAGAGCCCGGAGGAGAGGGAGAGGAACGGCAAGCCCCGGGAGGGGACCATCACCGTGGCGGCCTATCAGGAGGGCAACGGGGTCATCATAGAGGTTCAGGACGACGGCCGTGGGATAGACACCGCCAAGGTAAGGCGGAAGGCGGTGGAGCGGGGCATAGTGACCGCCGAGCAGGCCCAGATGATGACCGACGAGGAGGCCATCCGGCTCATCCTGCTACCTGGGTTCAGCACCGCCGACGTGGTTACGGACCTCTCAGGCCGTGGAGTTGGCATGGACGCGGTGAAGAGCAAGGTGGAGTCCCTGGGGGGCCAGTTCCAGGTGTTTTCTAAGCTCGGAGAGGGGACCCGGGTGGTCATAAGGTTGCCCTTGACGCTGGCCATAGTGTTGGCCCTGCTGATCCGGGTGGGGGATGAGATCTACGCCATATCGCTGGAGAACGTGGAGGAGACCCTGCTGGTGCCCAAGAGCGAAATAAAGTACGTGCACGGTACCCCGGTGACCACCGTGAGGGGAGAGATACTGACCCTTTCGGACCTGGCGGGGATCCTCTCAACCCCGGTGGATCGGGAGGGGGTGGAGGAGCATCCGGTGGTGGTGGTCCGGGTGGGCCGGGACAGGAACCGCATAGGCTTCGTGGTGGACGACTTCGTGGGCCAGCAGGAGATAGTGATAAAGCCTCTGGGCAAGCTGTTGCAGAAGGTCCGGGGCGTGGCGGGGGCCACAATCCTGGGGGATGGCAATGTGGCCCTGATATTGGACGCCGCCTCCCTGTAGGGGCGTACCTTGGATGGAAGAGGGTTTGGGTGAGGCCATGTCGGTTGATTTCGATTCCTTCAACAGCATTCAGATGGACGCCATAAGGGAGGTGGGGAACATAGGGGCCGGCAACGCCGCCACCGCACTGTCCAAGCTATTGGGCCGCATGGTGGACATGGACGTTCCGGTGGCGGAGCTGGTCTCGGTCTACGAGATAGCCAACCACTACGGTTCCCCCGAGGACCTGGCGTGCGGGGTGTTGATCCGGGCGGACGGGGAGTTCTCCTGCAACATCATATTCCTCATGTACGAGGAGGAGGCGTCCACCCTGGCGGATCTTCTCATCTCCATGGACCTGAGCTCCATGGAGGAGGAGGTCCGGATGCAGATAAGGGACAGCGCCCTGGCGGAGGTGGGCAACATAATCCTCGGGGCCTTCCTGAACGCCCTGTCTTCCATGACCGGCTGGGCCCTTCCCGTGTCAGTGCCGGCGGTGGCCCACGACATGCTGGGCTCCATAATGGACGTGGTGGCCGCCATGTTCGGCATAATGGGTGACACCGCCCTTCTGGTGAAGACCACCCTCAAGATCCAGGACTCCGACGCAGAGGCCCGAGGTATGGTGATCATGGTCCCCGATCCTGGGTCGCTGGAAGTGCTCCTTAAGAGATTGGGGGTGCTCTAGCCCATGTCGACCTCCGCTATACACGTTGGGATGGCGGACCTGGTGGCGGTGAGGCACCCAGCCACGCTGATAACTCTGGGGCTGGGGTCCTGCATAGGTCTGGTCATATACGATCAGGCCGCCAGGGTGGCCGCCATGGCCCACATAATGCTTCCGGACAGTCGGGACGCCAAGGAGGTCTTGAAGCCCGGCAAGTTCGCAGACACGGCGGTGCCCCTCATGATGGACAAGCTGATGGAGCTGGGGGTCAACAAGTCCAAGCTGAAGGCCAAGATGGCCGGCGGGGCCCAGATGTTCAACATCCCCGGCAAGGAGAGCTCCCTCCTGGCGGTTGGGGCCAGGAACGTGGAGGCCACCACTGCCATGCTGGCCAAGTTCGGGGTGCCCCTGGTGGCATCCGACGTGGGGGGTAGCAAGGGCCGCAGTGTTGAGTTCTCCACCGACACCTGGGTCCTGGTGGTCAAGACCCTTGGCACCGGGGTCAAGGAGCTCTAGGGGGGCATTTGATGGATGAACGTTTCCCGCCGGGTGATGTGACACCGGTGCCCGATAGCCTGGCTTCGCTGATCCCCGTCCACGTGGTGGAGGATCTGGCGTCCCTTTTGGGGTGTCCCAAGGAGGCGGTCCTGAGCGCCATCACCTCCTCGGGGGTGGACTACGAGAAGGCCGTTGCCATGCTGAGGGCGGCGGCCCCCACTTATGTGGCGGTGAAGGGGCGGTTCGAGACCCGCCGCAGGGGTGACGTCCAGGGGGCCTTCTGCTACGTGGCGGAGGGCATAACAGGGGAGGTTAAGGACCTCACCTTTTGGGTCGGGGCGGGGGGGCTACCGGAGTCCTTCGATGTCTACGCCGGCTGGGAGTCTGTCCGGGCCGCCATAAGGTCCATCCCGGCCTCCCCGGACAGGAGCCTGTACAAGCAGATGGAGTCCCTGCTGGAGAGGCTCTTCCCCCCCACCGCCATAAACTCCCTCTTCAGGGACCCGTCCTCCGCCCCGGCCAAGGCCCATTCGCTCAAGGAGGCCCTGTCCCAGTCCCTCAAGCTTGACGTCAGTTGCACCCTGGAGGTGGAGCGGTTCCACCGGATCCGGTTGGACATGTCGAGCCTCGGGAGGCGGGATGAGGTCCCAGAGCCTAAACAGCAGAAGGAGGATACCAAGTCGAAGCCCTCGGAGCTAACCTTGGCCTGCAAGCCCTACCTGGACCCGGTCAAGGGGTTGAGCGTGGGGGAGCTGAACGTGGGGGCGGTGGTCCCGGTGGACCTGGACGACTCGGGCCCCCTGGGGAGGCTAATTGGCCGCTTCCTGGCCAGGGCGGGGCGCAACGCGGAGTTTCCGGTGGAGTCGGTGGAGAGGTCCCCGGCGGGGGATGCGGTGGTGAAGCTGGCGGTGTCGGATGGCATATCCGCGGTCTTCAAGATGTCCCGGGACATGAAGATCCGGGTTTCCCCCACCTCCCGGCCGGAGCCCATGTCCGCCCCCAGAGGCGGTCCGCTGGCGTTGTTCCTGGGGGCCCTGGGACTCTTCCTGCTGGTGCTCATCCTTCTGCTCAAGAGGTGATCCCGTGAGGTCCGACGACGCCATCCTGTGGGAGGCCTACGCCAAGGAGCCCACGGGGGAGAACCGGGAGAGGATCGTCAAGAGGTATATTCCGCTGGTCAAGTATGTGGCGGGTCGCATGGCGGTGACCCCGCCGCCGGGACTGGACTACGACGACATACTTAGCTTCGGCGTAATGGGGCTCCTGGACGCCATGGACCGGTTCGACCCCTCCAGGGGCTTCTGTTTCCAGACCTTCGCGGTGCCCCGGATAAGGGGGGCCATCCTGGACGAGCTTCGCCGGTATGACTGGATATCCCGGACCGGGAGGGACAAGCTTCAGCGGCTGGAGCGGGCCATGGAGGAGGCGGCTGCGGAGGGCACCCTTCTGGACGACGAGGCCCTAATGGAGAGGCTAGGGATGAACGAAAAGAGCTACAGGGAGCTTTTGGAGATCGCCAGCCGATCCTACGTGGTGTCCCTGGATGAGGTCCTGGGCCTGGAGGACGGGGAGGTCAAGCGGGATGGCCTCTTGGAGGACCCGTCCCCCTCCCCCCAGGAGGAGGTGGAGCGCCGGGAGGAGCTGGCCCTGGTGCGGCGGGCCCTGGAGGAGCTGCCCGAGAGGGAGCGGTTGCTCCTCTCCCTCTACTACCAGGAGGGGCTGACCCTCAAGGAGGTGGGGGCGGTTCTGGGGGTGACCGAGTCCAGGGCCTCCCAGCTTCACGGGCGGGCCATAGCCATGTTGCGCTCCAAGCTCCTTTAGAAACGGGAGGTGTGCTGATTTGGATCGGCCTTTCAAGCTGAGCGTCAGGGATGACGGGATATACCTCACTGTGGAGCCCGAAGGGGAGCTGGTGCTGTCCGATGTGGTGGCCCTCCTCAAGGAGAAGCAGATAGAGGACTACGATGGTCAGCTGGTGGCCAGGGCGGTCCAGGAGCGCACCGGCGAGAGCGTCAAGATAGCGGAGCGGAAGACCGACCTGGACCGTCCCGCCAAGATGGAGATCCGGATATCCGAGGACGGCCTCAGTTGCTCCATGAAACTGACGCCCCCCTTGGGGAAGCTTCCATTACCGTCCCCGGAGGACATAGAGCGGTTCCTGCGGGATCACGGGGTTGTGGAGGGCTTTAAGGCGGACGTGATCCGGGCCCTGGCGTCGGGGTCGCACCTGAACCAGTGGGTGGAGGTGGCCCGGGGCCGCGAGGTGGTGCACGGCAAGGACGCGGCCATAGTCTACAAGGTGGACCTCCAGCGACTGAAGCCCAAGGAGACCCAGGAGGGCAAGCGGGTGGACATGAAGGACCTGGGGACGGTGATAAACGTCCTCAAGGGACAGGAGCTGGCGGAGAAGACCCCCCCGGTGCCTGGGCAAGACGGGATGACCGTCATGGGGAAGCCCATAAAGGCCCAGGCGCCCAAGGACAAGAACCTTCCGGCGGGTTCCGGCACCGAGATGTCCGAGGACCGGATGCACCTCTACGCCGCCCAGGACGGGCACCTGTCCATAAAGGACGGCAAGCTGTGCGTGTTGCCCCTCTTCGAGGTGAAGGGGGATGTGGACTACGGGGTCGGGAACATCCAGTTCGTGGGGCCCGTGATGGTCCGCGGCTCCGTCCGGGAGGGCTTCTCGGTGAAGGCCGGGGGGGACCTGTTCGTGGACGGGGTGGTGGAGGGGGCGCACCTTTCCTGTGAGGGCAACATGGTCATAAAGGTAGGGGTCCGGGGGACCGGCAAGGCCCTGCTGGAGGCCAAGGGGGACGTGTCCTGCGCCTACATAGATCAGGCCCACGTGAGAGCCGGGGGGGACGTAAGGGTATCGGAGGCCATAATGCACAGCCAGGTTTCCGCCCGGGGCTCGGTGATCGTCCAGGGGAGCAAGAAGGGGCAGATCGTTGGGGGCCGGGTCCAGGCGGGCATCGAGGTGGTGTGCGAGACCTTGGGGAGCGAGATGGGCACCAAGACCGAGGTGGTGGTGGGGGTCCCGCCGGAGCTCATGGAGGAGAGGCGGAGGATCGTGGAGTCCCTCAAGGACCTGAAGGCCAAGATGGGGGACGTGAACACCAACCTGGGTTACCTCAAGAAGCTGGAGGAGCGGGACCTGCTGGACGACCAGAAGAGGGCACTCATGGTGCGCCTCACCCGGGCCAAGTTCCAGCTTCAGGGGCAGATATCGGTCCTGGAGAAGCGGATGGCGGCCATCGAGGCGGAGGTGGAGAGCAGCAAGGCCTCCGGGCGGGTCCGGGTGAAGGGGACCTGTCACAACGGGGTGGTGGTCTCCATCCGGGGCATGAACTACATAGTCCGATCGGATCAGAAGTTCGTCAGCTTCGCGGTGGAGGAAGGGGAGATAAGGATAAAACCCTTCGACTACTAGGGGGTGATGGTCCGTGTCTTTGCGGCCCGTGGACTGGCAGCTATCCATGTGGAACCTGGAGCAGAGGGCCCAGGAGGCGCCCAAGGACCCCCTCTCCGCCGCCCTTGCGGCCTCCCGCCAGGTGGAGTCCCAGCGGAGGCAGGAGGATCAGCGTAGGCGCCTGGCGGAGGCGGAGGCCTCCAGCGCCGACAGGCCCCTGGAAGGGGCCGCCGAGAGGGAAGCTGGATCCGGCGGCGGTCGTCGAGGGAACAAGCGGGGTGGTGGACCGAAGGAGGGCCCGGGGGATCCGGAGGGTGGAGCTTCCGGGTCCTTTGAGGTTTACGGTTGAGCGGAGGGATTGTATGGCCTCTGGGGTGAGCGCCGCTTACGTAGTGGTGGACGAGAGGGACGGGCTTTACGTGGGGGCCGCCCTGGTGGTGGATAACCGGGGGGTCCCCTTGGATTTCAGGTACACGGAGCCCTTGAGGCCCACCAAGATAGAGCGGATCCTCTACGGGGGGGCCCTGGATGTGTACCTGAAGGAGGACGTGATCGTGAAGGGTCTGGTGGACGCCCTTGAGGTCCGCCCCAGCCTGTGGTTGGTGAGGGAGATGGACGCCCTGGGGGCGGTGCGCCAGCACGGCAAGGGGCCCACCGCCCTGGTGGAGTCCACCTCCCTGGCGCCCCTGGACCGGACGGGTCAGGCGGATCCCCAGGGGGAGCTGGAGTTCCTGCTTCAGGTGGATCCCATAAGCTCCCCGGTGAGGGTGGTGCTCACCAAGGATCAGCTTCAGCAGGCGAGCAAGGTCTTCGAGCAGCTGGTCTCGCTGGGGGAGACCATGGAGGTGTTGGAGCCCTTCGGCCGGGTGATCAGGGCCCTGGAGGCCCTCAAGGACGAGCCCCTGTGAGGGGGACGTTGGACTGGGCCCTGGAGGCCCTGGGCCGGATCTTCCTTGGCCGGGTGAGGGTGAGGAGCGGCCTGCGGTCCCGGATGGGCCGAGTCCTGGGCGGCCTTCCCCACCGGGAGCTCCGGGTGATTCGTCGGGCACTGGAGGCCCGGTTCATCTCCGCCTCCTTCGTCCGCTGGCGGTCCGTGCGGGTGGCCTCCGCCTCCCGGTGGGTGCTGGACCCCAGGTCCGTCAGGGTGTCCGGGGGGCTCTCCCTCCCGGAAGGGCGGGTGCTTGGGTTCCGGGTGCGGGAGAAGGAGCCTTGGGTTGGGACCGTGCCCCTTGGCAGGTGCCCTGCGGTGCTGGAGGGGCTTGGGCTGGTGGCCTCCCTGCCCCAGGAGAGGTCAAACCGCATAAGATATGCTCCCATGGAGCTGAAGGGGGCTAGCGCCATAGCCCTTTTCTACCCTATAATGAGGGACATAGTGAAGCGAAGCGTTTTGGATAAGAGGTCCGGGAGGCTTCTGTTGTGGTACCATGGGGCCCAATCGGGTGGCAAGCCCGCTCGGCTCCTCATGGTGAGGGTCTTCGGGGCGGAGGATCCGATCCGCTGGGTGTGGCTTTAGGTTTCCCCCCTGGGGGACAGACGACATAAAACTGGAGGGTCGAGCGGCAAATGGTGGAAGACAAGACGGCAACTACCGCCGGGGTGAACGTGGGTGACGTGGTCACCGGGACGGTGGAGCACATAGCTCCCTATGGGGCCTTCGTCCGGCTGGAGAACGGCCAGAAGGCGATGGTCCACATATCGGAGCTGTCCCACAGCTACGTCAAGAAGGTGGAGGACGTCCTGGAGCTCCAGCAGAAGGTGACCGCCAAGGTCATCAAGATCGACGAGCGAGGACGGATAGACCTCTCCATCAAGGCCCTGAAGCCCCGGGAGAGCCGGCCCCCCCAGCGGGGCTACGGTGGGGGTGGGGAGATGGACTTCGAGAAGAAGCTCTCCATGTTCCTCAAGGCTAGCGACGAGAAGATAGCCGACCTGAACAGCAAGATGAAGGACTCCAGGGGAGGTAAGAGGAAGCCGGGGAAGCGATGAGGTGGCAGGTGCACGCGCCGGGGGGCGGCTGCCCCCCGGTTTTCTACGTTCCCCCCGGCTCTCTTGAGGTCCCCTGGACCCCGCCGGATCGGATAAGGGACCTGTCGGTGGTTAAGGGGTTCTGCGCCCCGTGCCGGCGGGGCTTTCCCCGGGTCCTGTTCTGCGGGCCCCTGGGGGCCAGGGGGCCCTTCCCCACCACCTTCTGGCTGGTGTGTCCCCATCTGGCGGTCCGGTGCGCCGAGAGGGAGTCCCGTGGGGCGGTGGGCAGGATGGAGCTGGCCATGGGGTCCCGTTTGGACGAGATGAGGGTTTATCATCTGATGCACGCCCGTCTCAGGGGGAGCCTGCTGGGTCCCTGGGAGGCCTCCAGGGTGCGGAGGGATCCGGGGTTGCTTCGGGCCATATGGGGCAGGGGGGTCGGTGGGGCTGGCTTCGTCCATGGCTTCGGCGCCAAGTGTCTTCACCTGCACGTGGCCTCCTGGCTGGGGCTTGGGTACCACCCAATGGCTTCCTGGCTGGCCCTGGAGGTGGGGGCCTTGGAGTGCGGAGGACCCGGATGTGGAGGTGAGTCTCTTGTGGAAGGGTAGGTTCAGGGGGGAGACGGACGTTAGGGTCCGGGACTTCACCCAGTCGCTGGATCTGGACTGGTGCCTGGCGGAGGACGACATCCGGGGCAGCCTGGCCCACGCCAGGATGCTTGAGCGGGTTGGGATAATATCCCAGGAGGACCTTCGGCGCATAGAGGAGGGGCTGAGCGAGATCCTGGAGGAGATCCGGAACGGGTCCTTCGAGCCCGATCCGGCCCTGGAGGATGTTCACATGAACGTGGAGGCCCGGCTCACCGCCAAGGTGGGGCCCTCGGGGGCCAAGCTCCACTCGGGCCGTAGTAGGAACGACCAGGTGGCCACCGCGGTGAGGTTGCACCTGCGTCGCAGGCTCAAGGAGCTCAAGGGGGCCCTGGGGGGCCTTCTGAAGGTGTTGCTGGAGCTGTCGGAGCGTCATCAGGAGGTGATAGTGCCCGGCTACACCCATCTGCAGCAGGCCCAGCCCATAAGCCTTGGGCACTACTGGATGTCCCACTTCTGGGCGTTCCTCCGGGACGGGGACCGGCTGGACTTGGCCTTGATGTCCATATCCCGGTGTCCCCTGGGTTCCGGGGCCCTGGCGGGGTCCACGCTTCCGCTGGACCGGTTCATGGTGGCCCGGGAGCTGGGCTTCGAGGGGCCCACCCAGAACAGCCTGGACTCGGTGGCTCAGCGGGACGCGTTGCTGGACGCTCACTACTTCTGCGTATCCTGCGCGCTTCACTGGAGCAGGCTCTGCGAGGACCTGATAATCTACGCCTCCCGGGAGTTCGGCTGGCTGGACCTTCCGGACCAGTTCTGCACCGGTTCCAGCATGATGCCCCAGAAGAAGAACCCGGATGTGCTGGAGCTGTCCCGGGGTAAGGCGTCGGGGGTGCTGGGCCGGTTTGTGGACCTGGCGTGCATGGTGAAGGGGCTGCCGCTGACGTACAACCGGGACCTCCAGGAGGACAAGCGGGGTCTTTTCGAGAGCCTGAGCGTGACAGGGTCAGTGCTGGAGGTGCTGTCCGCCCTTCTGGAGCGGGTGGAGGTGGACCAGACCAGGGCCATGGAGTGCTTCTCCGACGGGTTGGCCCTGGCCACCGACGTGGCGGAGTACCTGGTGATGCGGCGGGTGCCCTTCCGGGAGGCCCACGAGAAGGTGGGGCGCCTGGTCCGGTGGTGTGTGGACCAGGGGCGGCGGTTGCACGGGCTCAGGTTGGATGAGATAATGAGGTTCATCCCCGAGGCGGGGGAGGACCTGCTTCCCCTGTTGGATATAAGGACGTCGGTGGAGCGGCGGTGCACCTACGGGGGCACCAGCCCCTCGGAGGTGAGGAGGCAGAGAGAGGAGGGGGCCCGGCTTCTCGAGTCGTGGCTGGGCTCCGGGAGCCTTGACTAGGGCGGTTTTTCCTGTAGAATCATCCGATGTGGCGAGCCGTTAGCTCAGTTGGTAGAGCACCGGACTTTTAATCCGGGTGTCGTGGGTTCGAATCCCACACGGCTCACCAGGAGTAGAAGTGGGTCCCATCGTCTAGTGGTCTAGGACACCGCCCTTTCAAGGCGGCGGCACGGGTTCGAATCCCGTTGGGACCGCCACAGACACGTGCCGGTGTAGCTCAGCAGGTAGAGCAGCGCACTCGTAATGCGCAGGTCGGCGGTTCGAGTCCGCCCGCCGGCTCCAGAGGATGATCCCCCTTCGGTCTAGGAGGGGGATTTTTTTATGACCCGGCCATGGAGGTGACCCTTTTGGCTTGCAGGATCTTGTTGGTGAGGCACGGCAGGACCGGCTGGAACGCCAGTTTCCGCTACCAGGGGCGAACCGACGTCCCCTGCGATGAGGAGGGGATGAAGCAGGTGGAGCTCACCGTCCGGCGGATCGTCCGGTGGGAGCCCACGGGGATCTACTCGAGCCCCCTGGTGAGGGCCCGGTGTCTGGGGGAGGCGCTGGCGGAGGCGGGCTCATCGGATCTTCGGGTGGACCCGCGGCTCACGGAGCTGGACTTCGGCCGCTGGGAGGGGCTCACCGTCCGTGAGATAGAGGAGCGGTACGGGGAGGAGTACCGGCTATGGCGCCAGGACCCCTTTGGCAGGACCCCGCCTGGGGGGGAGGATCTGGCCTCCATAACCGGAAGGCTGGAGGACTTTGTGGAGAGCTCCGGGATCCTTGGGGAGGAGAGGGCGGTGCTGGTGTCCCACGGTTACGCGTTGAGGGTCCTCATGGGGGTGCTGCTCAAGGTGAGGGACCTCAAGGTCTTCTGGCACCTCCGGGTGGACAACTGCTCCATAAGCGCCGTGGACGTCTATGGGGACTTCCGGATGCTGTGCTTCACCAACGACCGGCACCACCTGATGGGCTACCCGGATAGCCCCCTGGGGGAGTGACGCCCCCCTTGTGGTAGAATTCCCGTGGGTCGTCTATGGGATTGGGGGTGGTGTGTTGTCGTCCGAGTCTATGGTTGGCCCAGTGGGTGATGAGGAGGCCCTTTGGGCCCGGTTGGCCCAGGGGGACCAGGAGGCCCGGGAGGAGCTGATCCTGGCGTACCGTCCCATGGTGTTCTGGCTGGCCCGTCGGCTTGGGAACCGGGCCTACCAGGACGTGGTCCAGGAGGGGATGCTGGGCCTCCTGGAGGCGGTGGACAACTTCGACCCGAGCCGGGGACATCGGTTCTCCACCTACGCCTACTACAGGATCCGGGGAAGGATGATAAACTTCCTATCCCGGGTGGAGGGTTCCTCGCCGATCCCGGTGGAGGATCAGGTGTTGGAGGAGCTGGGTCCCTGGGAGGACGGCTTCAGTCGGTTGGATTGGACCATGGACCTTCAGCTGGCCCTGGGGGCTCTCTCGGAGAGGGAGGCGGACGTGGTGCGATCCCTGGTCCTGGAGGACGTGAGCGCCCGGGAGCTGGCGGAGGAGAAGGGGCTGGACGTGAGCTACATCCACAAGATAAGGAGGAGGGCGTTGGCCAAGCTCCGGGAGGTGCTCTCCCTTGGGGGGGCCTGATCCACTTTTCGATGCCCTTCGGGGATAACGTTAAGTGTCGGGATCCTTGAGGGTGGGGGTGGTTTCCCTTGGATGTGGAGTTGAGGCTCAAGCGGGTGAGGCGCTGGCTGGAGAGGCTCACCCGGGCGGTGGAGGCCTCCATGTGGGACAGCGCCCTGGCGGAGAGCCAGTGCCTGGAGGCGGAGGCCCGGTCATTGAGGGATCACGTGTCCCATCTGGTGGCGGGTGCCCCCGCGAAGGCCGGTGCCCGGTGGAGTCCCGCCCTGGTGGGGGCCGCCATGGCGTTGCTGGCCCTCCTGGCCTCGGTGGAGCCCTTAGCGGTGGGGGATGGGGTCCCCGTCCCGTCCGCATCGGTTCCCCGGGAGGAGAGGCCCGTCCCGGACGTCAAGCTGGTGGATGCGGTGCCGCCCCAGCGGTTGGATCCCGCGTCTCCGCCGGTGAGGGTGGTTTCGGTGGCCCCCGCCAGGGCGGCGGAGGGGGTCGCCAGGTCCAGGCAACCTAGGGTTGCGGAGTCCGGTGTGTCCCCCAAGGGGGCCCATGCAGTGCCCCCGGCGGAGCGTCCCGGGGAGTCCCGGCCCTCGCTGGGGCTGGACGAGGCCCTGATCCTGCTTAGGGCGGGTCAGAGGGCTCTCGAGGGGCAGTGACCCTCCTACTGGGGGACTTCATACCTTATAATGTTTAGACCGCAACAGAACGAGAGCAGAGGGTGGGTGGTCCCGTGAGGGTGTGGCGCGTTTTGTGCTTGGTTTCGCTGCTGGTTGCAGTCTTGGCGGTTCCCTCGTTGGCGGAGGAGGGGGCCAACGTGGCGGCGGTGGAGGTGGAGGGGCTCGAGAGGACCGTGGCGTCCTACGTCACGGGGGCCCTGTCCACCAAGGTGGGTCAGCCCCTTAGCTACGAGAAGCTTGACAGGGACCGGGATGCCATCTACGACCTGGGGTTCTACGAGACGGTGGACTACCGGGTTGAGGAGGTGCCCGAGGGGGTTCGGGTGGTGTTCACCGTGAAGGAGAACCCGGTGGTCCAGGCGCTCCGCTTCAAGGGCAACGTGGCCTACCGGGAGGAGGAGCTGAAGGCCCTCTGCTTCACCTCCCCGGGCAACATCTTCAACCGGACCTTCTTCAGGAACGACCTTCAGCGGATCACCGACAAGTACCGCAAGGATGGGTACGTTATGATGCGGGTCCAGGATGTGGAGGTGAAGGACGGGGTGGTGGAGGTCACCATCCTGGAGCCCCGGGTCGGGGAGGTGGTGATCCAGGGGAACAAGAAGACCAAGGATTACGTGATCCGCCGGGAGCTGAAGCTCAAGAAGGGTGACCTGTTCAACGCCACGGTGCTTCGTCACTCCCTGAACCGCCTCCAGGCCAAGGGCTACTTTGAGGACATAAGCGTGGGTTTCGAGCCCACCGAGGATCCGGTGGTTATGGATCTTATCCTCACGGTGGAGGAGGCCAAGACGGGCAAGTTGGGTCTTTCGGTAGGTCACGGCAGCCAGAGCGGCTGGAGCGGCGGATTGAGCTACAGCGACAGCAACTGGCAGGGTCTCGGAACGAACCTTTCCGCCGGGTTTGAGTTGGGAGACAACGAGCAGTATTGGGTCTATTACAGCCAGCCCTACATGGATCAGGACACCTACTCCTGGAACGCTGGGGTCTACAAGCGCAAGTGGACCGACTACGACTACTACGACGAGAACAACAACTGGCGCTTCACCTACGATCAGGAGAAGATCGGCGCCTACGTGGGGGCGGGCCGGAAGTTCCGTGGTAACGACCAGCTGAGCTGGTTCGTGACCCTTGACTGGCATAAGGTGGAGAACACTGTCACCTCCGGTGATTCCAACAGGACCCCGGAGGAGAGGCGGGAGATGGAGGACGGCAAAAACTTCTCCGTAACCGCTAGCCTTACGAGGAACACCATGGATCCTTACTTGTCTTATCCCAAGGGTGACGTGGAGACGGTGAATTTCGAGAAGGGGTTCTCGTCCCTGGGGGGCGACTGGGACTACACCAAGTACTGGCTGGAGGCCCGTTTCTACACGCCACTCAAGAAGCTGATGGATTACCTGGACTTCGGCTCCAAGAGCGAGGACAACCCGGTGCTTCTGGCCTTGAGGGCCCGGGCGGGCTGGGGGAGCGGTGACATACCCTGGGGTGAGATGTACCTGGTGGGGGGTACCTCCACGCTGAGGGGGTACAAGGACAACCGGTTCCGGGGTGAGGAGATGTTGCTCTTCAACGCGGAGTTGCGGCTGCCGGTGGAGGACAACTTCTCGCTGGTGTTCTTCTACGACGCGGGGAAGGCGTGGAAGAAGTCCGATGGTGAGGGGATGGACCTGTCTGACCTTGTCCAATCAAGGGGGATAGGGATAAGGGTCAAGACCCCTCTTGGCAACCTTCGGCTGGACTACGCCCAGGGGGACGATGAGACCAGGACCCACTTTGGATTCGGCGACATGTTCTAGGGGAGCTGATCTTAGGACTTCGGCGAGGGCTGCGGCTTTTGCCGCGGCCCTCGTTTTGGCCTGGTGTGGCCTGGCCCTGGGTGCCCCGAAGGCCTTGGTGGAGGGGGTGCCCCGGTGGCTTGCCCCCCCGGTGGAGAGGACCGTGCTGGCGGTCTACCGGGAGATGGGCACCTCCCGTCCTCAGGGGGAGCGGCTGAGGATACTGGAGATGGTCTGCGGCCGGCTCTTCGAGGGCTATCGGGTGGAGGCCTCCGCCGACGGGGACCTGCTCAAGGTGAGCCTTACCCCCCTGAACGGCCGCTCGTGGCGCGTGGCCGCCAACGCCGGCAGGTGGCGGGAGCCCGTGGCGGGCTGGATCGAAGAGGACCTGAAGGCACTCTCCTCCGAGCTGGAGTTACAGGTTCAGGGGTTGTCCCCGGAGGCCTTCGTCTGGGGCAGGTGGGCCCTGGAGGAGCTGGTGCAGGAGGTCTGCTCCAGGCGAATGCGGGGCTTCCGGGCGGTGGTCACCCCCGCAGAGGGGGTCTTGAACGTGTCCCTCACTCCCGGGGAGCCCCTGGTGCTTGCCTTGAACCCTCGGGTCAGGTCCTCCACGCTGCCCGCCCTGGTGCTCGGGGAGATGAGGGATGAGGCCCTCACCGGGGCCTCCGCCTTCCTGGGGCTTCCGGTGGAGTACCTGAGGGGCAGGTCCTCCCAGGCGGCCAGCCACCTGTGCCGTTCGGCTGAATCCGGCTCCCTGGCGGGCAGGCTGGAGGTGGAGGCCCGGGCGGAGGTAAGGCCCGCCCCCATTGGGGAGCTCTTGATGGAGCTGGACAGCCGCCGTTACGTGATCTGGGGTTGGGTGGCGGCCCACGCCCTTTCGGATGGCCGGTCCAGCGAAGGGGGAGTTCACCTGGGCAGGAAGGTGCAGCTCTTACCCTCCTGGTGGATGGAGGCCTACGGTGAGTGGGTGGTGGATGGCGTCGACCTGTCGGTGGAGAGCCGTTGGGGGCTCAAGTGGCGGATCCTCCAGTATCTGTGGGCGGGTGTAGAGCGGACCTATCCCGGTGGAGAGTGGTTCCTTCGGGTAAATACCGATGTATTGCCCGATGACTTCTATCTGCACATGGCCATCGGTGATAGGGGTGGCAAACGGATTGGGTTAGGACGCCGGCTCTCGGATCACTTCTCGGTGGAGATCCGTTACGACTCCCGATACGATGACCCGGTGAGCCTCATGTTCCTGAGCAACCTTTAGTTCCCCCGTTGGAGGTGTTGGCCTTGCGCTTGGATGAGTTCGCTTCAATCATAGGGGGCCGTCCTGTGGGGGATGGGTCCATTGAGGTTGTTGGGGTGTGTCCCCCCCATGAGCCAGCGGAGGGGCACGTGATCTTCTGGAGGAGCCGGGGGCCCCTGGGCGTTTCGGTGGGTCCCGCGGGGCTGGTGGCCCTCAAGGGGTTGGTGAGGCCCCCCCTGTGGGGGGTGGAGGTGGAGGACCTGGACGGGGCCTGGGTCCGGGCCCTGGAGTGCTTCGATCCCCCCCTGGAGTTCCAGGGGTTGCATCCCACCGCGGTGATCCATCCGGAGGCCTCCATAGGCATGGGGGTTCACGTGGGTCCCTACTGCGTGGTGGAGCAGGGTGCGGTGGTGGAGGACGGGGCGTGGCTGCAGGCCTTCGTCTACGTGGGGAGGATGGCCAGGATCGGAGCCGGGTCGGTGCTCCAGGCCTTCTCGGTGGTTCAGGACCGCTGTGAGGTGGGAGCCCACTGCCGGATCCACAGCTGTGCGGTGGTGGGCTGCGACGGGTTCGGCTTCGTGGAGGGGGCGGATGGTGAGCGGATCAAGGTTCCCCAGATAGGGATAGCTGTCCTGGGGGATCGGGTGGAGATGGGATCCTGCTCCACCGTGGACAGGGCCACCGTGGGGGCCACCCGGGTTATGGAGGGGGTCAAGATGGACGACCACGTTCACGTGGCCCACAACTGCCAGATCGGCCCTAACTCGGTGCTGGTGGCCTACTCGGGGGTGGCGGGCAGCGCCCGGCTGGGCCGGTCGGTGGTGATGGCCGCCCAGTCGGGGGTGAGGGATCACGTCACGGTGGGTGACCGGTGCGTCATCGCCGCCCGGGGAGGGGTGGTGAAGGATCTGCCGGCGGGCTCCTTCGTCTCCGGCTTCCCCGCCCGGGACCACCGGGAGGAGCTGAGGCTTCAGGGGCTGGTCCGGCGCCTGCCGGACCTGTTGGAGCGCTTGAAGGCCCTGGAGGCCCGGGTGAGGGACCTGGAGTCCCGCCGGGGGGATGGGGCGTGAGGTGCTTCAGCCTCCGTGGGGAGGTGTCCTTTGAGGGGGTGGGGTTGCACTCCGGCCGGACCTGCGGCGTCACGGTCCGCCCCTTCCATCTACCGGGGATATGGTTCTCCTCCGGCGGTGGGCCGGTGCCGGCCCACCGGTGGCGCCCCTGCGGCGGTGACCGGAGGACCCACGTGGAGGTGGGGGGCCGGTCGGTGGAGACCTTGGAGCACCTCTTGGGGGCCCTGGCGGGGCTGGACATCTGGCAGGTCCTCATAGAGGTGGAGGGGCCGGAGGTGCCTATCCTGGATGGCAGCGCCATGCCCTTCGTCCGGGCCCTGGTGGACGCTAGGGTGGAGGCGGGGGATGTGGAGCCCGTGGGTGTCACGTCCCCCCTGGCCTTCGAGGATCCCGCGGGGGGCAGGATACTGTGCGCCTACCCGTTCGATGGTCTCAAGGTGTCGTGCCTCCTGGACTACCCGGGGACCCCGCTAGGCACCGTGTACGGGGAGTTCCCGGTGGATGCGGGGACCTTCGTTGGCAGGATAGCCCCCTGCAGGACCTTCGGATTTCGGGAGGAGGTGGAGGCCCTGCTCTCCCGGGGGCTCATAAGGGGCGGGGGGTTGGACAACGCGCTGGTGATAGACCGGGAGGGGCCCATGAACCGGTCCCATCTGCCCTTCAGGGAGGAGTGTCTGGGGCACAAGGTGCTTGACCTTTTGGGGGACCTGGCGTTGGTGGGCCGTCCGGTCCGGGGGGCCTTCGTGTCCATCCGGACCGGGCACGGGATCCACCATCGGGCGGTGGTGGTCTTGAGGGCCCTTGGGGGCCTTGTATCGGATAATGAAGGATAGATGGGGGTAGATGCCATGGACATACTGAAGATAATGGAGTTCCTGCCTCACCGGTATCCGTTTCTGCTGGTGGATCGGATCCTGGAGGTGGGTGAGGACCGGGTGGTGGGGCTCAAGAACGTGACGGTGAACGAGCCCTTCTTTCAGGGTCACTTCCCGTCGGAGCCGGTGATGCCCGGGGTGCTCATCCTGGAGGCCATGGGGCAGGTGGCGGCCTGTCTGGTGTCCCGGGTTCCGGGGCTGGAGGGGATGACCGCTTTCCTGACCTCCGTGGAGGACGCCAAGTTCCGTAGGCCGGTGCGTCCCGGGGATCAGCTGATCACCGAGGCCAGGATGCTCAAGTTCCGGGGCAGGATGGGCAAGGTGTCGGTCACCGGAACGGTGGATGGGGAGCTGGCCGCCCAGGCGGTGTTGGGCTTCGCCCTGTCCAGTAACCTTACGAAGGGGGGGGATTGATCGTGTCCGTGGCGGTTCATCCCACCGCTCAGGTAGATCCCGAGGCTCAGATAGAGGATGGGGTGGTGATTGGCCCCTACTGTGTGATAGATCGCCGGGTCAGGATAGGCCGTGGCACCGAGCTGGGGGCCTTCGTCAGGATATGCGATTACGTGGAGATAGGCCCCTCCTGCCGGATATACGACCATGTGGTTCTGGGCAGGGACCCCCAGGACTTCGGGTTCAAGGGGGAGGAGAGTTGGGTGCGGATAGGTTCCGGGGTGGTTATTAGGGAGAACGTGACCATTCACCGGGCCTCCGGGGAGGGCAACGAGACCCGGGTGGGGGACGGGACGTATCTGATGGAGGGCTGTCACCTGGGGCACAACGTGGAGGTTGGGGAGCGTTGCGTGTTGGCCAACAAGGTGGGTCTGGCGGGCTACGCCAGGGTGGGTGACCGGGTCACCATAGGGGGCATGGCGGGGGTTCACCAGTTCGTCACCATCGGCCGGTCCTGCATGTTAGGTGGATTGAGCAAGGTGGTTAAGGACGTGCCCCCCTTCACCCTGGCGGATGGGCGTCCCGCCCGGATCCATGGGCTGAACAAGGTGGGCTTGAGGCGCCAGGGGTTCACCCCGGAGGAGAGGCGCCGGATCCGGGAGGTGTACGATCTGCTCAGGACCGGTTCCCTGCCGCTCAGGCAGGGGCTGAAGAGCCTCCTGGAGGAGTGTGGCCAGGATCCGGTGGTGAGGGAGCTTTGGGAGTTCATGTCCCGGTGCCGCAGGGGCTGGACCCCCTGGGCCCATCGGTCGGAGGTGGAGGAGGATTGATCCGGCTCTTCGTCATGGACGTGGACGGCACGTTGACCGATGGGGGGGTCTCCTTCGATTCCGCCGGGGTGGAGAGCAAGAGGTACCACATCCAGGACGGGATGGGCATAAAGCTCCTTCAGGCCGCGGGGGTCAGGGTGGCCTTCCTGAGCGGCCGGCACAGCGACTCCACCTCCGCCCGGGCCAGGGACCTTGGGATAGACCTGTGCGTCCAGGGGGTCTATGACAAGCTACCGGTGCTTCGACGGTGGGCGGAGGAGATGGGGATATCCCAGGATGAGGTGGCCTACATGGGGGATGACCTGCCGGACCTGGAGTGTCTCGAGTGGTGCGGCTACGGGGTTGTGCCCTGCGATGGCCGGCCGGAGGCGTTGCGCCTGGCGGATTACGTCACCCCCAGCCGTGCCGGGGCCGGGGCGGTGAGGGATGCGTGCGAGAGGATACTGTTGAGGAACCGGAGGGAGGGGGAGGGTCATAAGGCCTAGGTTCGGTCACCTGGACCGGTTGATACTGATGGAGCTGCTAGGCCCCTTCGCCTTCGGGGTGGCGGCCTTCACGGTGCTCATGGTGGCGGGGAGCCTGCTCTTCAGGATAGCGGACCTGGTGATCCAGCGGGGGGTCTCCATTGGGGTGGTGGTGCGGCTCTTCCTGTACTATCTGCCCGGGGTGGTGGTGACCACCATACCCATGGGGAGCCTGCTTGGGGCGCTGATGGGTTTCGGGAAGCTGTCGTCCCACTCGGAGATAGTGGCCCTCAAGGCCTGCGGGGTCCCCTTTCGCCGGATGGTTCGCCCCCTGGTCGTGGCCTCCGCCCTGGCGTCGGTGGTGACCTTCGTCCTCAATGAGACGGTGGTGCCCCTGTCGGAGCGGGCCGCAAGGAACGTGTTGGCCTATGAGATTATGAGGGAGAGGCCCCCGGAGTTCAAGGAGCGCATGTTCCTTAGGGAGGAGGGCTCCTCGGGGCTCCGGCGGGTGATATACATGGACCGGATCCGCCCCCGGACTGGGGAGATGGAGGGGGTCCTGGTGCAGGAGTTCGAGGGAGGTCGTCTGTCCAGGCTCACATCCGCCCGGCGGGCGGTGTGGCGGGATGGCAAGTGGACCATGGAGGAGGGTAAGACCTTCGAAGTGGCCCCCGACGGGGGTGTCAAGTTCCTCTACTCCTTCGCCCGGGAGTCCTTGAGGCTGGACCTGTCTCCCGCCAGGGTGGAGGCCCAGTCGACGGACCCGTCCCAGATGAGCGTCTTCCAGATGGCGGAGCAGATAGGGCTGATGGAGCGGCAGGGCAGCGACGCCACTAAGCTCCGGGTGATGTTTCATCTCCGGCTGGCGGTTCCGTGGGCTAGCCTGGTGTTGGCCCTGGTGGGGGCCTCGGCGGGGGTGCGTCCCCAGAGATCCGGCGGCGCCGGGGTTGGGTTGGGGTTGAGCGTGGTGATCGTCTTCCTCTATTATGTGGTGCTCTCGTTCTGCCAGTCATTGGGGGAGGCGTCGTACCTGCCGCCGGTGGTGGCCGCCTGGGTGCCGAACCTGGTCTTTGGGGTCGCGGGGCTGTTCATGGTCCGTCGGGGGGACTGACCGGGTTATTTTTCGGAAGGGGGCTTGGGCCTTTGGTTGTGGCGCTTATAGCCGGCGAGGGGGACCTGCCGGTGGAGATAGCGCGGCGTCTCACCGACCTGGGTGAGCCGCCGGTGATCTATTCGTTCCGGGAGAAGGCGGGGGGCATATCCAAGTACGCCTTGGAGGTGGTGTCCCTGCACCGGTTGGACCTGGGGGGCACGTTGATGGACATGGCCTCCAGGGGGGTTCAGCGGGTCTACATGGCGGGTGTGGTGCCCAAGACGCTGCTATACCAGCCCGCCATGCTGGATCAGCGGGTGAAGGACCTGGTGGAGGGGCTGAGGGACCGGGACGATCACAGCCTACTAGGGGCGGTGGTGAGGGCCTTCGAGGAGGCTGGGATGGAGGTTGGTTCCTACCGGGATTTGATACGGGATCTGATGGCCCCCCTGGGGCACGTGGCGGGGCCTGAGCCGTTCCCGTGGCAGCTGTCGGACGTGGAGTACGGGGTCTCCGTGGCCCGCAGGATAGTGGGGCTCTCCTTTGGCCAGACGGTGGTGGTGCATAGGCGGAGCGTGGTGGCGGTGGAGGCCATGGAGGGCACCGACGCCACCCTCCTTAGGGCGGGCTCCCTCTGCCGGGGGGGCACGGTGGTGAAGATGATGAGGGCGGACCAGGACGAGAGGTACGACATCCCCACCGTGGGACCCCACACGCTGAAGCGGATGGCCAGCGCGTCGCTCAAGTGTCTGGCGGTGGAGGCGGGGCGGACCATCATCCTGGAGCCCCAGGTCTTCGTCCCCATGGCCCAGTCGGGAGGCATATGCGTCCTGGGGGTGTCCGGTTGTCCGTCTTCGTGAGTTGTGGGGAGGCCTCGGGGGACCGCTACCTGGGGGATCTGGCGTTCCGCCTCTCCCGGCGGGGCTTCCGCCTGTGGGGCATGGGGGGTCCCAGGTGCAGGGAGGCGGGGGTGGAGACCCGTTGGGACATGGGGGAGCTCCAGGTGATGGGGTTCACCGAGGCCCTTGGGGCCCTGGGGAGGCTCATCCGCCTCCGGGACCGGATCGCCCTTGAGGTGGCCCGGGCCAACCCCTCCTGCGTGGTGCTGACCGACAGCCCGGACTTCCACCTGCCCCTGGCCCGGCGGATCCGGCGGGAGGGTTACCGGGGGCCCATAGTTAGCCTGGTGCCCCCGGCGGTGTGGGCCTGGCGCTCCGGCAGGGTCAGGCACCTCAGGGAGCTCTTCGACCTGTGCCTTCCCCTGTTCCCCTTCGAGCACCGGTTCCTGCAGGATCACCGCTGCCGGTCCGCCTTCGTGGGTCATCCGCTCCTGGACCGGATATCCCAGGCGGAGCTGGATCCCTCCTGCCGTACGGTGGCCTTCATGCCCGGAAGCCGTGGGGGGGAGGTGAGGCGTCACCTTCCGCCCTTCGCCCGGGCGGCGGAGCTCCTCAAGGGGGAGGGGTATCGGCCGGTCTTCTCCGTGGCGTCCTCCCTAGGGGAGGACGTGGCCCGGTGGATGGGGGACCTGTTGGGCCCATTGGGGGTGGAGGTGAGCCGGGAGGACGGGGTTTCCCTCCTGGCCCGCTCGGTTGGGGCGGTGATGGCCAGCGGCACCGTGTCGCTGGAGGCCATGTTGGTGGGCCGTCCAGGTGTGGTGGCCTACAGGACGTCGTGGTTGTCCATGGCCCTGGCCCGGCTCCTGGTGAGGTCCCCCCATTGTGCCCTGCCCAACATCCTCCTGGGCAGGGAGCTCTACCCGGAGCTACTGCAGGGGGCGGTGAGAGGGGACCTGTTGGGCCGCAGGATCCTGGGGGTGTTGCGGCAGGTGGAGGACCCGGAGGGGCTCCGCGGGTGGCTTTCCGCCTTTCGGGAGGGGCGGACCCTGCTTGGGAGGGCCGGGGCCCTGGACCTCTGGGAGGAGGTAGTTTCGGAGATGGCGTCCCGATGAAGCGTTGGATGGGTGATTGGGGGGGCGGGGTGTATGGGCGGCTCCTTGGGTTCCTGAGGCCTCACCGGGGCAGGCTAATGCTTGGCGTGGCCTGCATGGTGCTGGCGTCGGTGCTGGGGGTGATACCCCCGTGGCTCATAAAGAACCTGGTGGACAAGGTCCTGATAGACAGGAACCGGGGTCTGCTTGGGCTCATCATCGGTGGCATAGTGGGGATCTACGCCCTGAAGGGGTTCTTCTACTACTGGCAGACCTATCTCATGACCTGGGTGGGGCAACGGGTGCTCTTCGATCTTAGGCTGGCCCTGTACCGGAAGGTGCAGCGGTTGCCGTTGGGGTACCTGTACTCCAAGAGGACCGGGGAGTTGCTGTCCCGGATAACCGGTGACGTGGCGTTCCTTCAGGACCTGGTCTCCTCCGTGCTGGTGGACCTGGTGGTCCAGGGGGTCACCTTCGTGGCCATAGTGGGGTTCCTTTTGACTTTGAACTGGAGGCTGACGTTGGCCACCTTCGTGATCCTTCCCATGGCGGCATTGGTGATCGGGTTCACTACCGCCAGGATGAGGCAGGTGGGCCACGCCATCCAAGAGCGCCTGGCCCGGGTGTCCGCCTCCGCCCAGGAGGCCTTGGGGGCCATGAAGGTGGTGAGGGCCTTCGCCACCGAGGAGATGGAGTACCGTAGGTTCGCGGAGGAGAACCGGTCCCACTTCGGGGCCCTGATGAGGGGCACCCAGCTCCGGGGTTTGCTGGAGGGGGTAGTGGAGCTGATCCTCATGGCCGCCATGGGGTTCATCATATGGCTTGGGGGCAGTCACGTGGTGAGGGGGGACATAACCGCCGGTCAGCTCATGGCGTTCCTCACCTATCTGGGGCTGATGGTGCAGCCCATAAGGGTCTTGAGCCGGGTCTTCGGCCGGGTACAGCAGGCCCTTGCGGCGGCGGAGCGGGTCTTCGAGGTGCTGGACCAGCCGGAGGAGGCCCCCTCGTCGGGGATGTTGCGGCCGCCGGTCATCCGCGGCCGGGTGGACTTTGAGGGGGTCTGGTTCCGGTACGGGGATGACCTTCCCTGGGTGCTTAGGGGGGTGGATCTCACCGTGTCCCCCGGGGAGAGGGTTGCGTTGGTCGGGTCCACCGGGGCGGGGAAGTCCACGTTGGCGGACCTGATCCCCCGGTTTTTCGACCCGGTCCGGGGCAGGGTTTTGATAGACCGGGTGGACGTGAGGGAGCTGGATCCCCGGTATCTGAGGCGTCGGGTCGGGGTGGTGCTCCAGGATCCTGTGCTGATGAAGGGCAGCTTCGCCTTCAACATAGCCTATGGGTTTGAGGGGGCCACCATGGATCAGATCCGTCAGGCGGCCCACCTGGCGGGGATCGGGGACTTCATAGAGTCCCTCCCGGATGGTTACCAGACCGAGATAGGGGAGCGGGGGGTGACCTTGAGCGGTGGCCAGAGGCAGCGGGTGGCCATAGCCCGGGCCATCATAAGGGATCCGGCCATACTGATCCTGGACGAGGCCACCTCCTCGCTGGACGCGGAGGTGGAGCGAACCATCCAGGAGTCGTTGGAGCGGGTCATGGAGGGGAGGACGTCCTTCATCCTGGCCCATAGGCTCTCCACGGTGCGCCGGGCGGACCGGATCCTGGTGCTTCACCAGGGGGTCATCGTGGAGCAGGGGACCCACCGGGAGCTCATGGCCCTGGACGGGCGGTACGCGTCGCTGGTGAGGGCCCAGTTCGGTCATGGGGCTTCTTGACAGCTACCTGAGGCACATATCCCGCGGGGGCCCCTCCCCCTGGTGGCTGCTGTCGCCGTTGCACCTGGTGTCCAAGTGGTGGGTGCTGGGGCGGAACTTCATGTACGATCACGGTCTACTCTGCGCCACCGAGGGGCCCCTGCCGGTGGTGAGCGTGGGGAACCTGACCCTTGGAGGAACCAACAAGACCCCCATGGTGGAGGCCCTCTGCAGGTTGGTGTTCTCCCTGGGCTTGAGGCCCGGGGTGGTGAGCCGGGGCTACAGCGGAGCTGGAGGGTGTGAGCCCCTGGTGGTGCCCCCCGATGGGGAGCGGAGGATCTACGGGGACGAGCCCCTCATGTTGGCCCGGAAGCTCCGGGGCACGCCGGTGGTGGTCTCCCGGGACAGGGTGGCGGGGGTGAGGCTTTTGAGGTCCCTGGGGGTTCAGGTGGCGGTGGCGGACGACTGCTTCCAGCACCGTCAGCTGGCCCGGGACGCGGATCTGGTGTTGGTGGATGCCACCTGTCCCTTCGGCAACGGGTTCATGTTCCCCGCGGGGATGCTTCGGGAGCCGGTGAAGTCCTTGAGGAGGGCGGATCTGGTGATAATCACCAAGGCGGACCAGGTGGGTGCTCAGGAGCTGGAGGGGCTTGAGGCGGGGATCCGCCGGCACGTGAGGCCGGACCGGATCTTCAGGTCCTCCCTGCTGGTGGACGGCTGGTCCGGGGGCGACCCCCGGGGGCCGGTGCTGGCCTTCTGCGCCATAGGCAACCCAATGAGCTTCCTTGGGCTCCTTGAGGGGCGGGGGGTTCAGGTGGCCTCCTTCCGGCCCTTCCGGGACCATCATCGGTTCGGTCCCGGCGACCTGATGGCCCTGGAGGATGAGGCGGAGAGGCTAGGGGCCCGGTGGCTGGTGTGCACCGAGAAGGACCTGATGAACCTGCCCGGGGGGTACCATTTCAGGCTTCCCCTTTCGGTGCTTCGGGTCCGGGTGGGGATCGAAGACGAGCCCCGATTCCTTCGGGAGCTGGCGGAGGTGTTGGCACCCCGGTTCGTGGTGGCCTCCAACGGTCACGGGGAGGACGCCATTGGAGCGGTGCTCTGTGGTCGCCTCAAGGCCAGGTTCCCCGCCGCCCGGGTGGAGGCCTTCCCCCTGGTGGGGGAGGGGGTGGAGTACCGGGAGGGGGGCTTTCCGGTGTCCTCCCCGGTCTTGAGCATGCCCAGCGGTGGGCTGGTCAAGTACGGCTGGCGGTACCTTCTGGAGGACCTGCGGAGCGGGCTGGCGGCTCAGCTGATCCGCCAGCTGGCGGCCTGGAGGGGGGCTCCCCGGAGGACCCCCTTGTGCGTGGGGGATGTGTACCTCTTCCTTCACGCCCTGTGGGGCCGGGGGATGAGGCCTTTGCTTTTGGCCACCGCCAAGACGGTGTACCTGTCCGGTCACTGGCGTATCGAGGGGTTCATCTTGAGGCACCGGGCCCTGGCGGTGTGGACAAGGGACCGGGAGACCCGGAAGGAGTTGGCATCGAGGGGTGTGGATGCCCGGTTCGACGGGAACCCCATAATGGACCTGGCGGAGTTGGAGGGGCCCGATGTTTGGGAGGGTTCTCGGGGCTATCGGGTGTTGGTGCTCCCCGGGAGCCGGTCCGGATACCTGGAGGACCTGCCGGTGATAGCCCGGGCGTGTCTGGAGCTTGGGGGCAGGCTTGGCTGTTCGTTCCTGTGGGTCCCCGCCTTGAGCCTGGACGTGTCCGGTCCCCTGGGGGAGCTTGGTCTCCCGGTTGGGGATGGGTGGTCGCCCCTGGTGGGGGATAGCCTGACCCGGGTGTGCAGGTGCGGCGTTGGGGTTGCCGCCCTGGGGGCCCAGGTGGTTTTGGGCCTCGGGGGTACCGCGAACCAGATCTGCGCCGGGCTTGGGGTGCCGGTTGTGTCGTTGGACAGCCTGGGGAAGCGGGTCCAGAAGAGGCTTCTTGGGGACAGCGAGGATCTCTGTCCCCGGGACCCGGTGGCCCTGGCGGATTGCCTGGAGCGGATATTGTCCGATCCGGACCTTAGGCACCGGATGGGGCAGGAGGGATCGAGACGCATGGGGCCTCGGGGGGCTCTGGACCGGGTGGTGGATTTTGCCGCCCGGGAGTTGGGTTGGGATCTGCTGTGCCTTCTCTGGGAGAGATTGGACATGGTGTCCCGGGGGTTTTGGGATCCTGGCGAAGTGAGGGGAGGAGTTTTCGATGGCAGGAGTTTTGGCGGTGATACCCGCCAGGTATGGCAGCACCAGGCTTCGGGCCAAGGCGCTGATGAGGATAGGGGGCAGGACGCTGGTTGAGCGGGTGTTGGCGGGGGTCGTTGGATCCCCGGTGGATCGGGTGATAGTGGCCACCGATCACGAGGAGATAGCCCGGGTGGTCCGGTCCGCCGGCGGGGAGGCCTGGATGACCCCTCCGGAGTTGCCCTCCGGAACCGACCGGGTGGCCTACGTGGCCAGGCAGCTTCCGGAGTATCACCTGGTGTTGAACGTCCAGGGGGACGATCCGCTGGTGGGGCCCGACATGATAGGCTCCCTGGTGGAGGCCCTGGAGGGGGATCCGTCCTGTCAGTTGGCGGTGTTGGCCAAGAGGATCGAGCGGGAGGAGGAGGTGTCCTCCCCCAGCGTGGTGAAGATGGTGTTTGATCTCAACATGAGGGCCCTCTACTTCAGCCGGTCCCCCATACCCTATCCGAGGAACCGGAACGACCGGTGGTACAAGCACATAGGCCCCTACGCCTACCGGCGTTCTTTGCTCATGGAGTTCGCCTCCTGGGAGGTTACGCCCCTGGAGAGGGTGGAGAGCCTGGAGATGCTCCGGGTGTTGGAGATGGGCCGGTCCATAAAGTGCGTCATAACCGAGCGGGACACCATAGAGATCGACACCGAGGAGGACGTTAGGGCCCTGGAGGAATACCTTAGGGACAGGGGGGAGCTCGATTGATCGGTTTCGAGGAGAGCGGGGTCAGCTTCGGTGCTGGGCGGCTTGCGGTGATAGCCGGGCCCTGTGCCCTGGAGGGGCTGGACCACGCGCTGATGATAGGGGAGGCGTGTCTTAGGGTCTGTGAGGACCTTGGGGTGGGCTACGTCTTCAAGGGGTCCTTCGACAAGGCTAACCGGACCTCCAAGGACAGCTTCCGGGGGCCCGGGATAGAGGAGGGGCTCCGGATCCTCTCGGAGGTTCACCGGCGCCTTGGGGTCCCGGTGCTGACCGACGTTCACGAGACCCATCAGGTGGGGGCGGTGGCGGAGGCGGTGCAGATCCTTCAGATCCCTGCGTTCCTGTGTCGTCAGACGGACCTGGTGCTGGCCGCCGCCGCCACCGGCCGGGTGTTGAACGTGAAGAAGGCCCAGTTCCTGGCCCCTGAGGACATGGCGTCGGTGGTGGACAAGTGCAGGTCCGTGGGGAACCGGCGGGTGTTGCTCTGCGAGAGGGGTAGCGTGTTCGGTTACAGGCAGCTGGTGGTGGACTTCCGGTCCTTCCCCATCATGAGGGGGTTGGGGTGTCCCGTGGTGTTCGACGCCACCCACAGCGTCCAGTCCATGGGGGGGCTTGGGGGCAGGAGCGGTGGGGACAGGCGGTTCGTCCGGCCCCTGCTCAGGTGTGCTGCCTCCCTTGGGGTGGACGCCCTGTTTCTGGAGGTCCATCAGGACCCGGACTCGGCCCCCAGCGACGGTCCCAACATGGTGCCCCTTCGGCTCTTCCGGCGTCTCCTGGAGGAGGCGAAGGGGATCTGGGACCGGGCCATGGAGGACGGCTTCGCCTGCTTGGATTGGGTTGATTGGCCATGATGTTGCCCTACGAGCGGGACCTTTCGAGGGTGGGGGACCTGGAGCTGTTGGAGGTGGGGCTTCAGGTGATCCGGCAGGAGGCCCGGGCGTTGGAGGATGGGGCATCGAGGATGGGGCTCGAGCTGGTCAGGGCCGCCAGGATGGTGGCCTCCTGTTCCGGCCGGGTGGTGGTCTGTGGCCTTGGGAAGTCGGGGCTCATAGGCCGCAAGATCGCCGCCACATTGGCGTCCCTGGGTTGTCCCGCCTTCTTTCTGCACGCTGCTGAGGGATCTCACGGGGACCTGGGGATGGTGTGCCGGGACGACGTGGGGCTCTTCCTCAGCAACAGCGGCACCACCCGGGAGGTTTTGGAGATGGTGCCCTTCTTTCGCCGGATAGGCTGTCCTGTGATAGCCCTAACGGGGCGTAGGGACTCCCCCCTTGGGCTGTCGGCGGACGTGGTGTTGGACTGTTCGGTGGGTCGGGAGGCGGATCCGTTGGGGATCGCCCCCACCAGCAGCACCACCCTTCAGCTGGCGGTGGGGGACGCCCTGGCGGGGATGGTGACCCGGCTGTTGGGCCTTCGGGTGGAGGACTTCGCCCTTTTCCACCCCGGGGGTGCACTGGGGAGGAGGTTGCTCCTGCGCCTGGAGGACGTGATGGCCGTTGGGGACCGGGTGCCCCGGGTCAGCCGGGACGCGTCGGTCAAGGAGGCCCTCTTCGCCATCACCGACAAGGGTTACGGGGCGGTGGCGGTGGAGGGGCCCTCGGGGGAGCTGGTGGGTATCTTCACCGACGGGGACCTGAGGCGCCTCATGGAGAGGGAGGGGGTAGGGTCCCTGGAGAGGCCCGTTGGGGAGGTGATGACCCGGAACCCCAAGGTGATGGGCCGGGACAAGCTGGCGGCGGAGGCCCTCAAGCTCATGGAGGAGATGGAGATATCGGTGGTTTTGGTGGTTGATGGTGCCCGGGTGGAGGGGATAGTTCACCTGCATGACCTCCTGAAGGCGGGGGTGGCTTGAGGTTGGGCCCCATCTCCCGCTGGGCGGTGTCGTCCCTGGTGAGCTCCGCTTTCGGCCTTCTTTCCCGGAGGCTGGCGGGGCGCTACAGCCGGGTGGAGGAGCGGCGGGGGCGGGTTCCCCGTTTGGGGGGTCCGGTGGTGTGGCTTCACGGGGTCTCCGTGGGGGAGGTCCAGGCCGCGTCGCCGGTGGTTAGCGCCCTGAGGCACATGGGGTTCGCCGGGTCCCTGGCGTTGAGCTCCATCACCGAGACGGGTCTTAGGGTGGCATCGTCGGTGCCGGGGGTGGACCTGGTGGTGGCCTACCCGTGGGACCGGGTGGGCTTCGTCAGGCGCTTCCTGGATGGGTTGGACCCCAGGGTTTACGTGGTGATGGAGACCGAGCTCTGGCCGGTGATGATATGGGAGGCCCGGCGGAGGGGAGTTCGGCTGGTGTTGGCCAACGGCCGGGTGTCGGACCGCTCCTACCGGCGGATGAGGGCCCTCGGGTGGCTCTACCGGGACCTTCTGGGCTGTTTCGACTCGGTCTTCCCCAGGACTGGTTTGGACCGGGAGCGGTTCCTGGAGCTTGGGGTGCCGGAGGGGGTCTTGGGTCCCGTTGGGGACGTGAAGGTGGATGCGGTGCTCAGTCGCCGGGGGACGGAGGACCTGTCGGGCTACGCCTTTCGGGGGGATCTGTTCGTGGCGGGGAGCACCCACCCGGGGGAGGATCGGGAGGTGCTGGTGGCCTACCGGATGGCCCGGGGGGTGGTGGGGGGTCTCAAGCTGGCGCTGGTGCCCCGGCATCCGGAGAGGGCGTCCGAGTGTCTTGAGCTCTGCTCCCGGGAGGGGTTGCGAGCGGTGCGGTTCTCCGGGGACCCGGGCCTTGCGGGACTAGCCGGCGGGGTCGACGTGGTGGTGGTGGACCGGGTGGGGGTGCTCTTCGGCCTCTACGGCCTGGCCAGGGTTGCCTTCGTGGGGGGGAGTCTTGTGCCCAAGGGGGGGCAGAACCCCCTGGAGCCCGCCTGCTGGTCCGTGCCGGTGTTATTCGGTCCCCACATGGAGGACTTCGCGGAGGTTAGGGACCGGATGGTCCGCGGGGGCTGCGGGTTCCCGGTGGCCTCCGGGGAGGACATGGGGGCTAAGTTAATTCAAATACTAACTTCTGGGTGTAAAATTGATCCTTGTGGTCTGTTGGATGGGTTGTCCGGCGCGTCCCGTAGGGTTGCGGACCGGGTGTTGTCCCTCCTTGACGAGGGGTGCAGATAAGAGGTGGTGTTGAGAGATGTTCGATGCTAGGGTAGCGGGCAGGATGAGGTTTGGCTGTGGCGTTTCCGCCTCGGTTGGAGAGGTGGTGAGGTCCCTGGGGGCGGATCGGGCGGTTTTGGTCACCGATTCCACCATGGAGTCCTTGGGTGTGGCGGACCGGATCTGTTCGTACCTTGAGGGGGCTGGGGTTGAGCCCTTCGTGTTCGCCGGGGTGGAGCCCGAGCCTTCGGTGGAGACCACCGATGCGGTGGCGGAGCTGGCCCGGGAGCACGACTGTCAGGCGGTGGTGGGGCTAGGTGGAGGGAGCTGTCTTGACGTGGCCAAGGCGGTGAGCGTCCTCATAACCAACGAGGGTAGTGCCGCCCGTTATCAGGGTCTTGGGCTGGTGAGGAACCCAGGGGTTCCCAAGGTGATGATCCCCACCACCGCGGGCACCGGTTCGGAGGTGACCTTCACTGCGGTGTTGATCCGGAAGAGCGACGGTTTCAAGGGGGGCATAAACGACGAGAAGCTCTTCCCGGACGTGAGCCTTTTGGATCCGGAGCTCACGGTCACCATGCCCCCGGCGGTGACCGCCAGCACCGGGATGGACGCGCTGGTGCACGCCCTGGAGGCCTTCAGCGGCAGGAGCGCCAGTCCCTTCAGCGACATGTTCGCCCGGGAGGCGCTGCGGCTCATCGGCTCCAGCATCCGCACCGCCACATGGAATGGCCGGGATTTGAGGGCCAGGAGCGACATGCTGCTTGGGTCCTACTACGGCGGGGTAGCGCTGGCCAACGCGGGGGTTGGTGCCTGTCACTCGTTGGCCTACCCTCTTGGGGGCATGTTTGGGGTGGGGCACGGTTGTGCCAACGCGCTTCTGATCCCCTACGTGGCCAGACACAACGCGGTGGCCTGTGTTGATCGTTACGCGGAGGCCTACGGCCTCTTGGGTGGCGCATCCGACGGCTGGCCCCGGCGGGAGGCGGCCTTCGCCCTGGCGGAGCTGCTGGAGGAGCTGGTGATGGACCTTGAGTTGCCTTGCAGGCTCTCGGAGCTCAAGGCGGGCATAGAGGAGAGGCACTTCGATGAGATGGCGGACCGGGCCATGGCGGTGGCCCGTCCCATGGAGAACAACCCGAGGGTGATGGACAAGAGGGCCTGTGTGGCCATTTACAAGGAGGCGTACTAGGATGCCGGGATTTGAGCTCTTCGATCAGAGGGAGATAGACGCGGTGGCGGACGTGCTCCGCCGGAGGATAGTTCATCGTTACTCCTTCCAGGGGGTCAGGAACGACATATACAAGGTGGAGGAGTTCGAGGGGGCCTGCGCCAGGAAGTTCGGCGCCCGTTACGCCCTGGGGGTCTCCTCTGGGAGCGCGGCCCTCTACGTGGCGCTGAAGGCCTGCGGCATAGGGCCCGGGGACGAGGTGATCACCACCCCCTTCACGTTCATAGCCAGCGTGGAGGCCATCCTGGAGTGCGGCGCCATCCCGGTGCTGGGGGAGATAGACGAGAGCCTGAACCTGGATCCCAACTGCGTGGAGGACCTGGTGAGCGAGCGGACGAGGGCGGTGATGCCGGTCCACATGTTCGGCGCCTCCGCGGACATGGACGCCTTCAAGCGGGTGTGTGACGACTACGGCCTCATGCTCTTCGAGGACGCTTGTCAGGCCATGGGGGCCACCTACAAGGGGCGCTACTGCGGGTCCATGGGGCTGTGGGGCACCTTCAGCCTGGATCCCTACAAGATAGTCACCGTGGGTGAGGGGGGCATGGTGCTCACCTCCGACCAGGAGCTGTATCACCGGATGGAGTACTACCACGACCACGGTCACGTGCACGACAAGTCCATCGACCGGGGGGCGGAGAGGAAGGCGTGCCTCGGGTTCAACTTCCGGATGAGCGAGATCCAGGGGGCCCTGGGGCTGGTGGGGCTGGATAAGCTTGACACCGCCATCGGGATGCTTAGGTCCACCCGGGACCGGGTGTTGTCGGAGGTTAGGGATCTTGGGCTGAAGACCCGGGTGTTGCCCGATCCGGAGGGGGAGCTGGCCACCCAGATCGTTTTCCTGCTGCCCGACGGGGAGTCCGCCCGCCGGTTCCAGCGGGCCGCCAAGGAGGCGGGCTTCGGTTGCGGGATCCTGAGCGACAACACATGGCACTACGCCCGTCACTGGGACACCTTGAGGGACGGCAAGGTCTACTCCCGGGTCCGGTGTCCCTACGACTGTCATCATGCGGACCACGTGCCCTCCTACCGGCCGGTGGAGTGGCCGGTTACTCACTCGATCCTGGAGCGTGCCGCGGTCTTTGGGCTGGACATAGTGATGGACGACGCCCGGGTGGAGGCCCTGATCGGCGCCATCCGGGCGGGGGCCAAGGCCCTTTAGGTTCCAGGACGGACCGGAGGTACCATGGGGCTCACTGCCAGGCTCCTCATCCTGAGCGACGGGGTGGCGGGTCACGTCAACCAGAGCCGGGGGATCGCCCTGTGGTTGGGCCGGGCCCTGGCGGATAGGGACATATCCTTGAGGGTGGAGGAGCGGGAGGTGCCGCGTCTTGGGGGGGTGTCTCTCGCCAGGGCCCGGCTCTCCTCCCTGTTCCTTCGGTCCGGTGGTCGCCGCAGGTCCCGGGAGTGGCTGGGGGCCTTCGGCGGGGAGCTTTACCGGGCCTTCGGCGGCAACCCGGTCCTGGGTGGCCGGGTGGTGGTCCTGTCCGCCGGGAGCCGCTGTGCCCCTTACAATCTGGCTCTGGGGGTCCTTCTGGGGGCGGTGAGCGTGACCGTCATGACCCCGTCGTTGCTCGGGTTGGACCCCTTCGACTACGCCATAGTGCCCGAGCACGATCATCCCCCCCGGCGGAGCAACGTGTTCCCCACCCTCGGGGCACCCAACTCGGTGGACCCCGGGGCGTTGGAGGCGGAGGGCAGGGCCCTTGGGGACCTGTTCCCCCCCCGGTCGGTGAGGCGCTGGGGGCTGCTGGTGGGTGGTGACGACCGGAACTACCGGGTTACCCCCCGGTGGATAAGGCGGGAGGTGGGGGTTCTGCTCCGTCGGGCGGAGGCCTTCGGGGCGGACCTTTACGTCACCACCTCCCGGCGGACCTCCCGGGAGGCTGAGGAGGAGCTGGGGCGGCTCCTCAAGGGTAGCGGGGCGGTGAGGATGTACCTTCCCGCCGGGCGGTGTTCCGGCAACCCGGTGCCGGGGATGCTGGGGCTGTGCACCCGGATCTTCTGCACCGAGGACTCGGTGTCCATGGTGTCCGAGGCGGCCACCGCGGGGCACCGGGTGGTGCTCATGCGGGTGGAGCGTCCCGGGGGGCTGAGGCAGGGTCTCTCCAGGCTGAGCCGCCGGGCCGCCGCGGCGGGGCTGGCCCCCGGTGGGGCGGTCTTTGGCTCCAGCCGGTTCGACGAGCTCTTCTCCGCCCTGAGGCGGGAGGGGCGTATCGAGGAGTGGGGGTTGTGGAAGCGGGAGATGCCCATGGTTGACGGTCAGGGTCGTCCGGTGATACCCGAGGATCCTGGCCGCGTATGGGGTTTTAACGAGGCGAGGAGGTCGGCGGAGTGGCTGGCGGGAAAGCTTGTCTCCCGGTGGGGTGTTTGATGGGCTCGTCTGAGTCGGATAGGTGCATTAAGGGGTTTCAGTTGTCTTTCCTGTCAGCCTTTGTGGCAACCCCTCTCGGGCCGGTGGCCAGGTACCTTTTTTTCCTCATGGCCCTGGCCTTCATGATCAAGGGGCGCCTATGGGGGGGTATCGGTAGCGGGATCCCCAGGTACGTGGGATGGTCTGTGCGGGGCCTTTTGGTGATGGGGGTCCTGTCGGAGATGGCCAACTTCATCGGGTTTGATGAGGCGGTGAAGGGGTACAGCCTGATCCTGGAGGCGGTGTTGGGGGCTTTCATGGGCTTGGTTTACATGTCGAGGCCAGGTGTGGGGGCCTTGCGCCGCTTTCGCTTCGCTTGCCTTTTGGCCCTGCTTATAGTTTCTGTTGGTGCGGTGGCTTACGTTGCTGGGGTTGGGCCGTGGATTGGCCTTTTTGATGGCAAGGGTATGGTCTACTACGGGACTTTGGGACAGATGTTGATGCCCATGTTCCTTGCTGAGGCTGTCATGGCCCGGAACATGATGGACGGGGCCCTTGACCTGGTCCTGGTTGTGGTTTGCGGCCTCTGTGCGGTGTTATCCCGCAGCAGCGTCGCCATGCTGGGGGCCCTTTTCGGCTGTGGGATGGTGGTCCTGTCTGTCCTCTTTATGGGCAGGGGGAGGATCAGGGCCAGGCTCCTCTTGCTGTTGGGGGGGATCTCTTTCGTGTTGATCTCGGGGGTGGTCTTGTTCCCTTCCGCCCGGTCAGCGGTGTTTCGGGAGTTCACCCAGCTTTCCGCCCTGAAGCGGTGGGATATGAAGGCTTTTACCACCCACAGGAGCACCATATGGGCCATTTCCTGGGATCTGCTCAAGCAGAGGCCCCTTTGGGGCTGGGGGTTGGGCAGGTTTGACCGGGTGTATGTCATGTGCAGGGATGTGGAGAGCTTAGGGGCGTGGAGATCGGCCAACCCCACCGGGGGGCCAAGTCATGCGCACAGTGACCCGTTGGATCTGGCGGTCTCGGTGGGTTTCTCCGGATTTCTGTTCTACGGGGGGATTGTTCTAGGAATTTTGCGGATGTGCTTTGGGGCGGTTCGCCGGTATGGTCTCAGGCATCCCCTGGCATTGGGTGTCCTGGGGGCCATGGGTGGGCTTGTCCTTTCCGGCTGGGCATCGGGGCTCATCGTATCGGGTCGGAGCACCAGCGGCATGTTCGCCTGGGCCTTGGCGGGGATTGCGGCGGGACTTCACTGCAGGGTTGGCCGGCGGGCTTTGGGGTGAATTCCGATTTGGCTGTTGATGACAAGGAGGGTGATGATATTGAGTTTTCGCGGTTTTGCGTCGGTCTTTGGTTTAATTTTCGTTCTGGGGTCAGGGGAGTGCATGGCGTCGGAGGTTGCTCCCCCCGTGTCGGTGGACGTCCCGGTTTCCGCCCCCGTTTCAATCCCTGGTGCCTCTTCGGATGTGACCTTGGAGTCTAAGGAGGCGCCCAAGGAGAAGGAGGCGCCCAAGGAGAAGGTTCGGGGCATGACCGCCCAGGAGGTCTTCAAGGATGTGGAGTTCCTGAAGCGGGAGGAGGTCTACGTGACCCCC
>OGCI01000065.1_pt1 | contig 121686 bp, 103 predicted proteins | sample 1570021 | NCBI WGS metagenome assembly OGCI01 (sample SAMN06264664, study PRJEB24512) | hot springs metagenome | isolation source: Hot spring water | place: South Africa: Tshipise | collected 2015-06-21 | reverse complement strand
CCGCGCCGGATGATAGCAGACGGTTAAAAGTCATCCCTGAAACTCCCCCCGCCTCAAAGTCGGGTTCTTCGCTGTGACGTGCGGTCTGCGCTCATGCCCCCAGTACAAGATACTTTCCCCTCTGAAAGAGTATGGAAAGTTTGGCCTCTCGTGAAAAAGACGTAAATTCCACGTCGTGTTGTTGTCTCGCAGATAGAGCGAGACAGGTTGATCATAGCATAGATGAGCATGCTTCAGCCCAAAGGACAGCCGACGATCGGCCACCGCTCAGAAAACGTCGGCGGGAGTGTCGTTTGCCCCCACACTCACCCCAACAGCGTAACCGGCGCAAGTGCGCTATGATCTCTGGGAGTGCATGTGTTGTCGTCTGTTCTCGCCAGAGAGCGAAAGCGTTACCGCGCTGTGCCGAATGCCCATTCACGCCTGCGACGTCTGCTGACCATCTTGCTGAGTCTCTGTTTTGTCGCATCCTTTTTCGCTTATCTGGCCGTCTATGTGGTCACCGACAACCTGCTCAGCACCCATTTCTACACGCGCGCGCTGGAACGCAACGATATCTACGACCGCGTCTATACCGAACTGCTGGCCGACCCGGCCCTGCGTTCCGTCACCGAGCGGTTGCTGGGCGATCTGCGCATCAGCCGGCGCTATTCCGAAGAGACATACAGCCATGTCGTCTCCGCGCTGCGGCTGGTGCTGCCGCCGGACGTGTTGCGCCAGGCGACCGATTTTCTCTTCCAGGAACTCACCGCCTACCTGTCTGGCGAGCGTCAGCGGCTGCGCTCCAATATTAACCTGACCAAAGCGATCAACGATCCGGAACTCCAGCAGCGCATGATCGCCGCCGTGCAGAGCATTCAGGCGCGGCTGACTGCCGAAACCCGCATCGGCAGCGTGGTAGGCACCAGCGCCCTGGGCGCGCCCGCCCTGACACCGGACTCGCTTTATGCGCAGATCGAGCGGTATATGCGCGCCCTGGCTGCGGGCCGCCTGGAAGAGCTGCCCTTCGACCTCACCAACCTGTCCATCGCCTCGCTCTCGCCTGCCCAAAAGCAGGAGATCGCGCGCATCCTGCTGGCTCCGGCGGCAGATCGCGTCACGGAGACGACGCGCCTGCAGGTCGAGACGGCTTTGCTGGACAACGATCTGGCCGGGGCCATCGCCATTGCGTCGGGGCAATTGCTGACCGTGCGCGTCGAAGATGCCGTGCGCAACCTGCGCGCCGAGTTGCCCATCGGCACGCTGAGCGGCGTCGAGGCGTTTGCCGACCTGGCCAATCAAACGACGAACCGCGTCGTCGAAGAACTCAACGACACGCGCCGACTGGCGCAGCTCTTCCGCGACGATCTCACGCCCCCCATTGTCATCCTGCTAATCGTCTCGCTAGTGGGCCTGGCGATCTTGCAGGGCGCGCAGTTACGCTGCGCCCTCGGTCTGCTCGGCTGGCTGCTGGTGCTGTGCGGCGCGGGGACTTTGCTGGGCTGGGCGCTTGTAGATGCCACGGTGAGCCTGCCGTTCGAGGAATTCACGGGCGTGACCATCAACGGCGCGCCGCTGCCCCCCTCGCTGCAAAACATGCTGCGCGATGTCCTGGATTCCCTGCGCGACGGGGTCGGCGATTCCGTCCGGGCGCACGGAATCGTTGCGCTGGCTTTGGGAAGCCCGCTGCTGATCGTGTGGGTCATGCCCGCTGTCTTCCGGCTGGGGATGCGCCTGGCGCACTGGCTGACCACTCGTCCCAAGATCGGCATCGCCGTGCTGCTGATGCTGATCATCGCCGCGGCGATCACTCTTGTGATCTTTGATCCGCTGCGCACCGAACGCACCACCCGCGCCAGACCCCTGCGCTGCAACGGCCACGAAGCGCTGTGCGAGCGCCGCTTCAATGAGGTGGTCTTCCCGGCCACGCATAATGCCATGTCCGCTTCCAACCTGGGCTGGATCTGGCCGCACCACGATGGAGGTCTCAGCGCCCAACTGAAGGCGGGGGTGCGCGCTTTTCTGCTGGATGTCCACTACGGCGACACGCCCGACGAGATTCAGCGTTATCTCTCGACCTTCCCCAGCAGCAGCCGGGCGCTGCTGGAGCGCATCATCGCCGCCGCCGATCCTGTCACCAGCGGCCCCGGCCTGTTCCTGTGCCATAACCTGTGCGCTCTGGGAGCGACGCCGCTGCAAGACGCGCTGACCGATATACGCGCTTTTCTCGACCGCAACCGGTCCGAGGTCATTGTGCTGATCCTGCAAGACGAGGTCGCGCCGGAAGATACAGCGACCGCCTTCGAGGCCAGCGGGCTGATCCGCTACGTCTATACTCACCCGCCCGATGCCGACTGGCCCACCCTACGTGAGATGATCGAGCGCAACGAGCGCGTGGTCGTCTTCGGCGAACAGGGCGGCCCGCCGCCGGACTGGTACCATCACTTCTGGGATTATGCGGAGGAAACGCGCTACAGCTACCGCAGCCCGGAGGAGTTCGACTGCGCGCCCAATCGGGGCGGTGTGGACAAGCCGCTCTTCCTGCTCAATCACTGGATCGCGCGGCGCGCCCCCGACCGCGTGGACGCGGCGCGCATCAATGCCTATGACTTCCTGCTCAACCGCGCCCTGGCCTGTGCCGAAGAACGGGGGCACATGCCCAACTTCATCGCCGTAGACTTCTACGGCATCGGCGATCTGTTCCGCGTGGTGGACACGCTCAATGGGTTATTCGGGGCGCGCGCCGAGAGCGTCGGGGGGATGTGAAAGCGTGCCCCGCTCACCCGCCCACGCGGGCCACGCTCTCAGCTACCTGCCCTTCGGGCTGCCGCAAATGGCAGGCGCACAGGTGCGCCCGCCCCAGGTCAATGAGCGCTGGTTCGCGCTGCGCGCACAACTCGGTGGCTTCGGGACAGCGCGTGTGAAAACGGCAGCCCGACGGCGGGCGCAATGGGCTGGGTGGGTCGCCCTGCAAGATGATGCGCTCGCGCTTGGCGCGAGGATCGGCCACAGGGATAGCCGACATCAGCGCTCGCGTGTAGGGGTGCTGCGGGTTGCGGAACAGCTCGTCGCGCTCGGCGACCTCGACAATCTTGCCCAGGTACATCACCGCCACGCGGTCGCACAGGTGCTCGACCACGCTCATGTCGTGCGCGATGAACAGCAGGGTCAGATCAAGTTCTTGCTGCAGGTCTTTGAGCAGGTTGAGCACCTGCGACTGAATGGACACATCCAGCGCCGACACCGGCTCGTCGCACACGATGAACTTGGGGTTGAGCACCAGAGCGCGCGCGATGCCGATGCGTTGCCGCTGCCCGCCGGAGAATTCGTGCGGGAAACGGCGCATGTGCTCTTCTTGCAGCCCGACCATCTCCAGCGCCTTACGCACGCGCTCGTGCCGCTCCTGGCGGTCGGTTACGCCATGCACACGTAACCCCTCGCCCACGATGTCGCCCACCTTGGAGCGCGGGTCGAGCGACGAATAGGGGTCCTGGAACACCAGTTGCATCTCGCGGCGCAGCGGCTTGAGTTCGGACGGCTTGAGCGAGAACAGGTCTTTGCCGTCGAAGCGCACCGTGCCTGCCGTCGCCGGAATCAGACGCAGGATGGCGCGGCCCACCGTCGTCTTGCCGCAGCCGGATTCGCCCACCAGGCCCAGAATCTCGCCGCGCCGGATGTCCAGGTCTACGCCATCCACAGCTTTGACCACGCCGACCGTGCGCTTGAGGATGCCCGCCCGGACGGGGAAATGGACTTTCAGCCCGCGAATTTCTACCAGATTGTCGGTCGTGCTCATCGTTGATCGCCTTCGTAGAGCCAGCAGCGCACCAGATGCCCCGGTCTGGCCTCGATCATGGGCGGCTCTTCGACGGTGCACTTCTCCAGCCCATGTTCGACCCGCGCCCGACAACGCGGGGCAAAGCGACAGCCGGGCGGCATGTCAATCAGGTTGGGCACGCGCCCCGGAATCACCTCCAGTCGTTCTTTGCGCTGCCCCATCACCGGAATGGAGGCGATCAGGCCGCGCGTGTAGGGGTGCAACGGCTCATCGAACAGGTTGAGGGTGGGCGCTTCCTCGACGGCGGTGCCGGCGTACATCACCGTCACCACATCGGCCATCTCCGCCACCACACCCATGGCGTGCGTGATCAGCATCACCGCCATGCCACGCTCGTTGCGCAGAGTGCGGATCAGGTCGAGCACCTGCGCCTGAATGGTGACATCAAGGGCGGTCGTCGGCTCGTCGGCGATGAGCAGGTCGGGCGCACAGGCCATACCCATGGCGATCATCACGCGCTGCGCCATGCCTCCCGATAGTTCGTGCGGGTAGTTGTGAATGCGCCGTTCGGGGTCGGGGATGCCCACTTCTTTGAGCATCTTCACCGCCTCTTCTGTGCGCGGCAGACGCCCGACATCCTGGTGCACTTTGAGCACTTCCAACAACTGTGTGCTCACTTTCAGCACGGGGTTGAGCGACGACTTGGGTTCCTGGAAGATCACTGCGATCTGTTTGCCGCGGATGGCGGTCATCTCGCGGCGCGACCTGGCCAGCAGGTTCTCGCCCTTGAACCACACCTCGCCGGAGACGATGCGGCCCGGCTTGTCCACCAGTTGCAGGATGGACATGGCCGTCATGCTCTTGCCACAGCCAGATTCCCCCACCACACCGCGAATTTCGCCGCGCCGGACGGTCAGGCTGACGCCATCCACCGCCTTGACGATGCCCCGGCGCGTGAAGAAATAGGTCTTGAGGTCTTTAACTTGCAGAAGAGGCAGCTCCTCTGCCGGAGGTTTGCCGTTATCACCAGTCCTGTCTGCCATAGCCAGCGCAGCCCCTCCCCCGTCAACGATCCAGGCGCGGGTCGAGCGCGTCGCGCAGCCCGTCGCCAAGCAGATTGAACGCCAGCACCGTGATCATAATGGCAATGCCGGGGTAGAAAACCAGATGCGGCGCGGTGAAAACCTGATTGCGCTCCGCGCCGAGCATCGCGCCCCATTCAGGCGTGGGCGGTTGCGCCCCCAGCCCCAGAAACGATAGCGCCGCCGCATCCAGGATGGCCGTGCCAATGCCCAGCGTCGCCTGGACGATCAGCGGGGCCAGCGCATTGGGCATGATGCGCCGGAACAGGATGCGCGCATGGCTCACCCCCAACACCCGATCCGCCGTGACGAAGTCTTCTTCCTTGACCGCCAGCACCCCCGACCGCGCCACACGGGCATAGGCCGGAATGAAGACAATTGAGATGGCGAGCAGGGCGTTGATCAGCCCCGGCCCCAGCACCGTCACCACCGCAATGGCCAGGATCAGCGGGGGGAAGGCCAGCAGCACGTCCATGATGCGCATGATCACGTTGTCCACCCAGCCCCCCACATAGCCGGCCACTGCCCCGCTGATGGTGCCGATGATCACCGCCAGGGTGACGGTCGTCAGGCCCACTATCAGCGAGAGCCGCGTCCCGTAGATCACACGGCTGAACTGATCGCGCAGGTTGCCGTCTATGCCCATCAGGTACTGATAGTCAGACGTTTTGACCACACTGATCTCTTCAGTAGTGGCCACCAACACCCCGCCGCCGCTGTTCTGCCAGGCTACCTGTAGGATGGGCGCGTCGCGTTCGATGGTCAACACGCGGTCGCCGCTTTTGGCATCCCACACCTTGACAGTGTGCTGCCCCCGCGTGAAGATACGCGTCGCCAGGGGGCTGCCGCCCATCTGTACGATCGGTTCGCCGTGCTCCAGGGACAGCACCCGCTCGCCCGTGGCCACGCGCCACACGTAGGCTGTGTCGCCGTCGCTGGCCATGACGTTCTGAATGCCGCGCGAGATGGCCTCGCTCCAGGTGCCATTGGCCAGGGTTCCCACATGATCAATGGTCAGCTCGCGCTGAAAGGTAGAAGCGTTCCAGATGTACAGCTTGTCGCCGCTGGTGGTCAGGATGCGGTTGGTGGCCTTGTTGAAGCTGGCACTGGTCAAGGGCACGTCGTGAGCGAGCGTGGTGACTTCTGTGCCAACGAAAGCGTTCCACAATTTGGCCTCGTTGCCGCTGGCGGTCAGCACCAGGGTGCCGTTGGAATTCCACTGCACGGCCAGCAGCGGCTCCGGCGACTCGATAGCGGCAACCAGCGTCCACGACAGCGTATCCCACAGGCGGACAACGTGCGCATCAGCGCTCAGGAAGCGGGTGCCGTCGGCATTCCAGCGCACCAGGGTAGCCCCACCCTCGTGTTCCAGGGTGCGGCTGAGCGCCCGCCGGTTGACATCCCACACGTAGAGTTCTTCGCCGCTCGCCGCCAGAATTTTCTGGTCGTTGGGACTCCAGTCCAGGGCGGTCACCGGCCTGTCATGCTCCAGGGTCATCATCAGCTTGCCGTTGCTGGCATTCCAGATGCTAATCGTCTTGCCGTGCGCTGCTGCCATCAACGAATTGGTGGAGCTGAGCGCAGCCACAGCAATAGGCTCGGCGGGCGCAGCCTTCACCAACACGTCGCCCGCGCCGGGGCAGCCGAAGAGATGAATGCACGGCGCATCGCGCTTGGCGACGCCCTCTTCCGGCACATCGAGCAAGACGGCCAGCGGGTCGTGCGTGGCGATCAAAGGCGCGAAGATAGCAATGAAGACCAGAATGCTGAGGATGGTCAGCCCGACCAGGGCGGACGGCTTGCGCAGCAGCCGTTCGATCGTCTCACGCCACAGGCTTTTGGGCGGCTTGGTGATGGCAACGACATCCGCTGCTCTGAGATCAAGATCAGATGGGGCAGGTTCTGTGCTGTGCATGGTCTCTACTCAAGGCGGATACGCGGGTCGAGGTAGGCATAGAGCGTGTCCACGATCAGGTTGATGAAGACGAACATCACCGCGATGACCAGGGTGAAGCCCTGTACGACCGTGTAATCGCGGCCCGTGATCGAGTCGTAGAGGATGCGGCCCACTCCCGACAGGCCAAAGACCGTCTCGGTGAGCACCGCCCCACTCATCAACGATCCCAGCGACAGCCCGATGATCGTCACCACGGGCAGCAGGGCGTTGCGCAGGCCATGCCGCACCACTACGCTGAGTTCGTGCACGCCTTTGGCCCGCGCCGTGCGCACATAGTTCAGCCCCAGCACTTCCAGCAAGCTTGAGCGTGTCATGCGGGCGATGATCGAGAGCGGAATAGTGCCCAGGGCCATCGCTGGCAGGATCATATGCTTGAGCGCATCCCAGAAACCGGCCCAGTCGCGCACCAGCAAGGCGTTGAGCGTGTTGATGTTGGCGATGAAGCCGGGCAGGGTCAGCGCGCTGCCGTCTACATCCAACCCCCATGCCTGATAGAACGGCTCGATGATGCGCCCCGCTGTCAGGCGACCGGTGGGCGGCAACCAAAAGGGGGTGTCCTTGAGCGCCACGCCAAAGAGATACGACAGCATCAGGCCCAGCCAGAACACCGGCATCGAAACGCCGATGTTGGCCCAGATCATCGTCCCCACATCTATGGCGGAATTGTGATAGTAGGCCGAGACGATGCCCAACGGGATACCGATCAGCACGGCGAAGGTCATGGCGAAGAAACTCAGTTCGAGCGTCACCGGCAGGCGCTCGACCATCAACTCGGTGACCGGGCGACCGAATTTGATCGAGTTGCCCAGGTCGCCGCGCAGCACATCGCGCAGATAGATGCGAAATTGCTCCGGAATGGGGTCGTTGAGGCCGTAGCGCTCGTTGAAGGCCGCGCAAATCTCCGGCGTCGCTTTCTCTCCTAGCGCTGAATGGCAGGGGTCGCCGGGGAGCAGGCGCGCCAGCGAAAAGGTGACGAACAGGATGCCCAACAGCACCGGAATGGCCAGGGTCAGGCGTCGTAATAGGTATCCTGCCATAGGTCGCCTCGTACACGGAATGCGGAAACTGGCCTGCCACAGAGATTTGGTAGAGGGTATCCACAATCACGGCTGGGGTCAAGAGGTTTTTGCCGCGGGTCAGGGGGATTGCCTCGAACCGCTTGCCGCTTTACCTCACCCCCGCTCGGCGAGGCGCGCCAGCGCCGAGCGGGGGTGAGGTCAACCAGAAGATCACACCTGAGCTTACCTCTGTCCATGGTTCTGCTGGCTGGTTTTGATGCGATTACCCTGGCTGGACAGGTGCATGGGAAGGTTGTCAGCGATCTTGCCCGCCCGATGACCCTCATCCCCCGGCCCCTTCTCCCGCAGCGCGGACGAAGGGGAGCACTCGCCCGCGCGACAATAGTCCCCTTGCCCCGCGACGCAGTCGCGAGGGAGAGGGGAGGCAGGGGTGAGGGGCGGCGGCCTGTTGCAAATTGCCCGTCACAGTTTGCACGCACTACGTTTCTCCGCGCCCGTGACAGAACGCCTGCCTTGGGCTAAAATCCGCGTTGCATCGTCCGCGCAGCTCAATTCGGGCAGGTTTCTGCATCATGTCCTTCACCAGCCAGGCCGATGGCTACGTACGGTGGTTACGCGAGCGCGTCGGCTCCCAACTGATCTACCTGGTCTACACCACCAATCTGGTCTTCGACGAAGCGGGGCGTATCCTGGTACAGCGCCGCTACGATTTCGACTGGTTGAGCGTGCCGGGCGGCGCGCTGGAAATCAACGAGAGCATCCGCGCCTGCGCCGAGCGCGAAGCGCTGGAAGAAACCGGTCTGCGCGTGCAGGTCGAGCGGCTGGTGGGCGTCTTCAGTCACCCCGCCTACAACCTGCTCTACCCCAACGGCGATCGGGTGCAGCAGTGGACGGTGTGCGTGGTCTCGCGTCCGGTGAGCGGCGAACTGCACGCCGACGGGAGCGAATCGCTGGCCGTAACCTGGCTGCCTGGGGATGAGGCGCTGCCGCAGTTCCCGCCCGCCTATCAGGCGATGGTACGCGCTGCGCTGGAGTCGCCCCGCGACGCCGTGCTGGAGCCGATCTACGCCGAGCCGCAGCTCACCCCTTATTATCCCATTTTGCGGGCGGGGGTTGGCCATGCGCCGGTGATCCTGCCGGGAGCCATGGCGCTGGTGCCCAACGAACGCGGCGAATTGCTGGTGACGCGGCGCACCGACGACGGTTTGTGGCATCCGCCGGGCGGGTACGCCGACCTAGGCGAGACAACCACGCACACTGTGGTGCGGGAAGTGCGCGAAGAGACAGGGCTGGAAATCGAGCCAGTGCGCGTGATCGGCGTGTACAGCGAAGTGCCGCTGATGATCGGTCACTACCCCAATGGCGACGTGACTCACAACGTGGGCATCGCCTTCGAATGCCGCATCACCGGCGGGACGCTGCACGCCGACGGGGACGAAGCCAGCGCGGTTGCCTTCAAGCCGGTCGAAGAGTTGCTGGCGCAGCCGTTCCATCCCTACACCGACACGCCGCAACTGCTGCGCGATTACCTGCACCGCGAGACCTGGCCTGTGTTGCGCTAAAAGGCATTCACACCACAGAGAGAACAGATCGGTATGGATTGGGACAAAGAAGCCTCACTCACCCTGGAACGTCTGCTACCTCGCCTGGAGCCGGCCCTGCCAGCGGGAGATGGGCGAGACGAGTTCTGCGCCCGGCTGACGCGCTACTTTCCGGCGGTCTTCCGGCTGCTGATCGAGCTATACGGAGGGCGCTACGATTTCTTCTACCATCTGGAGCAGATTCTGCTGACGGCGGCACGCGCCTATGCTGAGCGCCCCGCCGATCTCAAGGCGCTCGACCGGGCGCGCGAAGCCGACCCGCTCTGGTTTCAGCACGAGAAGATGATGGGCGGCGTATGCTACGTAGACCTGTTCGCGGGCACGCTGGCCAACCTGCGCACGAGGCTCCCGTACTTCAAAGACCTGCGCCTGACCTACCTGCACCTGATGCCGCTCTTCCGCTGTCCGCCAGACAACAGCGACGGCGGCTATGCCATCAGCAGTTACCGCGAGGTAGACCCGCGCCTGGGCACTATAGACGATCTGCGCGCCCTGGCCGCCGACCTGCGCGCCGAAGGGATCAGCCTGGTGCTCGATTTCGTCTTCAACCACACCTCCGACGAACATGAATGGGCGCGGCGCGCGCTGGCCGGTGACGAGCGTTACCAGGCGTACTACCTGATGTTCCCCGATCGCACGCTGCCCGATCAATACGAGCGCCATCTGCGCGAGATTTTCCCGGAACAGGCCCCCGGCAGCTTCACCTATCGCCCGGAAATTGACCGCTGGGTATGGACGACTTTCCATCACTTCCAGTGGGACCTGAACTACGCCAACCCGGAAGTGTTCAGCGCCATGCTGGGCGAAATGTTATTCATCGCCAACGTCGGCGCGGAAATCCTGCGCCTGGATGCAGTCGCGTTCATCTGGAAGCAACTGGGCACCGTCTGCGAAGGGCTACCGCAGGTGCACACGGTGATCCGCGCCTTCAACGCGCTGGCCCGCATCGCCGCGCCAGCCTTGCTCTTCAAGTCCGAGGCCATCGTGCACCCCGCCGAAGTCGCCAGCTACATTCATCCGGAGGAAGCGCCCATCTCCTACAACCCGACGCTGATGGCGTTGCTGTGGGAATCGCTGGCGACGCGCAAGGTGACACTGCTCCGTCATTCCATGCAGAAGCGCTTCGCCTTGCCAGAGGGGTGTTCGTGGGTGAACTACGTGCGCTGTCACGACGACATCGGCTGGACGTTCGCCGACGAAGACGCCTGGGAACTGGGCATCAACGGTTTCGATCACCGGCAGTTCCTCAACGCTTTCTATACGGGCAAATTCCCCGGCAGCTTCGCCCGTGGCCTGCCCTTCAACTACAACCCGCGCACCAAAGATATGCGCATCTCCGGCACGTGTGCGTCGCTGGCCGGGCTGGAACACGCGCACGAGACGGGCAACGACCGCTACCGCGAACTGGCCCTGCGCCGCATCGAGTTGATTCACTCGGTGATCCTCAGCGCGGGCGGCATTCCGCTGATCTATCTGGGCGACGAGATCGCCACCCTCAACGATTACAGCTACACCGACGACCCCAACAAGGCAGACGATAGCCGCTGGGTGCACCGCCCGGCCTTCGACTGGGAGCGCGCCGCGCTGCGCGGCGACCTCAGCACCGACGCTGGACGTATCTTCCAGACGCTGCAGAAGCTGATCGATCTGCGGCGGCGCACGCCCGCTTTCGCCAACGGGCACACCCGTTTCTTCGACACGCGCAATGAACACGTGCTCGGCTATGTGCGTGGCAGCGACGTGCTGGTGCTGGCCAACTTCTCCGAAGAAGAGCAGTCCGTCCGGCTGGGTTGGACGCCGCCCGACCCTGTTGACCTGATCACCGGCGTCGCCTACCCGCGTCACAAGCCGGTGACGCTCGCGCCGTATCAGTTCGTGTGGTTGGTGGCGGGGGCAGAAGCCAATTGAGGATATCATCAGGAGCGCTGACCATGGCCGGAAATGACTTCGACATCAATCAGTTTATGTCAGACGAGGAGTTAGAACCCCAAAGCGACAAGGTATCTCGCTGCATCGATCAGTTCAGCACTTTTCGAGCAATCGCCTGAAGCCCAGGCATTACTGCAAGAGGACGAAGATGCTGAACTGTATCTGTGGTGGGCCAAAGTCATGCTCGATTACGCCCTGAACTATATCGGCGTCTCGCCGCCGGAAATGAACGCCGCCGATCTGCGCGCAGTGCTCTACGAGCTGTTCCCGGCCTACACCTCTACTCCAGACGGCTTTGATGGCAAGATGGTTGTGCGTGTCTTGCGCGCTTTCTGAAGCTTTCTCAAGCGCGAGTTTGGAGCGGCGCAGGCGCGAGATGGCCAAAGCCAGCCGTAAGAAGAATCGCAGAAAACGTTGAAAATTCTGGCCCTGGAAGTCGAGACGCCGGGCAGCACGGCAGAGCAGTTCGGGCCGCACCTGAAGGCAGAGGCGCGGCGCGTCTGGGAACTGACGCAGGCGGGCACGCTGCGCGAAATCTACTTCCGCCAGGCTTGGGCCGGCGCGGTGCTGATCCTCGAATGTGCGGACGCCGACGAAGCGCGCGAAGTCCTGGCCACGCTGGCGCTGGTGCAGGCCGGGCTGATCGCCTTCGAGATCATCCCCCTGCGGCCTTACCCAGGGCTGGCCCGCCTGTTCGCCGATGAGTCATCATAAGGAGGAGTTGTGCTATGTCTCGTGAAGTGATCGCCACCCCTCATGCACCAGCAGCGGTCGGGCCGTATTCGCAGGCCATCGCAGCTAACGGCTTCGTCTTCGTCTCCGGCCAGCTAGGCCTGGTGCCAGAAACCAAGCAATTCGCCGGAGAGACCGTCGCCGCGCAGACAGAGCAGGCCTTGGAAAACCTCGCCGCCATCCTGGAGGCGGCGGGCACCGACCTGGCGCACGTGGTCAAGGTGACCGTCTACCTGGCCGACATCGCCAGCTTCAAGGAGATGAACGAGGTTTACAGCGCCTTCTTCCCGGCGCAGCCGCCTGCCCGCGCCGCTTTCGCCGTGCGCGATCTGCCGCTGGGCGCGCTGGTGGAGATCGAAGCCATCGCCGTCCTGCCGCACTGAGCCATCCCCCCAAAAAGGAGAAGCGCACCGTGCCTCGTGAAGTGATCCACACCAACAAAGCTCCTGCCGCCATCGGCCCCTACTCCCAGGCGATCAGGGTGGGCGACACGGTTTATGTGTCGGGACAGGGCGGCCTGGTTCCGGAGACGATGCAGATCGTCGGGCCAACCGTCGCCGCGCAGACCGCGCAGACGCTGCGCAACATCGCCGCCATCCTGGAGGCGGCGGGCACCGACCTGGCGCACGTGGTCAAGGTCAACGTCCTGCTGGCCGATATCAACTCGTTTGCCGAGATGAACGAGGTCTACCGCACCTTCTTTCCGGTTGATCCGCCGGCGCGCATGACCTATGCGGTGCGCGATCTGCCACTGGGCGTGCTGGTGGAGATCGACGCTATCGCCGTCATGCCGGATTGAGCAGGGAGACTTCATGCGCATCGAATTTCTGGGTTCAGGTGGGGCTATCACCACGCCGCGCCCTGGCTGCCAGTGTCCGGTCTGCGCCGAGGCGCGGGCAGCGGGTGTGCCCTATAGCCGCAGCGGGCCGAGTCTGTTCGTGCACGGCCCTGGCGTGCTGATTGACACGCCGGAGGAAGCCAAGTTTCAGCTCGATCGGGCGGGTTTGTCTCATGTACCCGCCTGCTTTTACTCGCACTGGCACCCCGATCATGTGGCCGGGCTGCGCGTGTGGGAAAGTCTGAACGCCGACTGGTTCAACTGGCCACCCACGCATCAACGCACCACCATCTACCTGCCGCAGCAGGTGGCGGAAGACTTTCACCACCGACTGGGGGCGTGGGACCAACTGATGTATCTGCAACATTTCGGCGTGGTGGAAGTGATCGTCCTGCGCGATGGCGAAACCGTGGCGCGCAACGGGGTGACCATTCGCCCCTTCCGCGTCGCTCAGAACTACGTGTACGCCTTTCTGTTCGAGGAAGGCGCGACGCGCGTGTTGATCGCGCCCGACGAGTTGCTGGGCTGGCAGCCGCCATCGGATGTCTGCGGCCTCGATCTGGCCGTGTTGCCGATGGGCCTGCCCGAATTCGACCCCCTCACCGGTGACCGGCTGATTCCCGCCGATCATCCCGTGTTACGCGCCGAAGCGACCTTCGCGCAGACGCTCGATATCGTGCGCGCGCTGAACGCTCGCCGCACCATTCTGACCCATATCGAGGAACCATTTGGGCTGAGCCATGGCGACTACGAACGGCTGGCCGCGCGCCTGCGCGACGAAGGGTTGTCAGTCGCCTTCGCCTACGATACGCTGGTGGTAGAGGTCTGAGGGGGTGCCCTATGCCCCACGAACTGATCCTCGTCGTGGACGACGAGCCGCATATCATCGAGCTGGTCAGCCTGTACCTCAAGCAAGATGGTTTTCGCGTCATCAGCGCAGCCGATGGCGTCGAAGCGCTGCAACGCATTGCCCAGGAACAGCCCGCGCTGGTCGTGCTCGACCTGATGTTGCCGCGCCTGGACGGCTGGGAAGTGTGCAAGCGTATCCGCGCCGAATCCGATCTGCCGATCCTCATGCTCACCGCCCGCGACGATGACGTTGACAAGATCGTCGGGCTGGAACTGGGCGCGGACGACTACCTGACCAAGCCCTTCAACCCGCGCGAGCTGGTGGCGCGGGTCAAAGCGATCCTGCGGCGGGCCGAGCCGCGCCGCGTCGGCACGGGCGAGGCTGTGCTGCGCGCCGGTAACCTGACCGTTGATCCGGCCCGGCGCGAAGCCCGCGTGAATGGCAAACTGATCGATCTGCGCGCCAAGGAATTCGACCTGCTGCTGACGCTGGTCGAGCACAAGGGGTTGGTGCTGAGCCGCGAGAAGCTGCTCGACCTGGTGTGGGGTTTCGATTTCTACGGGCAGACGCGCACAGTAGACGTGCATATCGCTCATCTACGCCACAAACTGGCCGGCTGCACCGCCGAGATCGAGACGGTGTGGGGAGTCGGCTATAAGCTCACCGCCGAATGAAAGACGGGCGAACGGTTACAGTCTGTTCACACTTCGATAACACGTGAGCGCTATGCTGAGGCAGAGACGGGATTGCGGACGGAATGGGTAATACCTTGCGCAGCCGGTTGCTGCTCTCTTACGTCGCCGTGTTGCTGATCTTGCTGGCGCTGGTGGGCTTTGTGCTGCTGGCTTTTCTGGCCACGCGCCCGCTGCCCACCGACGAGATCGTCGGCGACCTGACGGCGGTGCTGCTCGACGTGCGCGCAGTAGAGAGGGCGCGCCTGGGAACAGAAGGACAGCCGGGCGGCATGGGCTGGCGTGCCCGGCTGAACGCTTACGAGCAACTGCTCACCAACTATCTGAATACCCTAAGCGCTCAGCGCGGCGTGCGTGCGCTGCTGATCGGCGAAAACGGGGTCGTCCATTATGACTCCAAGGGCACGCTGGCGGCTGGCACGTCGGTTGATCTGGGCAAACAGATTCCCCTGGTGCCGACGGGCCGGATGCGCCTCAGTACCCTGTACCAGGGGCGTTTCCGCGATCCGAACGGGGACGAATGGCTCTTCGTGGCGCAGCCGCTTTTCCCCATGGCCGACATGCATCTGGAACTGCCCGATCTGGTGGTGGCCACGCCGGTGCCGCGCCAGACTCTGCGCGAAGTCTTCCGCGTGTTCGGCGGTACCTTCCTGCGACCGCTGGCACAGGCCGGGTTGATCGCGCTGGTGATCGCCGCTGCGCTCTCGGTGCTGATCGCCGACTCGGTGGCGCGACCGCTGCGCCGGATGAGCGTGGCAGCGCGCCGTATCGCCAGCGGCGACTACCGGCAGCGCGTCCGCGTCGAAGGGCCGCGCGAAGTGCGGGCGCTGGCACACGCCTTTAACGACATGGCCGAACAGGTGGCCGTCACGCAGCAGGCCCAACGCGACTTTCTGGCCAATGTGTCGCACGACCTGCGCACTCCTCTGACCAGCATCCAGGGCTTTTCGCAGGCCATCGCCGAGGGCGTTGCCTCCGACCCGGAGGCAGCGCGCCGCGCCGCGCAGATCATCCGCGACGAGACGGCGCGCCTGCACCGCATGGTCGAGTCGCTGCTCGACCTGGCCCGCCTGGAATCCGGTCATCTGGAACTGCGGCGGCAACCGCTGGCGCTGGGCGATCTATTGCGCGGCGTGGGCGAGAGTCTGTCGGTGAAAGCGCGCGAACGCCAACTCGACCTGGCCCTGGCTGTCCCGCCCGATCTGCCGCGCGTGCTGGGCGATGGCGACCGGCTGGCGCAGGTCTTCACCAATCTGCTGGACAACGCCATCAAGCATACGCCACCTGGCGGCTCGGTGACGCTGAGCGCAGCAGTCATCAGCGGCGGGGTGACAATCACTGTGCGCGACACGGGCGAAGGCATCCCCCCCGACGAGCTGTCGCGCATCTTCGAGCGCTTCTACCAGGTAGACAAAAGCCGCCGTCGCGATCACAAATCTGGCCTGGGGCTGGGGCTGGCCATTGCCCGGCAGATCGTCGAGGCACACGGTGGGACGATCAAGGCGAGCAGCACGGTAGGCCAGGGGTCTACCTTCACCGTCTGGCTGCCGCTCAATGCGGCGCACTAGCCGCGAGCAAAGGCTTGCGCAAAGCCCCCTTGTAAAAAATTCAACCGGGTTGAAACCGCAGTTTTGCTGGCTGCGAAGGCCAGGTTACACCACGGGGCCTTGATCGCCGCGCGCCGCCCGTGTTTCAATAGGGTCACGCAAATGCGAATGGTTCTCAATTGCAACAAGGAGGACACTGTGTACCGACTTCGTTCTGTTCTCGCCGTGGCCCTGGTCGTGGCAGCGTCGCTCTCCATCATCCTGCCCCTGCCGGACGACCGCGCGGGGCATCTGCTCACCGCCGCCGAAGCGCAGGGCAACACCCTCACCATCTATTCCGGGCGCAGCGAGGAGCTGGTCAGCCCGATCATCGCTCAGTTTGAGCAAGACACCGGCATCCGCGTCGAAGTGCGCTATGGCGACACCTCCGCCCTGGCCCTGACCATCGTGGAAGAAGGAGCCAACTCGCCCGCCGATGTGTTCTTCTCTCAGGACGCCGGCGCGCTAGGCCTGCTGGCCAAGAAGAACCTGCTGGCTCCGCTGCCTGCCTACATCCTGGAGAGCGTGGAGGAACGTTTCCGCTCGACTGAAGGGCTGTGGGTGGGCGTCACCGGACGTGCGCGCGTGATTGCCTACAACACGGATGCCGTCTCCGAAGACGAACTGCCCGATACGCTCTTCGGCGTGCTGGATGAGCAGTGGGCCGGTCGGCTGGGCTTTGCGCCAACCAACGCCTCGTTTCACGCACATCTGACCGCCATCCGCCTGACTGAGGGCGACGAAGCTGCGCGCGCGTTCGTGCAGGGCCTGCTCGATCTGGAGGCGCGGCAATATAGCAACAACGCGGCAGCCGTGGCCGCCGTGGCAGCGGGCGAGATTGACGCGGCGCTGGTCAATCACTACTACGCCTATCGCTATCTGGCCGAACACCCCGACGCGCCCCTGGCCAACTACTACTTCCCCGGCAATGACATCGGCAACCTGATCAATGTGGCTGGTGCGGGCATCCTGGCTTCGTCGGACAACAAGCCGCTGGCGCAGCAGTTCATCGCCTATCTACTCTCGCGCAGCGCGCAGACCTACTTTGCCGAGCGGACTTTCGAATATCCGTTGTTGATCGGCATGGAGGCCGACCCCCGTCTGAAGCCGCTGGCCGAGATCGAGACGCCCTTACTCGACCTGAGCGACCTGGACGATCTGCAGAGCACCCTCGATCTGCTGGATGAGGTGCTCAATCAGTAAACCTGTAGCTGTAGCAGGCGGGGTGCGTGCCTGTAGGGGCGTATGGATAATACGCCCCTACCTTGCTGACCTGAGCCTGTGTTGGATAGGGTACAAACCGGAGTATCCCTTGCCGTGATATCCCAACGCCGTTTTGCCTGGTGGCTGCTGGGGGTGACCCTGCCCCTGGCAGCCCTGGTGTTGTTGCCGGTGGGCTATCTATTCGTCCGCGCGGCAGAGGTCGCGCCGGAGCGCGCCTTCACCATTCTCACCCGTCCTGGCACGCTGCGCATCATTGGGCGCAGCCTGTTACTGGTGGTGGCGGTGTCAATCTCGGCGTGCCTGATCGCGGTGCCCGCCGCCTGGTTGACTGTGCGCAGCGACCTGAAAGCGCGCCGCCTGTGGACGGTGCTGCTGACCGTGCCGCTTGTCATCCCCTCCTACGTGGGGGCCTTCGCGCTGATCGGTGCGCTGGGACAACAGGGCATCCTGCAGCGCTGGTTGCAGCCGCTGGGGGTGGAGCGCCTACCTTCGATCTACGGTTTTTGGGGGGCTTGGCTGGCGCTGACGCTCTTCGCCTATCCTTACGTCTTCCTGAGCACCCGCGCTGGCCTGCGAGGAATCGATCCGGCGTTGGAAGAAGCTTCGTACACGCTGGGCCGTTCGCGCCTGGAGACCTTCTGGTGGATCACGTTGCGTCAGGCGCTGCCGTCAATCTCTGCCGGAGCTTTGCTGGTAGCGCTGTATACTCTCAGCGACTTCGGCGCGGTGGCGATGATGCAATACAACGTCTTCACCCGCGTGATCTACCTGCGCCTGAGCCTCGATCTCGACCTGGCGGCGCTGCTGTCGGTGGTATTGGTGTTGCTGACCGCCCTGCTGCTGGGCGTGGTCACCCTGATCGAGCGCGGGCGCGGACGCACCTTCTCGCGACGGGCACACTACCGACCCCGCCCCGTCCGGCTGGGACGCTGGCAACCGCTGGCGCTGGCTTTCTGCGCCCTGGTGGTGACTCTGGCGCTGGTGATGCCTGTCGCCGTGATGACCTACTGGCTGGTCAATGGCCTGCAGCAGGGCGAGACACTGCGCGATGTATCCGCGCCGCTGCAGCGCTCGCTACGTGCGTCAGCGTTGGCCGCGCTTGTCTGCGGAGTTGTTGCGCTACCGTTCGTGTGGCTGCAGGTGCGCGCCCCCTCTCCGTTGACTCATCTGCTGGCGCGCAGTGCCTATCTGGGCTATGCCCTGCCAGGCGTGGTAGTGGGGTTGGCTTTTGTCTTCCTGGGCGCGCGCTACCTGGGCGACCTGAACGCGCTCTTCGGCCTGGACAGTTACCGCAGCCTGGGGTTACTGGTGCTGGCCTACAGCGTGCGCTTCCTGTCACAGGCGCTCGGACCGGCGCGGGCCAGCCTGTTGCAGGTGAACCCGCACCTGGAAGAAGTCGCCCAAACGCTGGGGCGGGGCTATCTGACCGTTCTGCGCACCGTCACCCTGCCGCTGATGCGCTCCGGTCTGGTGGCGGGCGTGGCGCTGGTATTCCTAACCACTATGAAAGAACTGCCGATCACGCTGCTGCTGGCCCCCACCGGCTACGCCACGCTGGCGACGCGCATCTGGTCGGCCAGCAACGAAGCTTTTTACGCACGGGCCGCTGCGCCCGCCCTGATCCTGGTGCTGATCTCCGCGCTCTCGCTGGTCTATATCCTGGAGTCCGATGACTGAGCTGCCCCTTGAATCTACCGTGATCTGTCGTGACCTGCGCAAGTCTTTCGGAGCGGTGCAGGCCGTGCGGAATGTTTCGCTGGCGTTGCGGCGCGGCGAATGCCTGGCCTTGCTGGGGCCGAGCGGCTGCGGCAAGACTACTGTGCTGCGCCTGATCGCTGGTCTGGAGCGGCCCGACGGTGGCGCGATCGTCATTAACGGGCGCACGGTCAGCGATGGGCGTGTCTTCGAGCCTGCCCATCGGCGGCACGTGGGGCTGGTCTTCCAGGACTACGCGCTGTTCTCTCATATGACCGTCGCGCAGAACGTCGCCTATGGGCTGGGGCGGCGATCAGACCGCAGGGAGCGCGTAGCGGCCATGCTGGCCCTGGTGGGTCTGGAAGGGCTGGAGGAGCGCTACCCGCACGAGCTTTCCGGTGGGCAGCAACAGCGGGTAGCCCTGGCGCGCGCCCTTGCCCCCCAACCCGACATCCTGCTGCTGGACGAGCCATTTTCCAACCTGGACGTGGCGCTGCGCCGTCAGGTGCGCGAGGAGGTGCAACGCATCCTGCGCCAGGCGGGCGTCTCGGCCATCCTGGTGACGCACGATCAGGAGGAAGCCATGAGCCTGGGCGACCGCATCGCGCTGATGTTCGATGGGGCGCTGCATCAGATCGGCACCCCGCGCGATCTTTACGAGCACCCTGTCTCGCGCCGCGCTGCGCAGTTCATGGGCGACTCCAACTTCGTCAGCGGCCAGGCCCAGGGGAGCGTAGCCCATACGATCCTGGGGACGGTCGCCCTGGCGCAGCCCGCGCAGGGAGCAGTAGACGTGCTGCTCCGCCCCGAAGTGCTGACCCTGGATGGGGCGGAGAACGGCACACGGGCGATCGTCAGCGGGCAAATGTACCTGGGAGCGCGGCAGGTCGTCTGGGTAAAGCTGGCGGAAGAGGCGGCAGTGCTCAAAGTGCTCTGCGGAGCGGGCGCGCGCTGGCAGACCGGCCAGGTGGTAGGGGTACACGTCACCGGTGAGGGAGTGGCCTTCCCGTCCACTCTGCCCCAAGACGAGCTGTAGAACAAGGGAGCGCATTTCAGTTTAGCTTTTGTGAAATGCCCCCAATTTGAGAGCAAGCGAAGCTTCTCAGCGATTTGCCCGGTGCGGAGGCGCTGACCTCACCCCCGCTCGGCGCTGGCGCGCCTCGCGCCCCCTCTCCGCGTCGGCTATGCATTACCCACAAATATGGAGGGGGAGAAACAGGCGATAAAATGAAGCGGATGAAGGGGATAAAGAAGCAGGAAGGCACGATGAACATCGAGGATTTGGACTATATCCAACTGGCAGACAAACGGCTGAAAAAGCGCCTGGTGCGGAGTGGGGAGCAAGTCAGCGCCGCACCGATGAGCAGTCTGCCGCAAGCGTGTGGAGCCTGGCATGAAGTCAAAGGGGCCTACCGTTTTTTGATCACGACCGTGTCCCGCCCGCCGAGCTGGTAGCGGGGCAGCGGGCGGCGTGTATGGAGCGGATCAAGGCGGAGGGGGCAGGGGTGGTGCGGTGACCGCCTTTGATTTCAGCCAGCACCTGCAGACTAGGTGGTTTTTGGGTGCACAGCACGCTGGCGGTGAGTGCCGAGGGCGTGCCGCTGGGGGTGTGGGGCCAGCACGTCTGGGTGCGCGACGTGGCGACGACGGGCAACCGTCATCGACGCCATGAGCGAGGCTTTGTCGACAAAGAGAGCTACAAATGGGTGCTGGGGCTGTCTGACCTGGCAGCAACAAGATGTGGGTAATGCATAGCTCCGCGTCGGAGAGGGGGCAAGCCGAGCGTAGCGAGGCGGGGGGTGAGGTCAATCACAGCCCAGCACACGGCCTGTCACATTCTGCGCGCACCCCCAGGCACACACCGCTTCGCACCCGTAATGCGACACAGGGTATAATGAACCTGGGGCCGGAGAGTTGTTCCAGCTTTGATAGCCAGAAATGGCTTGCCCTGCGTATAAGAGAGGGGGCGCTGCGATGGGCCAGACAATCCTGATCGTGGACGATGATCCGGATGTGCGCGACTTGCTGCGCGAAGGAGTCTTCGCTGGCGACGAATACCGCGTGCTGGAGGCCAGAGATGGCCCAGACGCGCTGACTCTGCTGGGTCAGGAATCGCCCGACCTGATCCTGCTCGACCTGGTCTTGCCTGGCCTCAGCGGCATGGACGTGCTGGTCGCCTTTGGTTCGCACGGGGTGCAGGCACCGGTGATCGTCATGACCGAAGATCGCGACCTGAACGCTGCGGTCGAGGCGTTCAGGCTGGGCGCGGCGGATGTGGTGACCAAGCCGCTGCGCGAGGCCGAAGTCGCAGCCGCTGCCGATCGTGTGCTGGAGCGGGTGCGCATGCGTCACGAGCGCGACGCGCTGGTATCCGAGTTGCAGGCAGCCAACGAGCAGCTTTCGGCACAGGTGACCGCGCTGAGCACCCTGCACGATATCGGCGAATCGGTGGTGGCGCTGCGCGACCTGGAGAGCGTGTTCAACCGCGTGCTGGAGGCCGCGCTGGCCCTCACCGGTGCCGATCATGCCTTGCTGCTACTGCGCGACGATCGTTCCGACTCGCTGATCTTGCGGGCGGGTCAGAACCTGCCGCTGGCCATGCTCGACCGGCTGGGATCGGCGGTGCGCGACGAACTGGCCGACCTGGTGATGCAATCGCGCGAGCCGTTGGTCGCCAGTGGCGACGGTCTGCGCCGCTTCAAGGCGGGGCGCGATCGGTACGCCGTCGCCTATATTCCCCTGACCGTGCAGTCGGCGGCGATCGGCGTGCTGGCCGTGGGCAATCATCAGTCGGTGCGGGCGTTCGACCAGGGGCACGCTCGCCTGTTGAAGATACTGGCCAGCTACGCGGCCATGGCCATCGTCAGCGTGCGCCTGTCGGTGATGCTCGATCAGCGCAGCCGCCAACTGGCGCAGGTTCAGCACGAACTGCACGCCTGGCAGTTGCAGCGCCGCGAATGGTTCGAACAGGGATTCGCGGCATTGCGTCCGCCGCTGGAGACCGCGCAGTCGGCGCTGATCTGGCTACACCAGAACGCCGCTGATCTGCCTGTCGAAGTGCTGACGCTACACCTGACCGATGTAGCAGTGCGCGTCCGCGAGGCATTGGCTCACCTGCGCGCGCTGGAGCAGCCGCCCGCCCAGGCTGAATGAGGGTATTCTGCGCTCGTAAAGGATGAAGCGCTGTGACTGGAGAACGTATCCTGCTGGTAGAAGATACGCCCGAATTACGCAGTCACCTGGCCGATGAGGTCTTGCGTCCAGCCGGGTACGACGTGATCACGGCGCAGGATGGCGCAGAGGGCTTCACCCTGGCCCGCGACCTGGAGCCAGACGCGATTGTCTCCGGCTATGAGATGCCGCGCATCAATGGACTTTCCATGCTGGAAGCGCTGCGCGAGACCGGTATGCAGGCCCCTTTCATCCTGATGACCGCCGAAGGCTCCGAAGTGCTGGCGGTGCGGGCGCTGCGCATGGGCGTCAGCGACTATCTGATCAAACCCTTTCACGACAGCGAGCTGTTGCAGGCCCTGCAGAACGCGCTGCGCCGTCACTGGACGCGCCGCATCACCGATCAGGTGCCGGAACAGTTGCTGCAGGCCAACCGCCAACTCGAACAACGCCTGCGCGAACTCGACACGCTGGTGACCATCGGCAAGCGCGTCACGGGACAGCTTGATCTGACACAGGTGCTCAGTCAGGTGGTGCAGGCCGCCGTCGAGGTGACCGGCGCGGAGTCTGGCTCGCTGATGCTGGTCGAGCCGGGCACCGGCGAACTGTATCAGGTGGCCTCGACTGGCGAAGCGCAGGATGCCGGTGCGGAGCTGCGTCTGCCCGTCGCCGATAGTCTGGCGGGCCGCGTCGTGCAAACCCAACAACCGCTGGTGCTGGCCGGTGACGAACTGCAGAAGATCAAGACCAGCTATCTCTTTCGGGCGCTGGCCTATGTCCCCCTGCTGCTCAAGAATCGCGTGATCGGTGTGCTGGGTGTGAGCACCCGCCAGGAAGTTCGCCCCTTCGAGCGTCACGCCGTCCAGTTGCTGGGCGTGCTGGCCGACTTCGCCGCCATCGCCATCGAAAACGCGCGCCTGTACGCCGCGACCGAGAAAGAGCGCGACACGCTCAACACCATCCTGCGCGACACAGAAGACTCGATCATCGTGGTAGATAACGACGGCAAGGTCTTGTTCGTCAACCCGGCGGCGTGTCGCACCTTCAACCTGAGCGCTTCGCGCACGCAGGGGCGACCGCTGGCCGAGGTGATCGATCACCGCGAGGTGGTGGAGCTATTCGACAAAGAAGCGCGCAGTGGCCGCGGTCGGCGTACTGAGATCGCGCTGAGCGACGGGCGCTACCTGCACGCGCAGTTGACCATCGTGCGCGGTGTGGGGCGCGTGGTGGTGATGCAAGACATCACACACCTGAAGGAACTGGATCGCATCAAGAGCGAGTTCGTCACCACCGTCTCGCACGATCTGCGCTCGCCGCTGACCTCGATTCTGGGTTATATCGAGCTGGTGCGACGCTCTGGCCCGCTCAACGCGCAGCAACAGCTATTCCTGGATCGCATTGTCTCCAGCGTACAGACCATCACAGCGCTTATCTCCGACCTGTTGGAACTGGGCAAGATCGAGGCGGGGTTCGATGAGGATCGCGAGCCGGTGCCGCTGGCGAAGGTCTTCCGCGAGGCCATTGAGACGCTGCGTCCCTCGTGGGAAGCCAAGTGCCACACGGTGCAGGTGCGCCTGCCCGACGACGTCCCCCCTGTGCTGGGCAATCCCCTGCGTCTGCGTCAGGTGGCGAACAATCTGCTGGAGAATGCCATCAAGTACACGCCCGACGGCGGGCAGATTCGCGTGATGCTGGAGACCGAGGGTGATTTCCAGGTGTTGCGCGTGTCGGATACCGGGATCGGCATCGCCCCCAAAGACCTGCCCTACATCTTCGACAAATTCTACCGCACCGATGAAGCGATTGAGCACTACGACGGCACCGGGCTGGGCCTGTCCATCGTCAAGGGCATCGTGGAACGGCATAACGGGCGCATTTGGGTAGATAGTCAGGTAGGCCAGGGCACGACATTCACCATCATGCTGCCCAACTATACGCCTCCGGCGTGAGCTTTTGGCCGACCGCGCGTCCTTTCCTCCGACGCGGAGAGGCGGCAAGCCGAGCGCAGCGAGGGTGGGCGGCATGCCAGGCGGCGGGCGCGTTTCTGGCGCTCAGGGACGTAGGCTGTGAAACTGCATCCGGCGGAGTGTTCACCCGCGACGCGGCGGCTTTCAGTGCGAGCGCGACAGCCGCACCGGGCGCAGATTGGGGAGCGTGTCGCGGATGGAGGAGCGCTGCTGATGTTCGCTCACCAGGGGGAGGGTGACGGTGAAGACCGAGCCTTTGCCCACCGCGCTGGTGACGGAGATGTGCCCACCATGCGCTTCGGCCAGCCACTTGGCGATGGACAGTCCCAGGCCCGTGCCGCCCTGCGCGCGCGATCGCGCTTTGTCCACCCGGTAGAAACGATCGAAAATGTGCGGCAGGTCTTCGGCGGGGATGCCAATGCCAGTATCGGCCACGCTGATGGCGACAGTGTGCTCCTGACGCTCCACAGACAGGATGACCGTGCCGCCCTCCGGTGTGTATTTCAGGGCGTTGGAGACCAGGTTCAGCAGCAGTTGCTTGAGCCGGTCGGGGTCGCCCAGGACACGCGCCGTGTCAATCTGCCCCAGGACAACATTGACGCTGTTGGACAGCACGCGGGCCTGATTGAACACTTCCACCACGACGGCGTCAATATCCACCATCTGCCGTTCCAACGGCAGGCGTCCTGCGTCGGCCTTGGCCAGCAGCAGCAAGTCTTCCACCAGGCGCGACATGCGGCGCGCCTCGCTGTCAATGGCCTCGACCGCTTCTTCGTCGTAGCCGAAACGGCGCATCAAGTCCAGGTTGCCACGAATGGTGGTCAACGGAGTGCGCATCTCGTGCGAGACATCGGCCACGAAACGCCGCTGCACATTGAAAAGTCGCTCCAGCCGTTCCAGCGTCTCGTTGAAAGTCTGTGTGAGCTGACCGAGTTCGTCCGGCGGGCCATTGTAGGGGATGCGGCGGCTGAGGTCGTCGGCGGCGGTAATCTGCTGGGCTGTCTGCGCGATGGTGTCAATGGGCTGCAGGGCGCGGCGGGTGAGGTAATCGCCGATGAGCAGGGCGGCCAGCATGGTCAACGCACCGCCTATCAGCATGATCTTCAGCAGACGATCCACGGCGGCATCTACCGTGCGCAACGACTGCGCCGTCTGAATGGTGCCGCGCAGTTCGCCGTTGATCTCCAGGGGGATTGAGACCACGCGCATATGATGCCCGTTCAGCGTGACATCGCGGCGGATTTCTGCGGAAGCGCCTAGCGCGTTCGGGTCGAGCGGGCTGGTCAGTCCCAGCCCCATCAGGCTCCAGGAATAGTCGTGCAGGATAGGCCGGCCCGTCTGCGGGTCGCGCAGCCAGATTTGCACGAAGACGCCGGGTGTATCCAGCGTGTTGGCGCGCATACGGGCCAGTTCGCTCAGCAAGGCGTTGTCGGACGCGGGCGGGACGGCCCCCAGCACTGCTTCGAGATGCACGTCGCTGGCCGCCTTCAGCAGCGCCTCGTCCACCTGACGACGCAGCGTCCAGCTCAACACGCTCAGAGTCGCCGCGCTGAACATCAGCATGGCGATGGCGAGCAGGCTGGCATAGAGAAAAGTCAGGCGCGTGCGAATACTCATGGCGGACGACTGGCCCGATGTGCTGAAACAGGACAAAGGAGACTGGAAGAGCGCTCCCGATTTTTGATTGTAACATTGAAAGGTTAACGCGCCGTGAGAGTTCGCTGCGAATCCTCTGAGCATCCTCATGGGGAGATGTTGGGTAGAAGCGCTTTTACGTCAGCTCTGGCTGAGGCGCTCTCTGGGATGACCGTCTGTCCCCCAATCTACATGCACCTCACATACCCGACGATTGGGCGCAGACCCGGCACATCAGTTAAAACAGTGTCAGGATGATGCTCAGTTTTTCAGAGGAATATGCCTGTGTGCGCGCGACTTCCGGTTCGGTTTTTCTGCTGGTTCGTGATCGTCCTGCTCGCGGGCGGGGCGCTGCTAGCCGCTATCCCGGCGATGCCATCGGCAGGGGCCGCGCAATCGCTCACCCCCGCGCCAACGCCAATAGCGCAGTCGCCCGGCACCGCGCCGTCGGCAGGCCTGGGCAACACCCTCATTCCCCCGCGCGATCGCATTGATCTGGCGCGCCGCCTGCTTGGCCTTACCGTTGTTCCACAGCCGCCTTCGGAACCGCCGCCCGAATTGCCCCTGGGCAGTGTGCTCACCTTCTGGGCGGACAACCTGGACGAAGACTATGCCTTCCAGGTGGATGCGGAACTGGTCTACAAGACGCCTCATGTGTATATGTTCGTCGAGGTCGGGCAGCAGATAGACCTGGCAGCTATTCGGGACTCGGCGGAAGCGTTCGAGCAGATCATCCGCCCGCGCATTCACGAGGTATTTGGTAGCGAATGGTCTCCCGGCATAGATGGCGACCCGCACCTGTATGTGCTGCACGCCACACGCCTGGGCAACTGGGTAGCTGCCTACTTTGGCAGCTCCAGTTCCTATCCGGCGGCGGCTGTGACTTATTCCAACGAACGCGAGATGTTCTACGTCAATCTGGACACCATGCGCGGGGCGATCGGCAGCGACTATTACGAAGGAGTGCTGGCGCACGAATTTCAGCATATGGTGCACTGGCACGTGGATCGCAATGAGGATACCTGGCTGAATGAAGGCCTTTCGGAACTGGCGACGTTGCTCACCGGCTATGGGATGAGCAACTTCGCCTATTTGTTCCTGAGCGATCCCGCGCTGCAACTGAACTCCTGGCCAGAAGCGAGCGGGCAGCGCGGCGCTCATTACGGCGCGTCGTTCCTGTTCGCGGCCTATTTCTATCAGCGCTACGGCGAGCGGGCCACGACTACGCTGGTGCGCGATCCGGCCAATGGCCTGATGAGTGTAGACAAAACCCTGGCGCAGATCGGCGCGACCGACCCGCGCACTGGCGCTCCGGTGACTGTGGTGGATCTGTTCGCCGACTGGCTGGTGACCAACCTGCTGCTAGACCCCACGATCGGCGACGGGCGCTACGCCTATACACTGCCCGATCTGGCGAGCCTGCCGTCAGCGGCAATCACGGCGACGCTCGCGCCGGGCACGCCGCGCGTAGCCGCAGCGCCGCAATGGGGCGCGCACTACCTGGCGCTGCCGGAGGGGCGCTTCCGGTTGAGTTTCAGCGGCGACAGCACCGTGGGCATTGTGCCGGTCAACGCGCATAGCGGGCGCATGATGTGGTGGTCAAACCGCGCCGACGACAGCGACTCGCGCCTGACGCGCGCCTTCGACCTGCGCGGCGTGGAGAAAGCCAGCCTGCATTTCTGGACATGGTATCAGATCGAGAACCTGTGGGATTACGCTTACGTGATGGTTTCGACCGACGGCGGCGCGACCTGGACGCCGCTGGCCTCGTCGCGCACCACTACCGATGACCCGCACGGCAACGCCTATGGCCCAGGCTACACGGGCGAGAGCGGCGGCTGGGTCGAAGAAGTGATCGATCTGTCGGCCTATGCCGGTCAGGAGATTCTGCTACGCTTCGAGTACATCACCGACGACGCGGTCACGCAGCCCGGTTTCCTGCTCGATGACCTCAGTATTCCAGAGATCGGCTATGCCGACGACATGGAGCGCGACGATGGCGGCTGGCTCAGTGAAGGGTGGCTGCGCACTGACAACGTCTTGCCCCAGGAGTTTCTGGTGCTGCTGGTGCAGCCTTCCGCGGCAGCGGAGACGCCCCCGGTGACACGCCTGCTCGGCGCAGGTGATGCACCGCAGGGCGAGTGGGAGGTTACGGTAGACGGGACATCCGGTCAGGCGGTGTTGGTGGTGTCCGGTTTGGCTCCGGTGACCACCGAACCGGCCCGCTATCGGGTGTTGCTGACGCCGCTCTCGCCCTGACTCTTCTCTTGCCTCGTGGCGGGATTTCCTCGGTGGGGCGCTCAGCGCCCCTTGCTGAGGTTACAGAAAAACCCGGCTTGTTTCGCTCTGCGCCCTCGGTGTCTGGGCGGTTCAAAGTAACTGCCCCAAGACGCGAAGCACCTCACCTGCGCGGGTGCGTACAAACTGTGACAGGCCGTGTGCAGCAGTCTGCTGCCCCTCACCCCTCAATCCCCTCTCCCAACGCTGTGGGCGAGGGGACTTGCTGTCTGTCGCGCGAGCGCTCCCCTTCGCCCGCAGCACAGGAGAAGGGGCCGGGGGATGAGGGGCATCGGGCGGGGCAAGGTCGCTGTCAACCTTTGCTCGCACCCCCACCTGCAACGCCGTTTTGAAAAGACACCCGTTGCGGATTAAACTGGAGCTACGAACGGTTGTCCCTGTCCGGAGCAGGGAGACTGCGACTCCTGCAGCATTTTTACGTATTGATTCAGGGATATGTCTGTCACCTGGCGATCAGGGCAGGGACAGTCCAGGCGAGGGGCTATGAGCGATCCGTTGATCTCCCAGACGCTCGGCAACTATGAGATCGTCGGCAAACTGGGCAAAGGCGGCATGGCGACCGTCTACCGCGCGCGGCAGCGCAATATGCAGCGCGACGTGGCGATCAAAGTCATGAGCGCCGACCTGGCGGCTGATCCGGAGTTCGTCGCCCGCTTCGAGCGCGAGGCGCACGTCATTGCTCGTCTGGAACATCCGCGCATCCTGCCCGTGCACGATTTCGGGCACGAGGGCGAACTGTTCTACCTGGTTATGCGCCTGGTGGAAGGCGAATCGCTCTATTACCGCCTCAAACGTGGCCCGTTGCCGCTCAAAACGGCGGCCCGCTACCTGACGCAAATCGCCGAGGCGCTGGACTATGCGCACGCCGAAGGCGTCATTCATCGCGATCTCAAGCCCAACAATATCCTGATCGATCAGTGGGACAACCTGTATCTGATGGACTTCGGGCTGGCCAAAATCATGGCCGCCACGCAAAGCCTGACGCAAACGGGCGTGGTGCTCGGCACACCTGCGTATATGGCCCCGGAGGTATGGCGTGGCGAACCCGTAGATGCGCGCACCGATGTCTATGCGCTGGGCGTCATCCTGTATGAGATGGTACTGGGCCATACGCCCTTCGAGTCCGATACGCCCTTCACGCTGATGTACAAGCACATCAACGATCCGCCGCCCTCCCCGCGCGAAACCATGCCCGACCTGCCGGTAGAGGTGGAGCAGGTCATCCTCAAGGCGCTGGCCAAGAGCAAGGACGAGCGCTATCAGTCCGCGGGAGAGCTGGCGCGCGCCTTCAACGAAGTGGTGCGCGTGGCGGGGACGTTGTCGGGGCGAGTGCGTCCAGCCGATGAACCCGTCATCCCTGCCGCCGCGCCAGAACCTGCGGCGGGCGAGTCCGCGCCGGTCGCTGGCGCGCTCGACCTGGCGCAAGAGGCAGACAGTCCGGTTGCCCAGGACGCGGCTGCGCCTGCGCCTGAACCGGAGATCGCTCTGCCGGAGGAGATTGTCCCGCCGCCCGCGCAGATCGTCCCGCCGCCTCCCCCTTTGCCCCTGCCGCCGGATATCTCCTTCAGTACAGGCGGGCACAGGCCCGCCCCCTACGAAGCGAGCGGCAGCAAAGTCCGGCGCAAACAAAAGACGCGCCCCAGCGGCGCAGAAGCGATTCCCGCTTCTCAGGCGCTGCGCCAGGCCATGGCTGTCATCGACCAGGCGATGGACGCGGCAGTCGAGAAAGTCGCCGAGGCAGTACCACCACTGCCCGGCGCAGAGGGAGCGGGCGGCGCATCGGCTTTCGCCGGGACAGACGTACCCGCCGTGCGCGCAGTGAGTCGGGTGCTGGCGTCGGGCGAGCCTGTGATCGGCGTGCTGGATGTGCGCGGCACGCCCCAATGGCGGTTGTGGAAGCAACTCGCCGTGGGCGGGCTGGTGCTCAACATCCTGGGCGGCGTGCTCAACGCGGGTTTGTTGGGCGTGCTGGGCTGGCTGGCCTGGATTTTCCTGGCCGTGCAACTCTACCGCACCTGGCGCGGCATCATCGGCCAGTATTACCTGGGTTTCACCGAGAGCCGCCTGATACTCTTGCCGCACGATGCCCAGGGCCGCGCTCTGTCCGGCGAGAGCTACGCCGTGACCTGGCCTCATGTAGGCCGGCTGCGCCTCAGCGACCGCTACGTGCTGGCCGACCTGCTGCTCGACGACGGCGAGCCGATACACTTCGCCGGGCTGCTGGTGACGGTCGGCGCGGGCGGGTTGGGCGAGCAACTGCGCTGGTTGCCAGGCAGCCCCATCGTGGGGCTGTTGACCGCGCGAGGCTTCGAGGTGCACAACCTGTGAACAGCGTATGGATCAGCCGGGCAATATAGCCGACGCAGCACGCCCCATCGGCGTGCTCGATTCGGGGGTGGGTGGGCTGTCCATCCTGCGCGAACTGCGCGCGCAGCTCCCCGCCGAAGACGTGATCTACGTGGCCGATCAGGCGCACATCCCCTATGGCACCCGCCCCATTGAGCAGGTGCGCACCTTCACGGTAGGGGTGGCGCGGTTTCTGATCGAGCAGGGCGTCAAGCTGATCGTGGTGGCCTGCAACACGGCCAGCGCTGCCGCGCTCTACCGGCTGCGCGAGCTGTTCCCGCAGTTACCCTTCGTGGGGATGGAACCCGCCGTCAAACCGGCGGCGCGCGACACCCGCACCGGCGTCATCGGCGTCATTGCCACAGAGACCACCTTCCAGGGCGAACTCTATGCCAGCGTGGTGGGGCGCTTCGCCCAGGGCGTGCGCGTCGAGACGCGCGCCTGCCCGGAATTCGTGCGGCTGGCCGAAGCAGGCGATACGCAATCGCCGCAGGCACATCAGGCGGTGCGGCAGTGCCTGCAACCGCTGCTGGCGGCGGGCATTGATCAACTGGTGCTCGGCTGCACGCACTTCCCCTTCCTCAAAGAGACCATCCAGGCCGAGACCGGGCCAGATGTGACCATCGTAGACCCCAGTCCGGCGGTGGCGCGTCAGGCCGGGCGCGTGCTGGAGGGACGCGGAGCGCTAAACCCCGCTGACGTGCCGGGCCGCGTGATCTACTACACCAGCGGTCAGCCCGACCGTTTCCGCGCTGTGCTGGGGGCGTTGCTCGGCGCGGAGTGCGCCGCTGCCGCCGACGTACGCCCCGTTGCCTGGGTGGGCGAGACGTTACGGGCGGCGAGTGGGTAGAGCGGATCAGGTCATCAGAGCAGAAGAAGGCGACAAATGATCACGCAGGATATTGTGGTCGAGAAAATCCTGGCGCATCTGAATCATCAGATCAGCGAGGCCGAACTGGTTCGCTGGGCGGAAGACGCCCTGGTGACGCTATCGGAAAGCGATGAGGATGTGCCCAATGAAGAGACCATCCTGGATGCTGACTTATCTGGGCGCAGCGGATACCCCTGGTTTTCCTCTGTCGTGGTCGGTGCTTTCAGAGTTCCTGGAACGCTTCGGCATCCGCGTGCACGTGGTCACAACCGCGGCCTGAGCAGCTAGCGGATATTACCTTATCGGCATTCCAGGCACGATCTCTCCCTACTCGCCTGAAACTTATATCGCGTTTCTTTCTTTTCCGGCACGCTCACAGACCACTCCGCCTCGACAGGTAGGGTTGTTTTCTCGGAAATTTATCATATAATGCATTTCAAATCTGGCAGCAGCAAACATTCGCCCGAAAAGACTGACCCCAGAGCTACTGGCACGCGATATTGGAAAATTCGAGGTGCCGGCTAAGCGGGTAGTTTTGAAATTATTGGCTCCTTACCTGCCCCAGGCAACGAGTGCTGACCGCACCGATCGTGCCTTGAGGAGAAATGCAATGAATGATGCCCCTGAACAGTCACGGTCCTTTCTGCGCCCTGCAATTCTCGCCCTGGCTGGTTTGCTGGGAGTCCTGTTTGGCCTGGGCATGTTCACTTTCGTGTACGCCGAGGGCGCGTCCTATCTGTCCAACAACCCAGAGACCTGCATGAACTGCCATATCATGCGCGAGCAGTTCGATAGCTGGAATCACTCAAGCCACAAAGCGGTCGCCGCGTGCAACGATTGTCATACCCCGCACAACCCTGTCGGCAAATGGGCCGTCAAGGCCTGGAACGGCCTGAATCATAGCTGGGCCTTCACCACGGGCAACTTCCCGGAGCCGATCCGGATCAAATCGTTCAACGCCGACGTCGTCCAGGCGAATTGCGTGGAATGCCACAGGGACACGGTGAGTCAGATCATCACCATCGCGCCGCACGACGAAGAGCTACGTTGTGTGACCTGTCACGGCAACGTCGGGCATCGCAGATGAGCTTTTGACCATTGACACAGCCAGGGAGAGAGGTTCTATGAAACGAGTAGGCTCGCGTCAGACTCTGCTGATCGGGGTCGTTTTCGTCGCAGCGGCGATCTTGACCGCGCTGGTGGCTCTGTTGCTGGTCAATATCACTCAGCGCAAGAGCGAAGAAGCCGCCTATCCCTTGCGCGTCGTTGAGATCGGGCCGGATGAGATTGACCCGGCGGTGTGGGGCAAGAACTTCCCCCGCCAATACGACTCCTTCAAGAAAACGCAGATCAACTACGGTCAGACCGTCTACGGCGGCTCGGAGCCATATAGCAAACTGGAACGTTACCCGGCCATGGTGCGGTTATGGGCAGGCTACGCTTTCAGCATAGACCACAACGAAGAGCGGGGACACTACTACGCCCAGCTAGACCAGGCTCAGACTCAGCGCGTCAAGGTCGTCGAGCAACCGGGCGCGTGCATCAACTGTCACGCTGCCGAAGCGCCGCTGTTGATCGAGCAGTTAGGGTGGGAGAACTTCAACCGTACCCCCTACAACGAACTGAAAGATCAACTTCATACGGGCAGTTCGTGCGCCGATTGCCATGACCCCGACACCATGGAGCTGGTCATCACACGCCCCGCCTTCCGCAACGCGATGGAAGAGCGTGGCGTAGACCTTTCGCAGGCCACCCGCCAGGAAATGCGCACTTACGTATGCGCTCAGTGTCACGTGGAATACTACTTCCTGGGCGAGAACAAAGTGCTGACCTTCCCCTGGAGCCAGGGCTTCACCATTGACGGCATCGAGAAGCACTACGATACCTACGGCTTCAAGGACTGGACGCACAAAGAGACCGGCGCGCCCATGATCAAGATTCAGCACCCTGAATTCGAGCTATGGAGCACCGGCATTCACGCGCGTTCGGGTGTTTCGTGCGCCGACTGCCATATGCCTTATGTCCGCGACGGCAGCGTTAAGGTTTCCGATCACTGGTTGCGCAGCCCGTTGGTGAATCTCCGGCAGTCCTGCGGCACCTGCCACACCTGGCCAGAAGAAGAACTCTACGACCGCGTGGTGTCCGCTCAAGACCGCACGGCGGAATTGCTGCGCCGTAGCGAAGACGCGCTGCTCGACCTGCTGGATGCGATCAACGCTGCCCGCGCAGCCGGCGCCACTGACGATGACCTGCGCGAGGCGTTGCAACTGCATCGCGCGGCACAGTTGCGCTGGGACTTCATCTCGTCCGAAAACAGCACGGGCTTCCACAGCCCGCAGGAGGCCGCCCGTGTCCTGGCCACGTCCATTGATCTGGCCCGCCAGGGTGAGTTGATCGCGGTGCAGGTGAGGCTGGAAAGGGCGAACGCGAGCCAGGCGCGCAGGTAATTTCGCTTCGGGCGAGCCGCTGGCCAGAAAACACAAAAATATGGTTGGGCAGCGCGGCAGGTGCTGCCCAACTGCTTCTTGACGAAATTGGTTATTTCGATATACTTCTAATTAGATCGCTATCTAATTAGAAGGACGTGAAACAATGAACCACCAGAAGGCAGGGGGCACCACCCCTGCCGAAGAGATGGAGCGCTTCTTCAAGGCGCTCGCCGACCGCAATCGGCTGTACATCATCGGTCTGCTCAAAGAGCGCCCACGTCGGGTGGGTGAACTGGCCGAGACGTTGGGTCTGTCCGAGCCGACTGTCTCGCATCACCTGAGCCGTCTGCACGAAGCGGGGCTGGTCAACCTGCAGGCCATCGGCAACACGCGCGTGTACATGCTGCGCGCCGATACCCTGGAAGCCACCCTGCGGCGCGGGCTGGATTACCGCGCGCTGGCGCAGGTTGCGCCCACGCCCCCGCCGGACACATCGTGGGTGGACGAGTTGCCGCTCAGCGAAGAAGATCGCAAGGTGATGCACGATCACTTCGAGGGAACGCAACTGAAAGTCATCCCCACCAAGCAAAAGAAGCTGCTGGTTATTCTGCGCTGGCTGGCGCAGAAGTTCGCGCCGGGCGTCAAGTACAGCGAGCAAGAGGTGAACGCCATCCTCAAGGCCATTCATCCCGACTACGCCCGCCTGCGCCGCGAACTGATCGATCACCGGCTGCTGCTGCGCGAGAGCGGCGGGGGGATGTACTGGCGTCCGCCCGAAACACCGGAGTCATGAGCGCACACGCCGCCGGAGACCCAACGACACCCCGGCGGCGTTGCTTTTCCTGAGTCCTCAAATGACCCCTCCGGCCCGGCTGTCTATCTGCTGAATGACGTCCGCCAGCCCGTCAAAGGAGCGGATTTCGGCGTCGGCGGCGAAGGGCACGTCGGCGGGTTGGATGGCACCGCCAGGGTTGTACCACACCGCCCACAGTCCAGCGTACTTGGCTCCCACAATGTCGGTGCGGAAGTTGTCGCCCACCATCACCGCGCGGTGTGGAACCGTGTTGTACAGCGCGAGCACCGCCTCGAAAAAGGCCGGGTCAGGCTTGGCCGCGCCCAGCTCGTGCGAGGTCAGGATCAGGTGGAAATAACTGGACAGGCCCACGCGCTCCAGCGCCCGCCGGGCCAGCGCGGCATCGGACTCATAGGCATTGCTGGCCAGCACCAGGCGGTAACTCCCTTGCAGAGCGGCCAATGCCTCCTCGATCCCTGGCATGGCTTCGACGCGCGGCCAGGTGACCATGGGGCCGCTGAAGTCGGGGAAATCGCGCATGACGGTATTACCCCAGTCGAAGATGATCAAGTCGAGCATGGATGACTCCCCGCAAAGCGAAGCTGAATTCGGACAGGGTCAGGAAGGCATGGAAGTGAAAGGTGGCGTGAACTCCGATGAGGCAGCCGGGGTCGGCATCGGGGTCGGTTGCAGGATATGGCCGGTGCGCTCGCCCAGCCGCACCGCTTTTTGCAGATCGCCCAGGCGATGCGCCAGGTCGGGCGGAGTGAGCGGCAGCAGAATGTAGAAGGTGCTGCCTGGGCACCGCTCCGGATCATAGCCGGGACTTTCGACCCAGATGCGCCCGCCGTGCGCCATCACCACCCCGCGGGCGATGGTCAGGCCCAGCCCTGGCCCGGCTCCCATGAACTTGGTGGTGCCAGTCGAGTGATAGTTCGGGTCCTGGGCGCGGAAGAATTTCTCGAAGATCAGGGAGTGCAGCGAAGGATCAATGCCGATGCCCGTATCGCTGATGGAGACAATCACTTCGTTCTCGCGCGCCTCGCCGCGAATATCAATGCGGCCCCCGTCGGGCGTGTACTTGATGGCGTTGAGGATGATGTTGCGGAACGCTTGCACCAGGCGGCTCTCATCGCCCATAATGGTGGGCAGGTCGCGCAGGTTGCGCGCCGATATCATCAGCTTGCGCTGCCGCACCGCCTCGACCAGCGGTTCGAGCGCCGCCCGCATGGCCGCCTCGATGCGCACCGGACTGAACTGCAGGCTCATGGCGTCAATGTCGAGCTGACTGACATCGAGCATGGCCGCGATCAATTCTTCCAGGCGGTCGGCGGCGCGGCTGATGCTGGCCGTCATGCTGGCGATCTGATCCTGGTCGAGTTGCCCGTCTTCGTTCATGGACTCCATCAGTTCGGCGTAACCGCGAATCTGTGCCAGCGGCGTGCGCAGTTCGTGGCTGGCGATGGTGATGAAGTCACTCTTGACGCTATCGAGCTTTTCGAGTTGCTCTTTGGCGGCGGAAAGAGCGCGGTTGAGCGCTTTCTGCTCGGCTTCGCGGCGGCGCAGGTCGCTGATCAGGCGGGCGCTGCGCAGCGCCACGCCCGTCTGATTGGCGATGGTCATCAGGATTTCCAGGTCAGCGGCGGTGAAAGGATCATCGCTGACCTTTGGCCCGCAGCAGACAATCCCGATCAGGCGATTTTGCACCACGATCGGCGCGTAGACGCTCATGCGCGTCTGACTGAAGAAGACGCGCTCGGCAGGCGGCACAGCGGCGAAATCCGGGCTGAAGTCCAGGTCATATTGCAGCAGCGGCGCGCGGACGCGCAGAAAACGCTGCGTGATGGGACTGTTGAGCGCCAGTTGTGTGCGCTTGCCCGATCGCTCACCGCGCCGGGGAGCGGTTTCTACTTCCAGCACGCCTTTGCCCGCATAGCTGACCAACAGGAATTCCCCTCGCCGGGCGCGGAGCAAGACACGCACCGTGCGCAGGGTCAGCTCCACCAGTTCGTCCAGGTCAACCACGCCGCTGATGTCGGCGCTGAAGCGGCGCAACTGCTGTGAAGTGCTGGCGGAGCGCCCGCTGAACGAACCGGCCAGCCCACGGGCGATCAGGCTGTAGAGGGGGTTGATCAGGGCGGCGACGGCGAGCGCCAGCGCGGCAACCAGAGCGTAACGTTGCGGCGCTGGCAGGTCAACATGCAGCGCCAGCGCGCCCACGCCGAACGCGCCGAGCGCCAGCACCAGGGTGAGGACGCCCACCGCCGTCGTCTGGCGGACGGTGCGGCGGATGTCCAGCACGCGGTAAGCCGTGGCGCTGTAGGTCGCGCCGAGCAATGCCAGCAGTTGGAGCAGCAGCCCGATCTCCATGACCACGTGCTCGCCGCTGGCAGCCAGGGCAATGCCTCCTACCAGCGGCGGCACATTCACCGCGCCGAAGAGCGCCTGATTCGCCATTTCGGGCAGCGCTGCGCGGTAGAAGGAAGACAGCGCGATCAGCATCAGCAGCAGCCCGCCTCCCAGCCAGCCTGCCACGATCAGCCAGTCCGGGCTGCGCGGGGCCTGGTATAGGGTGCGGTACCAGCCAGGCCGACCGGGGAACAGGTCGCTGGCCAGCAGGCCGAGGGCAAGCTGTGCCAGCCACCATAAACCCGCGCCGATCATCCAGCCGGTCACCGCCCGCGAGCGCAGGTAACTGAGCAGCAGCGCCCCAAAGAAAACCAGCGTGGCGCTAACGCTGAAAATTGCCAGAGCGGAGGCCGTGAGCGGCTCCGGCAGCAGCGCATCATACGGGGTACGCAGATGGGCGTCGGGCGGCAGCAGACCGCTCAGACTCCCCAGCCAGGCAGTAGCCAGGGCCAGAACCAGCCAGCGCCGGTGAGCCGTGCGCGCCGGTCGCTGACGGGTGACCGCCAGCCAGGCTAGCAGGCTCCCGTAGATCACCAGCAAGGCGATCGTCAGAGCGGTTGAGGCACCGGGCATACTATCCTCATCCTGGCGAAAATGTTCGACGTACCGAGACGATGCACCAGCCTGTCTGTACAGGTATAGCCGAGAGGCCCGCGTAACGAGATCATACCCGTTTTCTGATTCGCTGGCGACCGGGGGCGCTGCTGAGAGTGCCCCTGGTAACTTCAGTCGGCAGGCGGGAGAAAAGCGAAGACACGCGCCGGGCTGCCCGAACCGCCTTCGATCGGCAGGCCACCCACGACCAGGGTCGCCCCCACCGGCGGTAGTTTGTCCAGTCCGGCCAGGCACTCCAGGATCATGCCGTCGGCTTCGTACATGGCGAAGCTGGCCGCGAATTCCTCGTCATTGCCTGGGTCAACGCCGTGCGTGTCCGTGCCCAGGCCAACCGCGCCGCGCTCGCTCACCAGGAACGCCGCCGCCTCCGCGCCGAAACCGGGCCAGTGCAACACACCGTCGGCGTCTTCGCCGATGAAGGCAGCGGGATCATCCCATTTATCCTGCCAGCCGGTGAACAGAATCACCACGCTGCCCGCCGGAATCTGTCCATTGACAGCTTCCCAGGCCAGGATGTCGTCTACCGTGAGGCGGTAGTCCACGTCCTGGGCTGCCTTCTCGCGGATGTCTATCACCACGGCGGGCACGACCAACTCTTCGGCGGGGATCATATCCGCGCTGCGCCCACCTTCGATGAAGGTGTTGGGCGTGCCCCAGTGTGTGCCGCTGTGCTCGCCGATCGAGATGCGGTTGATGTAGTAATAATCAACCTCGTAAGTAGCCCATGGCTCGATCACAAACTCCGGATCGCCGGGCCAGATGGGCATGGTGGGCGTGAGGGGCTGTGTCAGGTCTATCACCTGCCAGTCGGTCAGCGTGGGGGATGTCGTCTGCGCTTCAGCCGACCGCTGCAGCAGCAGCGAATGGGCCACCATGCCGATCGCGACTAGGGCGACCGCACCCAGGAACAATACTGCCAGCCGTTTCATCACTGCAACCTCCAGCATACTCTTGCGACGGGAATTGCCTTCATAGTAGCGAAAACGCAGGGCTGCGTAAACTGGCGGAAGCACACAAAGCCTGCCTGTAGTGACGAACCAGGCAAAGAGGAGGTGCACGCAAACTGTGACAGACTGTTTGCTGCGCTGTGGTTGACCTCCCCCCCAGCCTCGCGCCTGCGCCGAGCGGGGGTGAGGCAAACGCCTCCGCACCGAGCAAATCGCTGACAAGCTTTGCGCGCATGCAGTTTGGGGGTGCATTTCACGAAAGCTCACGGTCGGCTGAGAATGCATCAGACCTGTTCGCTTGCCTCAACCCCTGGTTCGGCTGATCGGTTTTTGCCCTGTAATTTTTTGCCCTCTGCGACCAAAACGACCTGCCCCTTTGCGGCGGGCAATGCTACAATAGGCCCCCGTGCCAATCGTGACCCTGGACGCGCCATGACCACACAACGCCTGTACTACACCGACCCCTACACCACCGAGTTCACCGCCCAGGCGCTGGAGATTGGCTCCAGCAACGGCCTGACGACGGTGGTGCTCGACCGCACCTGCTTCTACCCGACCAGCGGCGGGCAACCGCACGACACCGGCACCCTCAACAGCGTGCCAGTGCGCGATGTCATCGTACGCGAGAGCGACGGAGCGGTGCTCCATGTGTTGGACGGCGTGATCGCGCTGGGGCCGGTGACCGGGCGTATTGACTGGGCGCGGCGTTTCGATCATATGCAACATCACACCGGCCAGCATGTGCTTTCGGCGGCGTTCGAGCGTCTGGCGGAGGCAGACACAGTTGGCTTCCACATGAGTCCGGATAGCGTGACGATCGATCTCAACCGCCCCGCGCTCGATCAGACCACCCTCGACGCGGTCGAAGACCTGGCCAATCAGGTGATCTTCGAAAATCGTCCGGTGCGGGCCTGGTTCCCGGCGGACGAGGAACGGCCGGCGCTCAACCTGCGCAAAGTGCCGGACGTAGAGGGCAGGTTCCGCGTGGTGGCAATAGAAGACTTCGACCTGTGCGCGTGCGGTGGCACTCATGTGGCGCACACCGGCGAGATCGGGCTGATCAAAATCGTGCGCGCCGAGCGCCGGGGCGATATTTTGCGCGTGGAGTTTCGCTGCGGGGGGCGCGCTTTGCGCGATTACCGCGCCAAGAACGCGCTGTTGCAACAACTTTCCGCCACCCTGACGACCGGCATGGCCGACATTCCCGCTGTGATCGCCAAGCTGCGCGAGGAGAATAAGGCCCTGCAGCGCGAACTGCGCGCCTTGCGAGCGCTGGCTCTGGAACACGAAGCCGAACAACTGTGGCAGGCAGGACAACCGTTGGGCACGTACAGGCTGGTGCGGGCCGCCTTTGACGGGCGCGATTCGGCGGAGGTACGTCAGCTTGCTCAGCACCTTGTCGCGCACCCCGGCACCGTGGCGCTGTGCGCAGCCGCGGGCGACAAAGCGCAGCTCATCGCAGCCTGCGCCGCAGATGTGCCCCTGGACATGGTGACTGTCCTCAAGCGTGGCCTGGCCGTGTGGGGCGTAGAACGGGGCGGCGGACAGCCGACCTTCGCCCAGGGGGGCGGAACCGCCATCTCCCTGGAGAAAGCGCGGGCGGCGTTACAGGCAGCGGCACAAGCGGTACAGCAAATGATAGAGCAAGGCTGACCGCCAACTCTGGCGAACAGGCGAAGGGACACCGCAACACGGAAGGATCGAGTAACCGTGCAAGAATTGGCTCCAGGTGTATGGGTTGAAACAGGGTACCGGCTGATCACCGTCGGGGCGATCCAGACAGAGGCCGGGTGGGTGCTCATTGACGCACCGCCTTATCCCCGCGACGCCTGGCACTGGCGCGAGACGCTGGCGGAAATTGCGCCGCTGCCGATGCTGGCCGTCGTGCTGACCGATGGACATCGCGATCGGTTGCCGGGCACCTGCTGGTTCGATGCGCCGACGGTGATTGCGCACGACGAGACGCTGGCGCAGATGGCCGCGTTGCCCTCGACGTTTATGGAGAGTGTTGCTGAGACCCTGGCACGCACTCCCGCCGAGCGCGAGCAATTCGCCTCGGCTCACCTGGTGATGCCGACCGTCACCTTTTCACAGCGCATGATCCTGCATTATGGGGGCCGCCATATTTCGCTGCTCTCCATGACCGGTCCGATGGCGGGCAGCATATGGGTGCACCTGCCCGAACAGCGCGTGCTGTTCATGGGCGACAGCCTGAGCGTTAACGAACACCCCTACATCAGTGGCCCGTATACCAAAGAATGGTTGGACAACCTCACCGAACTGCGCCGTCCGCGCTTCGCCGCCGATCTGCTGGTACCCGGTCGTGGATCAGTGGTGGACAAGAACGCCACCGAGCCGCTTTCCAACTATCTGCGGCTGGTGCGGCGGCGGGTACAGAGTCTCTATCGCGCTGGTCGGCCACGCGCCGATACCGCTTCGCTGGTGCCAGAACTCCTGACGGCTTTTCCCTACGATCCTGCCGATAGCGAGAATGTGCAGCGCCGCATCAAGAGCGGGCTGGATCGCATCTACGAGGAACTCAAAGCCAACGAAAAGGGGAGCGATTCACCAGCGCGCTAGGTTCTGTTGATGTCTGTGCCTGGCCACAGGATAGCCCCAAGCACAAATATCAACATCCCCTCATCCTATCTGTTGGGGCGAGATGATGAGCAGCTTGAGGGGATAGGGGCAGGGTAATCGCATCAAAACCAGCCAGCAGAACCATGGGCAGAAGTAAGCTCAGGTGTGATCTTCTGGTTGACCTCACCCCCACTCGGCGCTGGCGCGCCTCGTTGCCCCCTCCCCGCGTCGGGGAGGGGGCAAGCCGAGCGAAGCGAGGCTGGGGGTGAGGTAAAGCAGCAAGTGGAAAACTCATTCTCTATGCGCGACCAGCACCGCCCGCACACCCGGCGGTGTATCCGCTGGCAGCAACAGCAGATCGTAGGTGGTGCGCGAAGCCAGCGTAAAAGTGAAGTCGCCTGCCGGGTCGAGCGAGACGCGCTCGATCACGTGTACCAGGGCCGTGCCCGCTGGCGTCAGCACCGGATCGCTGGCCTGCCCGAAGAGCACTTGGTCGGCCAGGATAGCCTGAAGCGCCGTGCCGCCGACTGGCTCGCCGGACGCGGGCGTGGCGACCGTCGAGGCAGGGGCGTTCTCCAGGCGCTCGACGCGCAGCGCTGGACGACTGGGCACGGCGTGCACGACGCGCAACAGGGCGTAGCCGTCAGGGATTTGCAAGGGGTTGTCCGAGGCGAACAGCAGCCGCACGCTGTTTCCTTCTCGAAAGACGAACATGGTGAGGTAGGTGCCTTCCGGGACGACAGGCAAGGAGACTTCTTCCTCGACAAGTGTCAGTTCGCTACCGGCCACGCGGATGGTGATGCGCTGAGGCGGGGCAGCGAATTCATGATAGGTGGTGGCGGTACCCGCCTGAATCGTCTCGAAAATGAGGGTGTCGTCGGCAAGAAAATCGAGCGGCGTGCTGTCGGACAGGGCGTGCACGACACGCAGAGCAAACACCCGCGCCCCCGGCCCCCAGCCGGAGAGCGCAGGCGGAGCACCTTCCAGCGGGACGACTCCCTCTGCCGAGAGCACCGTTTCGCCGATGCCCACTTCGGTCTGCAGGACGATGGCGGGCACATCGGGCACGCCGGTGACAACAAGCGCGTAGGCGGTGCCCACTTCCCAGGGCCGTTCCAGCAGACGGCCTATTTCGCGCGGAGCGGTTGCCGGGCCGGTTTCGAAGATGAAACCGCCGTTTCCGGCGGCGAAGGGCAGGGGACGGGTTGCCTGCCCAAAGGGGATGGGGCGCACATCGGGCAGCGTGCCGCCAAAGGTGCTGACGGTTATCTGAGAAGCGCCGACCGCGGCGTTGACCAGCACCAGCCAGGCGGCGTTGATCGGCGTCGGGCTGAGGTCTTCGTTGACGGTGACGATACGCAGACGGTCGCGGGTATCCATGAGCACCAGGGTGGCGGACTGATCAGCCTGCAGGGCTACCTGCTTATAGACAAATGGCTCAGCTTCTGGCTGATCGGCAGGGCGCAACTGCAGTTGATGGCTGCCCGCGCGTTGGGTCGTCCAGGCGCTGGCCTCGCCATAGGGCAGGTCTGTTGCGAGCACTTCCCCATCCAGGAGCACATCAATTGCTGGTAGGTCGGGCGAGGCATGCATTACCCGCATCTGGGCCACGTCTTGTACCCGGCTGCGCAGTGCAAGGGCGGCGGGCGAGCCGGTATCTGGCCCGGCATGCAACACAACGGTATAGGCATAGCGAGCCATGCCGTAGAACGGCACCTCGCCCAAGGGTGTTCCGTCGGCGCTCAGCAGCGTCAGGGGGTGATCGCCTTCTGGCAAAGTGACAGGGTCGCTCTGTGCGCCGAAGTCTAGCCCGGTGATGATGGTGCGCTGCGCGTCCTGCAGGGTGAGCGGGCCAGTCTGAGGGAGCGCCTGGATCACCTGCAGGCGGGCGGTCGCCTGCGGCAGGGGCGACAGGTCTTCGCGGGCGATAATCAGGCGCAGATCGTCAACGTCACCGGCCAGTACTAGTATGTAGGAAGCGTCCGCTTCGAACGTCACCGTCTCTGCGAGCAGCGGGGAGGGGTTTTCCTGGTTGGAGGCCAGAGCTTCCAGCCGGTACTGGCCCGCGCGCACCTTTTCCGGCGCGCTGTGATACATGCCGGGCCGGAAAGATCGCGCAATCTCCACGCCGTCCAGGGTCACTGTGAGGCGGGCGACCGCGCTGGTATTCACCACGCGCAGCAACGCCGCTTCTGTGGCCGCTTCGGTCAGTGGGATTTTGGGGGAGGGGGTGGCGCTGGGGACGGGCGTCTCGGTGGCCGTTGGAAGTGGCGTCTCGGTGGGGCGGGGTGGCCGCTCGTCACCGCCGCACGCGGCCAGAGTCAACAGCAGCAGACCCAGAATCGCCGGCAGGGGCAGTAGTCGTCGCATGGTCAACCTCCGGTCAGGCGGTCGGTCGCACGGTTATTCATTGTACTGAGCTTGGGGCCGGAAGGACAGTCGGCCCTAAATGAACGCGCCCGCCAGAGATGACGGGCACACTCAGTGGAGGACGGACTTGGAGATGCCGCTAGCCGGCTTTCACCGTGATCTGCCGCGGTTTGACCGCCTCGGCCTTGGGCAGAGTGAGCGTCAGCACGCCGTCCTTGAAGGTGGCTTCCACACGGTCATGATCGATGGGCGTGTTGATGGTCAGCGTGCGCTCGAACTTGCCGGTCGGTCGCTCCAGCAGCACGTACTTGCGCTGATTCTCTCCCTCACGCTTGATCTCACCGCGGATGGTGAGCGTATCGCCTTCCAGGGTGATGTCGATCTCTTCGGGCTTCAGTCCCGGCACGTCGGCGCGGATGACGATGGCCTCGTCGGTGATGTAGGCGTCCATGGGCAGCAGCCACGCGCCGGTGCCGCGCGTCTCCGTGCCGCGGGCGAAGGCTTCGTCGAGCATCCGGTCAACGGCCTGGCGCATGGTGATCATTTCACGGAGCGGATCCCAGCGAGATAGACGGGTCATCGAACTACCTCCCCATAAACTCCTGGCATGACAGCGTCATCTGTGACAGATTGAGCGTTACATCTTCACTGTAAACCATCAGTGCTAGAAAAGCGTTAAAGCGCCGTAGACATTCCGTCAGCGTTCTGGCTGGATTGTGCGAGCGCCAGCTCGGTTTGCTGGGCTGCCCATAGCCGCCAGTAGAGGCCGCGCGCTGCCAGCAGATCGGCGTGCGGGCCACGCTCGACGATGCGTCCGCCCTGCAGAACCAGGATCGTGTGCGCGCGCTCCAGCTCTACCAACCGGTGCGTGATCAAGAGGGTGGTGCGCCCCGGCAGCGCGGTAAAGAGGGTGCGCAGAATGGCGCGTTCGGTCAGCGGGTCGAGGTTGGCGGTGGGTTCGTCGAGCAGGAGCAACGGCGCGTCCTTGAGCACGGCCCGCGCAATGGCCAGACGCTGCCGCTCTCCTCCGCTCAGGCGCAACCCGCCTTCGCCGATCCAGGTGTGCAGCCCGTCCGGCAGCGCCGCGACGAAGCTGTCCAGTTCAGCGGCGGCCAGGGCAGCCTGGGCTTCTTCTTCGGTGAGGGCGGGGAGGGCCAGGCGCAGGTTGTCCAGAATCGTACCGGCGAATAGATAGGTTTGCTGGTTGACCACGCTTATCATGTGGCGCACGTCGTCCTGAGCATAGGCGCGTAGATCGTGCCCGGCCAGGTGGATACTCCCTTCCTGGTAGTCCCAAAAACGCAGCAGCAGCGCGACCAGCGTAGACTTACCCGCGCCGCTCGGCCCGACCAGGGCGACGATGCTACCGGCAGGCACGTTGAACGACACGCCATCCAACGCGGGCGGGTCGGCAAGGGTGTAGCGAAAGCGCAGATTTTCCACGCGCAACACCTCGCCTGTCGAGAGATCGCCCGGCAAAGGCAGGGGAGTCGCAGGATCGCGCACGGCGGGGGGCGCATCGGCCAGTTCGAACAGGCGGCGGGCGGCGGTCAGGCTGCGGCTGAGGTGCTGGAAGGCGGCGGGCAACGGCTGCACTGCCTCGAAGCTTGCCAGAGCCGCCAACACCAGCACAGCCAGCAACACGCCGTCCAGGCGACCGGCGCGCACCAGCGGGATGGCCAGGATCAGAATGGCCAGCGTCGTCAGGCCGGCGACCAGACTGGTCAGGGCTGTTTGCAGGGCGCTGAGCGCGGCCATGCGGCGCTGTTGCTGACTGAAAGATTGTTGCAGGCGATGTAGCGCGGCCAGGTGGCGCTCTGCGGCGTTGGAGGCCAGCAGGTCGGCCAGACCCTGCACTGTGTCCACGGCGCGCGCGGTTAGCTCCCCGCGCACCATCACGCTCTTACGGCCAGCCCGCGCGGAGAGGCCGCGCAGCGTCAGGGGGATGACGAAACCCGCTGTCAGCAGCCCGGTGGCCAGGGCCACACCCAACCGCCAGTCGTAGGTTGCCAGGAAAGCAGTCATGGCGGCGGTGACCAGCAGCGCCACAGCGGGCGGGGCAATGGCGCGCAGGTAGATGTTCTCCAGCGTGTCAATGTCGGCGACCAGCCGGGCGAGTAGATCGCCAGAATGTTGCCCTCCCAGGCGGGCCGGTGCGAGCGGTTCCAGCCGCTGATAGCTCCAGACGCGCAGACGGGCCAGCAGGCGGAAAGTTGTCTGGTGCGAGACCAGGCGCTCCAGGTAGCGCAGCACACCGCGGGTGATGCCGAAGAAGCGCACGCCGACGACGGCCACGCTCAGCGTGCCAATGGGCGGGTGCAGCGCCGCGCGGGCGATGATCCAGGCAGAGGTCGCCATCAGCGCCACGCTGCTGCCGATGGTGAGCACGCCGAGCAGTGCGGCCAGCGCCATCCAGCCGGCGAAAGGGGCGGCCAGTGCCAAAAGGCGGAGCAGAGGGGAGCGCTTCACTGGTTCCCCTCCACTGCCCGCAACAGCCGCCGGTATGGGCCGGGCTGAGCGCTCAACGCGGCGGGCGGGCCATACTGAACAACGCGCCCGTCCATCAGCACGGCGACCTGATCGGCGTCGCGGATGGTGTGCAGACGGTGGGCGATCACCAGGGCGGTACGTCCCCGGCGCAACGTTTCCATCGCGGCCAGGATGGAAGCCTCGGTCTCCGGATCGAGGTTGGCGGTGGCCTCGTCCAGGATGACGAGCGGGACATCGCGCAGGAAAGCGCGTGCCAGGGCCAGCCGCTGCGCCTGTCCGCCGCTGAGCCGCGCCCCGCGCTCGCCGATGCGCGTATCGTAGCCGTCTGGCAGGGCGCGAATGAACCCGTCAGCGCCCGCTTGCTGCGCGGCGTGGACCACTGCCTCCAGGGAAGCGTCTGGGCGGCCCAGCCGGATATTGTCGGCGACAGTGCCATCGAACAGATAGGGCAACTGCGGCACCCAGGCGATCTGCGCCCGCCAGTCGTCGGCGGGCAGGTCGCACAGATCGCGCCCGTTGACGGTGATGCGCCCGGCGGTGGGCGCAAGGAAGCGCAGTAGTAGATGGGCGACGGTGCTCTTGCCTGCGCCGCTCGGCCCCACCAGGGCCACTGTCTGTCCGGCGGGGAGGTGCAGCGTCAGTCCGTTGAGTGCGGGACGGTCACCGCCGTCGTAGGCGTAGTGCACATCGGCGAAGTGCAGTTCGAAAGGAGGGGTGGGGATGGGCGGTGGCGTGATGGCGGGCGACGGGGCACAGTCGGCGGGGCGGGTCTCCAGCACAGCGAAAATCCGCGCCGCTGCCGTCACGCCGGAGACCCCCGCGTGAAAGCGCGCGCCGAGTTGGCGTAGCGGCAGATAGTATTCCGGTGCGAGGATGAGGATGAACAGCGCCCTGTCGAAGTCCAGGCGCCCGTAGAGCAGGCGCAGCCCGATTTCCACGGCGATGATGGCCGTGCTGATCGTCGCCAACATCTCCAGCACGAAGGCGGACAGGAACGCCACGCGCAGCACGCTCATGGTAGCTTCGCGGAACTGTTCGCTGACGGCGGCGATGGTCGCGGCCTGTTCGCGGCTCCGCCCGAATATCTTGAGCGTGGGCAGCCCCTGCAACACATCCAGAAGGTGTGCGCTCATGCGGCTGAGCTGCGTCCACTGACGGCGCGACTGCCAGTTGGCGGCTTTGCCGATCAGGATCATCAGCAGGGGGATCATCGGCGCAGTGAGCAGCAGCACGATACCAGAGAGCGGATCAAGGGGGAAGACAACGGTGAGCATGATCAGCGGCAGCAGCACTGCCAGCGCCAGTTGCGGCAGGTATTCGCTGACGTAGGCGTGCAGGGCTTCGATGCCTTCAGTGGCAGTATGTGCCAGTTCGCCGCTGCGCTCGTCGCGAACGTATGCAGGGCCGAGGGCGACCAGGTGCGCCAGCAATTGTTCGCGGAGGGCCATTTTGACGCGGTCGGCCAGATGGTGACCGGCTAGTTCCGCCCCACCCAGTGCCAGTGAACGCCCGATGGCTACTGCTGCGAACATGCCCAGCAGCGGGGCGAGGTCGTCCAGGGTTGCACTGCCGAGGAAGACGCGGCTGATCGCCTGACTGAGCAGATAAGCCTGGGCAATCAGCAGCAAACCGGCTAGCAGGCCAGCGCTGATGGCAGCAAGCAGCAGGCCACGTGCGCGCGCTACCTGATGCCACAACCGTCGGTCGAGGTTCATGAGAGTCTGTCCCTGAGCGATTTCTGGAATGGCATTACTAAGTGATAGCTATAGTTTCTTGCCTGTTATCTTACATAAGGCCCTTATTGCTGTACAATAGCGCTAAAGTAGCGAGGTGACGGCGGGAGGGATCATGCGTTTCGATCATTTGATCTGGGACTTCGATGGCACGCTTTTCGACACTTACCCGCCTTTGATCAACTCCATCGAGCGCGCGCTGGCCGAATTCAAGGCGAGCGTGCCGCGCGAGCAGATCATGCATCTGCTCAATGACACGCTGGCTACCTGCATCCAGGAACTCTCTGCCCGATTTGGTCTGGCGGACTCGACCCTGACAGAGCGGGTCATGTATTATCAGCGCCAGGTGACCGCGCAGGATCAGCCGCCGTTCAGCGGGGTCATCTGCCTGTGTGAGCGTTTCATCAAATCGGGTGGGCAAAACTTTCTGTTCACGCACCGCTCGCGTGATTCGGTCAGCTACCTGCTAGAATGGTACCGGGTGCAGGGACTATTCGTCGAATGTCTCACTGTCGAAGACGGCTTTCCACGCAAGCCCGACCCGGCGGGTTTCAACGCCCTGATTGAGCGTCACCGATTGCCCCGTGAACGGGTGCTGGCCATTGGCGATCGCACACTCGATGTCATTGCAGGACGCAGGGCGGGGATCAGTACCTGTCTGTTTCGTGGCGACCCCGATCCAGCGTGTCCTCCTGACTTCACCATTTCTTCCTTCGAAGAACTCAGGTCTGTCTTGTTGCTGCCCGCCTAGCGCCAGACAACGAGGGAGCACACCGGCGGCGTGCTCCCCCAACTGTCTATGCCCTGAAGATCGCTCAGTACTCCAGTCGCGATTCGACAGTCACCCGTTTGCGGAACACCCAGTAGCTCCAGCCCTGATAGATCAGCACGATGGGCACGAAGACGAGTGCCACGATGGTCATGATCTCCAGGGTCTTCTGGCTGGACGCCGCGTTGTTCACTGTCAGGTTGAAGGCTTCGTCGGTGCTGGAGACCATGACGTTAGGGTACAGGAACCAGAAGAAGGTAGCGACAGAGAGCAGGATGGTCAGACCGGTGAAGGCGAAAGCCCAGCCGAACTGCTTCTGGCGCAGGAAGTAACCGACCGACAGGAGAGCCGCCGCCGACGCAACCGGCATCACGCCGGGGTTGACGCCTATCTCGTCGAAGATGTCAATGTAGGCGTAGTTGGCGACGGCCAGCGCCAGCGCCACTACGACCACCACCAGCCATAAGCGCTCGGCCAATGCTTCGGCGCGCTGTCGGATGACGCCATCGGTCTTCAGGCTGAGGAAGACTGCGCCGTGCAGCAGGAAGACGCAGAATCCCGCCAGGCCAGCGATCAACGTGTAGGGGCTGAGCAGGTCGAAGAAGTTGCCCGTGAAGTGCATCTGCGCGTCAATGGGCGTGCCCTCGACCAGGTTGCCGAAGGCCACGCCCCAGAGCAGGGCGGGCACCGCGCTGCCGAAGAAGATAGCCCAGTCCCAGGTGCGCCGCCAGCGCGGATTTTCATCTTTGCTGCGGAATTCGAAGGCTACGCCGCGCACAATCAGCGCCAGCAGGATCAACACCAGAGCCAGATAGAAGCCGCTGAACAGGGTGGCGTACCACTGCGGGAAGGCGGCGAAGATCGCCCCGCCCGCGGTGATCATCCAGACTTCGTTGGCGTCCCACACCGGCCCGATGGTGTTGACGATAACGCGGCGCTCGCGGTCGTCCTTGCCCAGGAAGGGCAGCAAGATACCGACCCCGTAGTCGAACCCTTCCAGGAAGAAGAAGCCGATGAACAGGATCGAAATCAGCACAAACCACAGGTCTGGCAGGTCCATGGTATCTTTCTCCCTTTCTTAGCGCGCAGTTGCCGCGGCAGGGGTTGCGCCACCGAACGCCTCTTCGTCGGCAACAGCGGGGCCGCGACGGCTAAACTTGGCCAGCAGATATACATCAGCAACCATGAGCACGCCGTAGACGAGCGTGAACGCAATGAGCGAGAAAGCGACCATCTCCGTCGTGACGTTGGGCGAGACGGCTTCCTCGGTGCGCTGCAGGCCAAAGACGATCCAGGGCTGCCGTCCCAGTTCGGTCATCAGCCAGCCGGCGGTATTGGCAATGTAGGGCAGGGCGATGGCGAAGGGCAGCACCTTGAGGAAACGTGACGCGCTGGTCAGTCGGTCGCGCAAGATGAGGTAGAACCCGATCGCAGCGAGCAGTAGCATGGTGAAACCCGCGCCGACCATGGCCCGGAAGGACCAGTAGATGGCCGCAATGGGCGGGCGATAGTTGGCGTCGGGGCCGTAGCGATCGGCATATTGTGCCTGGTACTCAGCCTGCAAGTCATTGATGCCCTTCACTTCGCCATCCAGCCGGTTATAGGCCAGCAAACTCAGCAGGCGCGGGATGCGGATGGAGAACACTTCCTCGCGCTGCTCCCAGTCGCCGATGGTCAACAGGGAGAACGACGCCGGGTCTTCGGTCTCGAACAACCCTTCGGCGGCGGCCATTTTCATGGGCTGCGTCTCGACCATGTGCTGCGCCTGCAAATGCCCAACCAGGATCACCAGCACGACACCGATCAGCCCGTAGACGGTCGCCATGCGAGCGGAGCGGGCGAAGAAATCGTGATGTTCGGTCTTGCGCAGCAGGTGCCAGGCGCTGATGCCCAACACGAAGAAGGCTGCTGTGGTGATGCCGGAGGCGAAGACGTGCGGGAACTGCACCAGCACATTGGGGTTGGTCACCACGTCCAGGAAGTTGTCCATCTCCACCTTGAGCAGCGCTCCGTTGGCGTCCAATACTTCGCGGTAGCCGACGGGCTGCTGCATGAAAGAGTTGGCGATGAGAATCCACAGAGCGGAGATGTTCGAGCCGATGGCGACCAGCCAGATAGCGGCCAGATGCATCCCTTTGGATAGGCGGCCTTCCCCGAAGAGCCACACCGCGATAAAGGTGGATTCCAGGTAGAAGGCCAGCAGCGCTTCGATGGCCAGCGGCGCGCCGAAAATGTCGCCCATGAAGCGCGAATACTCCGACCAGTTCATGCCGAACTGGAATTCCTGGACGATGCCAGTCACCACCCCCATGGCGAAATTGATGACGAAGAGCTTGCCCCAGAAGCGAGCCATTTGCCGGTAGACGGGGTTGCCAGTGCGGTACCAGATAGTTTGCATGATGGCAACCAGAATGGACAGGCCAAGGGTGAGGGGGACGAAGAAGAAGTGATAGGTCGTGGTGATGGCGAATTGAAGCCGGGCGAGGTCTAGGGCTTCCATAAGAATATCCTCCTTGGTGTGGGAGACCTCCGGAATCTGTTGAAGGAAGAATGGCGAGATTGCTGAATAGTAGTTTACCGTGATTGCTATCAAGAATTTAGTGACAAATGGATCGCTCCCATGTGTCATGTGGCACTGCATAGCTGGCCTGAGCGGACGATCGCGCGTATAGTTACAGACACGCATATCTCTATGTCATTATAGATGCAGCCCGCACAGGGGTAGATGCGGAGCAGGGACGAATGACCATCTGTGACACGCTTGTGCAAGGATTGTCCCATCCGGACGCCGCGGTACGGCTGGATGTCGTCCGCGTGATCGGCATGGTGCAAGAGACGCAGGCGCTCGACCGGCTACGCGCGCTCTATCCGTCGGAGAGCGACGAAGCAGTACGGCGAGCTATGGCCTGGGCCGGGCAGCGTCTGCATCAGGCTCGGCAGGCGGGATACCTGACGGTAGACGCGCTGTGCAGTCATTTTGGTGTCGATCGCGCCGTGGAAGACATGCCCAATGCCACCGAAGCCGAATTGATGGAGCGTTTTCAGCAACAACTGGATCGCGACCTGCTGGCGTTGAAAGAACGCATGGCGCGGCATAAGGCGGGCATGGCCGTTGCTATGGGAGTGGGCGGGGCGCTGCTCGGCGGGGCCAGCCTGGGCATGATGGCTATGTTCGGCGCGTTGCAGCCGGGCGCGGACGTGGCCTCGTCGTCGCTGGGAACGCGCGGTCCGGTGCGACGGGCACCGGCCACCAAACCCTCCGACATGCCGATTGACGTGTGGGTGCGCCGCCTGCGCACGGCCATCACGCCCAAAGAGCGCGCACAGGCCGCCCTGGAACTGGCGCAGCTCAATAATCCGCGGGCCTTGCCACACTTGGCGGCGGCGTTCTTGGGCGATGAAGCTCCCGAAGTGCGCGAAGCCGCTGAGCGTTGCGGCAAAGTGCTCTATTGGAGCGTGCTCTACTGGGAGCTGGAGCAGAGCGGCGCGCTGGCCGAGGAAATGCAGCGGCGGGCGCGGGCGCTGGGTAAGACGCTGCGCCGTGAAGACCTCGCCGACGCCTCGATTCGCCCTGCCGCGCCGCCGGTTGACCCCAATCCGGTGGATGTAGACGAGATTCTGCGCCGGGCGCAGCAGGCGCGGGATGAGCGCAAGCGGAAGAAGGGTTGATCCTGGGTGAGGAAGAGCGCACATGCCACTTTTCGACCGACTCAATCGCCCGGCTGAGACAGGCAACAGCGGGGAAAAACGCCCTGAGGAGCCACACCTGTCGCCGCTGCTGCCGGGGCGCTCTGGGCGGCCCAGCATATCTCTGGAAGCGTTGCGCGAGCGCGTCGAGAGTCAGTTCCGCGAGGAGACCGCCGGGCGCGACGATATCCTGGCCGAACTGGATACCGAAGAGAGTCAGCGCGCGCTGCTGCGTGAGGTGGCCGAATACGTCTTTGCTGTGGAGGCGGTTACGCCTTCGCCTGCCGAGAAGCAGGCGATCCTGGACAAAGCCTATCACAACCTGTTCGGCTTCGGGCCGCTCGATGCGCTGCTTGACGACGAGACCGTCACCGAGATTTCCATCACTGGGCCAGACGAGGTGCGCGTACGACGGGGGGCTGGCCCGCTTGAACTGACAGCGGTACGCTTCGATGGGCTGGCGCATCTGGCGGACGTGCTACGGCGCGCGCTGGCAGCGACCGGACAAACGCTGAGCGACGCGGTGCCGGTTATTGAAGCGGGGGCGCTGCTGCGCGGGCGTCCGGCGCGGGTGAGCGCAGTTGGCCCGCCGATCAGCGCTCTGATCAGCGCCACGATCCGGCTGCATCCGTCGCGGCCCCTTGTGCTCGACGAACTGGCTGCCCGCGGTGCATTCTTGCCTGCGCAAGGGGTGTTGCTGCTGCGGGCGATCCTGAGCGCAGGGCATGGCCTGCTCATTGCCGGAGAGGCGGGCGCGGGCAAGACGACGCTGGCCGGAGCGCTGGTGCGCGAACTATGTGCGGGCGGTGCGCGTGTGGCCTGGGCCGAACGCGCTGCGGAACTGCCGTTGCCCGCCGATGTGCGGCGCTTCGTACCTGGTGCTGCTGGGGGGGAGAGTCCGCCAGGCGATCTTGCTGACGCCATGCGCGCGGCGCTGGCTACTGCGCCCGACTGGCTTGTGCTCGACGAAGCCCGCACAGACGAAGCCCCTGCGCTATGGGAAGCGCTGAGCAGTGAAAAGACCCCCCATTTCCTGTGGACGATGCGCGCGCCGACGCGGACCGATCGTCTGCGCAGCGCCCTCACGCTGATGCTGTATCGCGCAGAACCAGCGATCGAGCCGGAGGTGGTCAACGGGGCTATTCTGCGCCATCTGCCGTTTGTGGTGCTGCTGGGGCGCGCGGAAAACACGCTGCGGCTGATGACGATCGGTGAGTGGCTGTCCGAGGCGGACGGTCTGCGGTTGCATCCTCTGCTGGAATGGCGCGGGGGAGCCTGGGCGCTCGCGCCGATGGAGACACAGCGCGGTCTGGCGCTGCCGCCGGACTTCTGGGCCTAGGCGAGCGGCCAGAATTCAGTCTTACACCTCCCCAATTCGGTGGTATACTTCCCCTGCCTTGCGGTCTTGCGGAAGGGGAGTGTGCATGAAAATCGTCGTCAGCGGCTCGATCGCCTTCGACTATCTGATGCGTTTCCCTGGTCGGTTTCGCGATCATCTGATCCCCGACAAGCTCGACCGGATCAGTGTGAGCTTTCTAGTCGAGCATCTGACGCGCGAACGGGGCGGGTCGGGGGCCAACATTGCCTTCAACCTGGCCCTGTTGGGCGAACGCCCCATCCTGATGGCGACGGCGGGCGAGGACTTCGCCGAGTACCGGGCCTGGCTGGAACAGCACGGCGTTGATACCTCGGCGGTGCGCGACATTCCCGGCGTGTATACGGCTTCTTTCTTCGCCAATACAGATGTGGAGAACAATCAGATCGGGTCGTTCTATACGGGCGCAATGGCCTATGCCAGAGGGTATCGGCTGGCGGAAGCAGTGCCAGGCAAGCCTGATCTGGTGGTGATCTCGCCCAACGACCCGATGGCTATGTCTGAACTGGCTGAAGAATGCCATGGGACGGGCGTCCCCTTCCTGTTCGACCCAAGTCAGCAGGTGATCTGGCTGGACGCGGATTTCCTGGTGCACGGCATTGAGCGATGTCACCTGCTGGTGGTCAACGAGTACGAGTGGGAGATGATCGCCAAGAAGACAGGGCTGACGCTCGACCGCCTGACCGCAGTGGGCAAGACGATCATCGTGACACACGGCGGCGAGGGGTCGCGCATCTATGCGGGAGGCGAGTGTTTTGTCATCCCTGTGTGTCCGGTAGATCGTGTGGTAGACCCTACGGGCGTCGGCGATGCCTATCGGGCAGGGCTACTCAAAGGGATGGCCTGCAGCTTCGACTGGGGGCTGTGCGGGCGGATCGGGTCGGTGGCGGCGGCGTATGTGCTGGAGCAGCAGGGCACGCAAAACCATCACTACACGCTGCCGGAGTTCGTCGCCCGCTTTCGCACGGTCTTCGACGACAATGGGGCGCTGGATGGCTGGCTGAGCACCCTAGAGGGAGCGTGATGCAGGTCGAGCGACTGACCCGTCGCGCGGCGATTCGCGCTTTTCTGGAGCGCGATCGCTGGCTCACTGCTTATGCCCTGGGCGATCTTGACGATCATCTGTGGCCGGAGAGCGAATTTTACGGGGCGCTGCAAGATGGCGTGCTGGAGTCCGTCCTGCTGCTGTACCGGGGGCTGGAGCCGACCGTGCTGACAGCTTTCGGCACGGCGGAGGGGCTGCGCGCGCTGCTGGCGGGCGTCGTCTTGCCCGTTGAGGTCTACTATCTGTGGTTGCCGGAGCACGCTGCTATTCTGGCCGAGCACTACGAACTCCCGGCGGACGCGCACGAAGAATGGCGGATGGTGCTGTCGCGCGCCCGCTTCGATCCCCCGCCGTTGAGCTGCGTGCAGCCGGTTGCTCCGCACCATGCGCGGGAACTGGCCGCGTTGTACCGCTATGCTGCCGCGCCCGGCGAAGAAGTGGTGGCCTTCAGTCCGGCGCAGATCGCGCGAGGGAAGTTCTTCGGGGTGTGGCGGGAAGGCCAACTGGTGGCGACAGCGGGCACGCACGTCTGGTCGCCGCAGGAAGGCGTGGTCGCGATCGGCAACGTCTTCACGCATCCGGCCTATCGGGGGCGCGGCTACGGTACGCAGTGCACGGCAGCCGTGGCGCGGGCGGCGTTCGACGCCGGCATCGAGACGGTGGTGCTCAATGTGCGGTGCGACAACAGCCCGGCCCTGCACGTTTACGAAAAGCTCGGTTTCCAGCGCTATGCGCTATTTCTGGAAGGGCCTGCGCTCAAGCGAGGCCGATGATGCTAACATCGCAATCAGTGAGTGTGAAGACAAGGAGCATTCTCTACCATGACTGTTGAGCACGATGTTCGTGACTTGAGCCTGGCGACGGGTGGACGTTACCGTATCGAGTGGGCGGAGCGCGATATGCCGGTCTTGCGGCAGATTCGCGAGCGCTTCGCCCAGGAGCGCCCTCTGGAGGGCGTGCGCATTTCGGCGTGCCTGCATGTGACGACCGAGACGGCCAACCTGATGCGCACCCTGCAGGCGGGCGGGGCCGACGTGGTGCTCACTGCCTCCAACCCGCTCAGCACGCAGGACGACGTGGCGGCGTCGCTGGTGACTCACTTTGAAATCCCTGTGTTCGCCATCAAGGGGGAGGACAACGCTACCTATTACGATCACATCAAGCGCGCGCTGGATCACCGCCCGCACATCACCATGGACGACGGGGCCGATCTGGTCAGCGAGCTGCACAAGTCGCGCACTGAGCTGCTGGACAACGTGATCGGCGGCACGGAGGAGACGACGACTGGCGTGATCCGGCTGCGGGCCATGGCCAAGGACGGCGCGCTGAAGTTCCCGGTGATCGCGGTCAACGATAGTCTGACCAAGCACCTGTTTGACAACCGCTACGGCACTGGCCAGAGCACTATTGACGGCATCATCCGCGCCACCAACATCCTGCTGGCGGGGCGCACGGTCGTTGTGGCGGGCTATGGCTGGTGCAGCCGGGGGATCGCCATGCGGGCGAAGGGCATGGGGGCGAACGTCATCGTCACCGAGGTAGACCCGCTCAAGGCGCTCGAAGCGGTGATGGATGGTTTCCGCGTGATGCGCATGATTGACGCGGCCCCGCAGGGCGATGTCTTCGTCACCTCGACCGGTGACATCAACGTGATTGATGTGCCTCACTTCGAGGTCATGAAGGATGGGGCGATTGTCTGCAATAGCGGACACTTCAACGTCGAGATCAACATCCCTGGTCTGCGCTCGATCTCTGTCGGCGAGCCGCGCCGTATTCGCCCCTTCGTGGAGCAATATACCCTGCGCGACGGGCGGGTGATCAACCTGCTGGCCGAGGGGCGTCTGGTCAACCTGGCAGCGGCGGAAGGTCACCCGGCCAGTGTGATGGACATGAGCTTTGCCAATCAGTCGCTGGGGGCGGAATACATGGTGAAGAACGGCTCGAAGCTGGAGAAGAAGGTCTACACCATCCCCGCCGAGATCGATCAGGAAATCGCGCGGCTGAAGCTGGAGTCCATGGGCATCACTATTGATACATTGACCGAAGAACAGATCCGCTACCTCAATCAGTGGCAGGAAGGCACATGACCCCTCTGCGTGCCGACGAGCAGTCGTCGGCGGGGCGTTGGGTAGGCTGACGGGTCTGCGATAGAATGGGGGCGTCCGGGCGGGGACGGGCGCGGTGGGATATAGTGAGGAGTAGGGAGATTATGAAACGACAACTCTGGTTCGTGACGGCGGTCTTGCTGGCTCTGGCGTTGGCGGCACCGCTGACGCAGGGTACAGCGCAGGCCCAGGCGACCGAGTCGCGTGTGCGCTTTTTGCACGCCGTCCCTGGTGCGCCCGCAGTAGATGTCTATCTGGATGGCAATCTGGCGGTGACGGGCCTGGCCTTCGGCGAAGTGACGCCGCACCTGAAAGTGACCGGTGGCGATCATCAGGTGGCGCTGCGGGTGAGTGGCGCTGCCGCCGACGCAACCCCGCTCATCGAGGTGGCGGTGCCGCTGGTGCCCAGCCTGGCCTTCGCTGTAGTAGTCCAGGGGACGCCGGAGTCTTTGCAAGCGGCGCTTTATGAAGATGTCCTCGATCCGATCGATCTGGGCCTGGCCCGCCTGACGGCGATCAACGCCATCGCCGATGCGCCGCCGCTGGACTTGCTGACGGCTGAAGGCGGTCCGCTGCTGCAGGGCGTCGCCTATGGCGTGCAGTTTGGCACAGTGAACATTGGCGCGGGGGCGCGCAACCTGGTGATGGTGCCTGCGGGCGGCGCGGTAGAGAGCGCCATCCTCAGCTTTGGCGATGTTTCGCTGGTGAGCGGGATGCTCTATACCTTTGTGGCGCTCGGCACGCTGGAAGGCGATACCGCTCCGTCGGCGCTGGTGTTGGAGACTCCCATCAATGGGGCGGAGAACACCGTCCGCGTGCGGGTGGCTCACGGCAGCCCCGACGCCCCGCCAGTAGACGTTTACGCCAATGATACCCTGTTGGTACCGGGCCTGACTCTGGGCGAAATGACCGGTCATATCGCCCTGCCTGCTGGGACATACACGCTGGCTGCCCGCCCCGCTGGAAGTCCTGCAGCGGATGCGCCGGTTGCCAGCAGTCAGGTGACACTCGATCCGTCTACGCCAGCAGTGACCATTGTCGCAGTCGGTGAGGTGGGCGCGGGGACGCTCGCCTTGCAGGCTTTCCCCGACCAGATCGAGGGCATTCAGCCGGAACAGGCGCGCCTGGCGGTGATCAACGCGGTGCCCGGCGCGACGGTAGACGTGTCGTTGACCGACGAGAACGGGACGGCGCTGACATCGGCCTTGGCGAGCGGGTTGCAGAGCAGCACCGTAGACGTGCCCGCGGGTGAATTCATGATCCTGGTGAGCATCAGCGGCGTTAAAGCGCCGGTAGACCTGCTGGTGCCCGCCGAAACCTACTATGGCGGTGTGTACTATTCGGTGCTGATCTTCGGGGGCGGCGCGGCGGCGGTGCCGTTCGATGCGCGCGTGGCAGGGACGGAGATCAACGTGACGACCGCCAGCCTGCCCAAGGTCACTTCAGCGATGGTCGCCGCTCCAGAGCAGCCGACACCGCAGCCGGAAGCCACACAGCCACCTGCTGAGGAAGTCCAGCCAGCCGAAGGGCAGGCCGAAGCAGCGCCAGCAGTAGAGACGCCCCCCGAGGCCCCCGCCGAAACCAGCAGCGAAGTGGTGCAGCCTGCAGAGACGCCCGCCCCTGCTGGCGATACGGAACTGGTACAGGTGCCGCAGCAGGGCGAAGCTGAGGCCGCAGCACAGCCTGCCCAGACTCCCCTGACCCCCGCAGTGGCGGGACCGGTAGCCTATGTGGAACTGAATCCAGGGGCGAACCTGCACTGCCGCGAACTGCCCGGCGCGGACAAGAAGTCACTGGGGCTGATCCCCAGCGGCTCAACGCTGACGGTGCTTGGTCGCACGGGCGAACCGCTGGTGCCAGAGACGGGTGAGGCGACGCCGGAACCGACGCCGGTCGTAGAGGCGATCGAAGACCTGTGGCTCTCCGTGCGCTGGGAACCGCCGTCGGGTGGCTATCTGCGTTGCTGGGTGGCGGCACAGTTCCTGCGCGTGGAGTGGAAAGGCCGCTTGCTGGACGATCTCGAAGAGTTGTGGGAGCTGCCCGAAGTGCCCTTCAACCAACCGGGCGAGGCGGTCGGCACGGACATCACTCCGCCCACACCGCGTTTTGACGCCGTGCTTGCGACCGTCGAGCTGCAACCGGGCGTCAGCCTGCAACTGCGCCGCTTCCCCAAGACGGATGCTGAATCGCTGGCGCTGGTGCCCGCCCTGGCGCAGCTTGAGGTGCTGGGCTACGCTGAAGCACCCAGCGAAGGGCTGGTAGGTCAGCCGACCAGTCCTTACTGGCTGTACGTGCGCTATCGCCAGGAAGACGGCAGCGCGACGGTTGGGTGGGTGTCGGCGCAGTATGTGTCGCTCTCCAAGCTGGGCCGTCCCTACGAACTCACCGACCTGGTGGTGGTAGACGTGACCGAAGGCGGTTACTTCGAAGCGCCAGGGCAGCAGCCCGTTATCCCCCTGGAGCAGCAAAAGGTGGTTGGCACCGTCAATCTCAACCCCGGCGCGAACCTGAACCTGCGCGACCGTCCCAGCGCGGACGGGCGCGTGGTGGTGGGCATTCCCGCCGGCGAGAGCATGGTGATCAACGGGCGCAACGGCGATGGTTCCTGGGTGCAGGTGACCTATACCTCGCGAACTGGCGAACTCGATGGCTGGGTCGCCGCGCAGTACCTGATCATCACCCGTGGTGGGCAGACGTACGATGTCCGGAATTTGCCCATTGTCACCGGTGAACAGGATTTGATGGGCGGCTAAGATCGACTGCGTGCAGTCTCCAAAGCAAGCCATACGCCCCCTCAGGCCGAGGGGGCGTTGTTTTCTGGAGGCCAGGATAGCATTACCGGCGCTGCGCGGCTTCGGTCAGTTGTTTGAGTGTGTTGTAATCGCGCTGCACGATCGTCCAGCGGTTGGAGTCGCCATAGCTGACCAGCGTGGTGGGCGTGCCTGTGACGCCGTGATCGTTGGCAAAGACGCGAAACTGCCGGAGGAATGAGGCGTAGCGATTGGACGAGACACACGCGACGATAGCCTGGCCGTCCAACCCCATGGCATCGGCGGAGTCGCGAATCTGGTTGAGCGAGAAAGCGGAGGCCAGTTGCTGACCGCGGGCCAGGCGGAACATCTCGGCGCTCATTTCCCAGAAGGCCCCCTGCTCACCGGCGCACAGTGCCGCCTGAGAGGCTGTCTCCGAATAGAACTGTCCAGTGCCGGTGGTCAACACGAAGCCAAGCGTCGCCTGGCCAGTGAGCACATAGTCCTTGATGAAGCGCTGCAGGTCAGTATCGTGGTAGTCCTGGCAGTGCGGGCAGGCGTAGTCGGAGACGGTGACGAAGTGTACCGGCGCGTTGGGATCGCCGATGGTGGGTATGCCGTTGACATCTACACCGCGCACGACGCCTGGTGCGGCTGTGCTCTTCGCGTCGAGGGTGCGCGAGCCGGGCGCTTCGAGGGCGGGGGCGTCTGCCGAGCCACCGGCCAGGGGCACGCAAAACTCTGGAAAAGTCGTGCAGCTCACTGCCTTGGTCGAGCCACCCTCTCGCCAATTGGCCATGATGAAGAACAGGCTTGCCATGAGAGTCGCGGCCAGCACCATGATCAGACCGTTCGACTGTTGCCGCCACTGTTGCTGACGCTGACGACGGGTCTTGCCCACCGGATAGCTCGCGCGGGGGGGCAGTGGCCACAGAGAGCGTTTGTTTGAAGCGTTCTTGTGCATTGGATCGGCGGTCATCGCAGTAATCCTGAAAGTTGTTGTCTATGGTCGAGTGTGAACAGTCGCCAGATGACGCGCAGATTATAGTCGCTTTCAGGCGATTCGCACACAGCGTTGGTGTGTTGAGTCAGGGGGATTGCATTAAACCGCTTGCCGCTTTACCTCACCCCAGCCTCGCGCGAGCGCCGAGCGGGGGTGAGGTCAACCAGAAGATCACACTGCGCTTACTTCTGCCCATGGTTCTGCTGGCTGGTTTATGCGATTACCCTGGCGTGTTGGATGCGGGCAAAGGTTGTCAGCTACCTTGTCGTGCTCGATGACCCTCATCTCCCAGCTCCTTCTCCCGCGCTGCGGGCACCTGGGCGAGAGAAAGTAAGTCCCCTCGCCCCGTGACGCCGTCGCGAGGGAGAGGGGATAGAGAGGTGAGGGGCAGCAGACTGCTGCAAATGGTCTGTCACATTTTGCACGCTCCCGGCGTGTTCCTGTGCTCTGTTCGCTCAAAGACCGTTTGAGAAGCTTCCCTCAGCCCATTGAGGGAAAAGGGTGGCGCACAGCGCCGGGGTGAGGGGGGGATCAAATGGCCTCCAAGCTATGGGTCCCGGCCTGAGCGGAGGCCGTGCTATACTACACACCGACAGCGATACCTGTGCAAGAAATCATGATAAGGATTGCGATCATGCGAGCAACCGACATCATCGAAAAGAAGCGCGATGGCCTGGAACTGAGCACCGAAGAGATTCGCTGGTTCATCGAGGGCTTCACCAAAGGAGAGATACCTGATTATCAGGCGGCAGCCTGGCTGATGGCCGTGTTTCTGCGCGGTATGAGCAAGCGCGAGACGCTCGATCTGACGCTGGCCATGGCCGAGAGCGGTGAGCAACTCGACCTGTCGGAAGCCATCGAGTACGCCGTAGACAAGCACTCGACGGGCGGCGTGGGCGACAAGGTGACGCTGGTCGTCGCGCCGCTGGTCGCGGCGGCGGGCGTGCCCGTGGCGAAGATGAGCGGGCGCGGCCTGGGCTTCTCCGGCGGCACCATTGACAAGCTGGAGTCTATTGCGGGCTATCGGGTGGCGCTGAGCGAGGATGAGATCATACGGCAGGTGCGCGAACACGGGATCGTGCTCTGCGGGCAGACGCGCACCCTGGCCCCTGCCGATGGGGCGCTCTACGCCCTGCGCGATGTGACGGGCACGGTGCCCAGCCTGCCGCTGATCGCCAGCAGCATCATGAGCAAAAAGCTGGCATCGGGGGCCAAAGCGATTGTGTTGGACGTGAAAGTGGGCGCTGGCGCGTTCATGAAGACGGTTGAGAAAGCGCGGGCGCTGGCGCAGATCATGGTAGATATCGGCGTCGGGGCGGGGCGGGCGATGGTGGCGCTGCTTTCCGACATGAATCAGCCGTTGGGTTGCGCGGTGGGCAACGCGCTGGAGGTGCGCGAAGCCATTGAAGCGCTGCGCGGCGGCGGTCCCGCTGACCTGCGCGAGCACTGCCTGACTGTGGCTGCGCACATGGTGCGTCTGGGGCGGCGCGATACCCGTCCGGACGCTTTCCAGAGGACGCGGGACGAACTGGCAAGTTTGCTTGACTCTGGCGCAGCGCTGGCTAAGTTCCGCGAACTGGTACAGGCACAGGGCGGCGATGTGCGTCAGGTGGACGAGCCGAAGCGCTTGCCACAGGCGCGTTACCAGGAGCCGTTGTACGCTGAAGAAAACGGCTACGCGGCGGAGGTGAACGCGCTCAAGGTGGCGCAGGCGACGCTGGAACTGGGGGCGGGCCGCGCCCGCAAGACGGACACGATCGATCCGGCAGTCGGTGTGGTGGTGCACAAGAAGGTGGGCGACAGGGTGGCGAAGGGCGACCCGCTGTTCACCGTGCACGCCAATGATGCCGAGCGACTGGCGCGAGCGCGGGTCATCCTCGCGGAGGCGGTCACCGTCAGTGCAGAACCGCAAGCGCCGCTACCCGCTTTCTACGACACGATCATGGCTGCGTCTGCATAGCAACAGGGGCGCGACCCAAGCGCCCGGTCATGCGTATATATTGCAGGTTACTATCGCAGCGGAGACGCGGTGATAGGATAGCACGGCTGGTCTGGATGGCGTCATGCTGGTGCCGAGGTTCGCGTTTGAAAAGCGCCTTCACCCAGTTCTCAATCCGTCATTCGCAATCCGAAGTCTTGGTTATGGAGGGGGCCTGGTTGCTTGACGAAATCGAGCGGCAGCGGGATGAGTTGATCGCTTTGTGCCAACGTTTTCGAGTACAGCGGTTGGCAGTCTTTGGCTCGGCGGTAACAGGGGAATTCCGGCCAGGGGAGAGTGATCTCGACTTCCTTGTCGAGTTCGAGCCAGAACCCTCGACGGGCTATGTCGATCGATACTTCGGCCTGCTTGAGGCGCTGGAGGAACTTTTTGGATGCAAAGTGGATCTGGTAGTGGCATTCGCCATCAAAAACCCCTATTTCCTGGAAGCGATTAAGCGTGCTGAGTGGGTGCTCTATGCGGCTTAAGGCTAAGAAGTACCTGTACGACATCCAACAGGCCGCTGACCTTGTGGCCGAATTCACGGCGGGCAGGCGGTTTGAAGATTACCAGCGAGACGCCATGCTGCGCAGCGCTGTTGAACGCCAGTTTGAGATCATCGGCGAGGCTCTGGCACAACTTTCCCGCCTGGATGAGGCGTTGGCGGCGCGCAGCAGTGAGTGCCGCCGCATCATCGCCTTCTGCAACATATCATGGCTATGCTCAGGTGGATGATCGTATCGTCTGGGATATTCTGGAAACAAAGCTACCGATTCTGCGCCGTGAAGTCCAGGTGCTTCTGGAACAAGAGGGCTAAAAATCTGAATGAGGTATGGTCTTATGGGCAGAGCTTCGGAGGAGAGCGCAAGACCATGATCGGCGCGGTTCGGTTGGCGGGGCGGGCATTGAAGGCCCTGTCCCTGGCAGAGACAGCTATTGAACTGGTGGGTTCGCGCCTGGAACAGGCTCATGCCGAGGAGTAAACCATGAGCGAGGAAAAGAAACGCACGGTGGTCGAAGAATTCGAGGTCGAGGGACGGCAACTGATCGAGCGCGTCCGGGAGTTGATCCGCGAGGGCAACGTACGTCGGTTGCGCATCAAAGATGCCAAGGGCAAATATTTGCTCGAAGTGCCGCTGACCGTGGGCGTGGTAGGCGGCGGGGTGTTGGTGCTGGCCGCGCCCACGCTGGCCGCGCTCAGCGCGCTGGCCGGTCTGCTGGTCAATGTGCGGGTCGAGATCGTGCGCGAGGCCGAAGGAGAAGAAGACAAGCAGGGCGAAGGCGACTCGTAGCGAAAGGGTCTTTGCGGATAAAGGCGACCTGCTGACGGGCGGGTCGCTCGCTTTTTGTGGCAGCTTTGCAGCAGGGGGACGCGGTGACGGAGCCAAAAGGTATGCTGGCAGGGGTGCGGGTGCTGGACTTTTCGCGCATTCTGGCGGGGCCGTTCTGCACGATGATCCTGGGCGACCTGGGTGCGGATGTGATCAAGGTCGAACAGCCGGGGACGGGCGACGGCACACGGCAATGGGGGCCGCCCTGGCACGGGACGGGCGAGGCTGTGCTCAGCGCCTACTACATCAGCATCAATCGCAACAAGCGCAGCGTGACGCTCAACCTGAAGACGGAGGCGGGGCGGGCGCTGGCGCGGGAACTGGCAGTCCGTTCGCAGGTGGTTGTCGAGAATTTCATGGTGGGGCAGATGGCCGCATTCGGCCTGGGTTACGACGACCTGCGCGCGCGCAACCCAGCCCTGGTCTATTGCAGCATCACCGGTTTCGGGCAGACTGGCCCCTACCGCGACCGACCGGGCTATGACTACGTGATCCAGGCCATGAGCGGGCTGATGTCCATCACCGGCGAGCCGGACGGTCCGCCAACCAAGGTGGGCGTCGCCATCTCCGACGTGATCGCCGGACTGTTCGCGGCGTCGGCGATTCTGGCGGCGGTGCGTCACGCCGAGCGCACCAGGCAGGGGCAGTACCTCGACGTGTCGCTGCTCGATACGCAGATTGCCGCGCTGGTCAACGTGGCGAGCAACTACCTGGTCTCCGGCGAGACGCCGCCGCGCCTGGGCAACCAACACCCTAACATTGTGCCCTACCAGACTTTCCGCGCCGCTGACCGCGAGTTCGTGCTGGCGTGTGGCAGCGATGCGCAGTTTGCCCGGTTGTGCACCATCATCGGGCGGCCTGACCTGCTGGCCGACGCGCGTTTCGCCACCAATCCCGCCCGCGTCGAACATCGGGAGGAATTGATCCCCCTGCTGGAGGCAATCTTTGTCCAGCGACCGGCCAGCGAATGGGTTGAGGCGCTGCTGGCGGCGGACATCCCCGCCGGGCCGATCTACAGTGTCCCCGCGGCGCTCACCGATCCACATGTGCAGGCGCGCGGTCTGGTGATGGAAGCGCCGGACATGCCCGGCGAGGCGCTCAGGCTCATTGGCCCGCCGGTGCAGTGCTGGCCGAACCCGGCGACAGTGCGCCGCCCGCCGCCTGCGCTCGGTCAGCACACCGACGAGGTGCTGCGCGAAGTCCTGGGCCTGGATGGCGAGACACTGGCGACGTACCGCCAGCAGGGCGTCATTTAGACGGCCTCAGGGGCAGGTGACAGCGCTATGCTCTTCCAGCGACATGGTGAAGATGTGACGCAGGTCGTCGCAGGAGCGGAAGTAGAGATACTCTGTCTGCGCAGGATTGAGCACGGCATTGATCGCCGCCAGCCCTGGTGAGCAAATCGGGCCGGGCGGCAACAGCTCGCTGAGAGGCGCGCCATCCTGCTTGAGGTAGGTGTTGTAGGCGGCATCCGACTGCACGACGCCGAGCGCGTAGTAGTCAGCCTCGCCGCTCAGGCGGGGCCACCAGGTGCCATCGCGGAAGCCGATGGCATATTGTACGGTAGGGTCGGCGTCCAGCTTCATGCCACGGCGCAGGCGGTTGAGGTAGACCGAGGCGATCACCGGCGCTTCGTCGAGGACAACCGCTTCGCGCTGCACGATGGAGGCCAGCGTGAGCACCTGATAGAACGTCAGGCCCTGGCCAGCAGCGCGCTGAATCATCTCGTCGGTGATCGCCTGACTGAAGGCGGTCAGCAGGGCCTCGACCAGTTGCTGCGGGGTGGCGTCTGGCGGTAGTTTGTACTCACCAGGGAACATGAACCCCTCCAGCGAGGGCGGCTGACCATTGCTGAGCAGGTCGGGGATGCCGAAACGCTCCTTGAAGCCGGGCGGGAAGGTTGCCCCCGGCGGTGTGACGGCAGCCATGAACTCCACCGGCCCAAAGTTCAGCAAGGGATTGCTCCCTACCGCGTTCTGCGCGACTTCCTCCAGGCGCCAGCCGGGCAGCGTCCCGAAGGTCAGCGAGGCGGCGGAGGCGTCGGTGAGGGCATAGGCGATCTCTTCGAGCGTGCGCGTCTGTTGCAGGAAGTACGTCCCGGCTTCCAGGTCGTTGTCCAGGCGATAGTAGCGCACGTAGTCCACGAACAGGTCGGGGTCGGAGATCAGGCCAGCGTCGCGCAGATTGTAGGCGATAGTATAAGCCGTGTCGCCGGGGCGAACTTCGAAGCGGCGGTATTGGGGGTCGGTTCCGGCGGGCGAGGTCAGCGCGTCCTGTTGGCGGGCCAGCGCAATACGCAGCCGGATGGCGGTGAGGGGATTTAGCCCCTCCTGCCGCGCCCACAGGTACAGCCCGCCTCCCACCACGCAGGTAACCAACAGGATGCCCAGCAGGGTGGTGAAAATGAGCGCCAGAATACCCCGCGTGATGTCGCGCTGATGCATGGCTCTGTCTCCGAAAAGTGCAGCCCAATTCGCCCGTTAGTATAGGGGCAAACTGCGCGCGCTCCAAGACGCGCTCCCGCCGATCGCCCGCCGCAGGGGATTATTGGGCTTGCTGATCTCCTTCTGGTGCGGGCGCGACCTGTTCCGGCCAGGGGAAACCTTCGTCGCGCAGTGCATCCAGGAACGATTGCAGGATCACCGCCGCGGCGACGGCGTCTTCCCGACGGGGCACCGGTCTGCCCGCTTCGGCGAGCAAGGCAATGGCCTCGTCGGTCGAGTAGCGCTCGTTCCACAGATAGACGGGCACGTCAACAGCCGCGGCCAGACGCGCGGCCCAGCGCCGCACCCGTTCGGCCTGGGACGAATCGGTGAGGGGGGGAGGAGGCACGGGTAGCCCGACAATTACGCCCACGATGCCCTGTTGGGCGATCAGCGCGGCGATCTGCGCGAAGTCGGCCTGGCGCGAGGTGCGGCGTAGAATGCGCAGTGGGCGGGCGATGAAGCCGGTCGGGTCGCACACTGCCAGGCCAAGAGTCTTGAGGCCGTAATCGATCCCCAGCAGGCGGCCAGGGAAGCGGCGTTCGCTCACGGCAGGCGCACCTCGACGGTGATGCGCACCGGCAACAGAGGCATCCGGGGATACCAGCGAGGCCAGGTGCTGATGCGCGGCGGATGATAGGGGTCGAGCAGTAGTTCGCGTTCGAGCCTGCGCCGTGCCTCGTCCACGCTGACGCCCTGGGTGCGCTGCCGCACGTATTCTTCATCAATGGCGACGGCCACGCTGCCGCTGACGGTCATCAGAAAAGTGACCCGTCCGTCCGGCGTGATATCCAGGATGTCCTCTCGGCTGAAGGAGAGCGCTTCCGGGGCGATCTCCAGACCCGGCTGAACGTAGGGGGCCAGTCCGGCATAGGCGACCTGCCGCGCCTGACGTTCGTCCACTACCACGGCCTGGACTTCGGCGCGGAAGTCCAGGCTGATGCTCTCGGCGGTGTCGCCCACATACGCGCTGAAGATCGTCCATTCAGGCCGCTCGGTGACAATGCGCAACGAGCCGGGCACCAGGAAACGCTCACCGGAAAGCTGGTAGAGCAGCGTATCGCGGGCGCGCTGCAAGACCTGCTGGCGGCCCAGCACGAGCAGGCGTTGCAGGTCGTCGGCGGTGACGATGCGCCGCTCCTGCAGCGCGCCGCCGTAGGTCGCGTTGGGATTGGTGACCTGCACCAACCCTGCCAATTCGCCTTCCACGCGGTTGATCGCGCCAGGACTGACGTTGCCATCGGTGCCGGAGTGTTCGGGCAGAGCGCGGACGGGCACCTGCACGCTGGCCCGATCACCGGCGGGCAGTGTCGTCTCGACCAGCGTTTCGAAGCGGACGGGGTAGGTGGTGCTAGTGGCGACGATCGTGCCGTAAGGGATCAGCAGTGGCTCATCGGTGAGGTTGGTGAAGGTGACCAGCCCCTGGGCCTGCGTGGCGCCCGCCCGTTCACGCCCGGACGTCTCGATGGTGACGCGGCTAGTGGCCTGCAGGGTGATCACCGCGGCGGGCATCCGGAAATTCTCGATGTCTATGTCGGTCAGGGCCGGATCGGCCACGATCTGCACCGTCTCGAAGACCTGGCGGCTGGCCGGGGTGAGGGTGATGGTGGCGCTGGGCGCGACGGCGAAAAACGCAATCACCAGGGCCAGCAGGCCGCTGAGGAAGGCCAGCCAGCGCGTCAACATCCGGCGGCGGGCCTGGCCGGGCGAGGGCGGCAGACGCTGACTGAGGATGACGTCGGCCAGTTCCAGGCGGGCCAGCTCGTCGCGCGGTGGGACAAAAACACGCTGGCGTGGCTGCAACCAGGTCGCCTGTTGGGCAGACTCGACATCTGGAAAGACCGAGATATGCAAATCGCGGGCGTGCTCGATGATGGCCGGATCGCCTGTAACCAGTGCCAGCCTCTGCCCCAGACGACTCGCCTGGCGCAGCACCAGCAACAGGTCGAGTTTGCGGCGCAGCGGCGACCCGCTGGCAGGCCAGACCAGCAACACCCGGCGCGCGGGCACGAATGTCAACCGGTCGCGGACGGTGACCGAGTCGTCGTGCGGGTCGAGCTGGATGATGTGCAGGTCAGATGGCATTGCCAGCGGCTGTTGTTGTCAGGCTTCCGAAGTCTCAACGCCCTCGGAAGTCTTCCCGTTTCTATAGTCTTGCGATCAGGCAGCGCTGAGCGCCTGTGCGATCGCGTCGAAGGCGCGCTGCAACGCTTCGTCGAGCCGGGCTGCGTCCTTGCCGCCGGCCTGGGCCAGGTCGGGCCGACCGCCCCCGCCGCCGCCCACAACCTGCGCAGCCGCCTTGATGACATTGCCAGCGTGCACGCGCCTGGTCAGGTCTTTGGTCACGGCGGCGACCAGTTGTGGTTTGCCGCTATCGGCCACTGTCCCCAACACGATCACGCCGGACGGCACGCGGTCGCGGAACCAGTCGGTCATCTCGCGCAACGTCTCAGGACTGGTGGGGCTGACGCGGGCCACCAGCACTGTCGCGCCGCCCACTTCGCGCGCCTCGCTCAGTAGCGCGTCGAATTCCAGGCGGGCTACCCGACGGCGCAGACGGGCGATCTCCTGTTGCTGCGACTTGAGTTCTTCTTGCAGCGCGACCAGCCGGTCAGTGATCACGTCTGGCGTGCTGCCCAGGCGCGCGGCGGCCTCGTCCAGGCGACGCAGGCTGCGGCGGATGTAGGCTTCGGCGGCGTGTCCGGTCAACGCTTCGACGCGGCGAATGCCCTGGGCCACGCTGCCCTCGCTGGTGAAGACGAAGGGACCAATGACGCCGGTCTGGTCAACGTGCGTGCCGCCGCACAGCTCGTAGCTGTAGCGCGTGCCGTCGGGCTGCCAGATGTTGATGGTGCGCACGCGCTCGCCGTATTTCTCGCCGAAGAGGGCCATCGCCCCTTCGCGCTTGGCTGTCTCGCGGTCTTTCCATTCCGCCGTGACGCGCATATTGGCCAGGATGGCTTCGTTGATATTGCGCTGGATCAGGTCGAGTTCTTCGGGCGAGACCGGCTGATCGTGGCTGAAGTCGAAGCGCAGGCGGTCGGGCGCGACCAGCGAACCGCGCTGCTGCACGTGCGGGCCGAGCACGGCGCGCAGTTGGGCGTGCAGCAGGTGCGTGGCGGTGTGGTTGCGCATGATATCCAGGCGGCGGGCGCTATCTACAGCGGCGGTGCAGGCATCGCCGACTGCCGGATTGCCCTCCACTACCTCGCCGATATGCACGATCAGGCCGCCGACCGGCTGACGGGCGTCTTCGACATCTACTGTCCAGCCGTCGCCCTGCAAGACGCCGGTATCGCTAACCTGCCCGCCGGATTCGACATAGAAGGGGGTCGCGTCGAGCACGATTTCGACTTTGTCGCCGACGGCGGCGCGCTCGACCGGCTCACCGTCGCGCAGGATGGCCAGCACGCGGGCCTGACGGCTGAGCGGGCCATGGGGATCGTGCTGGACGCCATCGCTGAGCCAGCCCTGGGCGCGGAGCGTGTCCAGCGTGTGCCGGTAGACTTCGCCCATCTCGATACTGCCAAAAGCGCCGCCCTCTTTGCCGCGGCTGATCGCTTCGTGCTCTTTTTGCGCGGCGCGAAAACCCACCTCATCCACCGTGAAGCCGCGTTCGTGGGCGATGTCGCGCGTGATTTCCAAGGGCAACCCTTTCTCGGCGTGCAGGCGAAAGGCCAGATCGCCCGGAAGCTGCCCGACCAAAGCCAGCGTATCGCGTAGCGGGCTTTCCGGAGGCAGGGCAGCGATGATGTCGCTCAGCCGGACATCCTGCCCCAGTCGTTCGATGAGTGTGTCCAACATCCCCCGCGCACCCGACGCGGCCAGCGCCTGATCAATACGGGAAAGCTGATCGGCCAGGTCGCCGTCGCTGGATTGCGCTGGGACGGGCGCTTTCGGCTCGCCTGTGCCGAAAGCGGGCGCGAGCAACTGACGCAGCGTCTGGCGCGTCTGAGCGGTCAGGTCGTCGAGCATGGCGTCGAGTTCGCTCAGGGCGCGATCCATGGCGCGGCGGAAGCGCACTTCTTCGCTGGTGATGGTGCGCCGGATGGTCTCACGGCTGTCCAGCAATTCGGGATAGGCCACCTTCATGGTGTCAATCACGGCGTCGGCCACATCGGCCAGGAAGGGCGCGTCGAAACCCAGCTTGGTGCCGAAGCGCACCGCGCGGCGGATGACCATGCGGCAGACGTAGTCGCGCCCGGTCGCGCCGGGGCGCACCCCGTCGGCGATGAGGAAGGTTGCGGCGCGCATGTGGTCGGCGATGACGCGGTAGGGGACGATGTTGGCGTCGCGCTCGGCGTCGGTATGACCGGTCAGTTCCTGCACGCGGTGAATGATGGGCATGAACAGGTCGGTCTCGTAGTTGGCCGAGGTGCCCTGCAGCACGCTGACGATGCGCTCCAGGCCCGCGCCTGTGTCCACGCCGGGGGCGGGCAACGGTTCGTCCCACTGACCTGTATGTTCCGGGTCGGGCTGCGTGCGGTTGTATTGCATGAAGACCAGATTCCAGATTTCCAGGAAGCGGTCGCTTTCTGCCCGCAACGCCGGGATGATGGTATCAACGCCTTCTTCGGGGCGCAGGTCGAAGTGAATCTCCGAAGTCGGGCCGCAGGGGCCTGTTTCGGCCATCTGCCAGAAGTTGGTCTTCGGCCCCATGCGCGCTACCCGTTCGGGCGGCACGCCAATCTCGCGCGTCCAGATGTTGTAGGCTTCATCGTCGCTCTCGTAGACGGTGAAGGCCAGGCGTTCGAGGGGCATCTCGTAGACTTTGGTCAGCAGATCGTAGGCGTAGCGAATCGCCTCGCGCTTGAAATAGTCGCCAAAGCTGAAATTGCCCAGCATTTCGAAGAACGTATGATGCCGCGGCGAAGGGCCGACGTTTTCCAGATCGTTGTGTTTGCCGCTGACGCGCATACACTTCTGCGCGGTGGTGGCGCGGGTGTAGGGGCGTTTGTCCAGCCCCAGGAAAACGTCTTTGAACTGCACCATGCCCGCATTGGTGAAGAGCAAGGTAGGGTCGTTGCCGGGCACGAGCGACGAAGAGGGCACGCGCTTGTGGCCCATCTCCTCAAAGAATTGCAGAAAAGCCTCGCGCACTTCGGCGCTGGTCATTTTTTTCATGAGGATATGCTTTCCATGTGTGCTACGTGTGTTCAGGTCGGTGCGATTATAGTGAAGCGGCGGGCGCTTGGCAATGCTGGCCTGGAGATAGCCGGTTCTGCACAGCCTGTAGATAACTCCTGTGGAAAGATTGTGGATAAAAGGCCGGTGTTCCTGTGGTATGATCGCGCGGTGCAGCCAGGCCGGAGACAGAGCCATGCCTATCTTCTTCGACGTAGACGACACCCTGATCGATCATCATAGCGCAGCCGAAAAAGGCGCTCTGGCGCTGTACCGCCGCCACATGGCCCGTCTGAGCGTTGCCCTGTCCGAGGACGAGTTCCTGGCCCGCTGGCACGAGTCGGCGGAACGGCACTTCGCCGCATTCGCCGCCGGTGAATGCAGTTACCAGGAACAGCGGCGGCGGCGCATACGCGATTTCTTCGGCGCGGAACTGAGCGATGCAGAGGCCGACGCGCTGTTTGGCGTTTATCTGGCAGAGTATGAACGCGGCTGGGCGTTGTTTCCGGACGTGCTGCTCTGCCTGGACGCCCTGCAGGGCGAAACTCTGGGCGTGATCTCGAACAATGCAACGTCGGCTACCCTGGGCAAGCTGCAAGCGACGGGCATTGCCAGGCGCTTCGCGGTGATCATGACGGTGGACGTGGCCGGAGTCGGCAAGCCCGATCCTGTTATTTTCCGGGCTGCGTGCGCACAGGCGGGGGCTGTAGCGGCGCACTGTGTCTATGTCGGCGACAAGCTGGACACTGACGCGCTGGCAGCGCAGCGGGCCGGATTGCAAGGCGTGTGGCTCAACCGGCGCGCTGAAAGGCCGCAAGGCGATCCGCAGGTGCTGGAGATCAGGTCGCTGCTGGAGTTGCCGAAACTGCTACGGAACAGGGGATGGTGACATTGCGGGTCATATATTCCAGCGCGGACGCGGAGACCTGGTGTGGCGCATACGCGCGGGCGTTCGTTGAGTGCTTCGGGCGGGGCGAGCGCCCGCTGTTGACTCTGGGCGGCGTGTGTGGCCGGGTGCTGCGTGGCGTGACCGAGGCCGACTTCACCACGTTGAGCGACGATCCGGCGCGTCGGGTAGTGTTCATGCTCGACGCGGAGGCGCTAGTAGACTTGTTGGGACGGGCTGGCGCGGAGGTGCTGGCGCAGATCGGATATACGCCCGCTGAGGTGAAGGCATTATTGGCGCGGGGGACGCGCTTTCGCCTGATGCTGGTGCCGCCGGTGGACATGGTACCTGCCACATGGGCCAATGTGCTGGCTCTGGCGGCGAATGCCTATCCGCAGTGGGCTGAGCGATTGATGGCAGCGCGCGCTGCGCTGGAGATGCTGCCTTATGCGGAGATCATGCGGCGGGGCGGCCCAGCGGCAGAAGCGCGGGCGTTTCTGGAACACACCCTGCACCTCAACCCGCTGTTCGCTGGCGATGGCTACACCCGTCGGGATGGACGGGCGGTCTATGCCGAGTACGCCTGCCTCAACCGCCCCTTATCCGCTTTCGATCGCTGGTGCCAGATCGAGTTCCCCGTGACGATGGCGTGACACAGTTCAGCGCAGCCGCCGCGATTCCGGATCGCTGGGGCGCGGGGCGGCTGTGTCTGTCTCTGACATGGCGGCAGGGCTGATGCTGGCGTAGAAGTCGGCATCGTAAGTGCGCGTTTTCACCACGACGGGCATGGGCACAGCATGGCCCATGATCAGTGCCTGCTGACGGGTATCGAGCCGGGCCAGGACTTCGCGCAGACCAGCCGCCCCGCTGATGCCGGTGAGCACGGCGGCGATGTCGCGCTCGTTGTCGAGCAACGCCGTGACGCGCGTGCCGATCTGACTCATCACCTCTTCATCAATGCCGCTGGGCCGCTGATCCACGATCAGCAGGGTGACATTGTACTTGCGCAGCTCGCGGGCGATGATGCCGAAGATGGTCTGCCGGGCGATCTGCGGGTCGAGGAATTTGTGCGCTTCCTCGATGGTGATCAGCAGTTGGGGCGGCTCAAGGGCTGAATCGCCCAGAGCTTTTTCCACGCGCTCGACGTACATCTGGTGAATGCGGCGCGTCAGGTAGTTGGCAACCAGGATATAGGCGTCCAGGGCGTTGCCGTAGCGACCGAATTCCAGCACGACGTTCTTGCGGTTTTCTAAGTATTCCAGGATTTTCCTGGCGGAGTCCTCGACCGCCTGCGGTTTGAGGAAATCGTAGCGCTCGAAGCGTTGCACCCGTCGCTTGAGCGCCAGCACAGATACGAAGCTGGCGGCCAGTTCTTCTTTGAGCACGTCGAGCAATTCTGGCGTGGCGTCAATCAGGCGGCCAATCCAGCCCTTGCCCCACAGCTTGTGCAGCTCGTAGGCGGCGTCAATCATAGCGTCGGAGAGATCGAGGGTCGTCTTGAGCATGGCCAGGTCTTCCGGCTCGATCTCGTCGTAGCCGATGGTAACGGCGTGATCGTAGGTGGCACCGCGCCGGCGCGTGGCGTCGGGGTCGAGGGTGAAGATGGCGACGCGGCTGCCGAAAAGTTGTTTGAGTCCTTTCGCCTGCACGCCGCTCTCGGTCTTGACCGCCCAGCCATAGTCATTGTGCATATCGAAGATCAGCGTGACGGCCACGTCGTTGCGGATGATGCCCGCCAGCAGGATGCGCGTCAGGAAGCTCTTGCCGGTGCCGCTCTTGCCGAACACCCCAACGGAGCGTTCTACCAGGCGGCGCAGGTCTAGGTGTACCTTTGTCTCTTCCAGTTCTAGCGGCGCGCCAATATGGAAATGCGTGGCATCTTCCTGGCCGAAGACATCGTTCACGTCTTCGGCAGAGGCGATCACGACAGGGGTGAAGTGGCTGGGGATGGTGCGCACTGGTTTGGGTTCGTCCTCGCCTTCGTCAAGGCTGAGCATGGGTGCGACGTGAATGGTGCCGAAGGCCGCCGTGCCGCTATAGACTTCGCGCAGGAACGAGTCGCTGAGGTCGGGCGGGTCGCTGCGGATGGCGGGGTTGGTGGCGTCGAGCATCACGTCGGTGATCATGCAGAAGAAGCGTTTTTTGTACCCATGTACCACGACATAGCGCCCGACGGCCAGCTCTTCGATGGGTGTGGCCGGATCGAGCTTGACATCCAGCCCTCGGCTGAGCGAGCCGCCAACGACTACGCCCAGCCGTTGGCCAGCCACTGGCGTGGCAGGAGAGGTCGTGGCACTGCGCGGAAACCATTCGTCCAGATTGTCCGAGTCCGGGTATGGGTAGAGCGGATCGCGTGCAGTCATGGCATTTTCCCCGTGAATTCATCCTTTTTTCATGGCTGGACAGCCGAGGTCGTTTCTCCTAAGGGCTATAATGGTTTGGTGATAGATCGTATTTCCAGGCAATCAATAAATTAAGGCATTTCCCATGTCTGACGTGTTTTCTCGTTCGCGGGCCATCTCTGCAGTTCTGGCACTGGCCATGCTGGTCGCTGTGACCCTCTTGCTGGTGGTGCTGATGGCCAGGGTCTGGCCGATCGGCGTTGACTACTACTTCACTTTCCATCCGGTCACTAAGAAGCTTCTGGCCGGAGAAACACAGCTCTATGATCGACAGACTTTGGGCTTTTATAATGCTCCCTGGGTTTTGCTGTTTTTCGTCCCTTTGACGGCCCTCTCGCTGCGCGTTGGACAGGCGGTGTTCATAGTCGGTACGATGGTGATGCTGCTGGCCAGCACGCATCTGGTGCGCGAAAAGCGATCGTTTCCCGGATATGCTCTGGTCTTTGCCTTGCTCAATCTGCACACTTTCGATGTGCTCATTCGCGTTCAGGTTGATGGTTTTGTGCCGCTGGGCGTTGCGCTTGGTTGGTGGGCCATTCATCAGCGTCGGCCCTGGATGCTATCGCTGGCCTTTTGGCTAATGGCAATCAAACCCATCAACGTGGTGCTGGTCGCCGCTGTCTATCTGATCGCTATCCGTCACTGGTCGCGGGCCGAACAGGCGAAGGTTCTGGTGTTGCCGGTGATCTCGCTGCTGGCCTCGTTCGTGATTCTCGGCGTAGACTGGCCGCTACGCTACCTGGAAATGTATCAGCTTGATCCTCCGGACAAGGCCTACCTGACGCTTACCCTGTGGCGCATTGCCCGCAGCATAGACTTCCCTTTCTGGCCGCTGATCTTGCTGGCAACAGTTTGTGTGGCACTGGCGCTGTGGCTGGCGTGGCGGGTCGGGCTGCACCGCTGGACACTGAGCATCGCCCTGGCGACCAATCTGGTTTTTGCCCAGTATGCGACCGGCAATCATTATGTCAACCTCATTCCAGCAGTGTTGTTCATTGCTGCTCGCAGTCGCCGCCTCGCTACTCTGGCTTATGCGACGACGTTCACGCCCCTGTTGCGCCTGGCGCTGGGCACGCGCGTCGCCCCTGTGGACTTGCTGTACCCCATTATTCTGTTCGCCGCCGCCTGGTACTTCGCCTGGGAAGACGGTCTGGTTTCGTTGCCACGCAGGCGCTATCTTGCGACGCTGCATCGCCCTGCTAGGCGGGCGTGAGCAGACGCAGCACGTATTGTAAGCGCGGCAACTCCTGGCTGAGCAGACCGGCCAGTTGGCGACCCGCCTCTATCAGAAAGGCCCGTCGCTCTGCGAGCGGGCGCACGTCTGCCGCATTCTTCAGGGCGGCTGCCAGCAATTCTTCGGTCGGTACATCGCCCGCCGAAAGCACCAGGCGCAGGAAATCGAGCCGTGCAGTGAAACGGGCTATGGTTGCTGCATCGCACAGATAGACCGGGTCCAGGCTCAGCGGCGGGCGGGGCGGTAATGCCTGATACAGTTTGCCGTCCTGCTCATAGCCGACGTTCAGCACGCTGATCTCCAGCGGCACCATGCGATTCTCGCGCTGATCGCGAATGGTGGCCGGATTCATGTTGTTGGCCAGGATCATCTGGCGCACTAGCGGGTCGTCGTCAATGCTGATGGCGTGAATCAGGCCGATCACCGCCATGCTGGACGCGCCGTCTGGCTGGGTGCGCACGAATGCACCGAACGCCGGATGCTCGATGGACTGGCTGCGCGTGCCGCACACAAAGCCGACCGTGCTGGCCCGCAATACCTGGCCGATAAGAGCTTGTTGTTCTGCCATAGGTTTCTCCTGCCAAGCACATAGACTATTGAACCGCGGAGACGCAGAGGACGCACGGTTCTTCTTGTAGAGAGTGTTCAAGCCTCTTTGAGTCCAAGGACAATGCGTCTTATGCCTTGCCTGAGGACAGGTACATGAAAGTTGATGAGCAGACCAACTTCCCAACCACCCAGACGCAAGTACGATAGAACCTGTGCCTGGTGAACAGGCAGCAATTGTTCCGCGGCCTTGAGTTCAACGACTACTGTGTCGGCTACCAGCAAATCCAGTCTGTATCCGCACTCTATTTCTACACCCTTGTATACAACGGGAAGTTGCTTCTGTCTGTCGAATGGGATCTCGCGCAGTGACAGCTCGTGGCACAAACATGTCTCATAGGCCGATTCCAGTAACCCTGGGCCAAGCGCCCGATGCACTTCGATCGCTGCACCAATGATCTGCTGTGTGAGCATACGGACAGAATGATCTTTCTCCACAATATTTTCCTCTGCGCTCTCTGTGTCTCGGCGGTGAAATCTCCTATCGGCGGTCGTAGTGAGTGCGCCCATGACGCGCGGCCTTCGATTCCAGCTTCTCCGACTGCGCGACAGTTTGCTGATGACGGCGCAGCTCGATCTCGATCAATTCGTTGAGCTGCGCGCGTTCGTGATCGCGCACGACGGCCAGTTCGTCGGCGCGGGTGAGGGCGTAGGGGTAGCGCCACATAAACTGGCACTGACTGTAAATCAGGGCGTGCACGATATCTACCAGCGCCGGTTGGCGGGCGACCCACATGGGCACCTCCACGCGCGCCAGATGATAGGGTGGCGCTGCGCTCACGTTCAGGTAGAAACAGGCGATCTCATATTTGGGGTCTTTGTCGTGATACAGTTTGTTCTGGGGCGACTGCTGCACCAGCAACGCCGAGCGTTCGCCCGGCTTGAGCAGCTTGAAGAGCAACGGCTGGTCGGTCAACCCTTCCAGGTCGCCGTTAGTCTCCAGCCTGGCTTTGCGCACATCGTCGGGGGCGAGGCTCATCAGGTGCAGCAGGCTGATCAGAAAAGCGCTCGACGGGCGATCCACATAACCGGCCAGACAGACGGGACGGTCGCGGTCGGCAGGGTCGTTGGCGTGCAGATCGTGTAGCCGAATCAGGTGCCCCAGATATTGGGCCTGCAACTCTTTGCCGTCGGGCACATCCTTGCCGGCCCAGAACAACAGCGGACCGTCTAGCAGCGCCAGCAGTGGCCCGTCGCTCGGACGGTGCTGTTTAACCTTATCTACCAAGGTGGCCAGTTCCTGCTCGGTGCGCCGTGCATTGACCGCCGCGTTGGTAATCAGACGGCCCTCTTTGTCGTAAAGCTTGTCGTCGGTGTAGTGCAGGGAGGGCTGAGTGAGGGGGATCGGCAGGGCGTCCGTGCCATGGTAGTAGATGAACACGCCCACGTTGATCAGGTAATAGAGCGCGGCAGCGTGCGCGTTCGGGTAGACCTGCGAGCCATCGGCGGCCAGGATGGTGGCGCGTTTGGGCAGGGGGGGTAAGGGGTAGGCGCGGTTAGCAGGTTCGTGCAACAGCGCCACTCCGCGGAAGCCGGCATCGCGCTCGCGCACCAGGGCGATGCGCTGGTGTACTGCTTCCAGGTCTTCCAGCAGCGATAGCCGCTCCCAGGCCAGCGCCAGGCGTTCGCTCTGCGTGGCGCTGCGCGCGGCGAGGGCATGACCCATGGCCTGTACCTGCGACACAACTTTGTCGAATTCGAGCGTCACCGGCGGCCTCCTGCACTCAGGTGAATGGCTTCAGACGGAAGTCAGTGTAGCACTAATGTTCTGGAACGTCAAGCAGGGTAGACGATACATGCCTGGCGAGAGGTGGCGGATGCCTGCCAGGGCTGACCCTTCGCGCCCTGTTGGATGTACGCTATACTTCGGCCACCATTCGCCAGATAGGGTGAGGAGCGCCTATGACCGGCCAGACAATTGAGATCACGCCGTCGGAGATGGTGCATGGCGGGCAAACGCTGACCCGGCATGGCGGGCGTGTCATCTTCACGCCCTATACTATCCCTGGCGAGCGCATCCTGGCGCGCATTCACGATGATCGCGGACGGTTCGCCTTCGCTTGGTGCGAGCGCGTCCTGACTCCTTCTCCGCAGCGGGTGACGCCGCGTTGCCCGCACTTCGGTCCTGGTCGGTGTGGAGGGTGCCATTTCCAGCACATCGAGTATGCTGCGCAGCCGGCCTATAAGCGCGACGTAGTAGTGGATCAACTGCGGCGTATTGGTGGCATAGCCAACCCGCCCGTGCGCCCTACCATTCCCAGCCCCGATCCCTGGGAGTACCGTTATCACGCGACTTTTCATGTGGACGAGGCGGGCAACCTGTGCTTTGTGGGCACGGACAACGAAACGCTGGTGCCTATCGAAGAATGCCATATCCTGCGCCCGGAATTGCGCGCCCTGCTGGACGAATTAAATTTCGACGAGATGGCCGGTCTGACGCGCGTGCGCGCTCAGGTCGGCTCGGACGGAGACCTGATGTTGGTGCTGAGCACGCAGGATGATCAGGCTCCGGAACTGGAAGTGACCATGCCAGTCTCGGTCAATCTGCTGCTAAGCGATAATGAGCCGGTCAACCTGGTTGGATCGAGTCATGTCACCTACCGGGTGGCGGGGCGTGCCTTCCGGGTGACGGCGGGCGGTTTCTTCCAGGTCAATCTGCCGCAGGCCGAGGCGCTGGTTCGGCTGGTGCTGGAGACGCTCAATCTGCGCGGGGACGAAACGGTGCTCGATCTCTATGCGGGTGTGGGGCTGTTCACGGCTTTTCTGGCCGAGCGGGCGGCGCTGGTCACGTCGGTGGAGAGCTATCCGCCCGCAGTGACCGACGCCGATGTGAACCTGGCCGATCTCGACAACGTCGATCTGATCGAGGGTGCGGTCGAAGATGTGCTGCCCGAACTGGAAGGGCCTTACGACGCAGCCGTACTCGACCCACCGCGCACAGGTGTAGAAGCCGCGGCCCTCGACGCGCTGGTGGCGCTTGCTCCGCGCACGGTGGTCTATGTGAGTTGCGAACCAGCCACGCTGGCTCGCGACGCCAAGCGGCTGGCAGCGCACGGCTACCGCTTGCTGGCAGTGACGCCAGTGGACATGTTCCCGCAAACGTATCACATCGAGTGCGTGGCGCACTTTGCCCGCTGAGTGCTCGTCAGTTGTCCCTGGTTTTGCGCAGATTGCTCAATTGAGCGCGGCGGCGACGCAGGAAAGCGCGCGCTTTGAGAATCCACGTGGTAGGCGAGAGCAACATCAGGCGGCGCCACCAGCGGATCAGAGGACGCCGGACGCCGGCGTAAGCATAGGCTCCCTGGCGGCGGCCCCAGGTGATCGAATAAGCCGGTCGCCCTGGTACCGCTGTCCACTCGATCACCGCGGCGGCCCACGATAGACCTCCCCCAAAGCCGACCATGGCGATGATGTCTCCGGCGTGCAGCCGTTCCTGTTCTACGGCTTCGGCCAGCGCGATGGGGATGGACGCGGCGGACGTGTTGCCATAGCGAGCGATGTTGCTGTAGACGCGCTCTTCAGGAATCTTGAGGGCTTTGGCAGCATGTTCGATGATGCGCTGATTGGCCTGATGAGGGATCACCAGCGCCAGATCGTCGGGTGTCAGGCCCGCCAGGGTGAGCGCATCGCGGATGCTGTCGCCGATCACATGGGTGGCGAAGCGAAACACCCCACGCCCGTCCATATAAATGCGGTGCATCTCGTGCAAGCCGTCTTGCAGGTAGGTGTCGCGGCTGTTGACGGTGGGCAGGGTGAGCATATCCCAACCGGAGCCGTCGGAACGCAGCACGGTGCTGAGCACACCGCCGGGCGTATCGCTGCCGCGCAGCACGACCGCTCCTGCGCCGTCGCCGAAGAGGATGCAGGTGTTGCGGTCGGCCCAGTCCACGACCCGGCTGAGCGTCTCGGCCCCGATGACGATAGCCGTGTTGATGGCACCGGTCTGGATTTTGCTGGCGGCCATGTCCAGGGCGTAGACAAAGCCCGAACAGGCGGCGCTGAGGTCGAATGCCCCCGCGTTGGTCGCGCCCAGGTAGTCCTGTACCAGACTGGCCGTGCTGGGGAAGATGTGCTCTGGGGTAGCTGTGGCGACGATGATCAGGTCAATGTCGCTGGGCAGCATGTCGGCGACATCGAGGGCTTTCTGGGCGGCGCGGGTTGCCAGGCTGGTGGTGGTCTCGCGCTGGGCGGCGATACGGCGCTCTTTGATGCCAGTGCGCGAAGTGATCCATTCGTCGGTGGTGTCCACGATGGCCTCCAGGTCGCTATTGGTGAGCACCTGCGAGGGCACTTCCATGCCCCAGCCGACGATATGGGCATAGCGCAGGGGGCGCGGTCGCCTGGCCGCTGTGGCACGACCGCGCTTCAGCTGGCCTGAGCGTGGGATGTTGTCAATCATGGGTGAACCTTGCCAGTGTGGGTGCCGGAATGTCCCGGCACCCCTGATCAGTCTTCGTACTTGCTGAATACGAGCACAGCATTATGCCCGCCGAAGCCGAACGAGTTGCTCATCACGTGCTGGACGGCTGCGGGTCTGCCGACATTGGGCGTGTAGTCCAGATCGCACTCTGGGTCGGGCACATGCAGGTTGATGGTAGGCGGGATGAATTGCTCGGTAATCGCCTTGATGCTGAGGACAGCTTCGACGCTGCCTGCTGCGCCCATCAGATGACCGGTGACGGACTTGGTCGAGCTGATCGGTATCCGATAGGCGTGGTCACCGAAGACGGCTTTGATCGCGCGCGTCTCGCTAACATCGTTGAGCGGCGTGCTGGTGCCGTGCGCGTTGATGTAGCTGATGTCTTCGGGCTTCAGCCCAGCGCCGCGCAGGGCACGGCGCATGGCTTCCTGCGCGCCTTCGCCGTTTTCCATAGGCGCGGTCACATGATAGGCATCGCAGGTCGAACCGTAGCCGGTCAGTTCGCAATAAATGCGAGCGCCGCGCGCTTTGGCGTGTTCGAGTTCTTCGAGCACCAGTGCGGCTGCTCCCTCACCAACCACGAAACCGTCGCGGTCGGCGTCGAAGGGGCGCGACGCTCCCTGCGGATCGTCGTTGCGGCGCGAGATGGCGCCCATGTTCGAGAGGCTGGCGATAGTCAGGCCGAGCAACGCTGCTTCGGAGCTACCGGCCAGCATGGCCACGGCTGCGCCGCGGCGAACCATCTCGAATGCCTCGCCGATGCTGTTGTTGCCAGTGGCGCAGGCGGTAGAAATGGACATGTTGGGGCCACGCAGGCCGAAGTCTATGGCGATCTTGCCCGCCGGGCTATCGGGCAACATCATGGGCAGCAGCAGCGGGCTGACGGTGGCATGGCCTTCTTCCAGGAATTTCTTGATGCCATCGAAGAGGGTCTCGAAGCCGCCGATGCCCGTGCCGATGACGACGCCGATGTCCCAGGGATTCTCCTTGCTGATGTCCAGGCAGGAGTCTTCCAGGGCTTGCTTGCAGACGTAGTGCGCTACCTGCGTCACCGGATCGGTGCGGCGCAGATCGCGCTTGCTGAGGTGCTGCGCGGGATCGTAGTTCTTGATCGGCGCGCCAAAAGTCACCTTCAGTCCCAGTTCCTCAAATTCCGGGATATGCTGTGCACCAGAGATGCCGTTGGCCGCATTCTGCCAGGCTTCGTCTGGCGAGTTGCCTACCGGGCAGATGATCCCCAGGCCGGTGACGACCACCCGTTTGAAGTTCACAGGTTCTTCCTCCACTGTCAGGCTGGCGCTGCCCCGACCAACTACAGCGCCCAGGTTTTCCGGCCCCGCCCTCTGGTTCAGGCGGGGGTAGGACATCAATTATACCGCAGATTGAGCGGCTCGATGTGTGCATGGACTATAACCCTGCCGGGACGAAATGGTTGCAAGGGGCAGCGGACACCCTACTTGGCAGGCGGGAAGGGTCGTATATAATCGCGCGGCGGAGGCAGCGCCATGATTCTAGTCACTGGAGCTACGGGGCTGGTGGGGCGGCACTTGGTGCCGCGCCTGTGCCAGGCCGGTTACCCTGTTCGAGTCTACATACAGCCCAGGCGGGGACGCCTTCCGGCCTGGCCTGAGGGGGTGGACGTGGTGGCCGGGCAACTGGACGATGCGCAGGCGCTCTACAAGGCCATGCAGGGTGTGCACACGGTTTTTCACCTGGTCAGCGCGCAGTGGTGGGGGTCGCGCCGCGACCTGGAACGGGTGGACATCGAAGGCACACAGCACATCATCGCGGCGACACGCGCAGCGCGCATTGGGCGACTGTTTACCCTGAGTCAGTTGGGGGCTGAACCGGCGTCGGCCTACGATCTGCTGCGCGTCAAAGGGCAGGTCGAAACGCTGGTGCGCAACAGCGGCATCGCCTATACCATCGTGCGTTCCGGTGTGATCTTCGGCCCGGAAGACCGCTTCGTGAATGGAATCGCCATGCTGCTGCGCTCGAATCCCGTCTTCTTTCTGCAGCCGGGCCGAGGCGAGAGCCTGCTGCATCCGCTCTACGTCGAAGACCTGGCGGCGGCGCTGGTCAACAGCCTGGAGCGGATAGACCTGGTAGATACTACCATCGAGGTAGGAGGGGCGGAGTACCTGACCTACAACGAGATGGTGCGCACTGTGATGCGGGTGACGGGAGCCCACCGGATCATCGTGCCGGTGCCGCCCTACCTGTTGCGGTCGCTCAACCGCTGGGTCAAGCGGGTGGTGCGACGCTGGCCGATGACCTCGCAGTGGCTGGACATCCTGGCCGGTAACCGCACGGCGAAGCTGGGGAATCTCTATGATTATTGCGGCGTGCGACCGGTTCGCTTCGAAGATACCTTGCTGACCTACATGCCGCAGCGCCATTACTTCCGCGAGTTGTTGCGCTTTCTGTGGCAACGTCCGTACTGAGCAGGGAAAGACGAGGAGGCATCCGGTGTTGTCCTCAGGGCATGGTTCGATGGCCACGACAGTGCAGCGGCTCAACGAGATGAGCCAGATCACCGGCCTGGACGAGCTGGAAGTCCGGACACGGCGGGCGCGAGGCGAAGGCAACGACTTTCAGTTGCCCACCAGCCGCTCGCTGGCGGATATTCTGCGGCAGAATGTGCTGACGCTGATCAACCTGGTGCTGTTCAGCATCGGCGCGGTGATGGTAGCGATCGGGCGTCCGGACGAGGCGCTGGCCAGCGTCAGCCTGATCCTGATGAACATTATCGTTGGCGTCATCCAGGAGGTACGCGCCAAGCGCAAGCTCGACCGGATCGCCTTGCTCACCCGCCCCAAAGTCACCGTCATCCGCGAGGGACAGGAGCGCACCATTGATCCGGCGGAGCTGGTGCGCGGGGATGTGGTGGTTGTGCACGCGGGCGATCAGATCGTGGCGGATGGCATCGTTGTGGGCAGCGGGCAGATCGAAGTGGACGAGTCGCTGCTGACAGGCGAGTCTGACCATATCCCCAAGCAGGCAGGCGATTCGCTGCTATCCGGCAGTTTTGTGGTGTCCGGCACGGCCCTGTATGTGATACGGCGCGTGGGAGCCAGGAGTTTCGCCAACAAGGTAGCGGCAGAAGCGCGCACCTTTCGCGTAGTCAAGACGCCGCTACAACGCGACGTGGACTTCGTCATCCGCATGCTGATGCTGGTTGCCATGTTCTTCGGCCTTCTGCTGTTCATTTCCTCGCTGCTCTCCGAGATTCCCCTGATGCGGCGGGTGCAGACGGCGGCGGTGATCGCCGGGCTGGTGCCCAACGGGTTGTTCTTCATGGTGATCGTGGCCTATGCGATGGGGGCCGTGCGCATGGTAGCGCGGGGGGCGCTGGTGCAGCAGGCCAATTCGGTCGAGTCGCTCAGCAACGTGGATGTGCTGTGCATGGACAAAACGGGCACGCTCACCGCCAACAAGATCGCCTATCACGACGTGCTGACGGTGGAATGGACGCGCGAAGCCCTGGAGCGGGCGCTGGGCGATTTCGCCTGCAACGCCAGTACCACCACCAAAACGACTGAGGCCCTGCTGACAGCGTTGCCGGGCGAAAAGCTGCGCGTCCTGGACGAGGTGACCTTCTCGTCGGCGCGCAAGTGGAGTGCGCTCGTCTTCAGCGACGAGCGGCGTAGCGGGACCTATGTGCTCGGCGCGCCGGAGATGCTCGCGCCGTACCTCGACGTTGCCCTGGAGGCGCTGCCCGACGTCACCCCGTGGATCGAGGCCGGGCTGCGGGTGGTGCTCTTCGCCTATAACCCCGCTGTGATCTACCTGCACGACAGCCAGGGGCAGCCAGTGTTGCCCTCGCTGCAACCGCTGGGGCTGATAGCCTTCCGCGACGAGCTGCGCCCCGATGCCCGCGAGACGCTGGCGCAGTTCACCCGCGCAGGGGTCGCGCTGAAGATCATCTCCGGTGACAACCCGCATACAGTCGCGGCGCTGGCCCGGCAGGTGGGGTTGGCCACTGATGGGGTGGTCTCTGGGACGGAACTGGAAGACCTGAGCGACGCAGAGCTGGCGCGGGTGGCAGAAGAAGCGAGCATCTTCGGGCGTATCACGCCGCTGCAAAAAGAGCGGCTGGTCAAGGCGCTGCGGAGCCAGGGGCACTACGTGGCGATGATCGGCGATGGCGTCAACGATGTGCTGTCGTTGAAGCGGGCCGATCTGGGCATTGCCATGGAGAGCGGCAGCGGCGCGACCCGCAGCGTGGCCGACATGGTGCTGCTGGGCGATTCATTCGCTGCGCTGCCGCAGGCGCTGCTGGAAGGGCAGCGCATCGTCAGCGGGATGCGCGACATCCTGCGGCTGTATCTGGCGCGCGCTGTCACGCTGGTCTTGATGATTCTCTCAACTTCGGTGGTGGGTGTCGGCTTCCCCTATGTGCCCAAACATATCACGCTGGTGGCGCTGCTCACCATCGGCGTCCCGACCTTTGCCATCGCCCTGTGGGCGCGGCCAGAGCGATCGCGGCAATCTCTCTTGCGCTCGGTGTTGCATTTCGCCTTTCCAGCGGGGATCGTCACCTTCCTGTTCGCTTTCTTGCTCTATGTGTACGTCTTCAACAGCATCGTCAACGAGGGGCGGACAATCCCTGTGCTGCGCGAAGATGTGGCCTCGTTCCAGGTCTACGCGGGCATTGACTACGAAATCTACACGCCGGATCAATTTCGCTACGAAGTGGCCGTGCTGTTCTCTCAGTCGGTGCTGACGGTATTCTCGGTGCTGGTGGGGCTGGCCCTGGTGATGTTCGTCGAGCCGCCGTTGCCCTGGCTGGCGGGTGGGGATCGCTACAGCGGCGATGCACGACCGACGTTGCTGGCCCTGGGGCTAGGCGGTCTGTTCGCGGTGATCATGGCCTATGAGCCGCTGCGACGGTTGTTCGAACTGCTGCCGCTCGAAGCTCAGGACTGGGCGGTTGTGGTTGGCATAACCGTTGCCTGGCTGCTGGTGCTGCGCTACGTCTGGCGGGCGCAGCTTTTCGCTCGCTTCCTGCATCTGGACTGGTCGGTTGACTACGGCGACGCTTGATCGCTGAACATGACGTTTTCTGTCTGTAGCGGCGAGCCTGGCGACAACTTCACGCTCGAAAGGGCGAGTCGTCGCCAGGCTCGTGCAGTCATTCGGCGGGCAGATCGGGATTGATGGGGGCGAAGTAGAGGATCGGCAGCGGGTCGCCCAGGCCGAAGTAAGTCTGCCACAACGTCTGATACGTGCCGTCGCGGGCCATGTCTTGCAGCGTGGAGTCGATCAGGTTGCGAAAATCGGCGTCGCCATAGGGCGTAGCGAAGGTGATGGGGCGGTCATCGCCGTATTCGGTGGGCAGAATCTTGACTCCCGCGCTGTCGCCGGCCTGGCGCAGTAATCCGTTCAGACGCAGGCTGTCGCCGAAGATGGCATCTACGTTGCGCGCGACGGTCAGGGTGTTGATGGCGTCGGCTTCGCGGTTGATGGCAAAGGGATCGTTGATATTACGGCTGACGTTGAACATCTCGGCGTACTTGCGGATGAGGTCGGCGTCGCCCGGCTTGTCGGCGAAGTAGCCGATCCACCAGCCAGTACCCAGCAGGTCGGCGAAACCAGTGGTGATCTGCGATCCCTGGGGGACCATCAGGCGGTCGCCATGGGTCAGGTAGGGCAGCGAGTACTCCAGCCGCAAGGTGGCATCCCAGGCGGGACTGACTCCCACAGCCAGGTCGGCCTGTCCTCCGGCAACCAGCGCCGCCGCGTTCTCAGGTGGATTGGGCAGGTATTCGACGGTAGCTCCCCAGCGCCGCGCCATTTCCTCGACCAGCGCCCGGTTGAAGTCGTTCATGAGGGCCCAGTAGGCGGACGTTTCCTGCCCGGCGGGGACGATGCCCGTCACGCGCACCGGCTGCCCTTGCGCGATGCGCGTTTGCACGGAAACAGCAGGGATGGGCATGTCGGCGGGGAAGTCGGCCAGGGCGCGTTCGTCTTCATAGAGGCGCTCGTAGACGGGCACCAGGACATCGAAGTTGACCGGGTCTTCGGCGAACCAGGCGCTGAAGATTTCGTCTAGCCGACCGCTGGCCTTCAGGCGTTGCAGCGAGCGGTTGAGCACGTCGCGCAGGTTGACATCGTGACGGCGCACGACCATGGCATGATATTCTTCCAGCACCGGTTCGTCAATCAGGCGCATGCCCTGGCGACCAGCGCGGCGCAGACTGTCGAGTGTGCCGACCATGCCCTGTACCTCGCCAGCGGCCAGCGCGTCGAGCGCGGCGCTCTCGCTGAAGTAGAAGCGGATGTCGAACGTCACGCCGTGCTGCTCGCTCCACAGGCGCAGGGCGTGTTCGCTGCGGCTGCCGATGGTCACGCCGACGGGCTGACCGGCCAGGTCTTGCAGGGTGACGTAGGGCGCTTCGGTCAGCACGACCATCCGCTCGGTATTGAGATAGTAGGGATGGGTGAAATCGAACCAGGTTTCGCCATCACGGGTGTGGAACTGCTGACCGGCCAGCACATCTACCAGGCCGCTGAGCAGCGTGTCGCGCGCGTTGTGATGGGTAACCTGCACGAATTCCAGCCCGACGCCCAACTCGATGGCGATGGCATTGAGCACGTCAATCTCGTAGCCTGCCACCTGGCCCTGTTCGTTGAGCCAAGCGAAGGGATAGGCGTTGAAGTACGTCCCTACGCGCAGTACGCCGTCGCGCTGAACGTTTGCCAGTCCAGACTCGGCGGCAACCGTGAGGGGGGTAGGGGTGACGGTGGGCAGAGGGGTAGGCGGTACCAGGGTCGGCGCGGGCAGGGTGAACGTAGGCGGCGGCAAGGGAGTGGCCGTGGGCGGTTCCGGCGTGTCGGTCGGGACGGGACTGGGCGAAACCTCCTGGGCGGCAACTGGTAAAGGCACCAGAGAGATGAGCAGGATCAGCGACAGGATAAGAGCGATAGGCAATTGAAGCCGCACGATTTGTTGGCTGGTAGATATTCTGTGTAGCATGGCTATTCCCTGTAAAGCCTATGTGTCAGGATGTAATCCAGGACGCGATCGGGCACCAGGTAGCGGACGCTGCGTCCCGCGGCGATGAGATCGGCGATGGTCGAGGAAGACAGATCAATTGGCGGGGCCGGAATCCAGTGCAGACGCGCGCGGAGACCTGGTATGGCGTGCTCCAGCGCGTTCAGGTCTGGCTTGATGCCGGGTCGCCGCATAACGGCCAGGGATGCCAGCGCGATCAATTCTGTGGGGCGCGACCAGGTGGGGAGGTCGCGCAGCGAATCGCCACCAAGCAGCAGGAACATAGCTGCGGCAGGGTATTGTTGTTGGAGCAGGCGTAGCATGTCCACAGTATAGTGCGGGCCGGGCCGGTCTATATCAGCGCGTGAGAGGGCAAAGCGCGGGTTATCCGCGATGGCCAGTTCGGTCATGGCCAGGCGGTGACCGGCGGCGGCGCGGATGATCGGCGGGCGTTTGTGCGGCGGATCGGCGGCGGGGACGAACAAGACCCGGCTCAGGCCCAGGCAATCGGCGGCGGTCTCGGCCAGGATCAGGTGGCCGAGGTGGGGTGGGTCGAACGTGCCGCCGAAGACTCCCAGGCGCTCGGCGGATGCGCGCATAGGGTCTGGCATCATCCCTCGCTATTGCTCGACTTTGAAAGGCAACTCGAAGGTATAGGCGTCTGCGCACTCGTAGCGGAATTCGTAGCGATAGTCTGGGCGTAGCAGGCGGCGCGGGTATTCGACGTAGCCGTGCAGATGCTCACCCGGCTCGTTGACCGACAGGGTGACCGCCGACGGCATATACTCGTAGCTCTCGGCCTCGCCGATGGAGAGCAGACCGCTCTGGGTCTCATGCAGGCAGCTCTGGTTGGGAGTGAAGGTGACAGGCGGCGCAGTAGAGTCCGGGGCGCGGGCTACGTCAAAGAAGACACGGACGGTCTGTCCGTCCAGTTCCACGTATTCCAGAGTGACCCAGACAGCTTCGGTCTTGAGGCGCTCGTTGATCGGCAGCAACGTGACCGTATCTGACGTGCGCAGGCCTGGCTCGACCACCAAGATCAGGTCTTTGCCATACTGGATGAGATTGGTAGTGTGATAGGCCAGCGAGCGGTATTCCAACCGGAACAGTGTACCATGCAGATTGAAGAACAGGTCGCGCCCGTTGATGCGGATGGTCAATGTATTGGAGACGCCATAATACGACGTGGGGTTGAAGGCGTCGTCCGGCTCGCCTGTGCCCAGCAATTCCGGCATTTTCGCGTCGGAGGGGACGCGAAAAGAAATGTTCCCCTGCGCATCAATGCGCACGCTAAGAAGCTCCGTCTCTTCTTCTTCCTCCAGAACCAAGCCGCGTGGAGGCGAGTCGTTGCAAGCGGGCAGCAGCAGGGTCAGCAAGAACGCGACGCCTAGCGCAACGCAAGCACGACCGATCATGACTCCCTCCTGCGAGCAGGGGCAACGCTGGACATCATAGCCCATAGCCGGGCTATTCGCCCCATTCCAGTTCCATGTCGCCAATGTAGACGGTGTCGCCAGGTTTGATGCCGGCCTGCTCTAGCGCGGCAGTGATGCCCATGGATGCCAGGATGCGCTGGAAACGCGCGACCGCCTGATCGTAATCCCAGTAGGTCATGGCGACGGCGCGCTCGATGCGCTTGCCCGATACGCGAAATTCGCCGTCACCTAACACGGTGACGGTGAAAGCGAGCGGATCGTCTTCGAGCTGGAAGACAGGGCGCTCGGCTACTTCGGGCGCTTCGGCGGGCAGGCTGTCGAGCAGTTGGGCCGCACGGTAGATCACAGCGCGCACGTTCTGCCCGGTGGCGGCGGAGATGGCCAGGGCTTCGTAACCAAGGCAGGTCAATTCGGCGTGCACCTTCGGCCAGAGGGCCTGCGCTTCGGGCAGGTCGAGCTTGTTGAGCACCACGATTTGCGGTTTACTGGCGAGCGCATCGTCGAAGAGGGCCAGTTCTGTGTTGATCTGATGAAAGTCAGCGATGGGGTCGGGCGCAGCGCCATCGAGCAAATGCACCAGCACGCGCGTGCGCTGAATGTGGCGTAGAAAGTCGTGGCCCAGCCCTGCGCCGCTGTGTGCCCCTTCGATCAGGCCAGGGATGTCGGCGAAGACCAGATCGCGGTCATCCAATACGACGACTCCCAGGTTGGGCTGAAGAGTGGTGAAGGGATAGTCGGCGATCTTGGGTTTGGCGTTGCTGATGACCGAAAGCAAGGTGGACTTGCCCGCATTGGGCACGCCCACAATGCCCACATCGGCGATGAGTTTCAGTTCCAGATGCAAGGTGCGTTCCTCGCCCGGTTCGCCTTTCTCGGCGATGCGCGGAGCCTGATTGGTGCTGGTGGCGAAGCGGGCGTTGCCGCGCCCACCGCGCCCGCCGCGCGCCACCAAGACGCGCTGCCCCGGCCTGGTCAGGTCGGCCAGCACTTCGCCCGTGTCCGCGTCGCGCACGATGGTGCCGGGCGGCACTTCAATGAAGAGGTCCGCCCCATTGCGGCCCGTCTTGTTGTGAGGGCCGCCGGGCGCGCCATTCTCGGCGCGGAAGCGCGATTGGTGGGAAAAGGCGCTCAGCGTGTTGAGAGTGGGTTTGACGACAAGATAGACGTCGCCCCCTTTGCCGCCGTCGCCCCCACTGGGGCCACCGCGCGGCACATACTTCTCGCGCCGAAAATGAACGATGCCGGCACCGCCGTCACCGCTGCGCACGTGAATAGTCGCTTCGTCGAAGGTCATAGCAGCCGGAGTCTAACGCGGCGGGCAGCAGGCGTCAACCGGCAGAAGCGAGGGGTGCGCGTGCAAAATGTGTCAGGCAATTTGCAGCAGTCTGCTGCCCCTCATCCCTCAATCCCCTCTCCCTCGCGACTGCGTCGCGGGGCGAAGGGACTATTTATCGCGCGAGTGCTCCCCTTCGCCCGCAGCGCGGAGAAGGGGCTGAGGGATGAGGGTCATCGGGCACAGCAAAGCCGCTGTCAACTTTTGCACGCGCCCAAGCGAGGGGAAACAAGCCGGTAGGAGGGTCGTGCCACATCAGCGATCGCGGCTGATGACCTGCCGGGCCAGGTGGCGCAGCTCCTCGACGGCGGGCGAGGGGGGGAGTATGTCCAGGCTGGCCAACGCGCGCTCGACCAGTTCCTGGGCTTTGGCGCGTCCCAGTGCGATAGCGGTTTCCAACGAGTGATCAGCCAGCAGCGATTCCTTGAAAGGCCCGCCCGCTGTATCCGACGTGACCTGCAGGGCAGTGGCGGGCAGGGCGTCGGGGGCGTTGCTGTCGTCGCGCACCGCACCCAGCCCGCGCCCCTGGGCCAGGTCCATACCTGCATTCTTGCCCAGGGTCTGTTCGTCGCCGATGAGGTCGAGGATGTCGTCTACGATCTGAAAGGCCAATCCCAGGTTGAAAGCGTAGGTGCTCAGTGCTTCAACCCATTCTGGCGGCGCGCCCGCGGCAGTGGCTCCCAGCTCGGTGCAAGCGACAAAGAGCGCTGCTGTCTTCCTGGCGATGATTTCGTAGTAGGTATCGCGGTCGAGCGTGCCCTGGCGGGCGGCCTGAATCTGCAGCGTCTCCCCTTCCACCAACTGAGTGGCCGCACGGGCCAGGATGCGGTTGAGTTCGGCGGGCTGGGGAGCCATGATCTCGTAGGTCTTGGTGAACATGAAGTCACCGGTGAGCAGAGCGAAAGTGCTGCCCCAGCGCGAATTGACGGTCTCGCGACCGCGCCGCAGGGTGCCGTGATCGTTGATGTCGTCGTGCACAAGGGTGGCGGTGTGAATGATCTCTACGGCAGCGGCCAGGGGGACAGCCTCATCTATGTTGGTGCCACCCGCGGCAGCGTAGGCCAGCAACACCAGGCGCGGACGCAGACGCTTGCCGCCTGCCGACAAAATATGCGCAGTCGTCTCACTGAGCAAAGGCACGGCGCTGCGCGTCACGCTGAGCAAGAGTTCTTCAACTGCCTGGAGGGGTATCTCGCTGGTCATGCTGCCTCGCGCTGATTGGGCTGAAGACACAAACCTGAGCTGTGCACCTGCAGAGCATTCTGTTTGTGTCTTTCATAACTTTCTGAACAAATTATAACAGTGCTGGTCATCGGGCGGTAATGCGCATGACCGGTCACGGCCCGGCGTGATCGGACGTCCCCGGCTGACCCTGCGCGTGTCCGATGAGCGACATCAGCAATACCTGCGCCAGCCGGAAGAACTCCTGAAGTTGCCCCAGCCGTTCCAGATAGAACTCGGCCAGTTGGCGGTCTTCGTCGCTCATGCCGGGCAGTGCCTGTTGCAGACGCCCGGCGCTGTCATCAAGCACCTGGAGCGCCTGATTGACGTCGCGCAGTTCGCGGCTGCGCAGGATATTGGTCAGGATTTGCCAGAAGTCGCTTTCGGCACGGTAGTACTTGCGGCGGTCGTCCTTCACCCACACTTCGCGCACAATGCCCATGTGCTCCAGGGTGCGCATGTGCGTGCTGACGCTGGCCTTGGACAGGCCCAGGCGTTCCATCAGATGGTCGAGACTGAGCGGTTCTGGGCTGAGCATGAGCACGCCGAATAACTGACCCATCACCTTGGAAAACCCAAAGTAACTGGCAAGCTGGCCCAACCCTTCGATGATGCGCGCGTTGACATCCTCGAAGGTAGCGTTTAGCCGCGTTCTGTCTGCTCGTGTTTGCATGAGGGCGCACTTTCTGCCCAAACGTAACGTCAGTCGCGGGGCGAGTCTGACGTATAGCCGCGTAACCAGGGCGTTTTTCGCTCTGAGCCAATGGTAACAGGGCGGGTCATGTGTGACAAGTGACAGGTGCGTGCAAAATGTGACAGGCGATTTGCAGCAGTCTGCTGCCCCTCACCTCTGCATCCCCTCTCCCTCGCGGCTGCGTCGCGGGGCGAGGGGAGTCAACCTTTGCAAGCACCCAAGGACAGGGGCAGTTTTTTTCGGCCCGGTGGTACCCAGGTATAATGAGACCAAAGATTACCAGGAACTAAGGGGAATCATGCGTGTCAGGACAGCGCTGATCCTGACCAGCGCAGTGCTTTTATGGGGATCATTGCCCGCCAGCACAACCTGGGCGGCTGAGCGCCTGCCGGGGACGGGACAACCTGTGCCGGTGGAGGCAGACAGCACAGGCGAGCGGCTGTGTCCGGCCTGCCGGGGAGAGCCGACCTTTCAGGCGACGCTGTCGGTGACCGGTATGCTGGTGGAAGGTGCGCTGGGTCTGCCTGGCGAACCCGTCATATGGGCGATCTCGGTGAGCAATATGGGTACTGCGCCAGGGCATGACCTGCTGATCACGCTGACAGCGCCATCCGAGCTGCGTATTGAGGATGCCGACAACGCGCATGGTGCGGTAACAGTGAGCGACCGGGCGGGGGTCTTCACTGTGCCAGAATTGTACCCCGGGCAGACAGCGCGGGTGCTGGTACGCACGAGGGTGTTACGTTCTCCACCCAATGGGGTGCTGGTGATGCAGGCGGTGCTGGCGGGCCAGGGGCCGTCGGGCACCTTTTCGCAGAGCGCGGTAGGGGAGTTATTCACTCCTACCGGGCTGCCCTCGACTGGCTACCCGCCTGGCGAGGCGTTGCCCGGTGACGGCGAGCCGTCCGTAGTGGCAGTGGCGCTGGGGGCATTGGCTGTCGTGATAGGGGCGGCGCTGTACGTATGGTATCGTGGACGCCGGATGTTGATCTGAATGGGTAGCCTGGGGAACAGGGCGCTCCCGTCGGTGGGGCGTTTTTGATTCCAGAGCAATCAGTCTCCGGCGAAGTAACCTGCCGTGCCCAGCGACAGGCCCGCAGACTGTGCCAGTATGGGCAGTAGCTCGCGCAGATACCGGCCAGGGCAGTCAGTGTCGGGGTTGAAATCGCTGTGTCCGGCCAGGTATGTGAGTTCCAGGCGCAGCGCCAGCCAGTCGATCAGGCGGCGTCCGGCTTCGAACTGAAAAGAGGAGGGGTGGTTCACAGAGAAGTCGCCCAGGAAGACAACGCCCACGCTGCCCGTGTTGAAGCCTTCTACGTGCGTGCCGCGCACGGTCAGCGAGCGGCCTTCGAAGACCTGTCCGCTCTGGCCGACGCCGAAGTGATAGGCGATGTCCGCCCAACCGCGCAAGTCCATATGCTGCTCCTGGATGGCGCGCATGGTGGACAGATCGTCGTCTTCGTAGAGGACGGAGTGATGAACGACAACGGTGCGGTAGACGATGCGCAGGTCTTCGTCGTAGACGCGCCAGCCGTCGGGGTTTTCGGCGCTGTAAAAGCCAAACTCATTGGGTGCTTCGTGATTCAGGGTGCGCGCGCCCCAGTCCTGTCGGGAGAGGATGCCGGGGCGATCGATCTGCTTGAGCACAGCGGGGCGTGTTGGGGGAGGGGACGGCGTGACAGTAGGGCGTTGCGGACTGACCAGACGATCCAGGGCCAGGTAGCCGAGCACCGTACCCAGACAGGCCAGCCCGCTCCCGGCGGCGGCCATGCCTGCCAGACCAAGCAGGTCGCGGCGGGTGAGGCGGGTAACCGGACGAGATTGAGGCATGGCAGGTGTTCCAGGCAGGCACAGGCGCTGAGGGGATGATAACAGGGCGCAGTCGCCCAGGCAATGATCAGAGCGGGGTTGGCGAGTTTTTTGGAATGATTATTGTTTTTATGTGCGAAGCGTGCTAGGCTTGTTATACTATTCACATTTCTCCGTGAGCTGTATTTTCGGGCATATTATCAGGACGATGAGAGCGCAGCCGTCGGGCGAGAAGGGAGCCGCGACTGGATGGGAAACAAAGCCGCTATTCCAGATATTGTGATCGGGCGCTTGCCAATCTATCTACGTGCCCTCAACCGTATGATCCAGGAAAATCGCGAGTACACTTCCTCGCACGAACTGGGTGAGCGCCTGGGGATTAGTTCGGCGCAGATACGCAAAGACCTGTCGCATTTCGGCGAGTTTGGCAAGCAGGGGACGGGATATAATGTTCGCTACCTGTATGAGCAACTGCGCCAGATTCTGAAAGTGGATCGGGAGTGGCTGATGGCGGTCGTGGGCATTGGCGACCTGGGGCGGGCCATTGCGCACTATCGCGGTTTTCAGGCGCGCGGCTTCCGGGTGGCGGCTTTGTTCGACGCCGACCCGGCCAAGGTGGGCGAACGTATCGGCGAGTTGACCGTGCTGCCCATGAGTCAGTTGGTCGAGGAAATCACGCGGCAGAACATTCGCATCGCCATGATCGCTGTGCCCGCTTCGGAGGCGCAAAGCGTCGCCGACAAGCTGGTCGAGGCAGGCGTGCAGGCGCTATTGAACTACGCACCCATCACCATCACGGTGCCGCCGGGAGTGCGGGTGCAATACATTGATCCGGCAGCGCACCTGCAACACATGACGTACTACCTGACGCCGTGAGCCTGCTACGGCGTAGTGCAGGATCATCAGCGCCAGCGATTGCGAGGGGATGACGGGCATGTTTGGAGATTTGACCATCGCCTTCATCGGCAGCGGCAATATGGGCGAGGCCATGATTCACGGTCTGCTGAAGCAGCAAATGATCCTGCCAGCGCAGATCATCGCCGCTGACCCACGCCAGGAACGGCTGGACGAACTGGCGGCGCGTTACGGCGTCCGCACGACCACGGATAATCTGGAAGCAGCGACCAAAGCCGATATCCTGGTCCTTTCGGTCAAGCCGCAGGTGCTCGACAAGGTCTTGCCGGAAGTGCGGGGCGGAGCGCGCACCTGCTCGCTGGTGGTGAGCATTGTAGCGGGCGCGCCCATCAAGAAGATCGCCGACGGGCTGGCCAATGCGTCGGTGGTGCGGGTGATGCCCAACACGCCGGCGCGCATCGGGCAAGGTATCAGCGTGTGGACGGCCACGTCCGAAGTCCCCGAACCGCAGCGCGAACAGGCGCGAATGCTCCTGCGCGCCTTCGGCGAAGAAATCTTCGTGCAGGACGAAGACTACCTGGATATGGCGACGGCGCTCAGCGGCACCGGCCCGGCCTATATCTTCCTGTTCATGGAAGCGATGGTGGACGCAGGGGTGCACCTGGGCTTTTCGCGCCATGTGGCGGAAAAGCTCGTCTTGCAGACCATGCGCGGCTCGGTGGAATACGCGGCGCAGTCAGGGGCGCACCTGGCCATGCTGCGCAACGAAGTCACCAGCCCCGGTGGGACTTCGGCGGAAGCGCTCTATCAGTTGGAAAAGGGCGGCCTGCGCACGGTGGTCTCGCGGGCCATCTGGGCGGCGTATCAGCGTAGCGTGGGACTGGGCGGCGGGCGCAAGGTGTCGCGGCTGGCCGGTCGGCACCCCGATGAAAACAATCACGACGAGAATGAGGGCTGAGCAGGCAGCCCAGAAATTATCATAAGTTTTTTGAAAATTGCCTTTAATTGTTCTATATTTTACAATACTGGCTGGCGACCGGATCGGATGTGACTACCGATCAGTCGGCGGCGCGGCGCGATCTGCATCTCGGACATGATCAGGGATGCCGTGCTGTGCCCTTATCGCGGCGGCGCGGGGCGGCGCGCCTTGCCTGATTTATTCGGGAACGTTTTCCCTGGCGGTGAGGAGAACAGGCTATATGGCGGAGCTAACCAAAGAGATCACCAAGGGGCTTTTGGAGCAGATCAAGGGCTTCGAGCGTGAGATCAAAGCAGTAGATGTGGGCTATGTCGTCGAAGTGGGCGACGGCATTGCCCGTGTCAGCGGGCTGGAGCGGGTGCGCGCCCAGGAACTGGTGCAGTTTTCCAACGGCGTGATGGGCATCGCCTTCAACCTGGAAGAGGACAACGTCGGCGTGATCATCATGGGTGATTACGTGGACATTAAAGAGGGCGATGAGGTACGCGGCACCGGGCGCATTGTGTCGGTGCCGGTGGGCGATGGGTTGATCGGGCGCGTGGTGGATGTGCTGGGCAATCCCATTGATGGCAAAGGGCCGATCGTGGCGGACGGGTATCTGCCCATCGAGCGTATCGCGCCCGGCGTGATCGAGCGCCGCAACGTGTACCGCCCCGTGCAGACCGGCATCCGCGCCATTGACGCGATGATCCCCATCGGGCGCGGGCAGCGCGAACTGATCATCGGCGACCGGCAGACGGGCAAGACGGCCATCGCCATTGACACGATCATCAACCAGAAGGGGCAAGACCTGATCTGCATCTATGTGGCCATCGGCCAGAAGCGCGCGCAGGTGGCCGGCGTGGTGGCGACGCTGGAGCAATACGGCGCGATGGAACACACCATTGTGGTGGTGGCGTCGGCTTCTGATCCGGCGGCGCTGCAGTACATTGCCCCCTACGCTGGCTGCGCCATGGGCGAGTATTTCATGGAGCAGGGGCGCGACGCCCTAGTGATCTACGACGACCTGTCCAAGCACGCCTGGGCCTATCGCCAGGTATCGCTGTTGCTGCGCCGTCCGCCGGGGCGCGAGGCGTATCCGGGCGACGTGTTCTACCTGCACAGCCGCCTGTTGGAGCGCGCCGCGCAGCTTTCGGACGAGCGCGGCGGTGGTAGCCTGACGGCGCTGCCGATTATCGAAACCCTGTTGGGCGATGTGTCCGCTTATATCCCCACCAATGTGATCTCGATCACCGACGGGCAGATTTACCTGGAAAGCGACCTGTTCTATTCGGGCGTGCGTCCGGCGGTGAACACGGGTCTGAGCGTCAGCCGTGTAGGCGGTGACGCGCAACGCAAGATCATGAAGACGGTGGCGGGCATGTTGCGCCTGGACATGGCGCAGTTCCGCAGCCTGGCCGCCTTCGCGCAGTTCGGCTCCGACCTGGATAAGGCCACGCAGCAGCAGCTTGACCGTGGGATGCGCCTGCAGGAAATTCTGAAACAGCCGCAGTATCAGCCTACGCCGCTGATGGATCAGGTGGCGCTGATCTTCGCCGGCACGCGCGGCAAGCTGGATCACGTGCCGGTGCCGCAAGTCAAGCGGTGGGAAGCGGAATTCCTGACCTACCTGCACAGCAACTACCCCGATCTGGAAGAGCGAGTGAAGACGGTCAATTACCAGATGACGCCGGAGATCGAAGCGCTGCTGACCGAGGCCATTGACGGGTTCAATGTGGCGTGGTCCGAACTGCACGCCGCCGACTAGCGGGCTGACCAGAAGGGGGAAGGCAAATGCCCTCGACACGTGAGATCAGACGCCGCATCCGGTCGGTGAAGAACATCAATCAGGTGACGCGCGCGCTGGAAGCGGTGTCGGCTTCGTCGGTGCGCAAGGCGCAGGCGGCGGTGCTGGCTAGTCGGCCCTATGCGCAGCACGCCTATGATGTGCTGGTCAATGTGGCTGCGCAGAGCACCGGTGTGCCGCTGCACCCGTTGTTGGAAGTGCGGCCAGAGGTGCGGTGTATCGCGGTTTTGCTCATCACCGGCGATCGCGGCCTGGCTGGCGCATACAACGCCAACATCGTGCGGCGCGCCATTCGTTTCGTCGAGCAGTACGAACGGCCTGTGCACTGGATCACGGTGGGACGCAAGGGACGCGACCTGATCCGGCGCTACCTTGCCCGCCTGGAGCGCGACGAGACGGCCCCCTCCTATCTGCGCGATCAGCGGATCGTGGCGGAATTCTCGCACTTGCCTGCCGACCCCGATCTGGGCGACATCGCACAGATCGCCAGGGTGGTCTTCGACGAGTTCCTGACCGAGCCGGTAGATGAGGTATTCATCGCCTACACCAATTTCATCAACACGGTGACGCAACAGCCGCGCGTCTTGCCGCTGCTGCCATTGCGTCCGTTTGAGGCGCGCAGCCGCGAGATCATGGAACTGGTCGAGCCAGAGCCTGAGGTGCGTTACCGCAACCGCGACTACATCTACGAGCCGAGCGCGGCAGCCATTCTCAATGAGATCATCCCGCGCTTCACCGAGCTACAGATTTTGCAGGCGATCCGCGAGAGCCTCTCCAGCGAGCACAGCGCGCGCATGATCGCCATGCGCAATGCTTCGGAGAGCGCCGAATCGTTGGGTGGGGTGCTGCAGCTCGAATACAACAAGGCGCGGCAGCTTTCAATCACCAGTGAAATTCTGGACATCGTGGGCGGCGTGGAAGCGCTGAGACAAGCGGAAGAGGACTGATGGCCTGGCCCGCTGTGTGAAGAGGAGACGACAGAGCGTATGGTGGCGAAAGTCAAACAGGAAGTGCAGGGCACCATTGCACAGATTCTCGGCGGCGTGGTGGATGTGGCCTTCCCGCCCGATGCCCCGTTGCCAGAGATTTACGACGCGATCCGTGTGCCGCGCGACGGCCAGGAACCGCTGATCCTGGAAGTGCAGCAACACCTGGGCAATAACCGCGTGCGCTGTGTGGCGATGGACGCCACCGATGGTCTGCAACGCGGCGTCCCTGCTTATGCGACGGGCGCACCGATCATGGTGCCGGTGGGCGAAGTGGCGTTGGGGCGCATCTTCAATGTGCTGGGTCGCCCGATTGACGGCAAAGGCCCGGTCGAAGCCGACACCTATTACCCCATTCATCGCAAAGCGCCGCCTTTCGAGGAGCAGGCGACCTCGGTGGAGATGTTCGAGACGGGCATCAAGGTGATTGACCTGATCGCGCCGTTTCGCAAGGGCGGCAAAGCAGGCATCTTCGGCGGCGCGGGCGTGGGCAAGACGGTGGTGATCATGGAGCTGATCCGTTCCATCGCCAAAGAACACGCTGGTTTTTCGGTCTTCGCGGGAGTGGGGGAACGCACCCGTGAAGGCACGCAGCTCTACGGCGAGATGCAGGAGAGCGGCGTGATTCACCAGACGGCGATGGTTTTCGGTCAGATGAACGAGCCGCCCGGCGTGCGTCTGCGCGTGGGGCTGACTGGTCTGGCGCTGGCGGAGTACTTCCGCGACCAGGGCCGCGACGTGCTGCTTTTCATTGACAACATCTTCCGTTTTTCGATGAGCGGTTCGGAAGTATCGGCGCTGCTGGGGCGTATGCCGTCGGCGGTGGGCTATCAACCGACGCTGGCGCAGGAGATGGGCGACCTGCAAGAGCGCATCACCTCGACCAAGCGCGGCTCGATCACCTCGCTGCAGGCGGTGTATGTGCCCGCCGACGACTATTCCGACCCCGCGCCAGTGGCCGTGTTCGCGCACCTGGACGGTACGCTGGCCCTGGAGCGCTCGATCGCCGAGCAGGGCATTTATCCGGCGGTCGATCCGCTGGCGAGCACCAGCCGTATCCTCGACCCGAATATCGTGGGCGAAGATCACTACCGCACGGCGCGCGAGGTGCAACAGGTGTTACAGCGGTACAAGGACCTGCAAGACATCATCGCCATTTTGGGCGTGGATGAACTCTCGGAAGACGACAAACTGATCGTGGCCCGCGCGCGACGCATTCAGTACTTCCTGAGCCAGCCGTTCTTTGTGGCGCAGCAATTCACGGGGCGCGAGGGGCGTTACGTGCCGGTGAAGGACACAGTCCGCGGCTTTCGCATGATCCTCGACGGCGAGCTGGATCATATTCCGGAGCAGATGTTCTACATGGCCGGGCCGATCGAGGACGTGTTGGAGCGCTATCGCAAGGCGCAGGCCGAGGCATAACGGCGGGCTGGCCGGGCGCAATCTGAACGCGCGTGCCAGCCAGAGGAGAGACGACCATGCCGCTGGAAGTAGAGGTGGTATCGCGCGTGCGGCGGCTGTATCACACGGACCGCGCCGACATGGTGATCATCCCCGGCAGCGAAGGTGAAATGGGCGTGCTGCCCAACCATACTCCGCTGCTGACAACGCTTGCTTTCGGCGAACTGCGCATCGTCGAGGGCAAGGATGTGGTCAGCTTTGTCGTGTATGGTGGCGTGGTGGAGGTGCGCCCGCACAAGGTGACTGTCCTGGCAGACGATGCCGAGTCAGTCTACGAGCTGGACATGGGGGAGATCGAAGCGGCACGCAAGCGCGCGCGTGACTTGATGGCCGAAAGCCCCTCCGAGGCGCAGCGCGCGGAGATCGCCCAGGATCTGCGGCGGGCAGAAATTGCCGCCAGAGTCTACAGCCGGGTGCAGGGGCGAGGGCAGCGGGTGCGCAGCCTGGAAGACGAGGAATCCTGATTGCGCGGTAGGAAATCATGCCGGGCACGAAACAACGCGCCGGACACGTTCCCGGTGCGTTGTTTTTTCGCGTGTTGCCGTGGCTTGCGGTATACGTTGTGACACAACACGCAATCCGGCGACGTGGGAAAGCGACTTTCATATGGGACTGTTCTCGCGAAAACTGGGGGTAGACCTGGGCACGAACAAGGTCATGATCTACGCCGACGGGCAGATCGTGCTCCAGGAGCCGTCTATGGTGGCGCTCACCATCGAAGAAGAGCGCGTGGTGGCAGTGGGGCAGGAAGCGCGCGACATGTACGGGCGTCATCCGGAACACATCGAGGTTTTACGCCCGCTGCGCGATGGCGTGATCGCCGACTACGAAGTGACCGAAGCCATGCTACGCTACTTCTTCCGCAAGGTGAGCGGGCGGATGCACTTCCGCGGGCCAGAGGTCATGTTGAGCGTGCCCTACGGCGTGACCAGCGTCGAAAAGCGAGCCGTGCACGAGGCCGCGGTGCGCGCAGGAGCGCGGCAGGCGTATTTGTTGCCGGAGCCGCTGCTGGCGGCCTTGGGGGCAGGGCTGCCGATCAGCACGCCGGCGGGCAACATGGTCTTCAACCTGGGGGGTGGGGCCAGCGAAGCGGCAGTCCTGGCGATGAACGGGATCGTGGTGGCTGACAGCATTCGCATGGGGGGGATGCGCCTGGATGAGGCGATCATCAACTACGTGCGCCGTAAGTACAGCCTGGTCATTGGCGAGCCGACCGCCGAGTCGGTGAAGATTCAGATTGGCGCGGCGGTGGATATCGGCGAAGAGCTGAGCATGGAAATCCAGGGACGCGACCAGGTGGGCGGGCTGCCCCGCACGATCACCATCACCACCAGCGAAGTGGTCGAGGCCATCCGCGAACCCCTGGAAACCATCGTCAGCGCGGCGCAGAGCGTGTTGGAGAAGACCCCGCCGGAACTGGCGGCGGACATCATAGACCGGGGCATTGTGTTGACGGGCGGGGGCGCGCTATTGCGCGGCATAGACATATATATCACCCAGAAGGTGGGCGTGCCCGCCTATCGCGCCGAAGACCCGATGGTGGCTGTGGCGGTGGGGGCAGGGCGTGCCCTGGAAGACCTGGCCTTGCTGCGGCGGACGATGGTGGGACTGTAGCCGGGCCATCCGAAGGGCGCGGTCGGCAAGAGGCCGCGCCCGTTTTGTTGTTTGGGGACGGGCTGGGCTGCGGCCCGGCGGCCTTCCAACACAGTTCTTATTGGGCGCTGCGGGTTGAATTACCTATAATCCCCTGTGTGGGCATTACAGCGCTGCCCGCCTTTGACTTCATTTATGCTGGCCTGTGCGATAGGTGGGCCGCTGTCCCCGCTGGTGTTCTAACACCCGCACCGGGTGTGCAAAAACGCACAAGGAGAACGAAAAATGGCGATCAAATATGAACTGCCTCCTCTACCGTATGCATATGATGCGCTGGAGCCGCATATTGACGAGCAGACCATGCGTCTGCATCACGACAAGCATCACCTGGCCTACGTCAATGGCCTGAACAATGCCCTGGAGAAGCTGGAGCAGGCGCGCGCCGCGGGCGATCTGGGGCTGGTCAAGCACTGGTCGCGCGAGGCGGCTTTTCATGGATCGGGGCATCTGCTGCACAGCATCTTCTGGCCGAACATGGCTCCCCCTGGCAATGGCGGCGGTGGCGAACCCACTGGCGACCTGGCGGCGCAGATCGCCAGGGATTTCGGCAGCTTTGCCGCCTTCAAGGCGCACTTCTCGGCGGCGGCCAATCAGGTTGAGGGGAGCGGCTGGGCGCTGCTCGTCTGGGAGCCACTGGCTCGTCAACTCGAAGTGTTACAGTCCGAGAAGCACCAGAACCTGACGCAATGGGGGGTGCGCCCCTTGCTGGTGCTGGACGTGTGGGAGCACGCCTACTACCTGAAGTATCAGAACAACCGCGCCGCCTATGTCGAGGCGTGGTGGAACGTGGTCAACTGGGCCGACGTGGCCGAACGGTTCAAGGCGGCTGCTGGCGGCTAGACGCTGCTGGACAAAGATCCGGCGGGCCGGACGGGTACCCATCCCGTGCGGCCCGTTTTGGTGTGGTGGAGAAGGTGGACGATGTGTGCCTATCGTCAATCTTCTCCGTGTTTTTTTTCACATGACAGGCCAGACAGGTAGGGTATAGTGAAAGGCAGTGTTGAAAACTGAATTTCTCAGGGAGAAACTGCCATGTCACATGTGGTGACCAGCCTGTGCCTGCGCGATGGTGTCTGCGCGGATGTGTGCCCTTCCGAGGCAATTGTGCCCGGCATTCCTGAAAGCGAATGGCCCTGGTATTACATTGACCCCGACTCCTGCATTGACTGCGGCGCATGTGCAACCGAGTGCCCCTTCGAGGCGATCTTTGCCGAAGACGAGGTGCCCGATGCCTACGAGATGAAGCCCGGTCAGGAGCGCGTGCCGCACGGTGGGCAGCGCTACACTGCCAAGGGCGGTGAAGTCGTTGACCTGACGGAAGACATCAAGTGGAACTACGAGTTCTTCCGTAACGGCCCTGGCTACAACGCCAAGTCGTAGCTGACTCGCAGACGAGACAAGGGCGAGCTTCATGACTCGCCCTTTTTTGTTTTTGGTCACAGATTTTGACTGGTGTGCGGTGCGCTTACGGGTGTCTGAGGCGGGTTGCGTGGCGGATGTGGTTGGCTCTATACTCTTCGAAGCGTAGAGACATCCTATCTCAATCTAGGCTGACGTATTGTCCCCTCAGCGGATGGGCGGTGCCATGGGTTTTGACTCCCTCAATCTGCAGCACCTGACAGCCCTATCGCGCGAAGAACAGGTCGATCGGCTCAACGATCAGGCCTGGGCTTTGTTGCACAGTGACCCTCAGCGCAGCCAGAGCCTGGCTGAAGAAGCCGGGCAAGTGGCGAATGCCGGCGAGGCTCCCTACCAATATGGGCTGGCCTACAGCCTGTTGATCCGTTCGGTCCTGGCATGGGATCAGTCAAGATATCAGGAAGCGCTCGAACTGGGGCTACAAGCGGCGATTCTCTTCGACGTGTTGGGTGAGCGTGGCAAGCAAGCCTATACGGTCAATCACATTGCGGGGATTCACTACTTCCTGGGTAACTCTTCGCTGGCCCTGGAACTGGGCTATCGCGCTCAGCAACTGGCTGAAATGAGCGGTGATCCGCGACTGATCGCCAGTGTGCTCAACGATACCGGCTACATGCTGTTGCATTTGGGCGATCGGGAGGCAGCGCTGGCGCAACTCGAATGCAGCCTGGCCATGCACCGGCAGTTGAATTACAAGCATGGTGAGGCGCAGGCCCTGGACAGCATCGGTAAAGCGTACTTCTTGCGAGGCGATTACGAACAGTCATTGGCCTATGAGCAGCAGAGCCTGGCCCTGGATCGCGAGATCGCCTATCCGCGCGCCGAGACGGAAGCGCTGGGCAACATTGGCAAGATTTACCGCGCGGCAGGGGATTCCGAACAGGCACTGCGTTACTTCGAGCAATCACTGGCGCTTTCCAGAGAGCGCGGCTATCGGCAGTTCGAGGCAGCTACCTTGCTGGACATTGGCCGCCTGCTGCTCGATCAAGACAAAGCAGGGCAGGCGTTGCTGGCGCTGGAGCAGGCGCGTGAGGTGGCGGGGGAGATCGGCAGCAAACCTGTGCTGGCCGAGATTCACGCGGCACTCGCCGAGACGTACGAGCGCACGGGACACCTGCGCGAGAGCCTGGAGCATTACAAACAATTCCATGTCCTGAATCAGGATGCCTCTCTGGAGATGTTCTCTTTCCGCGTGCGCAGCCTGGAGGCCACACACGAGGCTGACAAGGCGCGTCAGCAGGCGGAGATTTACCGGCTGAAGAATGTAGCTTTGCAGCGGGAGATCGAGGAACGGGAGAAGCTGATCGCCGAACTGGACGCCTTCGCCCATACGGTGGCGCACGATCTCAAGAATCCCCTTTCGGTCATCATTGGCCTGAGTGAACTGCTAGCGGATCGTCTGCGCGAGCTAGGTGATGAAGAAACGGCACAGTTAGCGGACGATCAATTGAACATGGCGTTCAAGATCGTGCGCATCGTGGATGAACTGCTGTTGCTGGCGAGCGTCCGGCAGGAGGATGTCAGGCTCAGCGCTCTGAAGATGGAGCTGATCGTGGCCGAGGCCAGGTCGCGGCTGAGCAGACAGATTCAACAAAAGGGAGCTGAGATCAGTATGCCGCGAAGCTGGCCGGTGGCGTTGGGATATGCGCCCTGGGTGGAGGAAGTGTGGGAGAATCTCCTGAGCAATGCTATCAAGTATGGAGGTTCTCCACCGCGCATCGAACTGGGCGCAACCCACGAGGGCGACCTGATTCGCTTCTGGGTCAAAGACAACGGGGCGGGTATTGCTCCGGAAGTGCAGGAGCACCTATTTGACGAGTTCAACCGCAAGGCGACGCATCATCACGGCGGACATGGGTTGGGGTTGTCCATTGTCAGGCGTATCGTCGAGAAGCTGGGTGGCAGTGTAGGGGTGGAAAGTGTGCCAGAGCAGGGTAGCACCTTCAGCTTTACTCTACCGGCTCATCGCGGCGAAGATTCCGCCCGATGACAGGGGAATGATCATATTCATAACGCTTGCACAAGTGTAGCCTGGTTTGCTATAGTGATGGTTGATGTCCCGTGATGCCCTGGTGCCGTCACTGTTGAAGAGGGCATGTGGTATCGTGCGGGGTATCGGAAAACCAAGTAGTGCCCGAAGGGCTTTTGGGTGGACACCACCATAAGGAGCAGGAACACATGACTCACATCATCACCAGCCTGTGTTTGCGCGACGGGGCCTGCGTGGAAGTGTGCCCCGTTGATTGTATCGTGCCCGGTTTTCCTGAAAACGAGTGGCCCTGGTACTTCATCGATCCCGACACCTGCATTGACTGTGGGGCGTGTGTGCCCGAATGCCCCTTCGAGGCTATCTTTGTCGAAGAAGAGGTGCCCAGCGCCTATGAAATGTCCGCTGGACAGGAGCGCGTTCCGTTCGATACCAAGCAGCGCGTTGCCGCCCAGGGGGGCGAGATCGTTGACCTGACCCAGGACATCAAGTGGAATTATGAGTTCTTCAAGAACGGCCCCGGCTACGATTCCAAGCCGTGACACTGCTCCGAGGTGACTTCCTGCTTTGACGACAGAAGCCGCGTCCTGGGCGCGGCTTCTGTATTCCTGTAGAGCGTCAGCGGCGGGCAAGCTGACCGTAGCTCAGCCAGTAGTTCGGCGCTACCGCGATCCCCTCTATCGTGTCCCAGGCGACGACCTGCAGATGATCCTGCCACAAGGGAACCAGGGCATGATCGTCAAGCACCCATTCGGCCAATTGAGCGTAGAGAGCAGCCTGCGCTCTAGCGTCCGGTTGTCCGGCGATCTGATCCAGCAGCAGGTCTAGCTCTGGGCGGGCGAAGCGCCCGTTGGCGGGCAATGCCTGCGACGAATGGAGCAAGGGGAACAGGTAAGCGTAAGGGTGCGGCACTACCGGCGTCCAGGCGAAGATGGCCAGGCCGATGCCCCCTTCTTGCAGTATATCTGTGAAGGTGGATCCGTCAATGTCGGTGAAAGTTGCGTAATCTACGAAGCTGGTAGGCTGGAAGCTGGCCCGCACCAGCCGGGTGACCGCGTCCGCGTAGGGCACGCCATACAGGGGTAGTGAGAAGCCGACGGTAATGCTCAGCTTGGGGGTTCCCCGTTCCTTGTAACCGGCGGCGCGCAGAGTGGCTTCGGCGGTGGGGATGTCGGGCGCGTCCGGCCACAGGGGGACGTAAGCCATCTCGAATTGAGAGGGCACCAGCGCCGTCAGCGGCGTGGCATGGTTGCCCAGGATGCCCGCGAGAGCGCTACGGTCAATCAGCAACGTGAGGGCTTCGCGCACCAGGGGATCGTCGGTGGGTTCGCGGTTCTGGTTCAGGTAGAGATAGAAGGTGCGCGTCGCAGGAAGATCGAGCACCCGCAGGCCAGGCTGTCCATCGAGGCGCTTCACGTCGTCCAGCAGCAGGGCGCGCCAGGCAAAGTCTACCTCGCGGTGGAGCAAGGCTTCGCGCAGGTCTTGCGAACGGCTGAACTGGCGCAGCACGATGGTTTCCGTTCGGGGGGCGGGGCCAAGCGCATAGGCGGGATTGGCTTGCAGCACGATCTCCTGACGCACAGCGAAGCGTTGCAACCGGTACGGGCCGTTGCCGATGATCTCAGCCGGGAACGGTTGTGGTGTATCGGCGCTGACCAACGCCGGATGCTGCGGGTAATAGGCGGGCAGGGCCAGCAGTTGCAGGAAGTAAGGCGTTGGGCGCTTGAGGGTGAAGATCAGTTCGCGTTCCGAAGGGGCGGTCACATCCGCCACATACGGCTCGATCAACGCAACAGCGGGACGCCGTAGCGCCAGCACTCGCTTCACTGAGTCTACAAAAGTCTGGGCGGTGATCGGCGTGCCGTCACTGAAGGTCTGCCCGTCGCGCAGGGTGAACGTATGCGTCAGCCCGTCGGCGCTGACAGTGTGGCGCTCGGCCAGGGCCAGTTCGTAGTCGAGCGTGCCGGCGAGCTGACGCACCAGGCCCACGTAGAGATGGCTGAGCACCTCCCAGGTCATCAAGTCGTAGGCTTCGGCTGGGTCGAGGGAAGTAGGCAGATCGGTGGTGCCGATGATGATGGCGTCGGACTGACGGGCGCTTGCCAAAGGCAGGCCCGATGCTGTCAGCAGGGCGGCGATCATCAGCACTGCGAAAAATGTTCGGCGCAACGAGGGCATAAGGTGATGTCCTCCAGGAACACAGTCAGGCGCTGCCCGGTTATACGTACTAAGCTGGACGCCCGATCAGCAGCGGGCAGCGGGCCTATGTTAGCGCGGGGAGCGCGTTCTGTCAGCGCCAGTTGCGGAAACAAAGAGAGGCCACGCCTGGCGCGGCCTCTGCGAAGCCCGGAACAGATAGCTCTACGCTTCTGGTTCTTGCGGCTTGCTGGTGAGGACGTCTGGAAGCTTGCTGATGGTCTCGGTGAGGTTCAGACCGGTGAGCGCCTCGACCGTCGCGGGCACCTGGGCGATGATGTTGGTAATATCTGTGCTCAGCTTCGATGCGCCCGCGCCAGCCCCGTCGCCGCTGCTGATGATCACGATGCGCTCGGTCTGCGCCAACGGCTGGGCAATGGCCGCGGCAACCTGGGGCAGCGCCTCGACGATCTGCTGGATGACAGCGGCCTGGTTGTACTTCTGCCAAGCGGCGGCCTTCTTCTCCATAGCCTGGGCTTCGGCCAACCCCTTTTGCAGTATCACTTCAGCTTCGGCCAGACCGCGCGCGCGGATGGCTTCCGCTTCGGCTTCACCGCGGGCGCGGATGGCTGCTGCTTCACCCTCAGCGCGCGCCTCTATCTCGAACTTCTGGGCGCTGGCGATGGTCTGGATGCGGTACTGCTCGGCCTCCGCCGGTTTGCGGACGGTGGCCTCCAGTTCCTTTTCCATGCGCAGGGCTTCCTGCTCCTGCACTTCGATGCGCTTCTGCTTCTCGATCAGTTCGATCTGCACCTCTTCGGCGCGGATCTTCTGATTGACAATGCGTTCCTGCAGGGGGCCGGCCAGGTTGGCTTCAGTCTGCTTGCGGGCGACTTCGCTGTCGTACTCGGCTTGCTGCAACTGATAGTCGCGGCGGGCTTCCGCTTCGCGGGTGGCGGCGAGCTGCTCGGCGATGGTGGCGTCGCGTTTGACTTCGGCCACGCGCGGGCGGCCCAGCGCGTCGAGGTAGCCTTCTTTGTCGCGCACGTCTTTGATGACGAAGGTGTCAATGCCCAGGCCCATGTTGGCCAGGTCGCTGGCCGAGACGCTCTGCACTTCCTGGGCGAACTTATCGCGCTCGCGATAAATTTCCTCAACGGTCATGTTGCCGATGATCGCGCGCAAATGACCGGCGAGCGTCTCATGCGCCACGTTGATGATCTCCGCGCGCGTCTTGGAAAGGAAGCGTTCGGCGGCGGTGCGGATCGAAACGTCGTCGCTGGCGATCTTGATCTGCGCCACACCTTCGAGTGTCACCGGCACGCCCTGACGGGTATACACATCTTCCGTGGTGATCTCGATGGTCATGATCTCCAGCGAAAGCGTGTCCACCCGCTCCAGAATAGGCCAGATGAAGGCTCGTCCCCCTTTGACGATGCGGTATGGCTCAATCTCACCGGTTTCGGGGTTGCGCGTGCGGCGACCGGAGATGACTAGCACCTCATTGGGGCCAACCTTCCGCACCCGACTGGCGTAGACCGCCACCAGGGTGAAGAGGATGAACAAAAACAGCAGAATGACGAGTGCACCTACGGCTTCCATAAATTGCTATCCTTTCTGAGTAGGTAGACGAAGCGGCTCTGGGATCACACTGTGCCGGTGAAGGACGAGGGCGACGCCGAAGCGCTCACCCGTCAATTGCGGTGACGTAAGCCATCCCGCCGACGATGCGCTCGATGCGTACCGGCGTACCCCGTTCCAGGGCGCGGGTCTCGTCGGTGGCGCGGGCCGAATAAGTCACGCGGCTGCCCTGGGCGACGAAAGCAATCTGTCCGACGCCGTTAGGGGGGATGGGGGTGGTGATCTCGGCTACCTGACCAATCAGGCGCGTCTGACGGACTTCGCTGCTGACGGTAGGTGACAGGATGTACAGGAAGAAAATCTGCGCCGCGATGCCAATAACGATGCCCCCAGCCAGGGCGACCACAAAACTGAGCACGTCGCCTGCACCGAGCAGGGTAGCCGCGATCAGGCCGAACGCGCCGAAAGAGGAGATGAAGCTGGCAACGGCCAGCATACTGACTCCTGTGGCTTCGGCTGCGCCATCGGCGTCAATCAGATCAATGTCGCCCATGTCGGCGTGCAGGTCGAGGTCGAGATCGCCGAGCGCATCGCCGATGCCGTGGAAGAAGATCAGGAACACGGCGTAGATCAGGCCGATGAGCAGAGCGGCGGCGTAGACGATGTACAGCGGATTCTCGCCGAAGAAATCGCTGAGCGCGTTTGCTAGCAAGATGTCCATAGGGTTTTCCTCAAGAGTCCAGGCGGGCTTGTGAACCGCGCAGACCTTTGCTGTCATTATAGGGTGTAGCAGAGCGGGGGGCAATTGTGGTAGCTGACAAGCGCCTGACTTCCCTCTGTCTTGCTGACAGCAGCCTTGCGCCTGTTTCTGGTATAATGCGCGGCGTGACGAGCAACGGCAGGAGCGATAGTCGTGCGGCGGAGACCCGGAGCCGGGCGTTTGATCCTGTTCATTCTGTTGATTCTGGTCATCACGGTGATCGTGCTGGGCGGAGCAGTGGCCCTCTTGCCGCCTCCGCCGGGGACGCCAACGCCCACCCCGCCGTTCTTCTTGGGACCTCCGGAGTCGTTGCCCCAGCTCGCTTATTGATGCGCACACCTGCCCGACAGGGGGGACAACAATGCCGACAGCGGTACTGGCGGTGATGGCTGGAATTCTGGGGGTGCTGGTGGGGGCGCTGCTCAATGCCCTGGCGGACGATTTGCCAGAGGGGGAGCGCCTGCATTTGCCCCACTATCCGGACGGCAGTCCGCGCCCGAAGCGAGCCTGGCTGGGACTGAGCGCCTTTGCCCTGGGCCTGCGCGCCGGTCCGCCGATACTCCCTGATCCCGCCGAGGGGCAGGAGGCTGCCGCGCCGCGCCCCAACCGGCTGGGCTGGCGTCATCCATTGCTGGAACTGACGTTGGGGCTGGCCTACGCCGGACTGGTGATCGCCTTTCCGGACGAACCGGCGCTGTGGGCCTGGCTGATCTACGTGGCCATCCTGGCGCTGATCACCGTCATAGACCTGGAGCACCGTCTGATCCTGTTCGTCGTGATCGTGCCCTCGTGTCTGTTCGCGTTGCTGGTGGCGCTTATCTCCCCGCAGGCGGGCAAATCGTTTCAGGAGTACGTGTGGGGGGGCGTGCTGGGCTTCCTGCTCTTCCTGGCGATGTTCCTGGGCGGCGCAGCTTTCTCGACCCTGATGGGACGCGACGAGGTGGCCTTTGGCTTTGGAGACGTGATGCTCGCCACGCTGAGCGGCCTGATGCTGGGCTGGCGGGCGTTCATCTTCGCGGCGCTGATCACAGTTGTGGCAGGGGCGGTGGGATCGCTGCTCTATATCTTCGGGCGGTCACTGGCGGGCAGACGCTATCGGCTGTTCACGCCGCTGCCTTATGGGCCATATATTGTGTTCGGCACGCTGGTGATGCTGCTGTTCCGCGACGATGTGCGGCATTTGCTGCAGACGACAGCCTACTGAGCGCGGCTGGCGTCTTCATTCTCCGGCGCGGAGGATGATTCCTCCGCCCAGGCAGACCTCGCCCTGGTAGAATACCGCTCCCTGACCGGGAGTGATGTCGCGCTGCGGCGCATCGAAGCGCACGGCAACCGTGCCATCCTCGCGCGCGCTCACCGTGCCCCATGCGGGGCGGGCCTTGTAGCGAATCTTGATCTCGGCGCGGAAGGTCGGTGCGGGCGGCGCGCCAGCGATCCAGTTGACGCGCCCGGCGAGCAACGCCGAGCATCCCAACTCGTCCGCCGTGCCCACGATCAGCGCATTGCGGACGGGGTCGGTGCCCAGCACGTAAAGCGGTTCGGGGTAGCTGATGCCCAGCCCTTTGCGCTGGCCGATGGTGTAGTTGGGCAGGCCACTATGTGTACCGAGTTCGCGCCCGTCGCGGGTGAGGATGGGGCCGGGACGCACTGCGTCGGGGACGTGCTGGCGCAGAAAACGACGGTAGTCGCCGTCGGCCAGGAAGCACAGGTCCTGGCTGTCGTGCTTGGAGGCGACGGGCAGGCTGCGAGCCTGAGCCAGGGCGCGCACTTCCGCTTTCGTATAGTCGCCCACTGGAAACAAGGCCCGCTGGAGTTTTTCCTGGGTCAGCACGCTGAGCACGTAGCTCTGATCCTTGGCCGCATCGCGCGCCTTCAGCAGACGGGCGGTGCCGTTGGGGGCGCGTTCTACGCGGGCGTAGTGACCGGTCGCCAGGAAGTCCGCGCCGATGGCCAGGGCGTGCTGTAACAGCCACTCGAAGCGGATGAGGCGGTTGCACTCCAGGCAGGGGTTGGGCGTGTCGCCGGCGGCGTAGCGGTCAATGAAGAACTGCACGACGGTGCCGCGGAAGACTTCCTGGGTGTCAATGACGTAGAAAGGGATACCAAGTTGAGCGGCAATGCGGCGAGCGTCGGCCATTTGCCCTGGCGTGCAGCAGCGGTTGGAGCCGCCTTCGCCGCAGTCCTCCGACCACAGGCGCAGCATCATCCCCACTACGTCATAGCCTTGCTCGACCAGCAGCGCAGCGGCGACCGAGCTATCTACTCCGCCGCTCATGGCGACAACTACACGGGGTCTGGACGACATGGGCGGACGACCGTCAGGCGTGACTGAGTGTGGCAAGGCGGCGCACTGCGGCTACCGCTTCGGGCAGTACGTCGAGGACGGCGGTGATGTCATCATCGGTGATGCTGTGTCCCAGCGACAGGCGCAGACCGCCGCGCGTCCACGCTGGGCCGTAACCGAGCGCTTCCAGGATGGCTGAAGGCTGTTCGTTGCCGGATTTGCAGGCGCTGCCGGACGAGGCGGCGATGCCGTGTTGATCGAGCACCATCAGCAGGGTGCTGCTGAGTACGTCTTTAAAGGCGAAGCTGGCGTGCCCCGGCAGGCGCTCTTCCGGATGGCCGGTCAGTTCGGCGTCGGGTATCTGGCTGAGCACACCTTCTACCAGCCGCTGACGCAGCGCCGCCAGATGAGCGGAAGTTTCCTTGCGAGCGGCGCAGGCCAATTCCAGCGCGACCGCGGTGCCAACGATGCCCGGCGTGTTGTGCGTGCCCGCGCGACGCCCGTCTTCGTGGCTGGCCCCCGTCTGGGCAGAGAGATAGGGCACGCCCTGGCGCAGGACAAGCACGCCAGCGCCCTTTGGCCCGTAGAACTTGTGCGAGGACAGCGAGAGCATGTCCAGGCCCATCGCTGTCACGTCCAGGGGCAGGTGACCGGGCGACTGCACGGCGTCGGTGTGAAAGTACGCACCGTATTCGTGGGCGATGGCAGCCAGGTCGGCGATGGGGTTGACTGTGCCGATCTCGTTGTTGGCGTAGATCAGGCTCACCAGGGCGATGCCATCGGTGGGCAGGTTGTGCAGTGCGGCCCGCAGATCATCGGGATCAACGCGGCCAAAGCGGTCAACAGGCAGGATGCGCAGAGATACACCGAGCACGTCGTGCAGTTGGCGCGCCGTCGCACCGACCGCCGCATGTTCTACAGCGCTGGTGATCAGCGTGAAGGGACGGTTGTGCACACGCGCATACTGGGCCGGGCCACGCAGCGCCAGGTTATCGCTCTCCGTCCCGCCGCTGGTGAACACGACTTCTTCTGGAGCGCAGCCCAGGCAGCGGGCTACCGTGACGCGGGCCTCTTCGATGGCCGCTTCGGCCTCGTGCCCCAGGCGATGGACGGCCTTGGAGTTGGCGAAATACAGCGCAAAGTAGGGCTGCATGGCCTCCAGGACACGTTCGTCGAGCGGGGTGGTGGCGCTGTGATCCAGGTAGATAGTGCGCATGATCGCCTGCCTGTTCGCTGAACTGATTACACGCAGATTGTAACGTGAGCGGGACAAAATGCCATGCCCGTTGCGCTGCGCCTAAAGAGACAGGGGGGCGTGCAATTCGGCAGGCGGGGGAGTGACTTCTCTCTGTAGCGCGGCGGGGCTGGGGCGTTATAATCCCCCCTGTTTGGCACGATGAGGGCCTTTCCCGCTACCACTGTCTCGCCGTCTTGTGCTGTACCGGAGGCAAGATACCCGAAAGCGACGCCGGATTACACACAATGCCGAGTGCTCGTCCAGGAGATCATGTGTACAGGCACCGGTCGTGCGGCGGCAGCAAGCTGGCGGGTGTTGCGCGTAGAGTCTGACCCTGGGAGTTTCTATGCTTGAGGGATTCTTCAAACCAAACGCAGTTGCTATCGTGGGCGCGAGTACCAAGCCCGGCAAGCTCGGCTACTCGGTGCTGGCGAATGTGATCGAGTCGGGGTACAAGGGCAACATCTATCCGATCAATCCTGGCGCAACGCAAATCTACGGCTACAAATGCTATCCGTCGGTGCTGGATTTACCGGAGACGCCCGATCTGGCGGTGATCGTCATCCCCTACAACGCGGTGCCCGCCGCGCTGCGCGAATGTGGCGAAAAGGGGATCAAGTCGGTGGTGATCATCAGCGCCGGGTTCCGCGAGGCCAGCGTCGAAGGGGCGGAGCGCGAACGCGAGGTGATTGAGATCGCCAGGAAGTATGGCATCCGGGTCATTGGGCCGAACTGTCTGGGCATCATTGATACCTACACCCCGCTGAATGCCACCTTCGCCGCCGGAACACCCCCGCAGGGCAATATCTCGTTCATGTCGCAATCGGGCGCTTTGCAGACGGCCATCCTCGACTGGTCACTGGCTTCGCGCGATCTGGGCTTTAGCCGCTTCGTCAGCCTGGGCAACAAGGCGGATGTCAGTGAGACAGACCTGATGCTCGACTGGGCCGAAGACCCGCAGACGCGCGTGATCCTGGCCTATATCGAGGGCGTGCCGAACGGGCCGGAGTTCATGCGCGTGGCGCGGCAGGTCAGCCGCAAGAAGCCCGTCCTGGTGCTCAAGAGCGGCGTGACCGAAGCTGGTTCGCGAGCAGTCTCCAGTCACACGGGGTCGCTGGCCGGGGCCGAGGCAGCTTATGATGCGGCGTTCTATCAGTCGGGCGTGCTGCGTATGCGCAATCTGGAAGAGCTATTCAGCAATGCGCGCGCCTTTGCCAACCAGCCATTGCTGAAGGGCAACCGCATCGCCATTATCACCAACGCAGGCGGCCCTGGCATTCTGGCAACGGATACTCTGGAACGGTGTGGGATGCAGTTGGCCCGCCTGCAGCGCGAGACAATCCAGAAGCTGGAAGAGTTTTTGCCAGACGCGGCCAGCGCGGCCAACCCGGTAGACGTGCTGGGAGACGCCCGTCACGATCGCTATGCGCAGGCGCTGGAACTGGTGGCGCTCGACCCGAACGTAGATGGGCTACTCTGCATCGTCACCCCGCAGGCCATGACGGACATTGTGGAGACGGCCAACGCGGTGGGCAAGCTAAGTCAGCGCACCGACAAGCCCATTCTGGGCGTTTTCATGGGCGAAGAGCGGGCCAAAGCCGGTGAGGATGTGCTGGCCAGCTACAATGTGCCCAATTACAAGTTCCCCGAACAGGCGGCGCGCGCTTTTGCCGCCATGCGCGATTATATTGTGGCGCGCGACCGTCCGGAACCGGAATACGTGCAGTTCGACGTGGACAAGGCGGCAGTGCGCAAGGTGTTCGACCAGGTTTACGCCGAAGGGCGGGTGAGCGTGGGCGAAGCTGAAGCGCGCGAGGTCGCCAAAGCCTATGGGCTGCGATTGCCGCAAAGCGAACTGGCTGCCAGTGCTGACGAAGCGGTGCGCATTGCCAATCAGATTGGCTACCCGGTGGTACTGAAGATCGCCAGCCCCGACATTCTGCACAAGACCGATGTGGGCGGCGTGAAGGTTGGGCTGCAGAACGCCGCGGATGTGCGCGACGCATTCGATCTGATCGTCTACCGCGCCACGCGCTACGTGCCCGACGCGCGCATCTGGGGATGCCTGGTGCAACAAATGGTGCCCATGAACGGCATTGAAGTGCTGGTGGGTATGAGCAAGGACCCGCAGTTCGGGCCGTTGGTCACTTTCGGCTTAGGTGGTATCCTGGTAGAAGCCTTGAAGGATGTCACCTTCCGCGTCGCGCCCTTTGGCCGCCAGGACGCCGAAGAAATGCTGGACGAAATCCGCGCCCATTCGCTGTTGGCGGGCGTGCGCGGACGGCCTCCGGCGGATCGCGAGGCGATGGTAGATACGCTGTTGCGCATCAGCCAGTTGGTCACAGATTTCCCGGAAATCGTAGAGATGGACATCAACCCGCTAATGGTCTACGAAGCCGGACAAGGCGCGATCACGCTGGATATGCGCCTGGTGCTGAAGAGCAAGTAAGTTGTCCGATGGGGCATTCGGCAAACTGAGAAGGAAAGACACACATGACGAGTTTGTACATTACTTCGGTCAATACGTATTCCGGCAAGACGGCGATCGCGCTGGGGCTGGGGTTGCGTATGCAGGCCGCCGGGCTGAAGGTGGGCTACCTCAAGCCGGTCAGCACACAGCCATATAAAGCCGGCGGGCGCGTGCTGGACGAAGACGCCGACTTTGTGCGCCGCACGTTGGGGTTGGAGACGCCGCCCTGGGAACTTTCGCCGGTGATCATCACCAACGAACTGCTCGAAGAGGTGATGGAAGGCACCATGGAGCGCGACCTGCTGGCCGAGATCGAGGCGGCGCATAAGCAGGCCAGCGAAGAGAACGATGTGGTGATCCTGGAAGGCGGCGCGAGCATGCGCGAAGGGTACGCAGTGGGCGTCAACACGCTGAGCGTGATCGAGCGCCTGAAGGTGCCCACCCTGAGTGTGGTGAGCTATGGCGAACAATGCCGCGCGGCCATGTGCGTGCTGGACGACGCGCTGGCTTCCTTGCGTCGCCTGGGCGATTACCTCATTGGCATGGTGATCAACAGCGTGCCCCGCGAAGACATGCCCTACATGCGCGAGCGCGTGGTGCCATTCCTGGAAAAACAGGGCATCAAGGTGTTGGGCGTGCTGCCCTACGATCCGTATTTGCGCGCGCTGAGTGTGGGAGAGATCATTGACGCGCTCAAGGCCAAGGTGCTCACCGGCGCACACCTGCGCGAACGTCTGGTTGAGCATCTGAGCGTGGGGGCCATGTCAGTGGAGTCGGCTCTGCCGCGCTTCCGCCGTCAACTCAACAAGGCGGTGTTCACCGGCGGCGACCGCACGGACATTCAGGCCGCGGCGCTCGAAACTTCGACGACCTGCCTGGTGCTGACCGGCAACCTGCAGCCTACCTCGACGATCATCAAGCGCGCCGAGGAGCTGAACGTGGCGGTGTTGCTGGTGCCGGATAACACGCTCGAAGCGGTCGAGAAGGTCGAAAGCCTGTTCGGGCGCACCAGCCTGGGGCAGCCGGAGAAGCTCAGCCGTTTCCAGGCCATCGTGGCCGAACATCTCAAGTACGACGAGCTGATGAAGCTGCTGAAGCTGACCTGAAAGCGAGGGGCGACGCCTGTCGCCGTTGTTTTTTCGTTTCCTGTCATGTGCCAGGCGCAGAGATGTGATCTGGGCGTGCAACGGATTGCATTCAGGAGAGTGAGACAATGACCTACAGCCAGATCGAGTCCATCATCGGGCGCGAAGTGCTGGATTCGCGCGGCAACCCGACTGTTGAAGTGGAAGTGGTGTTGGCCGATGAGAGCGTGGGGCGCGCCATTGTGCCCAGCGGGGCGAGCACGGGCGAGCATGAAGCCGTCGAACTGCGCGACGGCGACAAGAGCCGCTATGGTGGCAAGGGCGTGCTGAAAGCGGTAGAGAACGTCAACTCTGTGATCGCTGACGAGTTGCTCGGTTGGGATGCGACCGATCAGAAGGGCATTGACCAGATGCTGATCGCGCTCGACGGCACGCCGAACAAGGGCCGTCTGGGGGCAAATGCCATTCTGGGCGTATCGCTGGCGGTGGCCAAGGCCGCGGCAGCCAGCGTCGGCCTGCCGCTCTATCGCTACCTGGGTGGCACCTATGCTCACGTGTTGCCCGTGCCGATGATGAACATCCTCAACGGCGGCAAGCACGCGGCAGACAGCACGGACTTTCAGGAATTCCTGATCATGCCGGTGGGCGCGGACAGCTTCCGCGAAGCGCTGCGCTGGTGCTCGGAGATTTACCAGAGCCTCAAGAAAGTGCTTTCTGGCAAGGGCTACCGCACGACAGTGGGCGACGAGGGCGGTTTTGCACCGAGCCTGCCCAGCAATGAGGCGGCCATCGAGGTGATCCTGGAGGCGATCGAGAAGGCCGGTTACAAGGCGGGCGATCAGGTCTGGCTGGCGCTCGATCCGGCGGCGAGCGAAATCTACCAGGATGGCAAGTACGTGCTGGCCAAGGAAGGCCGCAGCCTGAGCGGTGAGGAAATGGTCGCCTTCTGGGTTGACTGGCTGGAGCGCTATCCGATCGTGTCGCTGGAAGACGGTCTGGATCAAAACGACTGGGATCACTGGGTGATGCTGCGCGAAGCCGTGGGCGACAAAGTGCAGTTGATCGGCGACGACATCCTGGTGACCAATCCGGAGCGTGTGAAGAAGGCGATCGAACTGGGCGCGTGCAACTCGTTGCTGTGCAAGGTCAATCAGATCGGCACGCTGACCGAGGCCATGGCCGCCAGTCACCTGAGCATGATTCACAACTGGACGGTGGTAGTGAGCCATCGCAGCGGCGAGACCGAAGACGCTACCATCGCCGACCTGGTGGTGGCGATGAACGCCGGGCAGATCAAGACGGGCGCGCCGGCGCGGTCGGACCGCGTGGCCAAGTACAACCAACTGCTGCGTATCGAGGAACAGCTTGGTGATGCGGCAGAATACGCGGGCAAGAACGCTTTCCCCAACATCAAGCGTCGCCTGTAGCAAGCGCCGGATTGTTGGCGGCTGAGAGGTAGAAAAACAATGCCTGGGATGGATATCCTGTCCCAGGCATTTGGATTTCGGGCGAGGGGGGAGCTAGGAGGCGAAGATGCAGCTAGGGGGCGAGCATTACAAACGCACCAAGATCGTGGCGACGATTGGGCCAGCGTCGCAGGATATCGGCATGCTGCGAGCGATGGTGCGCGCGGGCATGGATGTGGCACGCATCAACTTCAGCCATGGCGATCATGCGACGCACGCCCGCAGCATCGAGAATGTGCGCCGTGTGGCGGAAGAAGAAGGGCGCGTGGTGGCGATCCTGGCCGACATCCCCGGCCCCAAGATTCGCCTGGGAACCCTGGTGCAGGAACCGCTCGAACTCACTGCCGGTGACCACGTGACGTTGACGGCCAGCGCGGCGCTCGATCCGGAGCAGCCTTTTGTCATCCCCCTGCCGCATCAGGCCGTGTTGGACGATCTGAAGGTGGGGGAACGCCTGTTACTGGACGACGGGCAACTGGAGTTCGTGGTGACGGGGCGGCGCGGCACAGACGTGCAGTGCGACGTCGTCCTGGGGGGGATGTTGTCGTCGCACAAGGGCGTCAGCGTGCCGGATTCGTCGCTGAGCATCTCGTCTATCACCGATGAGGATCGCGAGCACATCCGCTTCGCCCTGGAGCAACAGGTAGATTACCTGGCCATGTCGTTTGTGCGCACTGCTGACGACATCCGCGAGTTGCGCTGGCTGGTGCGTCACTTGAAGGGCGAGGCAGCGCTAATCGCCAAGATCGAAAAGGCGGAAGCGCTGGCGAACTTCGAAGCGATTCTGGAGCAGGCGGATGGCATCATGGTGGCGCGCGGCGACCTGGGCGTGGAAACGCCCGCCGAGCGGGTGCCCGTGCACCAGAAGAACATCATCCGTCGCTGCAACGAGGTGGGCAAGCCGGTGATCACCGCCACGCAGATGTTGCAGAGCATGATCGAAAGTCCGCGACCCACCCGCGCCGAATCCACCGACGTGGCCAACGCCATCTTCGATGGGACGGATGCGGTGATGCTCTCCGGCGAGACGGCAGTGGGCAAATACCCTCTGCAGGCGGTCGAGACGATGGTGCGTATCGCGCAGATCGCCGAACAGTACCTGGCGGAGCACCGCGAACTACACCGCGACGAGCTGCACCTGGACAGGTTGCACATGGAACGGCAGCGTTCCATTGCGGCGGCGATCAGTCATGTGACCAGCCGCATCGCCGATATGCTGGACGCGAAGCTGATCGTCGCCAGCACGTGGTCGGGCTATACCGCGCAACGGGTGGCTCGCGTGCGGCCCAGCACGCCGATCCTGGCGGCGACGCCAAACAAGCTGACCTATCGTCGGCTGGCGCTGGTGTGGGGGGTGATGCCTGTGCTGGTGCCAGAGTTCGAGACCATTGACCAGATGATCGCGGTAGTGGTCAAGACAGCCTGCGAAGCGGGGCTGGTGACCCAGGGCGACCTGATGGTGATCATTGGCGGCGTGCCGTTTGGAATAGGGAGCCAAACTAACTTCCTCAAGGTGTTGACTGTGGGCGAAAACGACAAACCGTGCTGATCCAATGTCCACACTGGCCGAGATCGTCTATAACATCATCGCTCCAATCTTCCTGGTAGTGGCGGTGGGCTTTGTGGCCGACCGTCAGTTCGATGTCGATGCCCGTGCGCTGTCACGCCTGCTGGTGTACGTCTTCACGCCCATTCTTATCTTCGAGGGTGTGGCGTATTCCGACCTGAGCGGCGGCGAGGCGGGGCAACTGGTGGCTGTGGCAATCGTGATGTCGGTGGGGGTGGCGCTGGTAGCCTGGCTGGTAGCCCGGTTGGTCAGGTTCGACCGGCACACTGCGTCAGCTTTCACCCTCAGCGCGACCCTGATCAACGCGGGCAATTATGGGCTGCCGCTCAATCGTTTTGCCTTTGGCAGCGCGGGCGAAGAGCGCGCCCTGGTCTTTTTCATCGCGACGGTGGTGGTCTCCTATACCCTGGGGGTGTTCCTGGCCTCGTTTGGCCGGCTTTCGGCACGGCTGGCCCTGCGCAATGTCTTTGCGGTGCCGCTGGTCTATGCGGCGCTGATAGGGCTGGCGGTGAACCTGGGCGATGTGGAAATACCGTTGCCGGTCAGACGGGCAGTGGGGCTGTTGGCCGACGCGACCATCCCGGTCATGCTCACTGTGCTGGGGGTACAACTCTCGCGCGCTTCAGTGCGGGGGCGCATTCAGCCCATTCTGCTGGCATCGGCGTTGCGGCTGCTGGTCGGCCCGCTGATCGCGGTGGGATTGGTGGTGCTGCTGCAGATTGACGGATTGACGCGCCAGGTGGCCATCGTGCAGTCGGCGATGCCCACCGCGGTGGTTACCGGTGTGCTGGCGGTCGAGTTTGGTAGCGACGCTGAACTGGTGACAGCCACGATCCTGGTGAGCACGCTGGCCAGCAGCATCACGCTGACGGTGCTGCTGTCGTGGCTGATGTAGGGGGCTATTCCTCGACGAATTCGACGGCGTCCTCAGGGGGCGCACCGGTAATGTGAACAGGCGGGGCGACGACCTGGGGCTGAGGGACACGGCCTGCCCCGACCTGGCTTCCGGCACAATAGGGGCACAGGTTCCAGGGCAGTTCTAGCAGTTCCCCACAGTGCACGCAGGGTTTCTTGAGCTTGGTGTGGCAATAGGGGCAGACCTGCCAGGCGTCTTTGACGACGCGACCGCAGCCGGGGCAGACCGGGCGGGTCTCGATATTCTGCAGCAACGCTTCTTCTTCCAGCGAGCGCTCGTAGGCTTCGGTAAGGGTTTCCTGGGGGCGCAGCAGGACGTAGATGATCACGCCGAAGAGACCCAGGACGGCCACCATCAGGCTGGCGGCGACCTGAGCGAGCGGGTCGCGCGAGCGTTGGCGCATGTCGCGCCAGGTCCAGAGGATCAGTCCCAGCCAGATGGCGGCGATCACGGCTCCGCTAGCGGTGATGGTGTAAAGCAGGATGGTGTTAAGCGTTTCGCGATCGAGCGTCATGAACACACTCCGCACATCGGGCAACCGGACAGACAATGCCGGGCGGTCATCGGCGCGATGAGTATAGCATAGCCGTTACCGGGCCGCGAGGCACGCCAGGGTTTAGCGCGCTCACCCTTCCAGCAACGTCTCTGGCAGCGTCGCCACCAGGGAGACTTCGGCCAGCACGACCTCGTATTCGTGGCCGGAGGCGTAGAATTCCACCTGATGGATGATGCCGGGACGTTCGCCCTCTGGCCA
>OGCI01000063.1_pt1 | contig 123204 bp, 119 predicted proteins | sample 1570021 | NCBI WGS metagenome assembly OGCI01 (sample SAMN06264664, study PRJEB24512) | hot springs metagenome | isolation source: Hot spring water | place: South Africa: Tshipise | collected 2015-06-21 | reverse complement strand
TACAAAACCAGCGCCACCCAGGTGCTCTTTCTTCAGCATGTCATTGACAGCCTCAAACCTGGCGGGCGCTGCGGCATCGTGCTGGATGAAGGGGTACTCTTCCGCACCAACGAGACGGCCTTTGTCCAGACCAAACGAAAACTGCTCAACGATTGCGACCTGTGGTGCATCGTGAGCCTGCCGCCCGGGGCCTTTGTCAACGCCGGCGCCGGCGTAAAGACGAATCTGCTGTTTTTCACCAAGGGCAAACCCACGGAAAAGATATGGTACTACGACCTTTCGGACATCAAAGTCGGCAAGAAAACGCCGCTGACCCTTGCGCACTTCGAGGAGTTTTTTCGGCTTCTGTCCGACAAGTCGGACAAGTCGGACCGTTCTTGGACTGTCACGCGGCAGGAAATCGAGGCAAAAGACTTTGACCTGAAGGCGGTCAACCCGAACCGCAGGAATGCGGAAGACATGTACACACCTCAAGAATTGATTGCACAGATAAGAGCTAAAAGCCGGGAGGTAGAGGATGCCCTCGCGCTTTTGGAAAGCCGGAGGCCGAATGCCATCTGAAAATAAGGCATCGCGCATAACGAAGCACCTGCAGACGGCACGTGGGCACCCGACAGGTCGCTTATGCTGATAGGAAACGTACGTCATGACTGAGACTATTCTTTGGCTTATCCTGTGCGTTGTCGGCCTGAACACGGTCCTGACCGTTATGCTTCTCTTCCAGGCGTCAAGGACATCGCGCGCTGCCGAGCAGGCGCTACGGGACGAACTCCGGGCGGGACGCGACGAGGCACGATCGGCGGGGAAGGAACTCCGTGAAGAAGTCTCGAATGGCCTGAAATCGACCACCGATACGCTTTCGCGCACTCTCGAAGGGATCGCGAAGGCTCAGCAGACCCAGCTCGAAGCAGTGGCGACGCAGTTGAAGGATTTGACCGAGTCGCACCAGGAAGCGTTGGAACGCATTCGCTCGACCTTCGATGCCCGCGTAAAGGAGCTTCAGGAAGGGAACGAGAAGAAACTCGACGAAATGCGGAGGACCGTCGATGAAAAGCTCCACGATACGCTCGAGAGGCGACTCGGCGAGTCTTTTAAACTCGTGAGCGAGAGACTGGAAGCTGTCCACAAAGGGTTGGGCGAGATGCAGAACCTCGCGACGGGCGTTGGCGACCTCAAGCGGGTTCTGACGAACGTGAAAGCGCGTGGAACGTGGGCCGAAGTTCAGCTCGGCGCGATCCTGGAGCAGATTCTCACGCCCGGACAGTACGACAAGAACGTCCGTGTGAGGGCCGACTCGTCGGAAGTCGTCGAGTATGCCGTGCGGTTGCCCGGCCCGAAGAGCGATCCCAATGCGTGCGTGTGGCTGCCGATAGACTCGAAGTTCCCGCAGGAGGATTACCTTCGCGTCCAGGAAGCCGCGGACGCAGGCGATCCCGAAGCGGTCCAGAGAGCGACGGACACGCTGGCGCGGACCGTTCGGAAGGCGGCACAGGACATTCGCGACAAGTACGTTCACCCGCCTCACACGACCGACTTCGGGATCATATTCCTCGCGACGGAAGGGTTGTACGCCGAGGTGCTCCGACAGCCCGCTCTCGTCGATGATCTCTTACAGCAGTACCGGGTCGTCGCGGCCGGGCCGACGACGCTCGCGGCGATTCTGAGCAGTCTCCGCATGGGTTTCCAGACGCTGGCCATCGAGCAGCGGGCAGCGGAGGTCTGGAAGATACTCGGGGCGATCAAGACGGAGTTCGGAAAGTTCGGCGCGGTTCTCGATAAGGTGAAGCGGCAACTCACTACCGCGAGCCGAACGCTCGAGGAGACAGGCGTGCGAACCCGTGCAATGGAGCGTCGGCTGCGTTCGGTCGAGGAACTGCCTTCGGAAGAGGCCGCGAGGATTCTCGAGTTGTCCGGGTCGGCCGAGAAAGACGACGCCGCGCAGGCGGATGATTGAAAAAAGGGGACAGGCTACTTTACGAGATGCATTTTTAAGGGCTCGCTGCGTGTACCGGGACGGCACAGCCGAAAAGGATATCTGCATACCATAAGGGGCATTGTGCGCTCGCGATGAATAAAACAATTGCCTGTCCCCTTTTCGTCGTCGTACAGGAAAGTATGGCGGGGTGGACGGGACTTGAACCCGCGACCTCTGGCTTGACAGGCCAGCGTTCTAACCGGGCTGAACTACCACCCCGTGGATGGGAGAAGAGAATAAAGACAGAGCAAAAGGCCCCGCCCTTAGAGGCCGACCCCGAGGGATCGGATACGGCTCATCGACGACAGAAGTATTATACCCTTTTAGAGATTTCTAATGTCGGGTCTTTGTCTGTCTCCGAGTTCGCGCGCTTGGTAGGCGGAACAGGGCTTGAACCTGTGACCTCAGCCTTGTAAGGGCTGCGCTCTCCCAGCTGAGCTATCCGCCCGCGACTTACGTTTATACACCATGAAACAAATCGTTGTCAATCGTCGAGAGCCCCGGGCCGGGAGGAAACGCAGAGAGATGTCATGAGCAACGGGTAAGGGATTGGTGGCGGCGGGCAGGATAGGCCGTGGTCTCTACATAAGAATTATTGATGGGCTAATTCGCCGCTTTACGCGAAAAAACACGGTGTGGTATCATGCACTCAACGGTAAGGGTTTGACGCACGATGACTCGGTAAGGGTAGGGTTATACGATGTGAGAAGGGCGCTCCGGGAACGCCGGATCGCCCTTTCTATTCATCAAATGAGAGAGGGAGTGCGCGCATGCTGATCATCGGAGAGAAGCTGAGCATTATCGCGAAGAGGGTTCGCGAAGCAATGACGAGCAAGGACAAGGCGCCGATCCAGGAGATCGCTGTCTCCCAGTGGAAGGCCGGAGCGGGCATGATCGACGCCAACATCGGTCCCGCGGAGGACAATGGCGAAGAGATGATGCGGTGGATGGTGACGACGATCCAGGAAGCGGTCCCTCTGCCTGTCTGCCTCGATACGACCAACTATCGGGCGGTGGAAGCCGGGCTTTCCGTGCACAGGAATGAGTGGGGGAGGCCGCTCATCAACTCGACGTCGAACGATCCCGACCGGTTTCCCATGCTCGAACTTGCGGCGCGGTATAACGCTCAGATCATTGCGCTGACGGTCGGCAAAGGTGGCCTGCCTGCGGACGCGGAAGAGCGGGCGGCCATCGCAGCGGAGATCATGGCGCGGGCCATGGAATACGGCGTCCCTCTCGAGGACCTCTACCTCGATCCGCTCGTCCTCCAAATTGCGACATCCCAGGACCACGCGCTGAAGGTCGTGAAGGCGATAAAAATGTTTCAGGAGTTGAACGATCCGCCGATGAAGACGGTCGTCGGGCTCAGCAATATTTCGAACGGCTGCCCACGTCATGTGAGGCCGCTCCTCAACAATCATTACCTCGCGCTCCTGATGTACGAGGGTCTGACGGCCGCGATCGCCGACCCGCACGAAGTGTCGAACACGGTGAAGACGATCGATGTGATCATGGGGAATACGTTGTACGCGCATTCGTATCTCGAAATGTGAAGAAGACGGGCTCGAAGACGCAGAGGATGTACGGCTTTACGTTTGAGGTGGCGTGTTCGTCACCCGAAGTGCCGGCTCTCTGAAGCCTCGGGTCCGTTGATATACGGGAGGTGCCATGGCCATGACGCTGCCAAAAGAGTCGTTTGCCGGGAGAGTGTATTCTCTCACGATCGGTCAGCCTCCGAAAAAAGTCATCTTCGGCGGCGAAAACGTCCTGCCGTTTCATTCGTTCGAGGGGTCTTCCCCGCGGAAACCGGTGATTGCCTTCGAGATCCAGGATGTCGTTCCCGATGACTGGCCGGAGGAGATCCAGAAGCCTTACTCGGAGGTCATGGGCGATCCCGCCCTCTGGGCGCGGTTTTGCTGCGAGACGCTGGGGGCGGAGGCGTTGGCGTTGAGACTGGCGGGGACTCATCCCGACAGGGGCGACCGTTCGCCGGCGGACGCCGCTGAAACCGTACGGAGCGTTCTCTCCGCGGCCGATGTTCCCTGGATCATCCTCGGGAGCAATCACGCGGAGAAAGACGCGGCCGTTCTCGTCGCCGCGGCCGAGGCGGCTCGGGGCCGCAACTGCCTGATCGGCAAAGCGCAGGAGTCGAATTACAAGACGATCGCCGCTGCCGCGCTCGCGCATGATCACAAGCTCGTGGCGATGTCCGAGCTGGATATCAATCTCTCGAAGCAGCTCAACATACTCATTACGCAAATGGGATTCGACAAGGAGAAGATAGTGATCGATCCGATGTGCTCCGCGCTCGGCTACGGTCTCGAATACACGTATTCCGTCATGGAGAGGATTCGCCTCGCCGCTCTCGCCCAGAACGACCCGACGATGCAGCAGCCGATGCTGGGCGACGTCGGCATGTACGTCTGGAAGGTGAAGGAGACGCAGGCGCAGGAAGAAGATGTCCCGCAGTGGGGCGGTTTGAAAGAGCGTGCCGTCGCCTGGGAAGCGGTGACTGCGCTCGCACTCCTCGTGGCCGGCGCCGAACTCCTCATCATGCGTCATCCCGACGCGGTGCGGGCCGTGCGGAACGCGATCGAGGAGCTGACATCGTGAGAGGCATCACCACATGTGACTGGAGGATGAGATGGCTCTGACCGGCGTGGAAATATTCAAGTTGCTCCCCAAGACGAACTGCAAGAAGTGCGGCTTCCCGACGTGTCTCGCGTTTGCCATGAAGCTCGCGCAGAGGCAGGCGTCTCTCGACCTCTGCCCTGACGTGTCGAGTGAGGCACGGCAGAGGCTCAGCGAGGCATCCGCGCCGCCGGTTCGGCCGATTCTCTTCGGCACGGGCGACCGTGCGGTGAGGATGGGCGAGGAGACGGTGCTCTTCAGGCACGAAAAGAGATTCGTGAATCCGACCGTCTTCGCATTGGAGATTAAGGACACGCTGGCTGATTCGGAGATACGGGACAGGGCGGCCGACGTCATGGGGTCGGAAATCGAGCGCGTGGGCCAGAGACTCCGAATCGATGCGATCGCGCTGGTCAATGATTCCGGAACCATCGAAACGTTCGAGAGCGCGGCATCGATCCTCGCGTCTCACGCGCCCTCCATCCCTATCATCCTGTGCACGAGGAGTCCCGAAGCGGCAAGAGGAGTTCTCCCCTTCTACGCGGAGAAAAAGCCGATTCTCTACGGGATGGACGCGAGCAACGCGGACGCGATGGCAGACGTGGCCAAACAGTTTCGGGTCACGCTCGGTATCGCGGCGAAAGGATTGGATGAACTCGTCCACCTTTCGGAAAAGGCAAAGCAACACGGCATCGAGGATATCGTCATCGACTCCGGAGCGCGGTCCGCGCGCGAAATCCTCGAACACAACACGGTGATCAGGCGGGCTGCCGTGAAAAAGAGTTTCAGGCCGCTCGGGTATCCCATCATCACGTTCGCTCAGCGGGAAGATAGTCTCGCGGAAGCGCTGATCGCCGCGCTCGGGGTCATGAAATACTCGTCCATCGTCGTTGTGCGAAGCATCGAGAAGTGGAAGTGCCTCGCTCTCTTCACGCTCCGCCAGAACATGTTCACCGACCCGCAGGTGCCGATGCAGGTGGAGCAGAAGATCTATCGCATCGGCGAGCCGACGCCCGCGTCCCCGCTGTTCATCACGACAAATTTCTCGCTGACCTATTTCATCGTTTCCGGCGAGATCGAGAACAGCAAGACGCCCGGGTACCTCGCGGTAATGGACTGCGAGGGCCTCTCCGTGCTCACGGCGTGGGCCGCGGGAAAATTCACTGCGGCGAAGATCGCTCAGTTCATCAGGGAGAGCGGGGCGGAGCAGCTTGTCCAGCACAGAGAACTCATCATTCCCGGCTATGTCGCGGTCCTGAGCGGCGCGATCGAGGACAAACTCGAGGGATGGAAAGTGACCGTCGGTCCGCGCGAGGCGAATGGCATCAATGCGTTCATGAAAGCGAGAAGGCAGGAATCGTCCCATGCGGCGTAGCGGAGAGCGATCCTTCACTCGGCGGATCGTGACGAGGGGGAACCTGTAATGTCGAAGATCATTGCTGCGGCCGCGATCCGGGGAGCGCGAAAGAGCGTCAGCGAGGCAGAAACGATGCTCGAGAAGGCGATCGCGGAGAGAGGTGACAACGTTCCGTTCGAATTCCCGGACACGGCGTATTACCTCCCCCTCATCTACGCGCTGACAGGGTTCCCTGTCAGGACGCTCGGCGACATGAGGGTGGCCCTCGGGATGGTGAAGGAGATGCTCCATCCGGAGCCCGAAGAACACGTCTGGACACCTTACCTCGGGGAGGCACTCGACTCTGGCATGGCAACCCTCTTTGCCGAAGAGATTATCATGGCGATTCGGTATCTGGACGGCCTCGAGCCGTCCGTCGATGCCGAGACGGGCTATGTTTACAACGGATTCATCACGGACACGATACAGAGAAATCTCGGGATCCAGCTCGTCGACGGTACGATGCCGGGGTTCGCCGCAATTATCGGCGCCGCTCCGGACGACGAGACGGCCGTGAGGATCGTCAGGGAACTGCAGGAAAAGAACATCCTCATCTTCCTCTCCGGCAACGTGAACGGCAACAGCGTCACGAGACAGCTCCTCCGGAAGGGCGTGGAATTAGGGTGGGAGACGAGAATCGTCCCTGTCGGTCCGGATACCGAGCATACCGTGTATCCGCTCGACTGGTCGATACGTGCATCGCTCATTTACGGCGGGAGAAAGCCTGGCGATTTCAGAGGTCACCTCAAGTATACGAAGGATCGTGTCTTCGCTTTCGCCCTCGTACTCGGTGCGCTCGACGATCTGAAGTGGTCCAACGGGGCGGGGGCGATCACGCTGGGATATCCGGCGATATGCGATTCGGATGTCCCCGTCATCCGCCCGACGGGTGTCTGCACCTATGAGGAGGTCGAAAAAGAGTTGGATCACGCGAAGATCGTCCAGAAAGCGATCGAGGTTCGAGGGCTGAAAATTACGGTCGAAAAACCTCCCATTCCCGTCGCGTACGGGCCCGCGTTCGAGGGAGAGAGAATCCGCAAGGAAGACACCTTCATCGAGTTCGGGGGATCCCGCACGGTCGCCTGCGAGTGGGTCCGCATGCGTGAAATGGACGATGTCGAGGACGGGAACGTGACCATTGTCGGGAAGGATTGGCAGGAGATATACGAGAAAGGGGGCCAAATGCCCCTGGCGATCGTCATCGATGTCGCCGGTCGCAAGATGCAGAAGGATTTCGAGGGGGTGATCGAGCGGAAGATCCATCACAATATCAACGAAGCCCAGGGCGTCTGGCATATGGGGCAGCGTGACATCAACTGGATCCGGATCAGCAATAACGCGAAGAAGGAAGGATTCACGCTCGAGCACCTCGGCATTTTGAATGTCACGATGACGCACAATAGATTCCGATCCATCGTCGACAAGGTGCAGGTGACGATCTTTACCGATGAAGCAGACGTCCTCAGGATCCGGGAGGAGGCGAGGAGCGCTTACAGGGAGCGCGACGAGCGGCTCGGCGGTCTCATCGACGAAGCGGTCGACACGTTCTACTCCTGCCTCCTCTGTCAATCGTTCGCACCGAGCCACGTCTGCGTCATCAGCCCGGAACGGCTCGGTCTCTGCGGGGCGTACAACTGGCTCGACTGCAAGGCCGCGTTCGAGATCGATCCGACGGGAGGCAATCAACCGATACCGAAGGGAGTCCTCATCGATGCCCGGTTCGGCAGATATTCCGGCATAGACGACTATCTGAAGAAGGCCTCGGGCGGCGCGATCGAGACGCTCAATCTCTATACCATCATGGAAAACCCGATGACATCGTGCGGGTGCTTCGAATGTATCGTCGCGATCATTCCGGAAGCGAACGGCGTGATGATCGTCAACAGGGGATACCCGGGGATGACCCCCGTGGGCATGAAATTCTCCACGCTGGCGGGAACCGTCGGCGGGGGAACGCAGAACCCGGGGTTCATGGGGATCGGGAGGAACTTTATCGTCAGCCGAAAATTCCTGGCGGGGGACGGCGGAATCCGGCGGATCGTCTGGATGACGAAGAACCTCAAGGAGAGCCTCCGGGACGCGTTCGAGAAGAGGGCTGCGGAAGAGGGCGTCCCCGATCTGTTCGGGAAGATCGCGGATGAAACGATCTGTGAGGACCCGGAGAAGCTCGTGGAGTTCCTCGCGGCCGTCGGGCATCCGGCCCTCGAGATGGAGCCGATGTTTTGAATGTGAAGAGCGAAGCGGAAAAGGGGATTGGAGGGCACATGGAGAAGGTGAAAAAGAGCGCCGACAGAAACTCGGATGCGATCATCGAGTGGAGCGAGGCCCATCGCATAGACACGTGCTTCGAGCGGGCGCAGAAATTGAAGCCATGCCCCGTCGGCACCGGTGGAGCCTGCTGCAGAATCTGTCATATCGGTCCGTGTCGGCTCATCGGGCCGAATGCAGAAGAGGAGGCGGTCGGTGTCTGCGGCGCCTCGCTGCCGACCGTTGCGGCGAGGAACTTTCTGCGGATGGCCGCGGCGGGGACTGCCGCGCACTCCGATCATGCGCGCGATATGGTCTTGACGCTGCTCTCGGTCGCCAACGAGGAAACCCGCGACTTCCAGATCAGCGACGTGAAGAAACTGTACCGGGTGGCAGGCATTCTTAATGTGGAGTTCGAGGGGCGCCCGGTCAACGACGTCGCACGTGACGTAGCGACGAAGCTGCTCGATGATTTCGGCCGGCAAAAGGGACAGCTCTCTTTTTTGAAGAGGGCGCCCGAAGGGACGCGGAAACGTTGGGAGAAATGGGGGATCATCCCGCGGGGGATAGACCGCGAGATCACGGAGTCCCTCCATCGGACCAATATGGGGGTCGATCATGATCCGGACAGCCTGCTTTTGAGTGCATTGAAAGTCTCGCTCGCAGACGGCTGGGGCGGTTCCATGATATCGACGGATGTGACGGACATCCTCTTCGGGACGCCGAGACCGAGGCGGGCCGAGGCGAGCTTCGGCATATTCAAGGAGGACGAGGTCAATCTCGTTGTCCACGGGCACGAGCCTTCTCTGGCGGAAATGCTCGTCGATGTCGTCGAAGAACCAGACATCGTTGCCTACGCGCGTTCGAAAGGAGCCAAAGGGGTCAATCTCGGCGGCATGTGTTGCACGGCGAACGAGGTTCTCATGCGTCACGGGATTCCGACCGCGGGGGGATTTACCAATCAGGAACTCGCCGTGCTCACGGGACTCGTCGACGCGATGACGGTGGATGTCCAGTGCATCATGCCAGCCCTGGTCGACATTTCCAAGAAGTTCCATACGAAGGTGATTACCACGTCCCAAAAGGCGAAAATACCGGGTGCTCTGCACATCGAGTTCGATGAGCACCGTGCGCGGGAGATCGCTCGCCGGATCGTCACCATCGCCATCGAAAATTTCGCGAACAGAAAGATCAGAGGGAGCCTGGTCTCCGATACGTTTCCCGTGGTCGGCGGGTTTTCCCACGAGTATATCGAGTATATGCAGGGAGGTCGCTGGAGGGCGTCGTTCAGACCGTTGAACGATGCCATTATCGCCGGCAGGATCAGAGGAATCGTCGGTCTCGCCGGCTGCGACAACCCGAGGGTACCCGCTCAGGGATTGCACCGCTTCCTGGCGTCCGAGCTTGTGAGGAGGGACGTCCTCGTCGTATCCACCGGGTGTGGCTCGGCCGCGTGCGGAACCGCCGGTTTCCTTACCCCGGAAACGGCCATCGATATTGCGGGTCCCGGACTGAGGGAAGTGTGCGAGGCGATCGGCATCCCACCCATCCTCCATCTCGGCGCCTGCGTGGACAACTCGCGCATTCTGACGATCGTGTCTGCCATGGCAGAGGAAGGTGGGCTCTCGGCGGAGATCGGAGGAATGCCGGCTGTCGGCATCGCTCCCGAATGGATGTCGGAGAAGGCGGTCGCGATCGGATGCTATTTCGCCGGATCGGGTGTGCCGGTCATTTTTGGCAGCGAATCGCCCGTGGGGGCGAGCAAGGAGGTGTCGCGGATCCTCACGGAGGTATGGTTGGAGAGGTTCCTCGGCGCGTTCCACTTCGAGCCTGATCCGGAAAAGATGCTCGACATCGCCTTGAACTATATCGACCGGGCCCGCGAAACGCTGAAGTTGAAGAAGTACGAACCGGGCAAATTCGGTGCCGAGAGGGTTCTCATGGATATGGCGGCGCGCCGTGGGATCGAGAAGGCAGCGAAGCCGCACCTCGGCATTTACTGATGTAAGGGGAGTAACATGGACGCAAATCCGATTCACCGTGAGGACGACATCGGCGCTGTCGGGAAGATCCTGACCGAGCGCGAGAGGAAAAAGGGGATTCTCATCCATGCACTCCATGCGATCCAGGAAGAGAACGGATACCTGCCGGGCGACGTCCTCAAGACGCTCTCACTGAAGCTGAATATCCCGCTCGCAGATATTTACAGTGTCGCGAGCTTCTATAAAATGTTTCACTTCAAACCCCGTGGAAAGAAGATCGTCAAGGTTTGCTTCGGTACCGCGTGCTACGTGAGGGGAGCGAAGCAGCTCCTTGCGATCCTGGAAGAGCGGTTCCACGTGAAGAGCGGAGAAACGACGGCGGACCGTGCCATGACGCTGGAGACGGTCGGCTGCGTCGGCTGTTGCGGGCTTGCGCCTGTCTCGACGATCGACGACGAGGTCGTGGGAGAAATCATCGGGGAAAAAAGAATAGAACAGTTCGTTCAGGCAATCAAAGACGGCGACACGGCCTGACGCTTCTAAGGTCTATGGTGAGAACCGGAAGAATAGAGAGTATCGACGGGCTGACGGCATTGAGGATATCGCTCCAGGATGTCTCGTCGGCCGGGCGGGATCTCGTAAGGGTTTGCTGCGGTCTGCCGTGCAGCGCGCTCGGCTCTCACGGTGTGGCGAGGGAGCTTGAAGAAGAGGCTGTGCGGCAGGGGAGGCAGGTTAAAGTTGTGCGCACGGGTTGTCAGGGACTTTGTCAGCGGGGGCCCCTCCTCCAGATCGAGCCTTATGGGTACTTCTATCAAAGGGTCAGGTCTGCTGACGCGAAGGAGATCCTCTCGACTACCTTTACTAGTGGCTTACCTGTTCGTCATCTGATGTACCGCGACAATTTTCTCGCGCCGCCGCGAGAGTTTTTAGCTGACGTTCCCTTTTACACAAAGCAGGTGAAAATCGCTCTCAGGAACACAGGGCGGATCGATCCATTCGATATCTATGAGTACATCGCTGCAGGCGGATATCGTGCCGTCGAGATAATGTTTTCCTCGATGCCCCCCGAAGCAGTGATCGATGAAGTCAAACGGGCGAATCTCCGCGGCCGTGGAGGCGCGGGATTCCCGGCAGGAGTGAAGTGGCTGCACACGAAACGGGCTCCGGCGAAGATCAAAATCGTTATCGCGAACGGTGACGAGGGAGACCCTGGCGCATTCATGGACCGATCCATCATGGAAGGAGACCCGCACAGTCTTCTCGAGGGGATGCTCATCTGCGCGTACGCGATCGATGCGCGCTACGGCTTCATCTATGTGCGGCATGAGTATCCGCTCGCCATCAAAACGCTGAGGATAGCCATACGGCAGGCAGAGGAGATCGGTCTCCTCGGAGAGAATATCCTCGGAACGGGATTCGATTTTACCGTTCAGATAAGGGAAGGCGCGGGCGCGTTCGTGTGCGGGGAGGCGACCGCCCTCGTTGCGTCACTCGAGGGAAACCGTGGATTTCCGCACGCGCGTCCCCCTCGTGTGTCCGAAGTGGGTGGTGGCCCATGGGGCTATCCCGCGAATCTCAACAACGTGGAGACCTTCGCGTGTGTTCCGGCGATCATCGAGAGAGGCGCTGACTGGTTTCTCTCGATCGGCACCCAGGGTTCGCCGGGCACGAAGGTGTTTTCCCTCGCCGGGAAGGTGAGGAATACGGGGCTCGTCGAGGTTCCGATGGGGATTACGCTCCGGGAAATCGTCTTCGACATCGGGGGGGGCATTATCGGGAACAAGCGGTTCAAGGCCGTTCAGACCGGAGGGCCGTCGGGCGGGTGCATACCCGAGGAATACCTTGACCTGCCGGTAGATTTCGATTCGCTTTGGAAAGTCGGCTCGATCATGGGCTCTGGCGGTATGGTGGTCATGGACGAGGATACGTGCATGGTCGACGTCGCGAAGTATTTTCTGTCGTTTACGAGGAACGAGTCGTGCGGGAAGTGCCCGCCGTGCAGGATCGGCACGTATCAGATGCTCGAGATACTCGAAAAGATCTCGTGCGGAAAGGGCGAGAAGGGCGACATCGAGGAGCTCGAGCGGCTCGGAAACTTAGTGATGGCGGGGTCGCTCTGCGGGCTCGGCAAGAGCGCGCCGAACCCGGTTCTCACGACGATTCGGTATTTCCGGGAGGAGTACGAGGAGCACGTCCACGAGAAGTACTGCCGGGCGAGAGTGTGCGCCATGGGTCACTATTCGATAGACCAGCGCGAGTGCATCCTCTGCGGTCTCTGCAAGGGTGCCTGTGCGTTCAATGCGGTGCGGGAGACGCGGAACGCTTTTTCCATCGATATGGACTACTGCACGAGATGCAAAGCGTGCTTTCAGGTCTGCCCGGTGAACGCCGTCAAGATTCTCAGAAAGCCGTACGTGAGGCTCGAGGAGGAACTGAGGTTGCCTTCCGAGAGGATCGAGGTTATCGAAAGGAGGCGTAAGATGACCCTCAAGGATATTCTGGCATCGAGACCGTACGAGATCGTGATGATCGGGAAGGATCGCTCGGTCTCGGACGCGGTGCGGCTCATGAGGGAGAAGAATGTGAGCGGTCTTTTCGTGGTCGATCAGGATCATTTGCTGGTGAGCATATTCACCGAAAGAGATATCGTCCGATGCGTCTTCGATGGCATCCCGACGAGCGAGAAGCTCGAGAACCTCATCATGCGTGACGTCATCACGTTCGATCCGTCGACGGACGTGAGCACTGCGATATCGGTTGCATCGAGGAGAAAAATCCGCCACCTCCCCGTCGTCGAGGGACGGACGATTATCGGCATGATCACGTTCAGGGATCTCGTCTCCTATCTCCTCCCGGAGATCTGCTTCATGGCAGATACCATGTATTAGTGTCGGGACATGGACGAGAAGAAGGAGCGTAGCACAGGCGACATCATCGAGGAAGCGGGGCGTTTCTCCTGCCCCGTGCAGAAGGCAGCGTACTACGCCGACTCCTTTCTCCGGGACCTCATGTGCGGCAGGTGCCTGCCCTGTGCTCTGGGAGTGCACGAGGCGAAGCTGCTCCTGCAGGAGATGGTGGCGGGCGGTGCGCGCGAGGGAACTATCGACGCGCTGCGACGAATTGCCGAGGCGCTTCGAGTCGGCTCGCGGTGCAAGAGGGGAAGGGACACTGCCCATTTTCTCCTCGAGATGTTGTCATCGAGCGCGTTCTCTGCCCATGTGCAGGGACGGTGTCCTGACAGGGAATGCGCGGCGTATTATGAAGTGCGAATTGAACCGGCGAAGTGCATCATGTGCGGGGAATGTCGAAACGTCTGCGCATACCGCGCGGTCTCCGGCGAGGTCAGAGTTGCCTATATGAGCGGATACCTGCCGTTCGAGATTCTCCCAAAACGGTGCACCCGTTGCGGGGAATGCCTGAAGGTCTGCCCCACCCGAGCCATTGTCGTCGTGGACGGAGGTGAACTCGTCGGGACAGGTCGCACGGACGAGAGGTGCTCCCTCGTGTAAGTGGCGCGCTATGTCTGGAGGAACTATGGCAAATAGGGTAATGCTCACGATCGACGGAAGAACGGTCGAGGTCCCCGAGGAGATGAACCTCCTTGATGCCGCGAAGATCGCCGGCGTGCACATCCCGAATCTCTGCTACCTCGAGGGGATGAAAGGGATCGGCGCGTGCAGACTCTGCCTCGTCGAGGTCGAAGGGTTGAAAGGGCCGGTGATCGCGTGCAATACGAGGGTGAAGGATGGCATGGTGGTGATGACACAATCGGAGCGGGTCGAGCACGTGAGGAAGTTCGTGATCGATCTCCTCCTCTCGATGCACCCTCTCGACTGCATGACCTGCACAAAAGCGGGAGCGTGCAATTTGCAGCAGTACGCGTACGAATTTGGACTGAAGGAATCCTCCTTCAGACGGAAAAGATTCGGGTATCCGACCGATGAAGCGAATCCCTTCATCAAGAGGGATCCCGAGTACTGTGTCCTCTGCGGCCGCTGCGTGAGAGTGTGCAAGGAACAGGGAACCCACGTCCTCGATTTCATGGGGAGGGGGATCGAATCGAAAGTGGTCACGGCCGGGGATAGGCCTTTGCAGGAATCCGGCTGCACGTTCTGCGGGAGCTGCGTGGACGTCTGTCCGGTCAATGCGTTGCTCGAGGCGGACCGATGGCGGAAGGGGAGAGAGTGGCAATTCGAGAGGATACCGTCGGTCTGTCTGCTCTGCGGCAACAGCTGCGATATCCAGGTGAGCGTGAAAGACGGTGCGATCCAGAGGATCACGTCAGGAGGAGACGGAGGGTCGGTCGAGCGGTACATCTGTGCGTACGGGCGGTTCGGCTTCGAGAGCATCGCGTCCCACGCAAGGGTATCGTCTCCAATGGTGCGGGAAGACGGTGCATTGAGAGAGACGACGTGGGAGGATGCGTTCGCCGTTATCGCCGCCCGCCTGAAGGGTGCAGGGAGAAAGGTCGGCGTCATCTGTTCCGCCGGCGTACCCAATGAGGATGCCCTTGCGCTGAAGCAGTTCGCCGATCAGGTTCTGAAGACGCAGGATGTGGACTCGACGGTCAGTCTCTACGGAGATGCGAAGCACTTCATCGGCTCGCAGACAGCCCACATCGACCGTGCCGACCTTTTCGTCCTCGTCGACGTGTGCCCTTCCCAATGGCAGCGCGTTCTCCCCGCACTCGATGCATCTCTACGGAGGCGGGTTGCGAGAGGTTCCCGGCTCGTCGTCATCAGCGAATCAGGGTGCAGAATTGCCGAGGATGCGACCGTTCGACTCGAGGGGAACGTCATCTCGATAGTGAAACGTCTTGCGAATGCGCTGCTCGCCGAGGGCCTGAATGCGGGCGCACAGCTCAGGAAATGGGTGCGTCAGGCGGAGTGGACCGAGGACATTGCGCGTGCGGCGAAACTGATCGCTGAGGCGCGCAATCCGCTCATCCTCACTTCGCCCGCTTATTTCACGGCAGCGGCGAACATCGCGCTCATGAAAGGAAAGATCGTCGCGGTCCCCCTCGAGAGCAATGCGAGGGGTGTCTCTCTCATGGGTTTCCGCCCCGTCGGGAAATCGTCCGTGGACATGCTGCGCGGCGAAAGCGAGACGCTCTATATCGTCGGCGACATACCGGCGAGCGGGAGGCCGAACACGAAGTTCCTTATCGTGCAGGGCGCGTATTTGACAGGACTTGCCGAACATGCCGATGTCCTGCTCCCGTCGTGTTCCTACCTCGAGACGTCCGGTACGATCGTCGATTTCCTCGGGCGGGTTCGTAACGTACGGAGCTGCGTGAAAGCGTACAGGCACGCGATGCGCCACCGCGATATTCTGACCGGCCTCGCGCGGTCGATGGGGGTTGTGTTGCCGATGCCGTCGCCGGCCGAGGTGAAGAGGAGGGCACGCGCGCGCATGAAGCTGAGGCCGCAGCCGTTCGATGCGGAACGGTTCCCCGTTGCCTCTGGCGACTATGCGGCATTTCTCGAAACGCTGCTTGCTCCCGTTGTGAATGGATCGCGCCTCGTGTGGCTCGCGGAGTCGAAACGAGGGGCGGACGGTTGATCCGCCCGCCGTTGCCCGAATTATGCTATCATAAAGAACTCGGTATCGGCTGCGAGACATCGTCGGAGTCGCGTACCAACGGACGGTATCCGGTTCCTCTCCCGCCGGGGATTCACTGTCGCACCATACGGGAGAGAGGAAAGGCAGGAGAACGGTATAATCGAGATAAAAGTAGTAGGCAACGATGTTGAGCAGGCGATCAAGACACTCAAACGCAAGGTTCAAACAGAGGGGCTCCTCAAGGAGCTGAAGGCGAGGACCTTCTACGAGAAGCCCTCCGTGAAAGCCAAACGGAAGAGAGCGGAAGCCCGCAAGAAAAGATCAAAAGCCCACCGGTACCGGACTTCTCGCTGAGAGTCCGTCGGCAGACGCGAAACGTTGTTGAGCGGTTCGTCGCTCTTATTGCGCGCCGAGAGCCGCCGCCGCCTTCCTGACGTCTTTCGGAAGTACCCACAGGATAGCGGCATAGCGGCCGGCACCTGCGGAGACGGCGTCGATCGCGGTCACATTGATCTTCCGCTCGGCGAGCTTTTGCAGAATGTCGGCGACTGCTCCCCTGCGATCATCTCCCTGGATGAGGAACCCGAACTTCTGCGGACGCGTCGAGATCTTCGTCTTTTTCAGCGCTTTCTTGAAAAGTGCGACGTCTTCGGGGATGAAGTCGAGCTGAGATTTCCTGCCGCTCGGAAAACCCGAGAAGGCGAGCAGGTTCACGCCCGCGTCTGCAAGGGCTTTGAGGATGCGGGCTCCCTCTCCGGGTTTGTTCGGCACCTCCATCGCGAAATAGGCGACTTTCCTGACCGAATCTGCCATGGCAACCTCCTCTACCGTGTCGTTTTCGACTATAATAGCACACACTGCTGTCCAAAATAGTTCAAAACGTGGCGGGATGCCGAAAAAAAACTGCATGACGATACCCTTTCATGGTTTCTGTGGGGTAGAGAGTCCTACCGGTTCTCCCGCTCTGGATGCGTATGACGAGCACGAGATCGCGGAACCGGGAAGGCGCGTCTCTTGCCCGACGTGGTCAGGAGATTGTCCGCGATCGCTTCCGCGTTATGCCGATAAAGACTACAAACAGCACTGACGATATACTCGCCGTAATCGCCCCGAAGTAGAACGTCGCCGATGGCGCGACGTGATCCCAGAGCCAGCCGCCGATGAGGTTTGCCGGAAACATAGCGAGACCGACCGCGGTGTTGTATACGCCGAAGGCGGTCGCCTTGAAGTCGGGCGGGATGATGGTGGCGAGAAATGCTTTTTGGATGCCTTCTGTCAGCCCCATGAACAGACCGTAGAAACCGAAAAGCATCCAGATGGCCGCGGTGTCTCGAACGGTGGCGAAGCCGTAGTAGATGAGCGCGAAGAGAATGAAGCCGATCAAAATAACGCGCTTCCTGCCGAAACGGTCGGCGGCGATCCCCGCCGGAACGGCAGAGAGCGAATAGACGAGGTTGAACAGCAGGTACACAACCGGTATCGTGGCGATCGGAATGCCCACCTGCTGTGCGCGTAGGATCAGGAAGACGTCGCTCGAATTGCCGAGCGCGAAGAACGTCGCGATGGCGACGAAGAATTTGAAGCGCCAGTCGAAATGCTTGAGCGTGAGCCGTGGCCTCTCGATGTTCCGGGCGGCCGGTTTCTTCTTTTCGGTGATGAAGAAGACGATGAGGATGACCGCAAGGGCGCCGGGTACCATCGAGAGCCAGAAAACCCACCGGTAGTTATTCGAAAAGATGCCGAGCAGAAAGAAGGCGAGCGCGGGGCCGACGACGGCACCCAGTGTGTCCATCGCCCGGTGAAATCCGAACGCCCTGCCGAGGTGCGACTTCTCCGAAGACTCCGCGATGATGGCATCGCGCGGTGCGGTGCGCACGCCTTTTCCGAAGCGATCCATGAAACGAGACCCCATCACGTGGTGCCAGGTCATCGCGAGTGCGACGATGGGCCGGCTGGCCGTGGAGATGCCATATCCCGCAGCCATCAGCCACTTTCGGTTTCCGATCCGGTCGGAGAACCACCCGGAGAAGACTTTCAGAAGGCTCGCGGTGGATTCCGCGATCCCCTCGATGAGGCCGATGACGGATTTGTTCGCGCCGAGAACCGTCGAGAGGAAAAGGGGCACGAGGGGATAGATCATTTCCGAACTCACGTCCATGAAAAAACTGACGAGTCCGGCGACGAAGACGTTCTTACCGAACCCGAAGAAGCGACGTTCCCTCTCGGGGGCTCTCTCGCTCATCGGGAGGCTTATGACGCAACGAGTACGGACGGTGCGCGAAGAATGAGACGCGCTGGAGGGAGTCTCTTTTTTGATGTGCGTGGCGCACCCGTTTTCGCATCTACCATTTGAGGTCCCCCCTGTAGAGCGCGCGCGGGCCCAATGCCTCTTCGATGCGGAGCAACTGGTTGTACTTCGCGAGTCGTTCCGACCTCGCCGGCGCACCGGTCTTCAGTTGGCCGGCATTCGTCGCAACGGTCACGTCCGCGAGGAACGAGTCTTCCGTTTCGCCGGAGCGATGGGAGAAGACGCACGTGTATCCCGCCTTTTTCGCGATGTCGACCGTCTGGAGCGTCTCGGTGAGCGTACCGATCTGGTTGAGCTTTATCAAGACGGAGTTTCCGATGCCTTTCTCGATGCCTTCCGACAAGATGTTCGGATTCGTGACGAAGATATCGTCCCCCGTCAACTGCACGCTCCCCCCCAATTCGGCAGTGAGGAGCTTCCATCCGTCCCAATCGTTTTCTGCGAGGCCGTCTTCGATCGAGACGATGGGATACTTCGAGACGAGGTCGGCGTAGTACCGAACCATCTCGTGCGAGGACAGTTTGCTTCTGTCGGCTTTCAGCAGATACGCACCACCCTCGAAAAATTCGCTCGCGGCAGGATCGAGGACGATCGCGATATCACGGCCGGGTTTGTACCCAGCGGTTTCGATCGCGGTCACGACCATCTTCACCGCTTCCTCGTTCGACGAGAGGTTGGGTGCGAAACCGCCTTCGTCTCCGACGGCCGTACTCAACCCGTGCGATTTCAGAACGGATTTCAAATGGTGGTAGACCTCCGCGCCCATCCGCAGCGCCTCCCTGAATGACGGGGCACCGACGGGGGCAATCATGAATTCCTGGATGTCGACGTTGTTGTCGGCGTGTTTTCCCCCATTGAGGATATTGAAGAACGGAATGGGGAGTCGCTGGGCACCGTCTCCGCCGAGGTAGCGGAAGAGAGGCACGCCCCGATCGGCGGCTGCCGCCCGCGCCACGGCGAGCGAAACCCCGAGCATTGCGTTTGCGCCTAACCGGGCCTTGTTCTCGGTGCCGTCGAGCGTGATCATCAGCGTATCGATCTCCCGCTGATCTCCCGGATCTTTTCCGACGAGCGCGGGACCGATGACGCCGTTCACGTTGCCTGTCGCCTTCAGAACGCCTCTCCCCAGGTAGCGGGTCTTGTCTCCGTCTCTCAGTTCGGCCGCTTCTCTGGTTCCTGTCGAGGCTCCCGATGGGACGGCGGCCCGGCCCATGATGCCGTTATCGAGGATGACATCGACCTCGACCGTCGGGTTTCCGCGGGAATCCAGAATCTCTCGGGCGAATACTTTCGCGATAGTCGCCATGCGATTTCCCCCTTTTTCTCTGCGAGTATGTGCTCTTAGATTACGATATGTGCGGGTGTTCGTTCAAGAAAACGATCGTGTGCACTCTTTCGCATGCGGGAGGAATGAGCGTGCCCGCCCGATCTACGCGAACTGATAGGCGGACACCTTGTCGAGAATCTGAAGGAGTCGCTCGCACGTCTCGTCCATCTTCTGTTCGATCTTCGAGAGGGCGATCTTTCTCTCCTCCGCGGCGTGCTCTCCCTCCGACTTTCGCTGGAGCCCTTGCTCGATGGCTTTCGAAATGCCGTCGAGTGTCGCGTCAATGCGCTGGAACATCTCCCAGCGGAAGTCCAGCTTGCTCTTGTTCAACCGTTCCTCGAAGTCGCATCCGATCTTGGCCGCCTGGAGGTGGATCACTCGATTGAGGTACTCTTTCACTTTTTTGAGGATGATCTTCTCGCCGATGTACTTCGGGAGGAGGAGCGTCAGCGAAGACGCCACGATCTCGATGCCGACCGGCTGCTCCTTGAATCTGAAGTAGAACTCGGACTTCGTGGACCAGATGGCCTCCGCGGTCACGATATCGAAGGGGACGCCGAACAGTTCCGCGGAGAACCTTAGGAGGGAATCGACCGTCTCGTCGATCTTCGTGATGAATCGCTTGCAGGAGGCTTCGAACGTCTTCGCGAGCTTTTCATCCTCGAGGCCCCGCCACGACGCGAAGGCCTGCCTGACTTCGTTAATGACGAATGCCTCGAGATGGTCACGAAGCTCGTTCAGAGACATGCCGGAATGCTCAGCGTAACTGGCCTCGAATTTATCCGTTATCCATTTCGTCAACTCTCTCCGGAACGCCCGCAGATCCTCCTCGAGGACGCCCTGCATGATCGTCTTTATCGTTCCGTCGAGCAAAAGAGAGAAATTTTCCTTCTCGATTGCCACCTCGTTCCTCTTTTTCTCGAAGATCTGAATTTTCTCTTTCAGTTCTTCGAGCGGCGTCACGAGCGATTTCATTTCGAGGTCGAGCGCCAGACGCGCCTGGGAGAGGAGCCTCAGGATATTGTTCGCGACGGAGATGAGCAAGACTTTTCCCTTCTCTTCCATGAGGAACGTGTTCAGGAGACGTTCGAACTCGGGGAGGAAGCTCTGTTCGAGGAGGCCGCTGTCCCCGGAGAGCTTGCCGTCGAGGGCCCGCTTGGCAGAGAGGGGAAAGATCTTGACGTCGCTTTCGAGACATGAATCGATGATGTTCTTGGAGAAAGAGATGGATTCTCTGAGATCATCGGGACCGACGTAGTCCGCTTTGTTCTGGAGAAAGAAGATACGGTGTGCGTACTCCTTGACGTCCTTCAGGAAGTCGAGCTCCGCTTTGCTGACGGGCTGATCGACCGAGAGGAGGAAGAGCGCAGCGTCCGATTTCGGTAGGCACTGATAGGCAACGTCGGTGTTGTGCTCGTAGACGGACCCGACACCCGGCGTGTCGACCAGTCGAACCCCGTCTTTCAGATAGGGCGAGGGATACGTGATGATCACCTCTTTCACGTCCTTTTCGTTTCTCGGATTTCCCTTCTCCGTGACGTACTGGTTGAGATCCGACCGGTCGATCTCGATGACCCTGCCATCGTTGAAATACACGCGGATGCAGAGCGTCTCGCCGTACGTGAGGATCGTCGCGATCGACGTGAGCGGCACGACGGCGGTCGGGAGTATTTCAGCGCCGAGGAGGGCGTTGATGAGGCTCGTTTTTCCTCTCTTGAACTGGCCGAGGACGACGAGATTGAAGACGTTCTGCGCGACCTTTTCCTTCAGTTCTTCGCAGATCACGCGCGGGATGCCGTCGATCGAGACGGCGGCATCGATGCACTCCATGAGTTCCGTCTTGAGGTTCGAATATTTATCGAGTACCATGCGTTCCCTCGTCTCTCCTATTCACACGCGACGCCACACCCCAAAAACGAAAAAACTCCTACCAAAAATGTCTGGTAGGAGTTATCAGTCCCTTTTCCGCGGGACGGTGACGCGAACTCCATCGCCTTTTCTACTCCCTATTTTACCACAATTACCGTGCAGGGTGACAGCTTCGTAATGTTCTGCGACGTGGACCCCCAGACTCTCCCGAAAATCTTCGAATGACCCATGAACCCGACGACGAGGAGGTCGAAATTCCCTTCCTTTGCGTAGTGCACGATCGTTTCGACTTCATGCCCTGCGAGGACTTTGGTATGGAGCTCTATATTCTCTCTCCATGCGGCCTCGCGCGCTTCCTCATTGATCTTTCGGAAGAATTCATTGGCCTCCTTCCTGTACTCTTCCACCTCGCCGATGGTTGCCGCGTAGTGGGGAACCTTCTCTTCGACACAGATGCTGTGCAGTTCCGCGTCGTACTTCTTTGCGAGATTAATCGCGACCTTCAGGGCCTTCTTCGCACCCTCGGAGCCGTCGTTCGCAATGAGATTTTTCCTAAACATCGTTCGCCTCCTTTTTTAAATCGGGCTGAAACCATTTTTGCGCGATTATTGTCGGGACCACTGCGGACAGGATCACGGCGGTGACGAGGACAGTGTACTGGCTCTGGTCGATGATATGGTTGGTATAGCCGAAGAGAGCCGAGATCGTTCCGAACGTGAGTCCGGTGGACATGAGGAGCGTCGTGAACATGCTCTCTTTTCTCCCGAATTTGAACGCCATAGCGGACGGCCAGACGCCGATGAACTTTGCCGCCATCTTCACCGCGAGGAGGATCGCGATGAGGAGAGCGCTCTGCCACATGGCCTTCAGGCTGACGAGAGATCCCGCTTTGAGAAAGTAAAAAGGCGTGAGCATGGTGAATGCCATCACCCTCATCCGGTGACTCAGTGTCCTGTTTTGGAGGAAGAAAGGCGCGAGGACCATGCCGATAAGGTATGCGGGCAGAACCGCTTCGCTCTTCGCTGTGACGGCGAGTGAACCGAGTATGAAGAGGAGGAGAAAAATAAATTTCGTCTCCGGTTCGCTGATGCGGCTCCCTACCCGTCGGAAGAACCACGGGGTGAACTTGGGGAGGAGAAGGAGGATGAGTGCAGTCACGACGATGAATGTGACCATCGAGACATCATAGTTCGCGAAGAAAGCGCCGAGCGCGACGACCGTCCCGAGATCGGTAACGAAACAGGCCGCGAGTATAAGCTTGCCGAGTTCCGTCTCGTTGTATCCCGTCTCGATCATGACGGCGTAAACGACGGCCACGGACGTCGTCGAGAGGGAGATGCCCGCGATGGCCGCCTGAGGGAGCGTCCAGCCGCTGAGATAGTATGCGTCTGCCATCGCGCCGAGAAACGGCAGGAGAAAGCTGAGGAAACCAACTCCGACGCTCTCCTTGAACCTTTTTCGCAGAATGTGAGGCTCGACCTCCGCGCCTGCCAGGAATGTGAGCAGGATACTGCCGAAGCCGGCGAGAAAGTTCAGCCATTCTGTTCGCTGGAGGGGGAGGAAATTTCCCCCGACGATACCGACCAAGATCTCGAGGAGCGCGATCGATATCGCGATACGGACCGAGAGGAGCGTCGCAACGAAGGCGAGACCCATCCATAAGGCGGCCTGAAACCACTGGTTTTCCATCCCTTCTCAAACCTCCTGATGTCGTGAGAGAGGCGGAGCAACAAAAAACCTCTACGCATCATGGTGTGGTAGAGGTTATCAGTCACGCAAGACAGTTAACGGCGAACCTCATCGCCTGTGTTTCGGGTGCTTTTAAGCAAAGCAAATTCCGGGTGAGAAGTCAACAGGCAGGGGGAAGGAGTTCCATCGAGCAGAATCTGTCAAGCGATCACGGAATAAGGGCGCGTCAGGCCTTGGCAGCGAGGGCATAGGAGGGAACGTTCACGCCTTGACAACCGACACCGCTCCTTTCGAATGGCCGATGACCCTCTCTGTCACGCCGCCCATGAGGAGCCTTCCGATGCCCGTCGTGCCGTGGGTGCCTGTGATGATTATGTCCGCCTTCGACCGTGAAGCGACATCGACGATATCCTGATACGGCTGCTCGCCGAGCGTGACCACGGGCTGGCAGTCGACGCCTTCCCGTTCTGCCTGTTTTCGTATCCATTCGACATGACGCAACGCCGCCTGCTCGTCCTTCCCGATTATCCTGGGCAAGTCGGACTCGAACTCGAGATTGGTTTTTTACGACAGACAGGGCGATCAGCTTGCTCGAACAGACCTTCGCGAGGCGTAGGGCTTCTTTCGCTGTATGCTGACTGAACACGGAGCCGTCTGACGCGATGAGCAGCGTGCGCCATTTCGCGACCGGGCAGACAACGGCAGTCATGACGACCTCCTAATTCAAAAAATACTGGGAAATGTAACGCACGGCGAGAAAGACGATGATCACCCCCAGCATGATCTTGATCGCTCGCTGAGGGACGAATTTCTGAAATCGCGCGCCGAGGTAAATGCCGACGAATCCCCCCGCGCCGAAGAGAAACCCGAGCAGCCAGTCGGGCGAGGTCACCATCCCCGCCTTTGCCGGCATCACGCTATAAAACGTGACACCGAGAACGGAGGTGAGAAAGGTGCCCATCAGAGCCGCGCCCGCCACAGTGTACACAGGGAGGTGGAAGACGGCCACGCAGAACGGTGCGATAATGGCACCTCCTCCGATTCCGTACGTCCCCCCGATCACGCCGACGACGAATGCGAGGGTGAACATTCCGACCGTGCTGAACGAGAAGCGCTCCCCCCAGAATTCGTATTCGACCCGTTTCAGGCTTATCGAGATTGTCTTGACGACCGCTTCGGACGGGAGCCCGGCGGCGACCCGGCTCTTCTGCTGTTCCCTGATCTGTTTCGTCCGCTCCCTGAATTTATCTTCGAGGGCCTTCATCCGCGCTTTTCCCGCGGATGCCTTCCCCGTCAGTTCATAAATCAGGCGTATACCGATGTAGAGGAGCACGCACCCGACGAATAGCTTGAACGCCCGCGGGTCGGGCAGGTAGAGGATTCTCAGGTAGTACCCGATGAAGACGCCCGGGAGCGTTCCCATAATGACTACCCATGTGAGTGGCCAGGCCATGCGGCCTTCTTTCAGGTAACGGTAGACACCGCTCGGGATGGCGACGATGTTGAACACGAAATTGGTGGCGCTCACCGAAGGGCTCGTGTAGTTCAAGACGCTCATCTGGAAAGGCAGGAGCAGGAAAGCGCCCGACACGCCGCCCATTGACGTGAAAAAAGAGACGACGAGAGAGACGAGAGGGGGAATCCACGGCGCGACATCGATACCGGCAGTCTCAAAATGCATGCGGTCACCTCGTGGTAATGCGTTGATGCAAATTTCATAATATAGCGGATTTCTCGACAAAGTTCACCTCCATCTGCTACTATGAGTTCGCATGGAGCCGTATGTTAAGAGAACGATCGTCAAGAGGGTCGGATCGGTATCGGAAGAAACCGAAGACCTCCTCGCCGTGGAGAAGCAGATCGTCATTTCCGTCGGCGGGAGAGAAGTCGTTCGCCTCTACTGCACGCCGACGATGATTAAGGAGCTCGTTGTCGGTTTCCTGCTGAGCGAAGGCATCATCAGGGGTCATCTCTGCGCGGAGTCCATTGCTGTCGATGTCGGACAGGATGCGCCGATTCGCGTCGACATCCCGACCGATGCGGAGACGGTCACGGAAGGCATGGTGCGGACGTCCGGTTGTGTCGGCGGGATGACGTTCGAGAGGAAAGAACTCCGAAGGATAGCGGACGGCTTTTCGGTCGGCGCCGACACGGTAAGGACTCTCTACAGGGAATTCAATCAGCGATCGACGCTCTTCAGGGCGACCGGCTGCGTGCACAGCGCTGCCGCCTGCGACGGAGAGAAGATTCTGGCGATGGCGGAGGATATCGGGCGCCACAACGCGGTCGATAAGGTGATCGGACAGTGCATCATCGAAAACGTGGCGTTCGGAGATACAATGGTGTTGGTGAGCGGGAGGCTGTCGTCGGAGATCGTCACGAAATGCGCGCGGTGGGGGGTTCCTATGCTGGTGAGCCGAACGTCGCCCACAAGCTACGCGGTCGACCTGGCCGAGGGTGCGAACATGACCCTCATCGGGTTTGTGAGGGGAGAACGTTTCACCATCTACACGAGTCCGCAGAGAATTTTCTAAACCCGGGAGCCTGAAGCGATCCACAAGATGACCGTGCCCGTCGCGTTGTGGGGAGCTTTGCAAACCGCGGCGATTTCCCATTGACGCTCATCCGTCTCATCGTGGAAGCAGGGGTGGTGTAACGGTACACGGTGTCGTCATGGTGTCTCTTCGTGGTCCAGCCTCATTGTGAACGATATTGGACAGCAGTGGGTTTTCATATATAATACGTGCGCTCGTGGAAGACATCCTCAACATAAAGATACCGGTCTTTGAAGGGCCCTTCGATCTCCTCCTGCACCTGATTCGGGAGAACAAGATCGATATCTACGACATCCCCATCTCCCTCATCACGAGTCAGTATCTCGAGCACCTCGACATGATGAAAGAGCTGAATCTCGAGATCGCCGGCGATTTCCTCGTCATGGCCGCCACGTTGGTGCAGATCAAGTCGCGAATGCTTCTCCCCCCGGAGGAGGCGGCACTCGAAGAGCAGGAAGACCCCCGGCGTGAACTCGTTGCGCGTCTGATCGAATACCAGAAGTACAAAGAAGCTGCGGTCACACTGCGCTCGAAAGAGGAAGAGTGGATCAGGGTATTCCGGAGGGAGCCCCTGCTCGACGGTGAAGGCGAAGAACTCTATCTCGTCGATCTCGGTCTCTTCGACCTGCTCGACGCGTTCCGGAAGGTACTCGACAAGGCGCCGGCGGAAGTTGTGGCGGTGACGAGGGAAACGCTTACGGTGAAGGATCGGATGTCCACGATCATGGAGATCGTCGAGGAACAGGAGGCGGTGAGATTCGAGGACCTTTTCAAGGGGGACATGACGAGGATCTATCTCATCATCACGTTTGTGGCGTTGCTCGAACTGATCCGACTGGGATTGGTCCGGGCTTACCAGGAGCGGCATTTCGGACGTATCTGGGTCATTAATCCGGCGAAGGCCTCCTCGGTGCCCGTCCCGGGTTCATAGTCTCCGTTCATAGATTCTGTACTTTTTGTAGAGCCTGCCCCCGATCATGTGCACGAGGCGTTGAACGGGGAGGTTGTCTTCCAAAATCCAGGAAAACTCCACGCGTTGGTATCCCCCGCGTTTCACTCCCTTGAATGCCTCGGAAAAAAGGAGCGCATCGACCCCTCTGTTCCTGTATTCAGAGGAGACGCCGAGAAGGAGCAAGCGCAAGTCTTTTACTCTTCGGGCGAGGAGGAAGGCTTTCACCATGGTCAGCGGATTCAGTTTCCCTCTCATCTCTTTCAAGACACGATTGAAATCAGGCAACATCCCGAGGAATCCGATGGGTTCACCGCGGTTTTCGGCGATTGCGGTGAGATCGGGGACGACGATGGGCTTGAGATTGCTGCTCAGGTAAGCGAGTTCTCCGTCCGTCAGGGGAATGAACCCCCAGTTCCCGGCCCACGCCGAATTGTATACTTTTTGGAAGATGCGCATGTCATGGTCATAGCGCTTTTTGTCCAGGGTTCGGACGGTCACGCCGCTCTTCGCCACGTAATCGGCTACTCGGTTGATTTTCCGGGGCAGCTCCGCCGGGATGTCGAGGATATAGGCGTAGAGGTCTTTCGCTTTCTGCAGACCGCACCGCTCCATGAGCGATCCGTAGTACGGAGGGTTGTACGGCGTCATGAAGAACGGGTGTCTCCCGAATCCTTCGATGAGCACCCCGCACTCTTCATTGGTCGAAAAGTTCATCGGCCCGCGCATGACCTCCATCCCCTCGCGCCTCAATTCGTCCGCGACTGTGCCGAGGAGAGCGCCGGCAACCCTGTCGTCATCGATGCACTCGAAGAAGCCGAAAAACCCGGCCTTCTCGTTGTGGAATGCGATGTGACGGGCGTTGAGAATCGAGACGATGCGGCCGCAGATGCGCCCATCCCGCACAGCGAGAAAGCTCGTGACGCGTGCGTGGTCGAAAAAAGGGTTTCGCCGGGAAAAGTGATGGCGCATCTGCCTGATAAGGGGAGGGACATAGAATGGATCGCGTGCGTGGAGCGCGAGGGGGAACCGAATGAAGTCATTGAGGTCCTTTCGGGATCGCACCTCAATGACGATGGTCATGCGATAAGGCCTAACCTCTTCCCGATCTTTTCGAAGGCGGACAGGACGATGTCGAGGTGCTCGTCGGTGTGCGTCGCCATATAACTCGTGCGAATCAGTGCCATGCCCGTCGGAACCGCGGGCGTCACCGCGACGTTGACAAAGACTCCTTCCTTCTGGAGCATCATGGCCATCGTGAACGCTTTTTCATCGTCTCCGACGATGACCGGAATGATGGGTGTCTCGCTGGCGCCGGTCTTGAAGCCGAGGGAGCGGAAACCGTTCAGCATTTTTCTCGTGTTTTTCCAGAGCTGCTCCCGGCGCTCGGGTTCGTTCTCGATGATATCGATCGCGGCGCTCACCGAGGCAACCGAGGCGGGCGGCGGACTCGCACTGAAGATCAACGAGCGCGCACTGTGCTTGATGTAATGAATGACGTCCTCCGACCCGGCGATGAAACCGCCGATGGACGCGAGAGATTTGCTGTAGGTTCCCATGATGAGATCGACGTCAGCCTCGAGGCCGAAGTGTTCGGCGGTTCCGCGGCCTGTTTTTCCGAGCACCCCGATACCGTGCGCATCGTCAACCATGAGCCGACCGGAGTATCTCCGCGAGAGACGAAGAACGTCGGGCAGCGGAACGATATCCCCTTCCATGCTGAAGACCCCGTCGACGACGATGAGCTTGTCGCGGTCTTCGTTTTCTTTGAGAACCCTCTCGAGATCCCCCATATCGTTGTGGCGGTACTTCCGTATTTCTCCAAAGGAGAGCCTGCACCCGTCGATGATGCTCGCGTGGTCCATCTTGTCGATCACCACGACATCGTCTTTTCCGACGAGTGCTGAAATGACGCCGAGGTTTACCTGGAATCCGGTCGAGAAGACGAGGGCTGCATCTTTCCTCATGAAACGGGCGAGTTTTTCCTCGAGGGCGACGTGGATGTCGAGGGTGCCGTTCAGGAAACGGGACCCCGCGCAGCCGGTCCCATACTTTTTGATCGCCTCGATAGCGGCTTCCTTCACCTTCGGATGATTCGTCAGGCCGAGGTAGTTATTCGATCCGATCATGATCATCCTGCGGCCGTTCATGACGATCTCAGGATCCTGCGCGCTCTCGATCGTCCTGAAGTAGGGGTAGAGTCCCTGCGACATGAGCATCTTCGCCTTGTGAAACTTGAAGCACTTCCCGAAGATGTCGGCCGACCTCTTCACAGCCATCCGTGCGTCCGGTACCATTCCGCTGTCCATCGTATCCCTTCTTTCATGCCGATCTTCGGGACAAATCCGACTTCCTCCCTCGCCCGTCGGGCGTCACATATCCAGTGGGTGTGGCTGAAGTCTCGAATCCTGTCCCTGTTGATGATCCCCTTTTTGTCGATCTTCTCGCAGATCGCCGCGACGAGAGGCATCGTGCATTTCGGGATCTTCAGTGGCCTCGCTCTCACGTTCAGTACGGACGAGATCGCGTTCGCAATCTCTTCGCCCGTGTGCACGTTCCCGTCGCAGAGGAAGTATGTTTTTCCCGATGCTTCGTTCTTTTCGGCAGATAATAGTATACCCTGAATAAGGTCGTCAACATACAGCAGAGAATAATAACATTTTCCCAGATCAAAGAAGAAACCTCTCTTGATCGTGCGAAAGAGGAGGAGCATATCACGGTCCCGGGGTCCGTAGACGGCAGGCGGTCGCACGATGGTCACGGGAACGCGGTCGCGGTATGCGAGGACAGCGCGTTCTCCCTCGAGTTTGCTCTTCCCGTAATGTGAGACGGGCGAAGGAAGCGTTTCCTCGTCAACGGGGAGACCGTTCGCGCTCGGCCCGACTGCGGCAAGGCTGCTTACGTAGAGGAAACGCTTCACGGAGCGATTTCGTTCGGCGACGGCTCTGATGAGATTCGCTGTCCCCCGGGCATTGACCTCGAAAAACGTTTCCGGGGTGGTGGTCTTCGTCAACCCGGCGACATGAAAAACGTACTCGACATCTTCCGGGATTCCTGCGAGACTCTCTCCGAGGGTGCAATCCGCTCTCACATGGCGGATGGGTAAGGTCGTCATCCAGGAGGGAAAGGCCGTGCTCCGGGAGAGGCACGCGACGTCGTACCCCCGCGCGATGAGCGCTTCGCAGAGGTGACTGCCGATAAATCCTGTCGCACCCGTCACGAGGGCTTTCACGGACTTATCTTATTTCCGTGGGGCGAACACAGATAGAGATCGCTTCTCCGTCTGTCGGGCGCACGGAGAGAAACGGTCAACGACTCATCGCTTCCAGCCGTGCGATGCGTTCCTCGATCGGCGGATGCGTGCTGAAGAGTTTGAGAATGCCTCCGCCGGAGAATGGATTCACGATGAACATGTGCGACGTTGCAGGATTCGTCCGCATGGGGATCTGCTGGGCAGCCACGTGGAGTTTCCTCAGTGCTCCCGAAAGGTACCTCGGGTTTCCCGCAATCTCCGCACCGCCCGAGTCGGCGGCGTACTCGCGCGAGCGGGAAATTGCCATCTGAATGATGAGCGCGGCGAGCGGTCCCACGATCATCATTACGAATGCAGCGATCGGGTTGCCTCCCTCGTCGTCGTCTCCTCGGTGGCCACCGAAAATCATAGCCCACTGGGCCATCTGTGCAAGGTAGCTGACGGCTCCCGCAATGGTCGCCGCGATCGTGCTGATGAGGATATCCCTGTTCCTGATGTGGGCGAGTTCGTGTCCGATGACACCCTCGAGCTCCTGCCGGGAGAGGATGCGCATGATGCCCGTCGTCACCGCGACAGCCGCGTGGGACGGATTTCTTCCGGTCGCAAAGGCATTGGGCTGATCCTGGTCGATGAGGTAGACCTTCGGCATAGGGATACCGGCTTTTTGCGAGAGGGCTCTCACGATCCCGTAGAGTTCGGGGGCTTCCCCTTCCGAAACCGGACGTGCTCCGTACATCCTGAGCACGATCTTATCGCTGAACCAGTACGAGAAGAAATTCATTCCGAGGGCGAAGAGCAGGGCAATGGTCATCCCCTGCTTGCCGCCGAGGGCGGCCCCGACCCAGACGAGGACTAAGGTCAACGTGACGAGCAATATGAATGTTTTCACTGTATTCATGCACTCTGCCTCCTTGTTCTTTTTTCCTTATTTTATGCTATCCGAAAAAAAAGAAAGTTGCAAGGGTGGGGCATGCCGGTTTGCATGCGGCTGAGGCGCAGCACACAAATCATTCCGCGCGTCGCGAAAACTTATTTCGATCCGTACGCGTGGAGCCCCGAGAGGAGGAGGTTGACGCCGAGATAGGTGAACATGACAGCCATAAACCCGATCACCGATACGATCGCGACTTTCCGGCCTCTCCATCCCCGTATCATCCGTCCGTGGAGATAGAATGCGTAAATGAACCAGGTGATGAGAGACCACGTTTCTTTGGGGTCCCAACTCCAGTACCTGCCCCACGCCTGATCTGCCCAAATGGCACCGAAAACGAGCCCCCCGAGGGTGAAGATCGGAAATCCCACGGCGATGCTTTTGTACGTGATCTCGTCAAGCACATCGGCATGAATGTTGAAATTCGCGATCACGCGCTTCAGGACCCCCCCGAACCGCCAGACGCAGATCAGGAGGAGGAACGCCGTCAGATAGCTGACGATTTTCACCGTCGCCGACGGATGGAGGAACGAGCTTCTGAAGAGGTAATTGTGGACGAAGATCTCGGGACGAACCTTCACCTTGAAGGAGAAGAAATCGAGACCCATCGCGATGAGGAGGATCGCGAACAACCCGAACGTCACCGTCCAGAAGATATACGCGGGTTCGGTCCTCTTTTCCGTTTTGACGATGAGGTACATGATGCCCGTGCTGAAGGAGATCGAGAACGCGGCGTACGCGATGAAGCTCATGGTCACGTGGACGAGCAGCCAGTTGCTCTTGAGCGCGGGGACGAGCGGCTGGATCTCCTTCGACACGCCGGCGAGGTCGATGAACGCGAGCACGAGGCCCGCTATCGGGGTGACGAATGCGCCGAACGAACGATTCTTGAATTTGAATTCGACGACGAGGTAGCCGAGGATGAGGCACCAGACGAAGAAGATGAGGGACTCGTACAAATTGGTGAGAGGCGCTGAATGGAAGAATCCCAGTCCGCTCAGATCTGCAAATTCTTTCCAGCGGAGGACGATGGCAGCTGTCTGCAACACGAGCCCGGAGACGGTGACGGCGGTCGCCATGAGACCGATCGGAGATTTCCGGAAGGCGACGTAAGCGATGTAGAGCATCATCGCCAAAATGTATGCCATGGTCGACAACCCGAAGAAAAGGGAACTGTCCATCTATTTTCCTCCTTCGATCTGTTTCCTGAGAGCGGAGAGTAGTCCGTCGATCTTTCGTTCGAATGCTGCCCTGTTCTTATTGGCAATGCCGCCGACGATGACGCGCGTCGCGTTCTTCTCCTCGACGAGTTTGATCCACAGTCTCCGATGGCTCATGAAGAACGCGATGATCAAACCGATGCTCATGGCGATGCAGCCGACGTAGACGATCCAGACCCCAGGATCCTTTCGGACCTGGAGCCCGGTGAATTCGACCCCCCAGTAGTCGAGAAATTCCACCCTGCTGCCATCCCGCAGTTGCCACGTTTCCGGACGGCGCATGAGGACCCATCCCCTGAAGCTGTTCGCGCCGTTTTCGGAGAACTCCATCAGCGCGGCAGGATTGACCATCTGATTGGCGTAGGTCATCGGATGACCGTGCTGGTCGAAGCGGAGCGCGGGGCTGAAGTCGACGATCGTCGCGCTGACCGAGGTTCCCGGTATTCGCACGGAGTCTCCCATCTTCAGATTTACCGTCGAACGGGAGCCGTCTTTTGAGACAACGTTGAATATGAACATTCCCTGGCCGAGGCTGCCGGGGACGATCCCGTAGCTCGACTGGTAAAACGTAACGCCCTCGAAGGTGAGGGGCTCATTGACCGCGATGGATTTTCTCATCACTTCTTTTCCGTCCTTGATGATGGTGAGCCAGCTCCTATATTCTTTCGGCATATCCGATGCGCCCCAGAAGTCCACGCGAAAATTGTCGCAACGGATATCGAATCCAAGGGGGATGTCCCTGTCGTTGCCCGAAAACGCGACATTCGAGATTGCTCCCTCGGGAAGATTGAGGAATGCCTTGAACCCGAAGCGCACTCCGATGACGGCGCCGATCATGATAACGAGAATGCTGAAGTGCGTCATGAAGACACCGAGCCTGCTGTACTTTCCGGATTGCGCAAAGAAAGAAAATCCGTCGGCATCCTTCAACCCGGTCGCGTGCAAGCGCGCCTTTTTGAGCGCAGACGAGAGCGCGTCTTTCGTTGCGTCCAGTTTGGCCTTGACGGTCATCTCGCGCGATAGAGGGAGGGTGCGGAGTTGTTCCTTCGGGAGAGGACCCATGGGTTCGCGGATGATCTTCCAGATCCTCGGCAGGCGGTCGATGGAACAGATGACGAGATTGACCGCGAATATAATGAGGAGACCGGTGAACCACCACGAACGGTACATGTCCGTAAAACCGAGCGCTTCGGCCACAGAATAGAGCGCGGGAGCGAGCGACTCCCCGAAGAGCTTGGCGAGTATTTGAATGTTCTCGCGCGGATCCCCCTGCTGCTCGAGCACCGTCCCGATGATCGAGGTGACCGCGATGAAAGCGAAGATGACGATGGCGAGCTTGACGGATGCGAGGAAATCCCACAGCCTGTCCGCGATCGGTTTTTTCTGCTCACTATCCACGTGTCGAATCTCTCCTCATGTGCCGCCGTACGTGCAAAACAAAAGATTGCCATTCGCACCGCCGGATATGATCGCCTCGGCTTTCCGCAACGACCCGGGGACCCCGTGCACCGAGCTGGCGGACGGCCCTTCGGGAGGGTGGGTGCCGAACGAGGCGATCGCAACGCTCACCGTGGCGAAGCCGTTTCTCCGCGCCACCGTCTTCGCGCCCGAACGTGAGCGACGTGGCAATCTCTTCCTGTCAGGCGTATCGCAATGTAAATTCTATTCTAAAACGATTGAAAGAGGGAAGACAAGACAAGAAATTTCACCAAGCCCGTTGCCCAAGAAACGTCCGGCGTGTTAGAATGACCGATAATTCGCGACCCTGAAGATATGCGAGATGGTATTCCGGACACAGGTTTGACGTTCGACGATGTGCTCCTCCTGCCGGCGCGGTCGTCTGTCCTCCCGAGGGATGTCGACGTCAGCACGCACTTGACGAGCAACATTCGGATCAACATCCCGATCGTGAGCGCGGCGATGGATACCGTGACCGAATCGGATCTCGCGATCGCGATCGCGAGGGAGGGGGGGATCGGAATCATTCACCGCGCAATGAGTCCCGAGCGGCAGAGAGCCGAAGTCGACAGGGTCAAGAAGTCCGAAAGCGGAATGATCGTCGATCCCATTACGATCTCTCCCGATGCCCCTATATCCGAGGCGCTCGCTCTGATGGAGAAGTACCGGATATCGGGCGTGCCGGTGACGGACCGTGGGAAACTCATCGGCATCATCACGAACCGCGATCTTCGCTTCGAGACGCAGTTCAACAAGAAAGTTTCCCTCGTCATGACGAAGGACAGGCTGATCACGGCATCGGAGGGGACGAATCTCGACAAGGCGCAGAGAATCCTCCACAAGTACAAGATCGAGAAGCTGCCGATCGTCGACAAGAACAACGTGCTCAAAGGATTGATCACGATCAAGGACATAGAGAAGAGGAAGAAGTACCCGAACGCGTGCAAGGATGCGCTCGGTCGTCTCCGCGTCGGAGCCGCGGTCGGCACGGGGGACGACGCGTTGCAGAGGGCCGCTCTTCTCGTGAAGGCGGGCGTCGATGTCATCGTCATCGACACCGCTCACGGGCACACCGACGCGGTGATCGATACGCTGAAGGCCTTGAAGAAGAGATACGATATCGACATCATCGCGGGGAACATCGCGACCGCCGAGGCGGCCCGCGATCTTATCAGGGCGGGCGCCGACGGGATAAAGGTCGGCATCGGACCCGGATCCATCTGCACGACGCGCATCGTCGCGGGAGCGGGCGTACCGCAGATCACGGCGATCAGGAACTGCTCCAGAGTTGCGATGCGGTCGTCGATCCCCGTCATCGCCGACGGGGGGATCAAGTACTCGGGCGATATCACGAAGGCCCTCGCGGTGGGAGCGCATTCGGTCATGATCGGCAGTCTCTTTGCCGGTACGGACGAATCGCCCGGAGAGATCGTCCTTTTTCAGGGGAGGAGTTACAAAGTCTACCGTGGCATGGGGTCGATCGGAGCCATGGAACAGGGTGCGAGGGACCGTTACCTTCAGGCGGGCGTCGCTTCGTCGAAGCTCGTGCCTGAAGGGGTCGAAGGCAGGGTGCCGTACAAGGGTCCTCTGGCCCACAGCGTCCATCAGTTGATCGGCGGACTGCGCTCCGGTATGGGTTACTGCGGGTGCAGGAATCTCGATATGCTCAGGAAAAAGGCTCGTCTGATCAGGATTACGAGCGCGGGCCTGCGCGAGAGCCACGTGCACGACGTGATCATCACGAAGGAAGCGCCCAACTACAGGCCCGAGTGGTAGCGATCGAAGAGAGCAAATCACTGTAGACTGCCGGGAGCATGATCCGGATCGGAGACTGCGGGCAGATCGGCAGTCCGCGCACAACGTCATACGAAACAACATGCACGAAAACAGTATCTTGGTCCTCGATTTTGGTTCGCAGTACACGCAACTCATCGCCCGCCGTGTCAGAGAAAACAGGGTCTATTCCGAGATTTTCCCCTTCAACGCGCCGATCGAAAGGATCCGCGAGTTCCGTCCCCGGGGCATCATCCTTTCCGGCAGCCCGTCGAGCATCTATGATTCCGCGGCGCCCCTTCCGGATCCCGGTATTTTTGCGCTCGGCATCCCCCTCCTCGGCATCTGCTACGGCATGCAGCTCATGGCGCATTGCCTCGGGGGAAAGGTTGCAAAGTCCCGGAAGAGGGAGTACGGACCTGCAGAGCTCGTCATCGAGCAGCGCGAGGGGGTTTTCGATGGCATCCCCCGGAGGACGACGGTATGGATGAGCCATGGCGATCGTATCGAACGGCCGCCGATCGGTTTCTCGACCATCGCCCACACCGCGAATTCGCCGGTTGCCGCCATGGCGGATCGGCGGAACGGTTTTTACGCGTTACAGTTTCACCCCGAGGTCGTGCACACGCCGCTCGGGAAGAGAATGCTCAAGAATTTCGTCGTGAAGATTTGCGGGTGCAAACCTGTCTGGACGATGCAGTCCTTCATCGAGACGACGACCGAGGAATTGCGGCGAAGAGTCGGCGAGAACAAGGTCGTATGCGGCATAAGCGGCGGGGTGGACTCGACCGTGACGGCAGTGCTCGTCCACAAAGCGATTGGGAAACGGCTGACCTGCATTTTTGTCGATAATGGCGTGCTGAGGTCGGGCGAGGCGCAGAAAGTGGAACGGACGCTGAGAAAACATTTTCGCATGAATATCGACTGTGTCGATGCCTCGGAGCGTTTCCTGAGGAGGCTGAGAAAGGTCACGGATCCGGAGAAGAAGAGGAAAATTATCGGGAACGAGTTCATCCGGGTTTTCGAGGAGGAGGCGAGAAAGATCGAAGGGGTCCGGTTTCTCGCCCAGGGGACCCTTTATCCTGATGTCATCGAGAGCGTTTCCTGCAAGGGACCCTCGGCGACCATCAAAAGTCACCACAATGTGGGGGGGCTCCTGAAGCGAATGAAACTGACGTTGCTCGAACCGCTGCGGGAATTGTTCAAGGATGAGGTTCGCCGGCTCGGCAGGGAACTGGATATTCCCGATGAAATTGTCAATCGCCATCCGTTTCCCGGGCCCGGGCTCGCGATCCGTATTATCGGGGAAGTGACGAGGGATCGCTGCGACGTCCTGAGGAAGGCCGACGCGATCGTCCTTGAAGAGATCAAGAAGGCTGGCCTCTACGAGAGATTGTGGCAGGCATTCGCGGTTCTCCTCCCCGTAAAGAGCGTCGGGGTGATGGGAGACGAGAGAACGTACGAGAATGTGGTCGCGGTGAGGGCTGTGCACAGCGTGGACGGCATGACGGCCGACTGGGCGCGGATTCCCTTCGACGTCATGGGGAGAATCTCGAACCGCATCATCAACGAGGTGCGGGGCGTAAACCGCGTCGTGTACGACATTAGTTCGAAACCGCCGAGCACGATCGAATGGGAATGACGGCGTGCGGAGCGCGTACCGAGCGGCTGCTCGCGGGGTGAGTCGTCGAATGGATATCAGAGAGTACCTTGAAGAGAAGCGCGGGCTGATCGACGCATACCTGGATTCTTATTTTTCTCATCCCTTTACGCCGCGTCTGCTCCATGAGTCGATGCGGTATTCTCTCCTTGCGGGCGGAAAGCGAATACGGCCCATCCTCGCGCTCGCGTCGTGCGAGGCGTGCGGTGGAGACTCGACGTTGATTCTGCCTCAGGCCGCAGCCCTCGAACTCATCCACACGTATTCCCTCATTCACGACGATTTGCCCGCCATGGACAACGATGACCTCCGGCGCGGGAAGCCGACGAACCACCGTGTCTTCGGCGAAGCGATGGCGATACTCGCCGGAGACGCCCTTCTCACTGAGGCGTTCGTCATGATGACGAATACCGGTGGCGACCGGGGGGAAGGCGGGACGCAGATCATCTCGGGGAAGGCCCATAGGAGAGTGGAGACGCCTATACGGAAGAGGAATATCGGTATTCCGAGGGGCGTCTTGGTGAGGGCCGTGAGAGAGGTTGCGTTCGCCGCCGGTGCGCGGGGCATGGTCGGAGGGCAGGCGCAGGACGTCCTCTCGGAAAATACGGAACCGGATGCTGAGACGCTCACGTTCATCCACAGCCACAAGACGGCGGCGCTCATCGCCGCCTCGGTCAAAATGGGAGCGATTCTCGCGGGCTGCGGAAGGCGCAAGCTGGATGCGATCTCGCGGTATGGGGAAAAAATCGGCCTCGCGTTTCAGATCGTCGATGACGTGCTGAACGTGGAGGGGACGGCCAGGGAACTGGGCAAACCGGTCGGCTCGGACCGGAAGAAGAGAAAGGTAACCTTTCCCGCTCTCTTCGGGATTGAGACGGCGAAGGAGCAGGCGGCCTCCTACGCGCGGGAGGCCATAGAGGGTCTCGGCGTATTCTCTTCGGAAGCGGATCCGCTGAGGGAGATCGCGCGCTACCTTATCGTGAGGAGGCAGTGATGCTTCTGGAAGAGATCGCGTCGCCCGCGGATTTGAAAGCGCTTTCGGCGCGGGAGTTGAAGAGGCTGGCCCGGGAAATCAAGAAAACGATTATCGAACGGGTCTCGATCAACGGCGGTCACCTCGCGTCGAATCTGGGCGTGATCGAGCTGACCATCGCGCTCCATTACGTCTTCGATTCGCCATCGGACAAGATCATCTGGGACGTCGGCCATCAGTCCTATGCGCACAAACTTCTGACCGGGCGCTTCCATCGCTTCGCGACGATCAGGACGCTCGGCGGTCTCTCCGGGTTTCCGAAAAGGAGCGAGAGTGAGCACGACCCGTTCGGAACAGGCCATGCGTCGACATCCATCTCCGCCGCGCTCGGTATCCTCGAGGGAAGGGACAAAAACGGAGAGCAGTTCAAGGTGATCGCGGTGATCGGTGACGGCGCGATGACGGGAGGCCTCGCCTTCGAGGGGCTGAATAACGCCGGCCACCTGAAGAAAGATCTCATCGTCATTCTCAACGACAACGAAATGTCCATCTCCCGAAATGTCGGTGCGCTCCCCGCGTATCTGAACAGGATGCTCACCGGCGATCTCTACCAGAAGATCAAGAAAGAGACGAAGATGCGGCTCGAGAGCATCCCTAAGGTGGGCGGCAAGGCGGCGCAGCTGGCGAAGAAGACGGAAGACGTGATCAAACGTCTCTTCCTACCGGGCATGCTCTTCGAAGAACTCGGCTTCTCGTACGTCGGTCCGATCGACGGTCACGATATCGATCTCCTGATCAGGACGCTGAAGAGTATTCGGAACGAGTCGTCGCCGACGCTCGTCCACGTGATCACCAAAAAGGGGAGAGGATACGAATTCTCGGAAAAATACCCTTCGCGGTACCACGGCGTCGGACCCTTCAAGCTGGAGACGGGGTCGCCGGTGAGCGGGAACCGCCTCACCTACAGCGAGGTCTTCGGGAGTACGCTCTCCGCGCTCGCGGAGCGAGACCGCCGAGTCGTCGCGATTACCGCTGCGATGAAGGAGGGCACCGGTCTCGATGTGTTCGCGGAACGGCATCCGGAACGATTCTACGACGTGGGCATCGCGGAGCAGCACGCGGTGACATTCGCCGCGGGTCTCGCCACGCAGGGTTACAGACCGGTCGTCGCCATTTATTCCACGTTCCTCCAGAGAGCGTACGATCAAATCGTCCACGATGTCTGCCTGCAGAAGTTGCCGGTGGTCTTCGCGATCGACAGGGGAGGGATCGTCGGTGAAGACGGTCCGACTCACCACGGCGTGTTCGATCTCTCCTATCTGAGGCATATCCCTCACATCACCATCATGGAGCCAAAGGATCAGGGGGAGTTGGCGGCCATGCTCGAACTCGCGTTGAGCATAGACGGTCCTGTGGCAGTGCGGTATCCGCGGAGCACCGTGGAGGCTCTTCGGAGCGAAGCCCGTCCGCGGAACCGGTTCGGGCCGGGCGACGCGGAGATCGTGAAGGACGGGAAGGACGTCGCACTGATCGCCCTCGGTCGTGCGGTCGGCGCGGCCCTGCGAGCAGCCGAGAAGCTCGAGCACGACGGCATTTCTGCCATGGTCGTCAATGTGCGTTTTGTGAAGCCGCTCGATCGGGCTCTCTTTTCTTCCATCGTGTCCGTCGTTCCCCGGATCGTGACGATCGAGGAGCATGTTCTCCAGGGGGGATTCGGAAGCGCGTTTCTCGAGTTTCTCAGCGAATCCGATTTGCCGTTCCCCCAGGTGCGACGCATCGGCATCCCCGATGTGTTCGTCGAGCAAGGTTCCCAGAAAGAATTGCTCCGCCGGTACGGTCTCGATGAGGAAGGGATATACCGCACGGTGCACGCGTTCCTGCGTGAACGCACGTACACGTATTGAGAGAACGGCTCGATAAGATCCTCGTCGCAAAAGGTCTCGTGCGGAGCAGGGAACTCGCCCGCTCTCTGATCATGGAAGGGAAGGTCTTCGTCGATGGGAGCAGAGTGACGAAGCCGGGAACGATCGTTCGCGACGATGCCGATCTCAGTCTGAAAGAAACCGGCATTCCTTTCGTGAGCCGTGGCGGACTGAAACTCGATGCCGCTCTCGATTACTTCGCGCTTTCTGTCGCGAATAAAATTGCCCTCGATGTCGGCGCATCGTCCGGCGGCTTTACGGACTGCCTCCTGAAGAGGGGAGCGCGGAAAGTTTACTGCGTGGATGTGGGCTACGGGCAGCTTGCCTGGTCCCTCCGGCGCGATCCGCGCGTGGTCGTCCTCGAGAGAACGAACATCCGGCATCTCGCGCGTATGGTAGAGGAGGATGACCCGTGGGTGCGAGGCCCCGCGTTCGACGATCTCAAAATGGGGCGAATAGACCTCGCGACCGTCGACGTGTCGTTCATCTCCCTGACGCTTGTCATTCCCGAGGTCGTAAAATTTCTCAACGCGCGGAGCGACATCATCGCCCTCGTGAAGCCGCAGTTCGAGGTGGGAAGAGGAGAGGTGGGGAAGGGGGGCGTCGTGAGAGACGAGCAGAAAAGGATATCGGCGGTGCGGAAGGTGCGGGAGGAGCTCGAAAGGGTTGGCCTGCGGGCGGTCAATGTCTTTGAATCGCCGGTACCGGGGCAGAAAGGCAATATCGAGTATTTTATCTTCTTGACGAGGGAGGACTATGGAGCACGATAGCGGTTTGATCGGCATCGACGTTTCGACGGCTTCTCCCGTTCTGATCGAACTGTTGCTCGATGAGGCATCCGATTCGGCGCTGTTCGAGGAGATCGCGGAGAAAAACGCCCACCGTCCGGAGATCATGAGGGTCGTCGCGTCGCATACTAACACGCCTGAGCATCTGAGGCAACGCATAAAAGGTATGTTCCCAGACTCCGCTTCTCCTGATCGGGAATCATCGGCCGAGAAATGGCCCGGAGAGCGAACCGGTACGTTTCTCCAGAGGATTCAGCGGCTCAGCGTATCGGAAAAAATACAGCTCGCCCTGAAGGGCGGGAAAGAGGTGAGATCCATTCTCCTCCGCGAGCCGAACAAGGAGATTTCCCTCACGGTGCTCGAAAACCCGAAGTTGACCGAAACCGAGGTCGAATCTCTGGCGCGATCGCGTTCGGTCGCCGACGAAGTGCTGAGGAAGATCGCGAAAAAGAAGGAGTGGCTGAAGAACTATCAGATTCTCCTCGCGCTCGTCTCGAATCCCAAAACGCCGACAACGATCGCGGTGCCTCTCGTCACCGAACTCAAGACGAGAGACCTCTCCATTCTCAGCAAGAACAAGAACGTTTCGGAAGGGGTTCGGGCAACCGCCAAGAAGATACTCAGGGCGCGCCAGGGGCACTGACCGCAAAATTCTGTTGAAAATTCCTTGTGAATACCTTTAAATACATTGTTTCAAAGAGAAGAACCGATGTTGAGAACGTTCACGGTGGATAAAGTACACGCGGGAATCGTCCCCGAATCGACGCTCTTCAAAGCCCTCCGTTACCTCGACCGGGAGCGATACGAGACCCCTTTTCTCCTCATCGACCGGGAAAAGGTACGGGAAAAAGTGAGCCGTATCGGTCGTGCGATTCGAAACGCGCGCGTCTTCTACGCGGTGAAGGCGAATCCCGATATCGAGATACTCAGGTATCTGAACAGATTGAGGATGAATTTCGAAATTGCGTCCGAGGGCGAACTGGAAATGCTCGCGCGACTGAGGGTGAGCCCGTCGCGCATCATATCGAGCAACCCGGTGAAGTCGCTGAAATTCTTGCGAATGGCGGCGGCGTACGGCGTGTCGACGCTTTCCTTCGATTCGGCGGACGAAGTGAGAAAACTCGCCGACACGATTCCGCGCGCGAACGTGTACGTCCGGCTTTCGGTTCCGAACGAGGGGAGCGAGTGGCCGCTCAGCAAGAAGTTCGGCGTCGAACTCGACGAGGCGCTCGAACTCCTCGTTCATGCCCGGGACAGAGGGCTCAACCCGGTGGGTATCACCTTCCACGTGGGGTCCCAGTGCACTAACCTGTACAACTGGAATATCGCGCTCGACAAGGCGAAGACCCTGTGGGACAGGGCCGAGAGGAAAGGAATCGCCCTCTCCATCCTGAACATCGGCGGCGGCTACCCGATTCGCTACACGAAAAACGTCATCGAAATAGAAGCGATCGAAAGGAACGTCGACAGTCTCATATTCGAACGCTTTCCGAGAAACGTGCAGGTTCACATCGAGCCGGGGCGCGCCGTCGTCGGAGACGCGGGCATCATGGTAACGACGGTGATTGGCAAGGCGAAACGGGGTGACGAGGACTGGGTGTATCTCGATGTGGGGGTCTTCAACGGCCTGATGGAGAGCGTCGGCGGCATAAAATACAGTTACCTCGTCGAGCGCACGGGCGCGGCGAGGTCGAGGAAATTCTGGACGATCGCCGGGCCGAGCTGCGACAGTTTCGACGTGATCGACAAGAATGTGCAGATGCCCGAGCCGCGCGTCGGAGACCTGATGCTGATCCTCTCGAGCGGGGCCTACACGGTCTCCTACGCTTCCGAGTTCAACGGGTTTGCGATACCAAAGACGATTCTTCTATAGGGAGGCGATCCATGATTAAGTTTACCGAGCGAGCTCCGTACGCGCCTGTCGAGTATCTCTACGACGTCGAGGAGATCCTCTACAGAGGGAAGAGTTCTTTCCAGGAGATTATGGTTATCCGAAATCCTTACTACGGAAAGATGCTGATCCTCGACGACGTCGTGCAGTTGACCGAGCGGGACGAGTTCTTCTACCACGAAATGCTGGCCCACGTGGTTCTCCACGCGCATCCGGAGCCGAGACGGGTGGCGGTCATCGGCGGGGGCGACGGCGGTGTGGTGAGAGAGGTGCTCAAGTACGGGACGATCGAGAAGGTCTACTTCGTCGAGATCGACGAAGAGGTGATCAAGATCTCGCGGCGGTTCTTCCCGGAGGTCTCTTCCGGCGTCGATGATCCTCGCGTCGAGATCAGAATCATGGATGGAGCGGACTTCATCGCCAAGCGGAAAACGGCGGATATCGACGCCGTCATCATCGATTCGACGGATATCATCGGCTTCGCGAGGACCCTCTTTACCCCCGAATTCTTTTCCGCGGTGAAGTCGTGCCTGACCGATCAGGGGATGTGCGTGACCCACACCGAGTCGCTCCACTTCCATCGTGATATGGTCGTCGAGATTCAGGAGGTGCTGAAAAAGGTGTTCCCGGTCGTGGATCTCTACACGGCGACGATCGCGACCTACCCCGGGAACTGGTGGGCCTTCGCGGTTGCGTCGAAAGGAGGTTCGCCGCGCGAGGTGAGGAACAGAGCGAGCATACCAACCAAGTTTTACAGCGAGGAGGTACACGGGCACGCCTTCCTCCCGAGGGGACTGTACGAAAAGCTCATGAAGCGTGAACTGGAGTGGTAAGTGTGGTTCATTGACAAAAATAGCCCGAACCACTGGATTTACCATCGTGTCGGGAAACGCGTCCTTTCGACGAAGACGCGCTATCAGAAGGTGGACATCTTCGATACGCCCGAATTCGGTCGCATGGTGGTGCTCGATGGTCTGATCCAGTCGGCCCAGTCGGACGAATTCATCTATCACGAGATCCTCGTCCATCCCGCGATGATCACGCATCCGAAGCCGAAGCACGTGCTCGTGCTCGGCGCGGGGGAAGGGGCGACCCTCCGCGAGGTTCTCCGGCATTCGACCGTGCGGCATGTCGTCATGGTCGATATCGATCGGGAGTTCGTGGAACTGTGCAAACGCTACCTGCCCGCGTGGCACAGGGGGTCTTTCGAGAGCGAGAAGGTCGAGGTCGTGTTCGAGGATGCGTTTCGCTATCTCCAGGGGACCGACCGGACCTTCGACGTCATCATCGCCGACATCAGCGATCCTTCCGAGATAGGTCCGGCCCGCTCGATCTATACGGCGCGGTTTTACGCTCTCGTCCGGAAGGCGCTGCGAGCGGACGGTATCTTTGTTACCCATGCGACCGCGGTGCATTATGCCCCTCACAAAAACGACGCAGCCGGTATCGCGAGGAAGCTGTCGAGACTCTTTCCGCACGTCGACCTCTTCTACGAGTACGTGCCGAGCTTCGGATCGTTGTGGTCATTCGCGGCGGGATCGGCTGCCCTCAGTCCGAAGGCGATGTCGCCCAGGCGCATCGAAGAGCGACTGAGAAGGAGAGGGGTGGAAGGCCTTTCGTTCTACGGGCCGGCCTCGCACGGCCGGATCTTTGCATTACCGCTTTGCGTTCAGCAGCAGGTTCTGCCCCGGCTGTAGTGTGCTATACTATCCATTATTTCTCTCACGGAAGGAGGTCGAGCGGACGTGCCGATTTACGAGTACGCATGCGAGACATGCGGAAAGCACCGCGAAGTCATTCAGAAATTCTCGGATGAACCATTGCGGACGTGCCCCGATTGCGGTGGGAAGGTCCAGAAACTCATATCGCACACATCGTTCATATTGAAAGGGACCGGATGGTACGTGACCGACTACGCTTCTCCCGAAAGAAAAAAGGCTCTGGAGGGAGAGAAGCCGCAGACCTCGGCAAACGGCGAGGGCACCCGGAAGAGCACGGGGGATAGTGCGGCCGCGGCGGATACGCACGTGGAATCAGCGACCAAAAGCTGATGGTACGGCCGCACATCCACGTTCCCTACGATAAGATAGCGCAGTACCTCCCGTTCATCAGGGAAGGACGATTCGACCTCGAGATCTATTTCCCGACAGGAACTATCGACACGCTCAAGGGGAACGACCTCGTTCAGCTCAAACGATCCCTGGATTACGGGCCCTCGTTGAGCATCCACGCGCCATTCATGGACCTGTCGCCGGGTGCTGTCGATCCAAAAGTCCGGGCGGTGACGATCGAGCGTTTTCTCCTCATGTTCGATGTCGCGGAACTGCTCGAGCCCCGCGCGATCGTGTTCCATTCCGGGTATGAAAAGTGGAGATACGCGCTCGACGTGCGTCTTTGGCTCGAGAAGAGCGTGAAGACCTGGCGGGCGTTCGTGAGAAAGGCCGAGGACAGGAACATAAAGATTGCCATCGAGAACGTCTTCGAAGATGCGCCGGACAATCTGCGTCTCCTGATGGAAGAGATGTCGTCTCCTCATTTCGGCGTGTGCTTCGACACGGGGCACTGTCATCTCTTCTCCCGCGTCGCACTCGAGGAGTGGATCGGACAGCTCCTGCCTTACATCTGCGAACTCCACCTCCATGACAACCGGAGAGAGGCCGACGATCACCTGGCCATCGGGGATGGTACGTTCGAGTTCGAGCGGCTCTTTTCGCTCCTGAGCGGACGCGATCTGATCTATACGATCGAGGGACGTTCTCCGGAGGATGTGGCGAAAAGTATCGAGAGACTGAATCGCTATCTATAGTTTTTCGATTTCGTTCTTTACCATGAAGCCCCTGAGTTGTGGATTCCCCTTACCTTTATACTGTACGATAACCTTGTGGGTATCGCCGAGCGTTCCCGGAAAAATGAGCCTCTTGATCCGGGACACCTCGAAGAGGTACTCTGGCGATCTCTCGTAGAGTTCCCGGATCAGCCGATCGATGCCGAGAGACACAAGGTACGTCCCCTGGCGGCAGAAACCGATGGCCTTCAGGCCGAAGAGTTCCCCCCATCGTTTGACAGCGGAAAAGTTAACGTGGGCCGTTATGTCTTGCCTGCCCACCTTGACGAGGGGGTTTTCCTCCGTCCGGTGTCCGCTGTAGCAGAGGAGCGTCCCCCTGTTGCGTTCCGCATCGTAGTATTCTCTCGACGGATAACCGTAGTCGATGGTGAGGACGAAGCCCTCGTCGAGTACGTCCGACACGGACTTCAGCCAGTCTTTTATTCTCAGGTTGATTTCCGTCCGGTATCCTTTCGGCAGCCGTGGCGCGAACTCGGACAGGTATTCCGAGAGCGCGGCGGTGCTCGGCGGACGAGTCACCTCTACGAAGCGGACGTTCTCCCCGCTTCCGTGGCGATCGAAATCCACGTAGACCTCGGCGAGATCATCCTCCATGCGCACGAGGTGAACGGGAAAGGCATCGAGGAGTTCGTTCGAGAGGAGGCAACCGATTCTCTTCCCCACCTCGTGCAGTGAAGCTCGCCACGCGACTTTTCCCGAGAAGCCCGCGAGAAGGGCTTCCTGTTTTCGCCGCACCGCCGGGTTTGCCTCGACGATGACGTACGTCAGTGCCCGAAACAAGTCCTTGTCGGTCAGGTACGAGAGGATGTCGCGACACATGAGAGCTGCACCTGCGCCGGGTTCGACAGCGAAAAATGCTGCGGGTCTGCCCATACTGTCCCACATCTCTTCGAGCTGCCTTGCGATCATGATGCCGAAGGCGGGGTGCACATGTTGGCTCGTATAGAAATCGCCGGCTCTACCAATCTCGATATTCTCTGACGCGTAGTAGCCGAGACCCGGTTCGTAGAGGGCCATATCCATGAAGGTTTCGAACGTGATCGGCCCCTCGGCGCTGATACGTTCGCAAATACGCTTCTCGAGGGGGTTCATCGTCACGGTTCATTTTGTCCGAAACAGCGAACGCAACGCAAGACGCGTCCACCGGGAAACACGTGGGAAACGAATCGCGCGGTACGGGGATTAGAGATCGTCGGGTATTTTCTGTCGAAGAGGCGATCCGTAGAGGGACGGCAGTTTGAGTTTTACCACTTTCCCTTTCTCCCCGAGAGGACCTATCTCCTTCCCATTGAAGAGCACGCGCACACCCCCGGCATTCCCGATTTTGACGGAAAAACCGTTTCTCGCGGTCCATTTTATGCGTGCGCCCGCTTTGAGGAGCCTCGAGCGCGGTGATTCATCGTCGATGCCGACGGATATCCAGGAATCGTCGCCAGCAATGATTTCGAGGGTGTAGGACGGCGGCTGCAGGTGTGCCCTGTGAACCTGGGTCGGCTGGGTGTTCTGGACAGAGTGCGGTTGGCGCGCATGTTCGCCGTCGTGCGCGGGTTGTTCAGCCATGACGGGTTCTCTCTCCGCCCCTTTTGGTTCCCCGTGCGTTTCCTGTCTGGCCGATTTTTCCGTGGTGTGTTCGGCCGGCACGGTCTCGGCAGTTTCGGCGCGCGATGGAACGGACTGGATCGCCTGAAGGCGGGATACTATCTCTCTCAACTCGGCATCGAATGCGTTCACCTTCGCCTGAAGTTCTCTGTTTCTTCTCTGCTCTTCTTCCAACTGGGCTTTGAGGGCATCGCGCTCCGCGCTTATTACGGAAAGCATCGTTTCCGCTTTGTTCTTCTCGCTCAACACCCGCCAGATGAAATTGGTCTCCTCATTGACAGAATCTGTCGCGGTATCGCGCGGTCCGGGCATGGTGCACGCCGAACGTTCTCGCTCGGAGAAAGGGATGAACGGACTGTCCGGCATCTCGTGTTCCAGCACAAAGAAGATGTTCTTTGCCTCTTCGCACGAATGCAGCTGAACGAGTGACATGCCGAGCCAGAAGAGTGCCGCGTCTTTGAGGGAGCTGTCGGGAAATGCGGTCAAAAAAGCCCTGAAGTGGTCTGTCGCCTTCTCCGGGTTGTAGGCGAGATATGCGTTATACCCGCTGTCGAAAAGCTCCATCTCCTGCTGCGATGCCCGTGCCGGCGCGCCGACAAGGAGAGCGAGGATCAGGAGCGTCACGACCGCCACGGCAACCGTCTTTCCGCGTGTCTTCTTCATGTGCGTTAAAAGTGGATAAGCAAGAAGCGGGCCTATGGCCGAGAGATGAGCGTAGGGGGATTTTTTCGTCACTGGATGCTGCTTGAAGAATTCCCCGTCGGGGTGTAGAGTAAGGGTAGGTATGGTCGCGCAAGGCGTTGCCGGCGCGGTCGCTTTCTCCACGGGGCGTCGCACGTTCGGCACGCTGTCGAAGCGTTTCCCGTTACGAGATAGAAGAAGTCGGACCAGGAGGACGTGCCATGGATGTGAGCGTATTTTGCGGCATGATGCAAACGGAGATCAACTCATTGAAGGCGAGGGTTTACGACATCATGAGGGCAGTCGAAAAGTCGAAGGGGAAGAAGAAAAAGGCAGATGTCGCCAGACTGAAGGAGTTGCATTCCCTCATCGAGCACCTCACCGAGATGAACGAGAAACTGGCTCGTGCCTGTCCCCTCGACTGGAGCAAGGAAAAAGAGGCCATCGAGGAGAAGAAGTCCCAGCTGATCGAAAAGATCGACATATGGGACTCGCAACACCTCGCCGGGCTGGTGGACAATTAGTCCGGCCTTTCATCTGTCCTTGAACGGCAAGCGGAGACGGAATGTCGTGCCCATCCCTGAACTCTCGACCTGAATGGTTCCGCCGTGGGAAACGACGATCTTGTGCACGATCGCGAGGCCGAGGCCGGTGCCCTTCTCCTTCGTCGTGAAGAACGGCATGAATATTTTGTCTCGGAGATCCTCGGAGATGCCGTAACCGGTATCGGATACGGCGATTTCGACTGCGCCGCCATCCGCTAACGAGGCGTGGATCGCCAGCGTCCCACCCCGCGGCATCGACTCGAGAGCGTTTTCGATGAGATTGAGGAGCGCTTGTCGCATGAGGACTTCGTCGGCCCTGAGCGGTGGCAGTTCATCGATGCCGACCTGCACAGTGATCATATCCCTCTTCGAAAGAGCCGCTGCTACGCATTCGTTCACCACGGTCTTCAGGTCGATGGCGGAGAGAGAGAGTTCGAGAGGGCGTGCGAACGAGAGAAAATCGGAAATGATCCGGTCCATGACGGCGATTTCTTTCGAGATCGCATCGACGGTGGGTCTGAGGGACTCTTCGACTCTCTTTGCGAGGAGCTTGGTGTAACCGGCGATGACCGCCATCGGATTGCGCAGCTCGTGCGCGATTCCTGCGGAAATCTCGCCCAAGCTCGAAAGCTTGTCCCGCAGAGCGATCTGCGCTTCTATCGCCCTCAAGTGCGTAAGATCGGAGAAAATCAGGAGCTGGCCGATCGTTTTGCCCTCTCCATCTCTTAAGGGGGAGAGCGCGAGGCCGAGACGGAGCCTTTTCCCGGAGGGGGTCGTATAGGATGTCTCGCCCCGCTCGACCGGTTTTTTCGCTCCGACGACGTCGCTGAGCGGTCTGCTCAGGACCTCCGCGTAGGGTTTTCCGATGACGGTCTCTCCTTTGAGTTCGAGTATCCTCGCTGCAGCGAGATTGATCTTTGTCAGTCTCAGCTCTTCATCGAAGCTGATGACCCCGCTCTGGACGCTCTGCAGGATGTTTTCGTTATAGCCTTCGATCGCTGTAGCCCGATCTTCGGCCCGTTTTCTCAACTCCTCGAGTTCTCTCTCTTTGTCCTTCAGTCGCGAGACGAGGTCGTGAAAGGTATCGACGACGAAGCCGACAGTGGAAGAATCCCTTTCGGACAGCCCAGTCTTGGTTTTCGACAGTCGGACCAGCGCGCGCACGAAGAGGAGGAGCATCACTGCCGCGAAGAGAATGACGAGCGAATAAACGATGAGGAGATCGTGGCGCATGATCAGTGCCCCGGAAGATACCAGGCGAGCAGTTCCTGCCCGTAGAAGAGGGTGACGAGCGTCCCGAACGCGAGGAACGGACCGAAGGGTATTTTCGTCTTTCGCCCCTTGCCGCGAGCGATCATCAGGAAGATTCCGAAAACGGCGCCGGTCAGGCTGGCCAGAAAGGTCGTCAGCACGATCGATTTCCATCCCGTGAACGCCCCCACCATCGCCATCATTTTGATATCGCCGCCGCCCATGCCCCCCTTGCTCGCGACGGCGATAGCGTAGAAGAGGCCCCCGCCGCTCAACAGGCCGATAAGAGACGCCCTGAATCCGAGGAGCGAATCCCGCGCGAAGGGATCATTGAGGAGGAGGGAACCGGCGATGAGCCCCAGAGCGATGCCGGGCAGCGTGATGACATCGGGGATGATGTGGAAATCGAGGTCGATGAAGGTAATGACGACGAGTGCCGAGCACAGGAGGGCGTAGACGGCCGTCTGCCACTCGAAACCGAACCGAAGCGCGCACGCAACGAAGAGGACGGCGTTGAGCAGCTCCACGAGGGGATAGCGGAGGGATATGGGTGTTCTGCAGATCCGGCACTTGCCGCCGAGGAGCGCATAACTGAGGACAGGGATATTGTCGTACGGCTTGATGGGGGTATTGCAGGAAGGGCATCGCGAAGCAGGCGAGACGATCGAGACGTTTCGCGGAATGCGGTAGATACAGACGTTGAGGAACGACCCGATGAAGGAGCCGATGAGGAAGACGATTATGTAGGGAACGATGTCCCCCATTACTCCTCGAGTTTGCTTATTTCAGATGCTTTCTTCTTCGTCATTTCGATCTCGGTCGCAATCTGATCGATCTCGGCGAGTGCACCTGTGATCACGCTGTCTCTGAGAATGTGGCGGTCGGGGTATTCCTTCAGCTCGAAGACGCGCTGCCCTATCTGTCTCATGAGTTCGTTCTTTCGCTTCTCGAGTTTGTCGGTCTCGTAGAGAAGCTTGATGACCGACAATTCGACGCGTGCCCGGTCGGCAACGACAGAGGAAACCCACTTTATCTTTTCGACGCCGTTATCGAAGCTCTCTCTTATTCTCTTCAGCATTGATTCGATCCCTCTCCCTCCGGCCTCCGCCTCACGCACCCTCGCGCTACGCTGTTTCCAGGAGTTCTCTTCGCCCTTCCCAGAATCGCTCGAGTTCGTTTCTCAGGAGTGGATAGGTGCTCAGTGTCGGATCTTCTTCGATGAGAGCGAATGCTTCGCGCCGCGCCGCCGAGAGCAGATCCCCGTCGCGAAGGATGTTCCCGATTTTCAGATCGGGCATTCCCGATTGTTTCGTGCCGAACAATTCACCCGGCCCTCTGATCTGCAGATCTTCCTCCGCAATGGCAAAGCCATCGCTCTTGCTCACCATGCACTCGAGGCGGCGTCTGGCGTCTTCTCCATACGGAGGATAGGCCAGCAGGATGCAGGCCGATTCGTGATGCCCTCGTCCGATGCGTCCCCTGAGCTGGTGGAGCTGCGAAAGGCCGAATCGCTCTGCATGTATTATAATCATTAGGGTTGCGTTTGGCACGTCCACGCCGACTTCGATAACGGTCGTCGAAACGAGGACGTCGATGTCGCCGGCTTTGAAGGTCGTCATTATGCGCTCCCGTTCTTCCGTCTTCATCTTCCCGTGCATGAGACCGATCCTGAACGATGGAAACAGTCTTTCGAAGGCTTTTTTCCCGGTGAGGGCGGCGCGCAGATCGGTTTTGCCGGATTCTTCGATGGCAGGATAGACGACGTAGACCTGTCTCCCCTTTGCGACTTCCTCGCGAATGTTCTCATACACCGTTTCTCTTCGGTCGGGGTGGAAGAGGAGCGTTTTCACCGGTTGCCTGCCGGGCGGCATCCGATCGATGAGCGAGTAGTCCAAATCACCGAAGACGGTGAGCGCTAATGTCCTCGGGATAGGGGTCGCCGTCATGACGAGGACGTGGGGATTGACGGCCTTCCGTCTGAGGAGCGATCTCTGCATAACGCCGAATCGATGCTGCTCATCGATCACGGCGAGACCGAGCCGCCTGAAGACGACTCCTTCCTGGATCAACGAGTGTGTGCCGATGACCATATCGACGTCTCCTCGCGCGATCTCTTCATGGTGTCGCTCCTTTCGGCTGCCCGTGACGAGGCACACCCTTAGGCCGATCCTTTCCACCATGTGCCGGATATTCAGGTAGTGCTGTTCCGCGAGTATCTCGGTCGGCGCCATCAGCGCGGACTGATAGCCACACTCGGCTGTGGCGAGCATGGCCATGAGGGCGATGACCGTTTTCCCGCTTCCGACGTCGCCCTGGATGAGACGATGCATCGGATGTGGTTTCCCCATGTCATCGAGGATTTCGCGGAGAACCCGATCCTGCGCGTCCGTCAATCGAAAGGGCAGAGAATTCCGGAACGAAGAGAGGAGCGTGCCGGCGGGATTTACGGCGATGCCTCGCTCAGCGCGGTTCTTCTTTTTCAGGAGGGCAAGTCCGAGCTGGAGCATGAAGAACTCATCGAAGGAGAGACGCCTGTGGAAGATGCTTTCGCGCCGGTTCAGGAGGTGCAGATCGACGTCATGAGCCGGAAAATGGACGGAGTTGAGCGTCTCTCGGAGGCCGGGGAGACGGTATTTCTCGAGGAGGGACGGGGGAAACGGGTCGGCAACGCTCCCGCTGTGCGACTGCACGATATGAAACATGAGAGACCGAAATTGCCTGACGCTGATGCCGGCCGTGACGCGATAGACCGGCACGATTCTATTCATGTGGACGCATGATGTGTCCTCCCCGCTTGTGACGATTTCGTAGTCGGGGTTGTCCATCTCGAAGCCGATCCCCCAGTACGGATGTTTCTTGACGATTCCGTGGAGAATGACCGTGCTGCCGACGGGGAGGGTTTTTTTGAGAAACGGTTGATTGAACCACTTTCCCGTCAGGAGTGCGCTCCCGTCGTTCAGAACAGCTTCGAAGATCTGAAAATTTCTCCCCGGTGTCCTGATAATCCGCGTCGAGATGATCGTGCCGGCGACCGTTTCGGGAGATCCGTAGGAGAGCGAGGCGATTTTCTTGAGCGCGGTTCTGTCTTCGTACCGGTAGGGAAGGTAGAACAGCGCATCCCGCACGCTCTCGATACCGAGACGTCGCAGAACGTGTGCTCGCTGCGGGCCGACTCCTTTGATGTACTGGATCGAGTGGGAAGGGACGTCATTAGGCATCAGCGGCAGGAGGGGAAAATGTCCTGTCGGCTTCTTCTATGCGGAGTTTCGAATATTCGGATTCGCTCAAAATGTCGATGTCCCAGCCGGTCAGTTTCATCGCCAGTCGCACGTTCTGACCCCGTTTGCCGATTGCGAGGGAAAGCTGTTGATCGTTCACGACGACCATCGCCGTCTTCGTCTCTTCGTTGATGCCGATCTTGTCGACGATCGCAGGGCTCAGGGCACGGGCAACGAGTTGCCGCGGGTCGTCGGTCCACGGTATGATGTCGATGCGTTCGCCCCGCAATTCCCGGACGATGGACTGCACCCTCGTTCCTTTCATGCCGACGCAGGCACCGACGGGATCTATCGCGGGGTTCTTGGTGTAGACGGCGAGCTTTGTCCTCTCGCCGGGTTCCCTTACGATGTCTTTGATGATGACGAGGCCGTCGTTGATTTCAGGGACTTCCATTTTGAAGAGTGCAGCGACGAACTGAGGGCTCGATCTGGTCACCATGATGACAGGTCCTTTCGGCGTCACTCTCACTTGTTCGACATAAGCTCTCACGGTATCGCCCCGCTTGAGGTTTTCGTTCGGGAGCGCATCTTTCACGGGCAGGAGGGCTTCGGTCTTCCCGAGGTTCAGGAAGTAAAGTCCCTTGTCTTTCCTCATCACGACTCCGCTTACGATCTGACCGACTTTGTCTTTGAACTCATTATAAATGACGTCTCGTTCCGCTTCGCGCATCTTCTGGAAGATGACCTGCTTCGCGGTCTGCGCAGCGATTCTGCTGAAATCCGGCACGGCGAGGGGTACGGTGAGCACGCTGCCCGGTTCGGCATCGAGCGATACTTTTCGTGCATCCTCGAGCGACACTTCTTCGTTCACGTCGGTGACTGTCTCGACGACCCTCTTCGTTTCGAAGAAGGATATCGTGCAGGACTTCGGGTCGATCGTGAGATCGATATTCGTCCTTCCACCGAACCGTTTGCGGGCTGCGGAGAGGAGGGCGGACCGCAACGCTTCGAGGAGAACCTCTTTCGAGATTCCCTTCTCCTTGCAGATCTGGTCTATGGCGTAGAAGAGTTCCTTCGACACTATTGTTCTATCTCCAGTCGCGCCCTCGCGATGCTCGCAAACGGGATCGCCACGGTCGTTTCGCCGACACGGAGCGCGATCGTCTCACCGTGCACTGCCGTGATGGTCCCGACGAAAAAGTTCCTGTTGTCGATCTTCTCTCTCGTAACGATCCGCGCGGACTTGCCGACGTTTTTCTCGAAATCCTTGAGATTCCGCAGGGGCCTGTCCAATCCCGGAGACGAAACTTCGAGGGTATATGGACCGGGGATGGGATTCTCTACGTCGAGAAGGAGACCGAACGCCTTGCTGAAGCGTTCGCACTCGTCCAGCGTAACGCCTCCCTCTTTGTCGATGAAGACCCTCAAGAGCACTTTCCCCTTTCCCAGCAGTTCGACGTCGAACAGTTCGACGCCCTGGTCGCTCGCGATCTGTTCCGCGAGCCCAACGATCTTCTGTCGCGTCGGATCGTTCTTCATACCTGAGTTTCTGAATACACGCGCTTCGTCGACATTTCGCCCACGAAAACAAAAGAGTGGGTTTTCCCACTCTTCGAAGTAAACGTCCTTTGAGGACAATTAACTATACCAGTTTCTCGCCGGAAAAAGCAACTTCAGGAGACAGGGCACGCCCTGTCTCCTGAAGGCATCCGGTCACGTTATTTTTGTGCTGGCTTCTCAGGAGCCGGAGCTGGAGCCGGAGCAGGTTGCTCGGGAGCCGGGGCCGGGGCCGGGGCTGGTGCCGGAGCTTCAGCGGGTTTCGGTGCCTCCGCCGGTTTCGGCGTCTCAGCAGGCTTGCAACCGAGCGTGAAAGCAACCAACAGCATGAGTGACAGGACCAATGCGACCATCTTCTTCATGATTTTCTCACCTCCTTCCAAACAGACTTCCTCAGAAAGCACAACGGGCAATCCTTGTCTGTGCAAAATCAGCAAAATTCTATAACGCCTGCGGGAAAAAAGCAAGCTTTTTTTGGTTGAAATATTGGTGCACTCGTGGCCTGCTACCGCAAATCGATGGAATCCAGGAGCTTCGAGAGGGCCAGGAGGGCATCGTTCGTGTGCGGTATTTCGAAGACCGACTTCCCCGCTCTTTCTGCCTCCGCAATGCTGGGATCAAATGGCACGACACCGACGGTTCGAGCGTGTTCACGTTGGACCGCGCTCGCACGTTCCCGATCGGCGTCCGTAACCCTGTTGAGAACGACAACCCGCTGTCTGACATCGAGACGGAGTTCGTCGATGAGACCATCGATCCGCTTCACGGTCTCTATGCCCCGCGCCGAAGGGTCGCTGACGATGATGAGCAGATCGACGGCATTCGTCGTCATGCGGCTTAAGTGCTCCATGCCTGCTTCATTGTCTATGACGATGTATCGATAGGCGGCGGCAAGTCTGTCGATATACTTTCTGATCATGTTATTCGCGGCACAGTAGCACCCGGGACCTTCCGGCCTCCCCATGACAATCAGGTCGAATCCCTTCGATTCCATGAGGCATTGTTGGATTTGGTAATCGAATATCTCTTCGATCGACAGGCCGCCGGGTCTTACGGTACCTGTTTTTATCGTCTCGAGGGAGGCTTCCCTCATGCTGCCGACGGTGGCACGCACCGTGACACCGAGGACTTCGTGGAGACAATAGTTCGGGTCCGCGTCGACCGCGAGAACGGGGACCTTTCCCCGACCGACGAGGCATCGGACCGTGAGGCCTGCGAGGGTCGTCTTCCCCGTGCCGCCTTTGCCCGCAAACGCAATAGTGAAAGCCATCATCCATTATATACGAGTTGCAAAAAAACGATATATCGCTGAAAATACTTCCATGAGCATGAAGACGGTGTTATGTCGCGCTTTGGCGTGGGTGTCGGTCGCTCTCTTTGTGTGGTCTCATGCGTTGCCGGGAGATGCGGTCGTCGTCGCCAACAAGGGGACAAGACCTGTTCGGTATGTGGGGTCCGAGGTGTGCAAATCCTGCCACGAGAAGGAGTACCACAACTTTTCGACCTATGCGAAGAAGGCGACGTCGTTCAGGAGCATCGAAAGGGTCAGGAAAGGGTTGACCGAGGACGAGATCAAGGGTTGTTACGCCTGTCATACGACGGGCTACGGAAAACCGGGGGGATTCGTGAGTCCTGAGAAGACGCCCCATCTGAAGAACGCGGGTTGCGAGGTGTGCCATGGCCCCGGAGAGGTGCACGTCAGAACGAGAGATGCTCGATTCATAAAGAGAAAATTGCATATCGCTGACTGCGAAGTCTGTCATATCGCCGAAAGGGTAAGGGCATTCCGTTACAAGCCACTGATCCATGGGGGAGCGCATTAGACAAGAGGGCGTTCGGTGACGAAATGATGCCGGGAGGAATGTGAGAGATGCTTAGCGTTATCAGGAAGCGACTGGGATACAAGATCATGCTCGCCATGCTCGGCATCATGCTGCTCGTTCTCCTCGCCGAGATATACATGAGGATCCATTTCGGGACGAAGGATCGCCTCGAGATCGCCGCATCGCTCAGTACCGAGCTTGCCGATGCGGTCTATGCCGGCATCAAATTCCCCATGGAAATCGGAGACAGCGAGGCGATCAAGCGAGAACTGAACGATATCCGGTCGAAGATGAAGGACATCGAAGTGTTCATCTGCGATTTCGACGCGAACGTTACCTATTCGACGCACGAGGAGAAAGTCAGTGGCAGCCTGCTCGATTTTATCAACAACAGAGCCCTCGTTCAGAAGCTCTCGGAGACGCTCAGGACGGGGCACGAACCAATGATCGACCCGAGGCAACCGCTCGAGGATGTCATTGCGGGGCGGAGATACATTATGGTCATGCGGCCGATCCTGAACGAACCCGGGTGTTACCACTGTCACGGCGCGTCGAAGAAAGTTCTCGGCGCAATCGCGCTTCGTCTCGACGCCGAGCGGACCTATACACAGGTCGTCGCACAGCGAAACAGGACGATTATGATCGTGCTCTCTCTCATTCCGGTCGCCGTCCTCATGATCATCGTGATGGTGAATAAGCTCGTCCGACACCCCGTCGAGCAGCTCGCGGACAGCGCAAAAAAGTTTGCCCGGGGCGACATGACCGTGAGAGTCAAGGTCGAAACCGAGGACGAAATAGGGCTCCTGGGGAAGACGTTCAACGATATGGTCGAAAGCGTCGCGTCGTTCAGTAAGAAGCTGGAAGAGGAGATTCAGCGGAAAACGCACTTGCTGAACGAGCGAACGAGGCTCATGAACCTCCTCGAGCGGGCCAACAAGGAACTGCGGGAACTGGACAAGCTGAAATCGACCTTCCTCGCCAACATGTCGCACGAGCTTCGCACGCCGATGAATGCAATCATCGGGTACACGGATCTCCTGCTCGACGGCGTGGATGGCCCGATCAACGAAGACCAGGCGAAGAGCCTCAACAAAGTCGCCGCGAACGCGCGTCATCTCCTCCAGCTCATTAACGATGTCCTCGACATCTCGAAGATCGAAGCGGGGAAAATGAAGATCAATCCGAAGGAGGTGGATCTGAAATGGCTTGTCTCCTCGGCGATACCGGCGTTCGAGCCCCAGCTCAAGATGAAGGGCATCGAGCTGAAAATAAACATTCCCGAAGGGTTGCCACTCGTGTACGCCGATGAAGACAGGGTCAAGGAGATCCTCATCAATCTACTCTCCAATGCGATCAAGTTCACCCATAAGGGAAGCGTCACGGTTTCTGCCCGCGTCTCCGAACGCGGGGTAAAAACCGGAGAAGAGCCGATGTTCGTCGAAGTCTGCGTCGCGGACACGGGCATCGGCATCAGGGAAGAAGACCTCGGGAAGATATTCGACAAATTCGTGCAGGCGGACCTGACGACGGTCCGTCAGTACGAAGGCACGGGTCTCGGTTTGAGCATCGCACGAGGACTCGTGTCTCTCCATAAGGGAATGATCTGGGTGACGAGCAAGGTCGGCGAAGGGAGCACATTCTGCTTCACGCTCCCCATCAAGAAAGAGCTGTTGGAGAAGGCTGCGGAACCTGTCATCGAGACTCGGGTTGCCGAGGCGCTGGCGGATTATTACGGAAAGCCCGTGGACGAGTTCCTTCGGGAGCCGACGTTCGCAGGGAGGCCGATTCGATGCTGGGAGTACATCCGCTGCGGGCAGCCGAGCTGTCCCGCCTACGGGAGTAATGAAACCCGGTGCTGGCTGATCATGGGAACGCACTGTACGGGCATGAAGATCGCAGCGTATCCCGAAAAGGTCGATTTTTGCAAAGGGTGCGAACTCATCAAGATCATGGTCACGGAGTCCGACGAACGGTACCTCTTTGAACGGGGGATTCCTGCGAAGAAGGACGAGAAGAGGATTCTCGCCATCGATGACAATCCCGAGGCAATCGATATCATCTGCAAGTATCTCGGTGACGAATACATCGTTGTCGGTCTCCTCGGTGGTGAAGGCGCCGTGGAGAAGGCGAAGTTGCTCAAACCGATGGCGATCACGCTCGACATCATGATGCCGGGCAAGAGCGGGTGGGAAGTGCTGCGGGAACTGAAAGCCGATCCGGAGACGCAGGACATCCCGGTCATCATCCTTTCGATCGTCGACGATCAGCGGATGGGTTTCAGCCTCGGTGCCGCGGAATATATCTTGAAGCCGGTCGAAAAGGAGGTACTCCTCAAGAAACTGAAGACCTTGGAAAAAATGACGAAGATCAAGCGGATACTGATCGTCGACCATGATCCGTCAACGGTGGGGGGCATCGGGGGCGTTCTCGAGGGAGCCGACTATCACGTGACGAGGGCATACAATAGCCACGACGCAATCCGGTCGCTCGAGAACATGAGGCCGGATCTCATAATCCTGAGCCTGACGATCCCGGAGATCGGGTTCGATGTCGTCGAATATTTGAAGGCGGCCCGGGGCATGAAAGACATCCCGTTGATTCTGCTCACGCAGAGAGAACTGACGAAGGAAGAGCGTGAAAAGCTGGACGGGCGTATCCGGGGGATACTGAACAAAGTAATCCTCACAAAAGACGACCTCCTGAAGGAACTCAAGGAGACCATTCAGAGGATAGGAATCGAAACATGAAGGGTCGATGAGACGCTGCTTCTTTCTCTCCCTGCTCCTCTTTTTCCCGTGCAATGCGTGAGGATACGTTCCCCATGAGTATCCCGCTGTCTACACCCAACAGTTAGGGCGAATCTTCCTTCTCGCGGCGTTTCTCGTCGTGATGCGATCAATCGTTCGGTACCGCATCCGGAAGTAGAAGGGATGGAGATATCAGTTCCTCGCCCTGGTCTTTTTCGCCTTGTGGGATCTGGACGTCCTGCTCCGGAGACGTTCGGAATTTGTCGCGCGACCGGTCACCATAGGGGAATCGCAGGGATGGCAGTATTTCATGCGATATATCAAGGTCGATCGCCTCGAGTATCTCTATTACGTCGGCAGACTCGATTTCGTCCCCCTGAACGCGGCGATGCTGTTTTTCTACGCAGGGTTGAGGGAGCACCTCCCGGGGGAGCGAAAAGCGGAGACGGCTTCTGCGGCGGTCAAGCTGCCTCTCTTTCCGATCGTCCTCACTGATATGGTCAGCAACGGCATTTTTATCGTCCTCTCGATCATGAGTCTGAGGGCGAGCGTCCAACTCTACAGGACCGAACGCGACAATGTGCTCTGGAACTATATGGTGTGGCTCGCGTCCGCGTGGTTCATGTTTTCCGTTTCTCGCTCGTTCGGTCATATCATGCGCCATGTCCTCATCCCGATGGGGCACGAGGATGCAAGGAAAGTGCTCGAGCCGTTCGCCGGCAGTTTCAACACGGTTGCGCTGTTTTTCGTTGGTTCCGTAAGCCTCTTTTTCATCAGGATCAATGGATCGTATATGCAGATCGCGTCGGACAAACTGGCACTCGAACGGCTCGTCGCGGAGAGGACCAACCTCATCGAACGCCTGGAGCGCGATAAGACGGAGCTTCGAGAACTCGACAAATTGGAATCCGCTTTCCTCGCGAATATATCGCACGAGCTGCGGACGCCGATGAATACGATCATCGGATACGCGGAGGCGTTGCTCGACAGGATAGACGGGCCGCTGAACGAAGAGCAGGAGAGAAGCCTCGTCAAAGTGAGACAGAGTGCCGCGCACCTGCTCACGATGATCGACGATCTCCTCGATGTCTCGAAGCTCGAGTCCGCGAAACTTCGGTTATCGCTGAGCAGGGTCGATCTGAAGCCTCTCATCGAGAGCGTTGCAGCCTCTTTCGAGAAGGATGCGGGACGGAAAGGGCTCTCCCTCTCGATCGTCTTCCCCGAGGCGGTGCCAGTCGTCTACGGGGATGCGGATAAAATCAAGCAGATTCTGGTACACTTGGTGTCGAATGCGGTGAAGTTCACCCGCAGAGGGGGCATCACGATCACAGTCCGCAACCTCGAGGAAGAGACGCAGCTCGCCGCAGGACGTCCTTTTGTGGAGATGTGCGTTGCGGATACGGGGATGGGGATGAAAGAGGATGATCTCAAGAGAATATTCGAGAAGTTCGTGCAGGTGGATTTTACCCTGGAACGACAGTTCGAAGGCGCGGTGATCGGTTTGAGCATTGCCCGGGGTCTCGTGGAACGCCACAAAGGGAAAATATGGGCAACGAGCAAGTACGGCGAGGGCAGTACGTTTTGTTTCACGCTGCCAGTGAGGAAGGAAATATTCGGGGATGCGTCGCTTCCTTTATAATAGGAGTGCCGTGAAGAATGCCTGAGGCATCGGAGAGAAGGGTTATGCCACGAAAGGTGTTGATCGTCGAGGACAATCGGGATAACCGAGAGCTTGTGGTGAAGGTCCTCAAAAACAAAGGATACCTGACGGTCGAAGCTGTAGACGGAGAAGAAGCAATCGAAAAAGCACTTGCGGAGAAACCCGATTTGATCCTCCTCGACATTTCGCTCCCGAAACTGGACGGCTACGAGGTCGCAAGACTCCTGAAAGGCAGAGAAGACTTTCAGGACGTCCCGATCGTGGCGTTTACCGCCCATGCGATGAAAGGTGACCGCGAGAAGGTCATCGTGGCAGGCTTTGAAGGGTACATCTCGAAGCCGGTCAACATACGCGAATTACCCAATCAGATCAAATCGTTCATCCGCGGCAAGAGGGAGAGCATTTTAGGTGGAGAGGAAGAATAAGATCCTCATCGTTGACGACGCCGAAGACACCGTGGAGCTGCTGAAGAAGAGATTCCGTGCAGAAGGATATGACACGGCGGAGGCGTACAATGGAGAAGAAGCCCTCGCCACAGTTCCCGCATACGAACCGGACCTGATCGTGCTCGACGTCATGATGCCGAAGATGGATGGCTACGAAGTCTGCCGGAGACTGAAGGGAGACGAGAAGACGCGCTACATCCCGATCGTGATGCTCACCGCGAAAGGGGAGGTCGAGCATAAGATCAAGGGACTGGACATCGGTGCGGATGACTACATGGCGAAGCCCTTCGATTACAAGGAGCTGGCGGCGCGTGTGCGCTCATTGCTTTCGATAAAGGCGACCCACGAGAAGAAAGTCGAGGAGGAAAAGTCCGGCGCGCTCGAGCAGATGATGGACCAGGTCGCGCATGAGATCCGAAACCCGCTCACGTCGATCGGCGGATTCGCCCGGAAGGTTTACAGCAGGCTCTCCGAAGACGATCCGAACAGAAAATACATGCAGTACATCATCGAGGATGTGGCGGTTCTCGAGGGCATGATCAAACAGCTCATCGAATTGAAAACGATGGCGATATCGATCAAGGAACCGTCGGACATTAACAGCGTCGTCATGGACTCCCTGAGCGTCTTTGCCCAGGATTTTGCACAGAAAGCGATCGAGGTGAAGACGGACCTCGTGAAAGACCCGCCTCCCATCCAGGCGGACAAGAAGCTCCTCAAACGGGCGTTCTGCAATATCATCAAGAATGCGATCGAGGCGATGGAGAGAGAAGGACGAACGCTTACCGTGCGGAGCCGTGTCAACGGCAATAACCTCGAAGTGCAGTTTTCCGACACGGGCATAGGGATTGCCAAGGAGAAGATCAAGAATATCTTCGATCCAATGGTCACGTCGAAAGTGTACGGACCGGGGCTTGGCCTGACCTTCGCCCTCAAAATCATTCAGGATCACCGGGGCACGATATCGGTCGAAAGCGAGGAGGGACGGGGGACGACGTTCACGATTCGCTTCCCGCTCAATTCACAGGGGAGCGCCTGATTCCGCGGCGTTGGCTGCTTCCTCGTATTCCCTGAGAAGGGACTCGATCAGTTCTCTCACCGAAATGATCTTGTCAGCCCTGTATGCATTTTCGCCGGCGAACGCGAACCCCTGCGACAGATTCCCCCTTTTCGCGTTCATAAGGGCGAGCGTGATGCAGTAAGGACTGTTCTTGTAGTCGCAGGTTTTCAAACAGTGATAGGGGCATTTGAATGGTTTCCTCTTTCCCTGGCTCACCTCCTCGAGGAACGTATTTTTGATAGCCCGGCCCGGCATCCCGACCGGACTTTTTATGATGACGATATCCTCTCTCGTGGAGGCGATGTACGCTTCTTTGAAGGCGAGGGAGGCGTCGCATTCGAACGTGGTGACGAAGCGGGTCGCCATCTGCACGCCCGCTGCACCCATGCGGAGGAAGGTGAGGATGTCGCTCCCCGTGTGGATACCGCCGGCAGCGATGACGGGAATCCGTTTGCCGAACGTGTCCTCGAACGGTTTCAGCGCGAAAAGCACTTCCGGCACCAGACGATCCAGCGAGTATGCCGGATCATTGAGCATTTCCTCCTTGAAACCGAGGTGACCGCCGGCTTTCGGTCCTTCCACCACGATCGCATCCGGCAGACGGCCGTGCTTATCTGTCCATTTCTTGGTGATGAGGGCTGCAGCACGTCCGGAGGAGACGATCGGGACGAGGGCCGTGCGGCTCTCTGGGGGAGCCAGTTGCGGGAGGGCAAGCGGGAGACCGGCACCCGAGAAGATGATGTCGGTCCCCTCCTCGATGGCTGCCCTCACGAGGTCGGGGAAATCCGACAGGGCGACCATGATGTTGACTCCTAGAATTCCTTTCGAGAGTTCCCGTGCGCGGCGGATTTCCCGCCGGAGCGCCCTCAGGTTCGCCGCAAAGGAATTCTTGAAGAAATCGGGTTCTCCCATGCCGATTCCGGCGGTGGCGATCACGCCGATTCCCCCCTCGTTCGCGACGGCCGAAGCGAGCCCGGACAGGGAAATGCCGATCCCCATCCCTCCTTGGATTATGGGGATCCGGGCGGTGAAAGATCCTATGGTGAGGGGTTTGAGAGTCGCGGTCGTCATAACGCGGCGGGCAGCGGTCGTATTCTGCTTCGCTCCCTGCCCGCCAGTTCACCGTGCCGGCGTATCAGAAGTACTTCTCCTCGAAGGAAATGCGGGCATCGCTCAACCGTTTGTAATCCATCTTCAGGCGCTCGTTCGCGATGCTCTTGTTGATCTTCGCATCATTGAGCGATTCTTCCACGGTTCCCGACACGTATATTTTCGATACCGTTTTCTTCCAGTTGCCGACGGTAAAGTGGTAATCGGCTATCAGCAGGTACATGTCGATTTCACCCTTCATTTCTTCGGTATCCCCGGGATGCACCTTTTGAGAGACGAGCTGCCTGCGCAAATCGATGTCGAGCGTGACATCCTTCCCCTCTTTCGCGAGAGCAATAAAATCCTCGATTCTCAGAAATTCAGCCATGCTATCCTCCTTGACGCATTTTTAGTATAGTGAAACGGGTTGAGGCGAATGAAACGAGACGCGCTCCCTCACAAGACTTTTCACTATCGGGATAATCGGATACTCATGCTATCAGAAACAGGCCCTCTTGTCAAACCTGTTGCTTTGTCCTCATCGTTCGGAGCCGTGCGATCTCTTCCTGGTATCCGTAAATGTGCGCACCTGCACTGTACGCATACATCGGGCCGCTCTTCAGGGAGGTCTCCGATGCAATGAACTGTTTCAGAAGCTCGATGCCGCCGAGATTCGTCGGAAAACCGGCCCACAGGTCCCATGAACGGAAATACGCGGTGACCGTGAGGAGGAGGTCGTCGGCCGAAGGGATCACCTTGAAGTCGAGGAGCCTCAGACACGGAGGGTCTAGCTTGCCGTCCTTGCCGTAACAGGTGTCGAGGTCCTCAGGATGCGCAATCTCTATGACGGCCTGATTCGTGAGCGGGGTATTCCTCAGCATGTCGATGACCCGTGCGAGCTGAGAACCGCCTTTCGGCATCGGGTGATGGATCCTGCTCGCATAGGTATACGTCTCGCCTTCGCAGGGTTCCGGATTCATCAGGTAATTCGCGAAGTACTCTTCGATGTATTCCATGGTTGTGGGAGCAGGGATGTTGAGCCCAGGTGGAATGTGGGGCACGATGTCGGATGAGGGGTGCTCGATGAAGACCGCGATCCCGGGGTACTGCAGGCGATACTGTTCGTTTTCGAAGGAGCCCCTCTGAATGTATTGGGGGTACGCCCTGTCGAAGAGGTTGTAGATGAGCTGGAACCACGCGTCTGATATCGTTTTTGCGATGAGGCAGAAAGGCAGCATGTCCGTATTCCTGACGTTCATTAGTCTATCATCTCCGCGTTCGGATGGGAAGGATCCATCGGTTACTGCTTCCTCTCGAACGCTTTCCCCGCGATGAGGACGAACGCGAGCGAAGCGAGCGCGATAACGGCGATATTCGTGAGGACGGAAAAGTCGGGGCCCATCGTTCCGATGCCCTGCGGGAAAATGACGTGTTTGAGGGCGTCGATACCGTACGTGAGCGGATTGAGCTTCGTGACGATCTTCAGGATGTCCGGGAGGAGTTTCACGGGATACATGGCGCCTGAGAGAAAGAACATCGGCATGATGATGAAGTTCATGATCACGCTGAAGCTCTCATAGTTGTCGTAGAACGTCGCGAGCACGATACCGAAGGCCGACAGGCAGAAGGACAGCGATGCGCAGATGCAGAGGACGGCGAGAATCTGGAGCACGGTCAATTGAAACCCGAGGAAGGGGAAGAGCGCCAGGATCAGGCTCGCCTGGATCGTTGAGACGATCGTGCCGCTGAGGGCCTTCCCCACGACGATCGAAAAGCGCGAAACCGGTGCCACGAGGATCTCCTTCAAGAAACCGAACTCCTTATCCCAGATGATCGAGATGGACGAGAGGATCGAGCTGAAGAGGATCGTCATGCCGATAATACCTGGGTAAATGAATTGCGTGTACGGAACGCCCGCCTCGAGCGGAACGAGCCTCGAGATGCCTGCGCCGACGATGAAAAGCCAGAGGAGCGGTCGCGCGAGCGCAGAGATGAGGCGGCTCTTCTCGCGAATGAACTTCTTGATTTCACGTGCGACGATGACGTAAATAGCGTTCAGTTCCATATGCGTCAACCAGGGGTCAGGGGTTCGGATGATTCGAGGATCGGAGTGCCGCGATGTTCGCAGTGGCGAAATGCCCGTCCCTCCGGATCCATTGAACCATGGCTCCTTTCCTCGTCATCTTCTCCTGTGTGCGCGGATCGATGCACGGATCGAATCGTTTCCCGATACCTCTTCGTCCCGTATCGTTTTGCCGGTCAGTTTGAGAAACACGTCGTTGAGCGTCGGTCTCTGTATTCTGACAGAAAGCACCCGTTCGCCGAGTGTGCGGATCAGTTCGGGGATGCACGTGTCTCCCCGGCTGCACGTCACGTACAACGCATTTTCTTTTTCCGCGACGTTCATGCGAAACAGATGTTCTATGTCGTGCCGGGCACGAGCGTTATCCGTCGTGGTGATCGACACGACGTCCCCACCGACCATCTTTTTGAGTTCCTCCGGTGAATCCATTGCGATGATTTTACCGTGGTCGATAATCGCGATCCTGTCGCAGACCTCCGCCTCTTCCATATAGTGCGTCGTCATAAAAATGGTGACATTGTGCTTCTTCGGCAGCTCTGTGATGAATTCCCAGAGATTGGACCTGCTCTGCGGATCGAGGCCGAGGGTCGGTTCGTCAAGAAAGAGCACCCGTGGTCTATGAAGCAGCCCCCGCGCGACCTCGAGTCGTCGTTTCATGCCGCCTGAAAACTTCCTGACGAGGTCGTCCTTGCGATCGTACAGATCAACAAATCTCAGCACCGCATCGACGCGTTCTCTCCGTTCCGCCTTCGGGAGACTGTAGAGATACGCGTGGAAGACGAGGTTTTCGTAAGCCGTGAGGTCTTTGTCGAGCGTCGTGTCCTGAAAGACGATCCCGATGGATTTCCGCACTTTGGCCGGCTCCCTCATGCAGTCGAAACCGGCGATGAGAGTTCTTCCGGATGTCGGGGAGAGGAGGGTGCAGAGGATGCTGATCGTCGTCGTCTTGCCTGCGCCGTTCGGACCCAGGAAGCCGAATATCATGCCTTCCTCGACATCGAAGGATATATCGTTCACGGCGACAAGCGTACCGAATGTTTTGGTCAGTCGTTCAACCTGGATAATGGGCATTCAGTTATACCACTCCATTCTGTTTTTCGGAACGGTCCAGCGGATGAAATTGTGCCATATCCCGATCGGGGCTTTCTCTACTCCCTTGAATCTTTTGTGGATAACCGGCAACGCATCCGGCACGTACAGGAACGTGTACGGCTGGTCGTCTGCGAGCAGTTCATGGATCCTGTGGTAGATGCCTCTCCTTTTTTCGAGATCGAAGGTGCGCCGCCCCTCGAGCAGCAGACGATCCACCTCCTCGTTCTTATAGGAAATAAAGTTGAACTCGCCCTCTTTCGTCTTCGAGGAGTGCCATATGTCGTACATGTCCGGATCCCGCGATAACCCCCAGCCCATGATGACCGCTTCAAAACGTTTCTTGTCTATGAATTCATGGAGCATCGCCTGCCACTCGAGAACTTTGATCCTCATCGTGATGCCGATCTTCCTGAGATGTTCCCTGATAATCTGCGCGGCCTTGAGACGCGCTTCATTGCCCTGATTCGTGATGACGGTGAATTCGAAAGGGATGCCGTCTTTTTCGAGTCTGCCGCTTGGCCCCCTGGTCCAACCCGCCTTGCCGAGGAGTTTCACGGCGAGGTCGGGGTCATACACTGGATCCTTGACATCCGGATTGTAAGCCCACGACTCGGGCGGGAAGGGTCCGGTGCACGGGGTCCCATAGCCGAGCAGAACGCCCGCTATGATGTCCTGTTTATTGATCGCGTGGGATATGGCGCGTCTGACTCTCCGGTCCCTGAACCTTGGATCAAGGAGGTTATATCCCAAATAGGTATATCCGAAAGATGGATACCTGAACTTCTGAAAGTATTTGTTGAAGAGTTCTTTCCCGGCCTGGAGCTTGTATTGAGGGGGCGTAAGCCCCATGAAATCGATCCCCCCGAACTTCAGCTCAAGAAACATCGTTGCCGTGTCCGGGATGATGCGGGCGATGAACCTCTCGATGCCGGGAACCCCCTCGAAGTATGCCCCGTTCCGTTCGAGGACGATCTTCTGGCCGGTCGTCCACTCGCGAAGCTTGTACGGACCGGTACCGATTGGATTACGACTGTAATACTCATTAGTTAAATCCTTATCTTCAAGTATATGTTTAGGTATAATTCCCATCCCCCATGACTCGAGTGCGGGTGCGAATGGCTCGTGATAGGTTACCCTGACGGTGTACTTGTCCAGTGCTTCGACAGTCTTCACGGGTCCGAAGGTGCTGCTATACGGTGTCGGGATACGCGGGTTTATCACCGTCTCGTACGTGAAGACGACGTCGTCCGCCGTCAACTCGACGCCGTCGTGCCACATCACGCCCCTCCTCAGATGGAAGGTAATCTCGAGGCCGTCGGATGAAATCTCCCACGACTCGGCGAGGTCGCCGGTAATCTTGATGTCCTTATCGTATTTCGTAAGGCCGTTGTAAATCCAGCCGGAGATTTCCCCTGATGCGCTGTCAGACGCGAGGAGGGGGATCAGGCGCTTCGCATCGGCGAGGAATCCGACGGTTATCGCTTCAGGGGTTTTGATGCGTGGTTCGCGCGTGCATGCAGCACAGGAGAGGATGGCGAGCGCTCCGGAGAGACTCACAAGAACGTGGGAGTACTTTCTGCGGCGCGACCAGAGCAAACCGATGAATACGCGAAGAGAACGAATCGTGCCGGTCACGATCAGACTGACGGAGAGGAACCTCGGGGTGAAATAGTCCTCTCATGGAGACGCGCCGAGAACAGCATCAGCACTTTTTGTCCGGATTTCCCGAATCCTTGTTTCCCGTGGGCCGTCATGTTCGAATGCCCAGCTTCGGGAAGACAATGAAGACGAGGATGAGCCAAAGTGCGATAAAGCCGAGTCCGGCAACCACATCCCATTCTTTCATAAATCGTCTCTCTCCGTTCAGCGTCTCGTGCGTCGCATCTTTATTCTACTACTTTTTGTCTATGATCGTCATGAGTGATTGTGCATCGTGAAAGCCGAGCAGAACCCTGCCGTCCTGCGTGACCAATGCAGGGGTGCCGGTAATTCCCATCTTTTCGGCGAGTGCGATCGTTTCATCGATGACCTTCGTCGCACACCTCGCCTGAGGCAACGGTTTCTTCGCGAAGGCGTCGTCGAGAAGGTCGAGCGATCGTGCGCACACGATCGCCTTCGCTTTTTCATAAGCGCCCGGGTGCATTGTGAGCGGGTAGAGCTTGACATAGAACGCGATGTCTTTTCTCGCGGCGACGACGCTCTTCATCTCCGCATGGAGTTTTGCGCAGAAGGGGCAGTCAGGATCCGTAAAGACGATGATCTTCTTTTTCGCCTTCCGGTCGCCGACGATGAGCGCATCGCCCAAAGGGATCCGGGAGACGTTCACCGTGTTGAGTTCGGAGAACCGCGCCTGGGTGAGATTCTCTCTGTTCTGTATCCCGAAAAGCGTGCCGAAGAGGAGATACTTTTTGGGGAGGTCGAGATAGACGAGGCCTTTCTTCCCATCCGATTCGTACGAGACTTCCCAGAGATACGACGCCTTGCTCCGGGAGACCGAGAGGATCGTGACCTTGGCGGTGAAGGCTTTGAGAATCGCGAGGGCCTCTTCCTTCGTGAGCGAGTAGCACTTCGAGCAGTTTTGGTCTTTGGAGGGGAATGCCCATGCGGCGCTCGCGCAGAGAAAAGGTAAAAGCGCGCAGAGAGCGGCGAGAAGACATGCGCTCCTCGTCACCACTGCGCGTGGGATTCCACGTGAGCTCGGTTTCGACGTCATGGATTCGCCGGGGTGAACACGATGAGATTATAATACGTGAAACAGAGCGAGAAAATATTCGCCAGCCGCTCCAGAGGAGGGAACAATGAGAGTCGTTGCGTTCAACGGGAGTCCGCGAAAGAAAGGGAATACGTACCACTGTATCCGGATCGTGCTCGATGTGCTCGCGCGCGAGGGCATCGAGACGGAGTTCATCCAGCTCGGAGGTTCGGATATCAGGCCCTGCAGGGCGTGTTACAAGTGCTTCGAGAAAAAGAACGGGAAGTGTGTCCAGAAGGACGGTTTCAATTTGCTCATGGAGCGCATGGTCGCCGCAGAGGGCATCGTTATCGGATCTCCGACGTACTTTGCGAACGTAACCCCGGAAGTGAAAGCGCTCATCGACCGCGCCGGTCTCGTCGCAATCGCGAACGGACACCTGCTCAGGAGAAAGGTCGGCGCCGCGGTCATCGCGGTGCGGAGGGCGGGCGGAACCCATGTCTATTCGAGCATTAACTATTTCTTCGGCATCAACCACATGATCGTGCCTGGTTCCTCGTACTGGAACCTCGGTGTGGGCCTCGATCCCGGTGACGTGCTCAAGGATTCGGAGGGAGTGGGAACCTTGAGGGACCTCGGCGAGAATATGGCGTGGGTGATGGAGAAGTTATACGGATAAGTGCGTGGAGGGACGCGATCCCCGCGCGCACGATTCACACGATGCCTTTCATGATCGAAAAACTGAAGAGAAATGCGAGAGCCGGTGCGAGGAACCAGAAGGTGGCGATTGTCTTGATGAGGTCTACCCGTACGGTCTTCATTCCCTTCGAGACCCCGACGCCGCTGATGCTGCCGACAATGCAGTACGTGGTCGAAACGGGCATGCCGATCGACGTGAAGAAGAGCACGCATATCCCTGCGCCGAACTGCGCCGCGAATCCGGAGTAGGGATCGAGGGTGGTAATGCCCTTCCCGATTGTCTCGATGACGCGCGTGCTGAGGAGGAAGGCGCCCACGAACACGAGCAGCGAGCCGGCGAGTGATGCCGGCGTGCGTCCGATCAGTCCCGAGTGAACGGCGGGGCCCACGATCGTTGCGAGTTCATTCGCCCCCGTGTTGTACGCGATAAGGACGCCGCTGAGGAGGAGCAGCCACCGTAACACCCGTTCGATGCCGAACAGGGAGAGCTTCGAGAGGGACTTTTCCATCGCGCGGTAGAGCGAGAGGGAGGCGAGGAAAGCGATGAACGGTGAGATGCACCACGATGCGCCGATTTTGAGGAGTGAGTCGAACGATACGGTCGCATCCGCCGCCACGCCTGCTCCGATGAGACTGCCGATGATGACCTGATGGGTCGACACGGGGAGTCTTTTCCAGTTGGAGAAGATGATCAGGACAGCCGATACGGACAAGCCGACGGACATGATGAGCACGTTCACTTCCACGAGATCCTTGCCGACCGTCTGCATGACCTTCTGTCCCTGCATGAGGATTCCGAGGAGGACGAAACAGCCGAAGAGGACGAGCGCCTTCCGCAAGCGGATGATGCCGCACCCTATGCAGATGCCGAGGGCGTTCGACGTGTCGTTCGAACCGATTCCAAATGCGATGAGGGCACAGCCAGCGAGAGGGATCAGTTCCGTCATCGAGCGGCGCGAGGATGCGGGTTCATCGGAGGCGTTATCGTAAACTCACATTGATGATGACCAGGTAATCGCTCGCATCCTCGATGACGTTGCTGATTCGCGTGAGATAATCGGCAAAGTCGGAGAGCATCTTTCCGTGCCAGAAAGTTCTCACCTCTTTGTCCATCAGTTTCTTCAGGAGGTCACCCTTTATTTCGTCGACCTGCTTTTCGTAAATTCTGATCGCGAGCGTCTTCTCACGTAGATCGTCCTTGCCGAACAGGGCATCGAAGGCAATGAGGAGCATCTCGCTCATCTTCGCGTTCTTATCCGCTATCAGGAGGCATTCATCCCTGATATCCTCGTCGAGCGACCACTCCATGAGTTCGAAGTCGGATGCTGCTTCCTTCGTGAGGTCCAACGCTTCCTCGACGATCTCGACGAAACGCACGAGATTTGAGCGGAGGTACGGGAGAAACGCTCCCTCGTAAATCATGGAGATGATCTCGCGCCGGACGCTATCGGCCTCCCGCTCGAGATCGGCGATGCAATAGAGGCGTTCCTTGTCTCTCTCCATGAGCGCCGTCTTCAGGCACTCGGAAGAAGCGTGGAGAATCTGGAGGTGTTTCCTTATGTCCTCTATGACTTTCTGTTCCCGTTTCCCTCCGAAAAAGATTCGCTCAAGCACGGTGGCCCTCTTTCGCGCGTTTGATGAGTGCGGCAGAGAGGACGTCGAGGAGGGCGATGATGCCGATGATCTCTTTCCCGTCACATACGAAAACACGGGTAATATTGAACTTGCTCATCAGGTTTATGGCGTATTCGACGTCCATCCCTTTATCCACGCAGACGAGCGGTTTCGACGTAATGTCCCCCACTTTCGTCTTCTTGAGGTCGAGGTCCTTCGCGATCACTTTGTTGACGATATCCCGCACGGTAATCACGCCGTGCACATCCCGCTCGTCCTTCGGCATGACGAGCAACGAGCGGATTCGACGGTCGATCATTTTTTCTATCGCGTCGTACACCGGCGCATCGGCGTCGATCGTCTCCAGTTTTTTGGTCATTATCTCCACTACGTTCATGTCGTCCTCCTTGTCCCGGCTTTGTCGCGAGCGATCGGTCGCGCACCTGGCTCTGATGTGATGAGATATTATGTGAACGGTGACGGTTTGTCAATACGAGGCCGCCGCGAGGAGGGCGCCTCTCTTAGAGTCCGAGATTCTGGAGCAGGTGCACGAGCACCGCTGTCGATACGGCAAATCCCCGGCGCGTCATCCGGAGAACGGTTCCCCTCATTTCGAGGAAGCCCCCTTCGCGCAGTTCTTCGGCCGCCCGCAGAAGATCCAACCCCAGTGCATCCGCATCGCGAATGCGGATGCCGTCCGTCGTCCTCAGACCGAGGAAAAGAAACTCGCGCGCGGATTCGACGGGCGACAACATCGCCGAATCCACTTCAGGAGCGACGCCCTCCGCGAGATGCCGAATGTAGGAGCGGATGTCGCGGACGTTGCGCGAACGGGTATCGCCAACGAAGGAGTGAGCGCCCGCGCCGGCACCGATGTACTCACCGCGCCGCCAGTAGTTGAGGTTGTGCACGCAGCGGTGGCCGCTGAGCGCAAAATTGGATATTTCGTACTGCCCGTACCCATAGTGTTCGCAAAAATCGCAGGCGTGAACATACATGTCGACGATGGCGTCTTCGGGAGGCTTTTGAACGGAATTCCAGAACGGTGTCCCCTCCTCGAGGGTGAGTTCGTAGCACGAAAGGTGGGTGGGTGCACATTCGAGGCATCGTGCGAGACTCGTTCGCCACGAGTCCAGTGTCTGACCCGGTATGCCGAACATCAGGTCGAGGGAAATAGTGTTGAAACCGCTCTTCCGCAGGAATGAGAGCGTCCGCGTGGCGTCGTCCGCCGTATGGATCCTTCCGAGAAGCCTCAGTTCAGCGTCATCGAAAGACTGGACACCAACGCTGATCCTGTTGACGCCGCGCGACAGGAGGAGGTCGATCGTCGCCCCGCTGATCGTCCCGGGATTCGTTTCGATTGTCACTTCCGCCGTCTCCGAAAGCGTATAGGAGCGCTGGAGAGTCCGAAATAGTCGGCTCAGACACGCATGGGGGAGGAGAGAGGGCGTCCCCCCGCCGATGTACACCGTCTCGATGCTCCCCGCGAGGTGCGCTTTCATCTTCAGTTCCCTGCAGAGCGCGTCCGTGTATGCGAAAGCGGTCGATTCGTCGAAGGGCACCGAAAAGAAGTCGCAGTAGTTGCATTTCTTTACGCAGAAGGGGACATGGATGTAGAGAGAGGAGACGGCACGGGACGATCCGGTGATTCGGGCTGCCGTGGATTCGCGGGCGCGACGCTGCGCGCCCGATCGTTGCATCTGTCTCGGTATCGTCGTCATGACGCGGATCTCCGCATGCGGAGGGATCCCGCGAACATTATTTGAGCTTGAGCACCGCCAGGAAAGCTTCCTGCGGAAGTTCCACCCGGCCGAACTGTTTCATCTTCTTTTTCCCTTCCTTCTGTTTCTCGAGGAGTTTCCTCTTCCTCGTGATGTCCCCGCCGTAACATTTGGCGAGGACGTCTTTTCTGATGGCTCGCACGCTCTCCCGCGCGATGATCTTGTTCCCGATCGCGGCCTGTATGACCACTTCGAACATCTGCCGGGGGATGATGTCTCTCAGTTTTTCCGTCAGATCCCGGCCTTTTTGGTACGCGCGGTCGGCGTGGACGATCGACGAAAGGGCGTCGACCGTCTCGCCGTTGAGGAGAATATGGAGCCGGACGAGGCGAGATTCCCGATACCCGAGAAAGTCGTAATCCATCGAAGCGTACCCTTTCGAAAGCGATTTCAAGCGGTCGTAGAAGTCCCAGAGGATCTCGTTCAGGGGAAGTTCGTAGTCGATCCTCACCCTGTCTTTTCCGATATAGGTGAACGTTGTCTGCACCCCTCTCTTTTCCTGACAGAGGTCGAGGATGGGCCCGATGAATTCCGCGGGCAGGAAGATCGTCGCCGAGACGAACGGCTCCTCGATCGTTTCGTAGCGATCCGGCAGGAGGGCGGGATTGTCAATGAACGAGACGCTGCCGTTCGTGTGCGTGACACGGTAGACGACGGTCGGCGCCGTGCTGATGAGCGCGAGATCGAACTCGCGCTCGAGGCGCTCCTTGACGATCTCCATGTGGAGGAGGCCGAGGAAACCGCACCGGAAACCGAACCCGAGCGCCAGAGAGGTCTCCGGTTCGTACACGAACGAAGAATCGTTGAGCCTCAGCTTGTTCAAGGCGTCCCTGAGGTTTTCGTACTGGTGCGCCTGGGTCGGGTAGAGACCGCAGAAAACGAGCGGTTTCGTTTCCTTGTATCCGGGGCACGGTTCATCGGTAGGCCTGTCCGCATCCGTAATGGTGTCGCCTATTTTCGTGTCCGTCACCCGTTTTATCCCCGCGACGATGTACCCGACTTCGCCGGCGGACAGTTCCGGAACCTGCGTGATCTTCGGGAGAAACACGCCGACCTGGGATACTTCGAACACGCTCCCCGTCGCCGTGAGGCGTATGCGCATGCCAGCTCGTACTCTCCCCTCGAAGACCCTCACGAGGACGACGACCCCCTGGTAGTTGTCGAACCAGGAATCGAAGATCAAAGCCTTCAGCGGCTCGCCGTCATCCCCTCGAGGAGGCGGAATCCTTTTGACGATGGCTTCGAGGATCTCTTTCGTTCCGATTCCCTCCTTCGCACTCGCGAGGATCGCCTCGGAACAGTCTATCCCGATCGTTTCTTCGATCTGCGTCACTGTTTTTTGAGGATCGGCGGCGGGGAGATCGATCTTGTTGATCACCGGAATGATTTCGAGGTGGTGCTCGAGCGCGTGGTACGCGTTCGCGAGCGTCTGCGCCTCGACCCCCTGCGATGCGTCGACGACGAGGAGCGCTCCTTCGCACGATGCGAGGCTACGGGAAACCTCGTACGAAAAGTCCACGTGCCCCGGCGTGTCGATCAGATTGAGGACATACAGCACGCCGTCATCCGCCGCATACGTGAGCCGCACGGCATGCGCTTTGATGGTGATGCCACGTTCCCTCTCGAGGTCCATGGAATCGAGCACCTGGTCGGTCATTTCGCGCTCGCTCAGCGCGCCGGTGTATTCGAGGAGCCGGTCGGCGAGCGTGGACTTGCCGTGGTCAATGTGCGCTATGATCGAAAAATTTCGGATGTTTTTCATGGATGATAGAATGTATAGTTTATCACACGCCGCCGGGCAGTTACACGCATGCCCTCCCCGATCTGCGCGCAGAATGACCCCTGTCATTCGCGCGTCCGCATCGCGGAACCGCCCTGTCCCCATACGACGCGAAGCTCTGTTTGCAAATGATTAATTCACACTCTGGTGCTATAATTTCTCCTATGAAAGTCGTGACAGCAAAGGAGATGCGGGAAATCGACCGGAAGACGATCGTCGAGTACGGGATTCCGGGCATGGTCCTCATGGAGAGGGCCGGGCTTGCGGTTTCGCGCAGGATCAAGGAACTGTTCGGGCGCAGGAAGATCGTGGTGATATCGGGGAGAGGCAATAATGGCGGCGATGGCCTGGTCGTCGCGCGTCACCTTGTGAACGAGGGATGGGACGCGAGGGTATTTCTCGCGGCGGAGCGACAGGAAATGAGTGCCGACGCGCAGGCCCAATGTCGGATCGCGGAGGCGTTCGGCGTTCCTCTCAGATCGATCGCCGAACTTCTCTCGGAGCACAGGACCGTCTTGGGCCCGCACGTCGCGGTCGTTGACGCACTTTTCGGAACTGGTTTGACGAAACCGCTGAGCGGTATCGAGGCCGATGTCGTGAAACTGATCAACGGATGCGGACTGCCGATCCTCTCGATCGACATTCCATCGGGCATTTCATCGGATGACGGCCAGGTCCTCGGCACTGCGGTGAAAGCAACGTGTACCGTGACCTTCGGCCTTCCGAAGAGGGGGCACCTCCTCCATCCCGGTGCGTCGTGTGCCGGTCGGCTCTTCATCGAGGATATCGGTTTTCCTCGCGGGCTCCTCGAAGCCGAGACACTGACTGTCGATTGGCTCGAGAGGTCCGCTGTGGCGCGGATGGTTCCGCGGCGCGACGCGTATTCGCACAAGGGCCACTATGGTCACGTGCTCATTGTCGCGGGCTCGAAAGGAAAGACGGGTGCCGCGCGCATGGCGGCAGCGGCGTGCATGCGGAGCGGTGCCGGGCTCGTCACACTGGGAGTGCCCGCGTCTCTTTCCGACGTCTTTCAGTCAGTGGTCACGGAAGAAATGACGCTCGCTCTCCCCGACACGAAAGAAGGGGCGCTCTCATCGCGTGCGAGCGGTGTTCTCCTCGATTTCGTGCGAAGAAACGCCAGGACAGTCGCTATCGGTCCCGGAACAGGCGTGACGGAGTATATGAAGAAAATCCTCCTCGACCTGGTGGTGAAATCCCCGTGTCCCGTCGTCATCGATGCCGACGGCATACGGTGTCTGCAAGGCCGCGCGGATATCCTTCGCGGCGCGTCGGCTCCCGTTGTCCTCACGCCTCACCCGGGCGAGATGGAAAGTCTCCTGCGCGAGTCAGGAATGACGGTCTTTGAGATCGAGAAGGACAGAATCAAAGCCGCGCTCTTCTGCGCGAAGGAGTGCGGGGCGCATGTGGTGTTGAAGGGCGTGCCGACGGTGATAGCGCATCCCGACGGGAGAGTTTTCATCAATGCGACCGGGAACCCCGGCATGGCGTCCGCGGGCTCGGGGGACGTTCTGACGGGGATGGTCGCAGGGTTGCTCGCGCAGACCGGGGATCCGCTCCGTGCCTGTATCCTCGGTGTCTACCTGCACGGTCTCGCCGGAGACGTCGCCGCCTCGCGGAAAGGGCACCACTCCCTCATCGCGTCCGACATCATCGATGCGATTCCATCCGCTTTTCTCTCCCTGCTGTCCGCGGACAGGCAGTGACGGGCTGACATGCTGATCTGGCCGGACATTTTCGACGACAACGTGAGGGCATTTTTCACGGGGAAAAGGGTGGGTGCCGAGCGGCATGCAATAGCCGCGCTGCTCGATCTCTCCGAGAGAGACGTCGTCCTTCCCCTCCAAGAGCATACCGACAGGGTATGGGTAGTGGAGAGCAGGCACGCGGAGCCGATGATCGCCGATGCGGTCGTCACAGATCTGAGGGGACTCGTGATCGGGGTGCAGGTTGCCGATTGTCTGCCCGTGCTCATCTATGATGGGGGAACGGGGGTCGTCGGTGTCGTCCACGCGGGTTGGCGCGGCACGGCGCATGGGATTATCAAGAAAGCGATCGCTGTGTTCACCGAGCGGTTCGGTGCGGATCCGCGCACGATCATCGTCGCGTGCGGGCCGAGCATCAGAGGGTCGTGCTACGTCGTCGACGCGGACGTGAAGGAAGCGGTTGTGCGGGCGACGGGACCGGGCGATTACGTGTCCCCGGCTGACGGGAAGTATCGCGTGGACCTCCTTTCGGCGAATGTTGCGCAGGCGGTGTCGGTCGGGGTTCTCCCGCACCATATCTGGACCTCACCGCTCTGCACCCATTGCAATCCGGGCGATTTTCACTCCTATCGCTATCATCGCGATTATTCGGGCAAACAGGGCGGATTCATCGGGATGCTTTAAAAATCCGCCCCGCTATGAAAAAATATAGGACACTGGGGCCTGACGAGACGATGATGGTCGGCGAAGTGCTCGGGCGCAGCCTGCGAGCCGGGGATGTCGTCTGTCTCTACGGCGAATTGGGAAGCGGGAAGACCGTCTTCGTGAAGGGCGTCGCCCGTGCACTCGGCATTGCCGAGAGAGACATCACGAGTGCCAGTTTTACGATCATCGCCGAGTACCGCACGTCGCCGCCTCTTGCGCATATCGATCTCTACCGGATCGAGAAGGCTGAGGAGCTGACTGGTATCGGGCTCAGGGACTACATGGGCGGTGACACCGTTGCGGTCATCGAGTGGGCCGAAAGGGCGGCAGATGAATTGCCGGAAACGCGCATCGACGTTTACCTTGAACGGATCAGCGAGAACGAGAGAGAGATTACGATAGAGCGTTCGGATGAGAAAGATCGGCATCATATCGAAGAGCGGCCATCCTGAGCCGCTGAAAATACTCAAGGCGCTCCTTCCCTGGCTCAGGAAGAAGGGTTGCGACGTGATCATCGACAGCGAGTCCGCGTCCGCCCTCAACATGGCAGGGCATCAGCGCTCCGAAATTCCCGCCCTCGTCGATTGCATCATCGTGCTCGGGGGGGACGGGACGATGTTGAGCGTCGCGCGTCTCGTGGGTGACAATGGTCTGCCGATTCTCGGCGTCAATCTCGGAGGGCTCGGCTTTCTCACCGCAGTCCACAAGGATCAGATGTACGAGGTGATCGAGAAGGTGATGGAGGGAACGTGTCCCGTCGAAGAACGCATGATGCTCACGGCCCGCGTTCTCAGGCACAGTGAGTCGATCGCCGAGTACCTCGTCGTCAATGACGTCGTCGTGAACAAAGGGGCGTTAGCGCGAATCATCGATCTCGAGACGTACATCGGCAGCAAATTCGTCGCGACGTTCAAGGCGGACGGCCTGATCGTGTCGACGCCGACGGGTTCGACTGCGTACGCTCTTTCGGCCGGCGGGCCGATCGTCTATCCGACGCTGAACAGCATCATCCTCGCTCCCATTTGCCCTCACACGCTCACGAACAGACCCATCGTCCTTCCGGATAATGTCGAGGTGGATATCATCCTGCGATCGCGGAACGAGGACGTCTTTCTCACCGTCGACGGTCAGGTCGGTTTTTCCCTGCGGCAAAGCGATGTCGTGCACGTGAAGAAATCCGCGGTCAAAGCGCGATTCTTCCTCCCGTGCGAACGGGACTATTTCGAAATCCTGCGGACAAAATTGAAATGGGGAGAGCGATGAGCGACGACCGAATTGTTCGGGATATGAAGGATGCGCTCGAATTCTTCATGGCGCTCGGGTACGAACGGCTGCCTTTGCCGCCGTTGGGCGCTCCGGGGTCGAGAGACAAGCGAGCAGCGATGGAACAGCTTCGCGAAGAGATCGGCGACTGCAGGCGCTGCAAACTCTCGGAGAAGAGGACGCACATCGTGTTCGGCGAAGGAGATCTCGACGCGCGGCTCATGTTCATCGGCGAGGCACCGGGGCGCGAGGAGGATTTGCAGGCGCGCCCCTTCGTCGGCGACGCGGGCGTGCTCCTCACGCGTTTGATCGAAAAGATGGGGCTGATGAGGGAAGCCGTGTATATAGCAAATATCGTGAAGTGCAGACCGCCGATGAACCGCGATCCCGAGTGGGACGAAATCGAGGAGTGCAAAGGCTTCCTCGAGCGCCAGATAGACATCATCCGTCCCGACGCCATCATGACGCTCGGCAGGATAGCGGCGGGGACCCTCATGGGCAATGAAAAGGTGAAGATCACCGCGATACGGGGCAAGCTCTTCGAGTACCGGGGCATCCCCTGCGTTCCGACATTCCACCCGGCGTACCTCATGCGGAATCCGAAGGATAAATGGCTGACGTGGAACGACGCACAGGTCGTCCTTGCGGTGCTCGGGCGTTCAGGCACCACGTGGCGGGTGAAGAAATGAAAGTCATCTGGGCGCCGTGGCGAATGGAGTACATACTCTCGGAGAAAGGGCAGCAGTGCATCTTCTGCGAGTTGCCGAAACAGCAGCGCGACAGGGAGAATCTCATCCTCTATCGGAGCACACATACCTTCGTGATCATGAACCGTTACCCGTACAATAACGGTCATATCATGGTGGCCCCTTACGTCCATGCATCGTCCCTCGATGCCCTCGACGACGATGTGCTCCTCGATTTCATGAAAGTCGTCCGCACGTCGATTTCCGCGCTTCGCCGGGCTTTTTCTCCCGACGGGTTCAATATCGGGATCAACATCGGCAAGATCGCAGGAGCCGGCATGGAGGACCACGTCCACCTGCACATGGTGCCGCGGTGGGCGGGGGACACGAGTTTCATGACCGTTTTCGACGAAATCAGGGTCATTCCGGAACACGTCATGAGCACGTACGATAAACTGTTCACCGCGTTCGCGTCATGATACGAGGACGATCGCGCAGACATTTTCTTTTTCTTGCACTGCTCGGTGCCCTTTTTTCCCCCGTTGTGGTATCGGACGCCGTAACTATCGAACGGATTCTCGCCACAGTCGACGATCAGGTCGTGACGCTCGCCGACTATCGAGTGTTCGCGAAGGAGCTTGGCGGGTCATCGTACGACCCAGGGAACATCGACGAGAAAGTACTACGGCAGCTCATCGAAGAGAAGCTCATCGTTCGTGAAGCGAAGAGGAGAGGACTGGAAGCGTCCGATGGCGACGTCGAGCGGGCAATCGAGGAGTTCAGGTCACGGCACGGATTGGCGGAAAGCGAACTGGAAGCGGCGTTGAGGGATGAGGGGATCGACGTGGAAACCTTCCGGAGGATGGTGAGAGAGCGCATCCTGATGACGATGCTTCTCGGGAGCGAGGTCGACGAAAAGGTGCTCGTGACGGACAAGGACATCGAGGAGTTCTATGATTCTCACAGACAGGATTTCCTCGACAGCCCAGAACGGGTCGAGCTGAAGGCTATCTATCTGCTGCTGCGAGAGGGCTCATCCGTGACGGAGGTGACGGACCTGAAAAGGCGGGCCTTGCGCATTGCGGCTTCCCTGAGAGACGGGGCCGATTTCGACGAGCTCCTCTATGAGCATTCGGATGAGCCCCTGAGGAGTCACGGGGGGGTACTCGGGACATTCGCTCGCGGAAGCCTGATCCCTCCGCTTGACCAGAAGGCCTTTTCGATGAAGGAAGGGGAAATCAGCGAGCCGATCTGGGTTGGGCGCGGCGTCTTCATTCTCAAACTCGAACGCAGAATCCCTGAGACGTTCAAACCGCTCGAAGAAGTGAAGACATCCATCTTCGATGCACTCTACAGAGGAAAGAGGGAAAGGATATTCAATGATTGGATTGCGTCGCTCTGGGAAAGATCCGTCATCCAGTTCACTCGAGAATGAGTCATTCGGCGGTTGCCGAGAAAGATGCGGTCAGCAGACGCGTCCGCGCTCAGAGAACCCTTATGGCCGAATACCTCATGCACACCATGAATCGAGAGGATGATTTCATAGCACACCTCGTTTTACGGGGTGACGGTGCCGCGCAGCCCGTATCGTGCAGGGAGGCACGGTGTAATCTGAGAAGGTGTCGTCCCGGTGTTTCTTCGGCGTTCAGCGACATGTTGAAAGACGTGCGCGTACATAAAAAATCAGCGGGGGAGAGAAAGAGGAAATGGAATGTCTCTACCGTTCTTTCGGGAGCGCGACCTCGATGCGCGCATAAGGAGTTTGCGCAACAGGGAGATGATCAGGAATCTGAACGGGAAGCAGCTGTCCGCGTATGAGTTCAGGCAGCTCGCGGAGCTGTACCTTCAGAAGGGGGAGACGCGAAAGGCGATCGCGTATTTCTACAAGGCGGCTGATGCATTTTCGGTCGAGCACCCGACGAAGTCGGTTGCCCTTTACAAGAAAATCCTTGCGTGCGATGCATCCGAGACGAGCGCCTGCGAGAAGATCGTAGCTATGCTTTCGAGAGAAGGTCTCGTGGCGGAGCAGGTGAAGTACCTCACGCTCATGGCGAGATACCACGACCAGCGCAACGACGTCGAGAGGACAGCGGCCGTCTTTCGGCGAATCCTCGATCTCGATCCTGGGAATGAAACGGCGCGGTTGTTCTTCTCGAGAGGAAAAAAGGAGCGATGAGGTGCGAGGCTATCTTTACTCCGTTCTGTCTATCCCTTTTCGTTGGACGGATGCGGCGCCGTTCCAGAGCCGATAGCACTTCCTCGACATGTCGGCGAGGACGACGAGGGCCAGCGTCGCGATGAGGAGCACGAGATAGGAGTCCACCGTGAACGTCAGTGCCTCCGACCGCGAGAGAGCGTCCGACGCTCTCTCGCGGAACATGAGGATGAGGTCATAGGAGGCGGTAAGAGTCATGATGAACATGAAGACCATCGGAACGAACGTAACCCACGCATATCGAATCTTTCCGGCTTTGATGAGAATGGTCGTTCCGACACCGAACGCGATCGCGGCGAGCAACTGATTGGCGACACCGAACATCGGCCATATTGAAGAGACGTTTCCGGAATAGATGAGGTAGCCCCACGCACATACGACGAGGCCGCTTGCGGCGATATTGCCCGGCAGCCACGTGGTCTTCGCGAGAGGTTTGTACACTTTCCCCCCGAGCTCTTGGAGGAGAAAACGGGCGACCCGTGTCCCGGCGTCCACGGTCGTGAGGATGAAGAGCGCCTCGAACATGAGCGCGAAATTGTACCAGTACGGCATGAGCCCTTTCATTCCGGGTATCGCGGAGAGGATAGACGCCATGCCGACGGCGAAGGAGACGGCGCCTCCCGGCCGTCCCGCAACGTCGGTTTTGACCATCTCGGAGAGTTCCGAGATGCGCTGGACGGGGAAGCCGAGGGATGCGAGGACATCGGCGGGGAGGTGCGAATTGATCGCGAAATAGTCACCCGGAATGAGGATCGTTGCGGCGACCAGCGCGATGACGGCGACGAAACCTTCGACGAGCATTGCGCCGAAACCGATGAAGGGAATGTCCCTCTCGTTCATAATCATCTTGGGCGTCGTTCCGGAGGAGATGAGGGCGTGAAAGCCCGATATGGCGCCGCACGCGATCGTGATGAACATGAAGGGGAATACGCTTCCCGGAATGATGGGGCCACCACCGTCGGCAAATCGGGTGACGGCCGGCATCTGAATGTCCGGTGCTATCGCGGCGATGCCGCCGGCGAGCAGCGCGATCGTGCCGATTTTCATGTAGGTGGAGAGATAGTCCCGTGGTGCGAGGAGAAGCCAGACGGGGAGGGCGGAAGCGACGAATCCATAGAGGACGAGCGAGAGGACGAGGACGTTTCTCGGAAGGTTAAAGAAGGATTCGAGCGTTGACCCCGGGATGTAGTGGCCGGTGAAGACGGCGAAAAGGAGCAGGACAACGCCGATGGCGCTCGCCTCGGCCACCTTCCCCGGGCGCAGGCGGTTGAGATAGATGCCCATAAACAGCGCGATCGGGATCGTGAGGGAGATCGTGAAAGTTCCCCACGGGCTCTGCGAGAGTGCGTTGACTACGGCGAGACCGAGCCCAGCAAGTGCGACGATGATGATGAAGAGTATTGCGAGGGATGCCGCGACACCGCCGAGGGGACCGATTTCGTCTGCAGCGATCCGGGCGAGCGAAGTGCCGTTTCGCCGGACGGACGCGAAGAGGATGACCATGTCGTGCACGGCTCCGCCCAGCGCCGCACCAATGAGGATCCACAGGAAGCCGGGCAGGTAACCGAATTGCGCGGCGAGCATCGGTCCGATTAAGGGACCGGCTCCCGCGATCGCCGCGAAGTGGTGGCCGAAGAGGATCCAGCGGTTTGTCGGATGGTGATCGATACCGTCGGAGAGGCGCTGTGCGGGCGTCTTCCGGGTTGCATCGATGACGAGCACCTTCGCGGCGAGAAAGGAGCCGTAGAACCGATAGGCGATGGCGTAGAAACAGCCTGCGGCGACGACGAGCCAGAGCGCGTTTATCTTTTCCGAGGGATTGAGGATGCCCGCGACGACAGAGAGGGAAAGGGCTGCAGCGAGCGATATGGCGATCCAGGCAACCTTACTCCACATAGTGTCATTCTACCATGCGCACGCGCCGGGAACACCGGCTGTTCCCGCCCGAGGGCGGCCGGCGCATCTGTTTCGAACGGGCTCGATGTCGTCCCGGGCACAAAAAGAAGGAGGTTTGAGGTAAAATCATGCATATGAAAACGTTCGAGGACGTCGTGGGCTTTCACGGTCATTCGTGTCCCGGCCTCGCCATCGGCTACCGGGTTTCGCTGGTCGCCCTGAAGACGATCGGCAGGAGAGCCCGGGATGAGGAAATGGTCGCGATCGTCGAAAATAATTCCTGCTCGGTCGATGCGGTGCAGGTCATGACGGGCTGCACATTCGGGAAAGGGAACCTCATTTTCAGGGATTACGGGAAGCAGGTCTATACGTTCATCAAACGGCTTTCAGGGGAAGGGATGCGGATATCGGTCGTCTGGGCATTCCCCGAAACCGACGAAGAGAAGCGCATGTGGGATCGCTACATCAAGGGCGAGCGCTTCGAGGAAGTGCTCCGCGTTGTCCACGGGAGAAAGTCGAAGAAGACAGAAATGATCCTCCGGGCGGGCGATGACGAGCTGTTCGCAGTCACCCGGAGGAAGATGGTGGTGCCGGACGAGGCGAAAATCTACGCGAGCCTGCGATGCGCACAGTGCGGCGAAAAAATGATGGAATCGCGGGCGCGTGTGAAAAACGGCGAGATCGTCTGTATCCCCTGTTTCGAAACATGAGAACCGCGAAGATGACGGACAGTATTACGAAGGCAGAGATTTTAATAGAAGCGTTGCCGTATATCCGAACGTTCTACGGAAAGACGTTCGTCGTGAAGTACGGTGGCGCTGCTCAGGTGAAGGACGAGCTGAAGGAGTCTTTCGCGAAGGACATCGTCCTCCTCGCGTTCATCGGCATACGGGTGGCGATTGTGCACGGCGGTGGACCGAAAATCTCGGTCACCATGGAAAAGATGGGCAAAACACCGACTTTCGTGCAGGGGCAGCGCGTCACCGACGCGGAGACGATGGATATCGTCGAGATGGTGCTCGGGGGGCTGATCAATAAGGAGATCGTCTCGCTGATCAATGCGCACGGCGGGAAGGCGGTCGGATTGAGCGGCAAGGACGGTGGTCTTATCCGGGCGAAGAGAACCGTGCTCCGGAAGCCCTCAGGGGCGGGGGAAGAGGTGATCGACATCGGGCTCGTGGGAGAGGTGACCTCGATCGAACCCGAGGTGATCCGCTGTCTGGAGAGGGAAGGCTTTATCCCCGTCATTTCGCCGATCGGGACAGGTCCGAAGGGCGAGACGCTCAATATCAACGCGGATTTCGCGGCGGCGTCGGTTGCCTCGGCGCTCCGCGCGGAGAAATTGATTCTGCTCACGGACGTCCCGGGAATCATCGATGAGGAGGGGAAGACGATATCGACGCTCAAGAGGGAACGGGCGAAGAAGTTGATCCACGATGGAACGATAAAAGGTGGAATGCTCCCCAAGGTTCATGCCTGCATGAAGGCGATCGATGGCGGCGTTGCGAAGACGCACATCATAGACGGCCGTATCCCGCACTGTCTCCTGCTCGAGATCTTCACGAAGGAAGGAATTGGCACGGAAATCCTGGGGTAGGAAAAGTCTCTTCCTTTTGCCCCTTGCTGTCCTGTCCGGTATCGTCGTCTCGCTCTTTCTCTCGCCCGATGTTTCCCGGCTCCGGTTCGAAAATCCGAAGAAGACAGCGTTCATGAAGTACCGGGAAGCGGAGTGGCGGCGCGAGGGGAAACCCTATCGCGTGCGTCAGAAGTGGGTACCGCTGTCGCGCATTTCTCCCTATGCGCTGAAAGCGGTGCTGATCGCGGAGGACGACAAGTTCTGGCATCACGAGGGGTTTGACTACGAAGCGATCGGGAAGGCGCTCGAAAGAGATATCCGGGAGAAAAGGTTTAAGTTCGGAGGGAGCACGATCAGTCAGCAACTCGCGAAGAACCTTTTCCTCTCTCCCTCGAAAAATCCCCTTCGGAAGATCAGGGAAGCGATGATCACGTGGCGTCTCGAACGAGCGCTCACGAAGCGACGCATCCTCGAACTGTACATGAACGTGGCGGAGTGGGGCGGGCAGGGAATATTCGGCATCGAAGAAGCATCGCGCCACTATTTCAGGAAGCCGGCAGCGGAACTTACCGCGGACGAGGCGGCGCGATTGGCGGCGGTGCTCCCGAATCCGCGGAAATACGACCCTCTCGCTGACAGCGGTTACGTCGTTCGCAGGGCCGACTTCATCTACCGTATCATGGTCATGCGCGGCATCGTGGTCCCCGAGTACGATGAGGTCAGTGCGGGTGATCGATCCGACGGTGGCGCGAATGGCACAGAAGAGAGGAAGAGCGATTCCCTCCGGCCAGATTCTCCGCACGAATGAGGATGTGCGATCCCTCGAAGGTCAGCGTTCGACAACGACGGAAGCGACGCCATAGTCGTGGTCGTGCGTGAGGCTCACGTGCGTTGCCGTGATGTTATGGGAATCGAGGAATTGTCTTATTCTCCCGCCGAAGACGAGCGAAGGCTTCCCGCCATCGCTCACCTCGACTTCGATATCGCGGAGTGAGACGGGCACTTCCGCTCCGATGGCTTTCTTGAAGGCTTCCTTCGCGGCGAAGCGGACGGAGAGCGACGGGTAAGGGTTTTTCTTCCCGAAACAGTATGCGAGTTCGCGTTCGGTGAACACGCGGTCCAGGAATGTTCGACCCCATTTCTCGGTCACCGCGCGGAGACGGCCGATGTGTACGACGTCGATGCCGATGCCGTAGATCACCGGTACATGATAATTTTTTGGGCCCTCGGTGTTCAAGCTCGGCTGCGACATTCTGTTGGGAATCGGGACGCAATCCGTAATGGCCTCAAGAAAATTCTTCTTGACAAGTGGATATCTCGTTAATATAATTATGAAAAATTAAGGGGATACCATGACAAAGGCGGATTTAGTAGAAAAGATTTTTGAGAAGATCGGTCTCTCTAAAAAAGAGGCGCAGGAGATTATCGAGATACTGTTCGACACGATGAAACAGACGTTCGTGGATGGCGAGTCGGTCAAGATATCCGGTTTCGGCACCTTCAACGTTCGTCAGAAAATGGCGCGCAGGGGCAGAAACCCGAAGACGGGAGACGACCTGCAGATAACGCCGCGCAGGGTGATTACGTTTCGGGCGAGCAACCAGCTGAAGGCGGCGATGGATAAGGTGAATGAATAAATCGGCACACGAGAGCCTGAGGGCGTCCATATCGTATCCGGATAAACTCTTCTATAAGATCGGCGAGGTGAGCAGAATCGTGGGCGTCGAACCGTATGTTCTGCGGTACTGGGAGACGGAATTCCCGTTCCTGAGGCCGAGGAAGAACAAGTCGGGCCAGCGTGTGTACGTAAAAAAGGACGTGGAACTCCTCCTGACGATAAAAGATCTCCTCTATCAGGAGAGGTATACGATCGAAGGGGTGAGGAAGCAACTCGGATTTGCGCCTGCACTCAGTGAAGTGAAGCCCGCGAAAGAAGTGCAGAGACGGGATGACCGCCAGCCTTTGCAGGTTATCGAGCACGTCAAAAAGAGGCTCAGAGAGATCCTCAGCCAGCTTCAGTAACAATTCGAAATCGGGGCGTAGCGCAGCCTGGTAGCGCACTCGCTTGGGGTGTGAGTGGTCGGCAGTTCAAATCTGCTCGCCCCGACCAACATCATGGAAGAGTAACAACGTCGCTCTGCATAGTATGGATACATTCTTCACGTGGCTCGTGGAAACGGTCGGTTCGCTAGGATACGCCGGCATCGTCCTCCTGATGTTCGTCGAGAGTACGTTCATTCCGTTGCCGTCGGAACTCGTGATCCCTCCTGCGGGGTATCTCATCTCCCAGCGGCAGATGGATTGGATCGGTGTGATCGCCTCGGGAACCGCCGGCAGCGTCCTCGGGGCGCTCTTCAACTACGGCATAGCCGTCTTTCTCGGTAGGCCGTTCATCGTGAGGTACGGAAAATATTTCGGCGTGAGCGCCGGGCATTTCCGGAAGGGGGAAGATTTTTTCCGCAAGCACGGGACGATCAGCACGTTCATCGGCCGCCTGATCATCGGCGTCCGGCACTATATCTCGTTCCCTGCGGGTCTCTGCAGGATGAACCTCATGAAATTCTGCTTCTACACCGCCTTGGGCGCCGGTATCTGGGTGAGCATCCTCGCCTACATTGGATACTTTGTCGGTAATAACAAAGAGCGCATCGTCGAGATGAGCAGGGAATGGACGGTCTACCTCATCGGAGCGTGTATCGCCCTCCTCTGCGTGTACATCGCCTGGCAGAGAAGGCGTCAGAAGAACGTCACTGAGACTGCAGGAGAGTGAGCGCGTTCTCTCTGAGGATACGTCGCTCTGTGTTCTCCCCGAGGCCGAGCGATTTCAGGAGCGCGAGAGTCTCATCTTGCGCTGTCCACGGCGAATCGGTTTCGAAGAGGATGTACTCGGGCGGGTGCTTCGCAAAAATACGCGCTACCGCCGGATCCTCGTGGAGAAAATCGAGAGCGAACGATATTTCCATGTAAATCGGTTTGCCGACCATGAGCCGCTCGACGTCACTCCAGTCCCTCCATGCCCCGAGCAGTGCTGCGTTCAATGATACGAGTGTGTTCCTGAAGCTTACCGTCGAGCTATACTATCATCTAGGTTCCTCTGAAACCGAGGAGATTGGATGGCAGGTGTACGAATCTCGATGAGCATGAAGATGTCGTTGATAACCTGTACATCAAAGCGAATAACGCCTTTGATGTGCCCCTTGACCCGAAGATCGGCCGTCAGGATTTCCTCATGGGGGAGGATCTCTACGGGGAGGGGTTGTTGATCTCCAAGGGAACCCCTCAGGACGGATCGAGGACGTTCTATTTTAAAGCGGCGAAAGCTAAATGGAAGGTCGACAAGGGCAACAGCGTCGACTTTGTTTACATCCCGAACCAGTGGCAGGACCAGTATCTTCCGACATGGCGGAGTCACATCGCAAATGGGTTCACCTCTTACGATAGCAGAAAGTATCTCGACACATCGGACTCGCAGGCTTTCCTTGTCTACGGGAGAGCGAAGCCTATCCATAATCTCGTGTTTGAGCCTTACTACATTTGGAAAAGAGAAGAAAAGGGGCGATTTCCCCGGGAAGAGTGACGAATCCTGTGACCCCTCCCGAGGAGTGGGCGATACCGCAACTCCATTTGAACACCTTCGGCGCGGACACCGTCTACCAGAACGAGTTTATCCGCGAGGCCGCGTCGATAGCATTCTACTGGTCGAATTCCCAGCTCTATATGGCGAGAGTGAGGATGGAAGTGACACCGGACACGAACCTCTCTCTCCTATCAGTACTGGAGGGCGAACGAGCCCGCACAACCGATACCCATACGTGTTCCCATGTTCGGCGACGGGCTCGCGAGAGGCCATCTCCAGACCTTCTTTATCATTCACAAATTCAATAAGAATCTCGACGCATTTTTCCAGTACGAGTACTTTGTTCCGCGTGACTTTTACGCGGACAAGGCACGAAGTGGTTAATTCCTGAAGTGGCAGTTACAGTACACGATTTACTGCGAGAATGTCAGATGTGGAAAAAGGCTGGAGGCTTGCCTCCAGCCTTTCTGCTTTCTGGCAGGGGGGAGAGGTCGGGATGATCATTATCCTGAAGGCGGGTGCGACGAAACGCGTGAAGGACGAGGTGACCAAGAGGGTCAAGGAGCTTGTACATGCCCCACGTGATCCACGGAACGACGAGGCATGTCATCGGCGCCGTCGGTGACGAGCGGGGAAAGTTCGTCCTTCAGTCGATCGAGTCCATGCCGGGGGTCGAGAGTGTCCTCCCGATCCTCAAGCCGTACAAGCTCGCATCGCGGGAGATCAAAGAGAAATCGAGCGTCATCCGGATCGGCGAGTTCATTTCGATCAGCGGGCGGGGAATCGTCATAATGGCCGAGCGCGGTCGAAAGCAGAGAGCAGATTCTCAAGGTTGCCGTCGCCATTAAGAATGCCGTCGCAAAAGTCTTGCGAGGAGGAGCGTTCAAGCCGAGAACGCCACCGAACGCGTTCCAGGTCATGAAACAGGTACCGGGAGAGCGTTGAAATCCGCCATGTGCTTCGGAATGCATTACGGCTGGGTCGTCCTCGGAGACTGCAGGCTCGTCGTCTTCGGTGCGCTCGGCCTCGCACGGTTCGGCCACACGATGGTCCTGCCGTCCATGCAGGCCGACCTCGGATTGACGAATACCCAAGCCGGTGTCCTCGCAACGGCCAACCTGGCGGGCTATCTCGTGTTCTCGGTGGTCGGCGGCGCACTGGTTGTGCGGTACAGACCGCGCATTGTCGTGACCGTCGGCTTGAGCGTCGTCGCGACCGGAATGCTCTTCTCACCGGCCTCTCGCAGAGCTTCGCGGAAGCGGCTCTCTGGAGAGCTGTCACTGGGGTCGGGAGCGGCGCGAGCAACGTCCCCGTCATAGGACTGCGCGCGGCGTGGTTCGTTCGGCGCCGATCAGGATTCGCATCCGGGATAGGCGTGACGGGATCCTCCGTCGCGCTCATCGTGCTCGGGCTCCTCGTGCCGGCGATACTGTCGGCATGAAGAGCGCATGGCTGGCGCGCCTGCTGGTTCATCTTCGCGGGCGTAACATACGGGCTCGCGCTGCTCGCGTATGCTGTCTTGCGCAACTGCCCTTCGGAAGTCGGCCTTCGCCCGATAGGGGCGGTCGATGAGAGCGATACGGCCGGTGCGAGACGCCGGGGACTTGAGTGGCGCAAAGTCTATCGGTCCGGCGTTGTGTGGCATTTGGGGTTCGTCTATGTCGCGATTGGATTCTCGTATATCATTTTTACATGACTTTTTTCTTAAGTACCTGATCGCGGAGGGGGTACACGCAGGCCGCCGCAGGCAGGCTCTTCATGATCATGGGATGGCTGAGCCTTCTTCTGCGGAGTTATATGGGGATCCGCATCAGACGTGCTCGGTCGCAGGGCAGCCCTCTGTCTTGTCTACGGGATGCACGCACTGGCATTTGGCCTGTTTGCGCTCTGGGCCGAACCGCCCGGTTTGTTTCTGTCGGCACTGCTCTTCGGGATCTCGGCGTGGAGCATCCCCGCCATCATGGCGGCCACGTGCGGAGACCTTCTCGGACCGACGCTCGCGCCGGCCGGAATCGGCTTCATCACCCTCTTTTTTGGAATCGGGCAGGCTTTCGGCCCGGGTCTCGCCGGGATGCTCGCCGAGGCCTATTCCTCTCTGGCCCCGGCGTTCCTCCTCGCGGCGGCCATTGCCCTGTGCGGCGCGATCGGCTGCACGTTTCTCCCTGCAACGTCCCGCGCGCGTTCGCGCTGAGCCGGGCTGTCGCCCACAATCGCGTCGATGTCGATTCTCCCCGCGATGTCTCGTAATAGTTCGACCGACACCCTCCCTCGCTGAATCTTTCGGAACGGCACGAGACCGAGCGTTCGGATGGCGCTCAGCTTCCTGATGATCACGGGGTTATCCTCTTCGCAGACGGTAAGGGGCCCGCGGGTACTTTGGTTGTACACGATCCCAACGATTCGAATGTTTCGTCGCGCAGCAGCCTCGATGGTCAGGAGCGTGTGATTGATCGTTCCCAGTCCTGCTCTCGCGACGATGACGATATCGAGATCGAGTGCCTTGATCATGTCAGCGACGAGCATCCTTCCGCTCAACGGCACCAGGAGACCGCCGGCTCCCTCGACGACGAGAAAGTCATGCCGCTCACGCAGCATCTCGTAGCAGCGGAGAATTTTCTTGAGCGATATGTGGCGGGATTCGAGGCGGGCGGCGAGGTGCGGGGAAAGGGGCCTCCTGAAAGAAAAGGGGTTGATGATCCCGAGGGGATCGCCGGCGCCGCTGACTCGCTTGAGGAAGAGTGCGTCATTGCCAGCGCACTGCACGGGTTTCATCACCCCACATCTGATTCCCCTCTCCCGCATACCGACGACGAGGGCAGAAGCGATCATCGTCTTGCCGATGTCAGTATCGGTCGCCGTGACAAATACCGCCCGTCTCATCCTCATCCGATCGCCGCTACACCTCTCTGGGGTACCGGAGCGATGCGACCATGTCCTGCACGTGCTGGGGCGGCTCTTTCGTGAGTTTGGAGACGATAGCCATGACGATGAAATTGATGAGCATGCCGATGGCGCCGATTCCCTCCGGGGATATGCCCCACCACCAGTGCGCGGGCACATTCATGGCTGGGTTGATGAACTTGAAGTACACGATGTAGGAGGCGGTGAAGATGATCCCGCTGAGCATCCCGAGGATCGCTCCTTCTTTCGTGGTCTTCTTCCAAAAGATCCCCATGATGATGACGGGGAAGAAGGAGGAGGCGGCGAGTCCGAAGGCGAAGGCGACGACCTGCGCCACGAAGCCCGGGGGGTGGATGCCGAGGTATCCGGCCACGAGGACGGCGAACCCTGCGGCGATCCGCGCAAAAATCAATTCGCTCCGCTCGGACATGGTCGGGGCGAAGATGTTCTTGATGAGGTCGTGCGAGAAGGCCGAGGCGATGACGAGGAGGAGGCCCGCAGCCGTCGAGAGCGCCGCGGCGAGGCCACCGGCAGCGACTAGCGCAACAACCCACGCGGGGAGTTTCGCGATCTCGGGGTTGGCGAGGACGATGATGTCGTTGTCGATGTACAGTTCGTTCTTGCTCTTTTCGATCGGGGTGGCCGGTGTCGAGACGACCCGTTCACCGTACTGTCCGAGAAGCGGTTTGCCGGCCTCGTCCTTCGCGAAGACGACCTTGCCGGTGAAGGCGCTCCCCTTGGCGTACTGGATCATGCCGTCGCCGTTTTTATCCTTCCAGGCGACGAGCCCGGTCTTCTCCCAGTTTTTGAACCACGATGGGGCTTCCACATAGGGCCGGTTGTGGAGCGTGGAGATCATGTTGATCCGCGCGAAGGAGGCGACGGCCGGGGCGGTCGTGTAGAGGATGGCGATGAAGAGGAGGGCCCATCCGGCCGATGCCCTCGCCCCCCGGATCGTCGGCGTCGTGAAGAACCGGATGATGATGTGGGGGAGGCCGGCGGTGCCGACCATGAGGACGAGTGTGATCGTGAAGACGTCGATCATGCTCTTGGTGCCCCCCGACGTATAGGCCGAAAAGCCGAGGTCTTTGTGGATCTGGTTGAGTTTGTCGAGGAGGTACCCGGCATCGGTCCCGAGGAGCCGCATCCCACTCTCGCTGAGCGACGCGCCGAAGCCGATCTGGGGGATCGGGATCCCGGTGAACATGAACGAGATGAAGATCGCCGGGATCAGGTACGCGGTGATCAGGACGATGTACTGGGCGACCTGTGTGTAGGTGATCCCCTTCATCCCGCCCATGACGGCGTAGAAGAAGACGATCGCCATGCCGATGATGACGCCAAGGTCGATGTCCACTTCGAGGAACCGCGAGAAGACGACCCCCACGCCGCGCATCTGCCCTGCGACGTACACGAACGAGATGAAGATGGCGCAGGCCACAGCGACTGCACGGGCAGCCTGCGAGTAGTACCGCTCCCCGACGAACATCGGCACGGTGTACTTGCCGTACTTGCGGAGGTAGGGGGCGAGGAGCATCGCGAGCAGCACGTAGCCGCCCGTCCAGCCCATGAGGTACATCGCACCGTCCCGCCCCATGAACGAGATCATGCCGGCCATCGAAATGAACGAGGCCGCCGACATCCAGTCCGCGCCGGTCGCCATCCCGTTGAGGACCGGGTGCACCTGCTTCGCCGCGACGTAGAAGTCACCGGTCGACCGCGCCTTCGACCAGATCGCGATCCCGATGTAGAGCGCAAACGACAGTCCGACGATTATCCATGTCCAGGTAATAATATCCATATGCTATCCCCTTTCTCTCATGTGTGCTGATCGTCTCATGCGCCCGCTCACCAGAGGGTCCGCGTCACTTCTCGTGCACGTCGTACTTCCGGTCGAGCGCGTTCATCAGCTTGACGTAGATCGCGATGAGAATCACGAACGTGACCTCCGATCCCTGGCTCGCAAACCAGAACCCCAGCGGAAACCCGAAGAACTTGATCGTGTCGAGCTGGTCCGCGATGAGAATTCCGCACACGTACGACACCGTGAACCAGATCGACAGCAGAATCACGATGTACGTCAGGTTCTCCTTCCAGTACGCTTCATATGTCTCCTTCGCTACCATACAGACCTCCTTTCCCGTGCTGACGTTTCGCCCTTCATGCCCGTGCCGCCGAGTCCGTGCGGTGCCCGCCTGACGGCGCTGATCGTGTCACGCGCAGGCTCGCCGTCACAACCACAGACTCACCGTCCGACACGACGTCTTAGGGAGTAGTAGTAAATACGACGCGCGACCCGTTTTGCACTGATCTTATAAATCCATAAAGAAATGTGATATAGTATGCGTCATGATGGATATGAAATTGAAACTCTTTTGCACGGTCGTCGAAACGAAGAGCTTTTCGAAGGCGTCCCGGATCGTTCATCTGAGCCAGCCGGCCGTGAGCATGCAGATTCAGGCGCTCGAGGAATATTTCGGCACGAAGCTCTTCGACAGATCGCGGGACACGCTGAAGCTCACGCCGGTCGGGGAAATCCTCTATAAAGAGGCGAAGCACGTGCTCGCGCACTACACGGATATCGAAAAGCGAATTGCGAAGATAACGGGTATGATGCGCGGAGGCATCACCATCGGAGCGAGCACGACGATAGGAAACTACGTGCTTCCCCGCATCATCATCGATTTCAAGAAGAGGTATCCAAAAATTGCAATCTCTCTGTGGATCGGCAATACGAAGAGGATAGAGGAGCTCCTTTCTTCGCAGCTCGTCGATTTTGGCCTCGTCGAAGGAGAAACGTCGCGGACGACGTTCAAGAGTGAGCCGATTATTTCGGACGAACTCGTTCCGATCGTATCCACCAATCACCCGTGGGCGAGGAAGAAGATGATATCGCTCTTCGACATCATCCGGGAACCCTTCGTCATTCGGGAGGAAGGGTCGGGAACGAGACAGAAGATCATGGACTATTTCGCATTGTACGGCTTCGGCATCGATGATCTGCACATTGCCCTCACCCTCGGCAGTACCGAATCCATCAAGGTCGCGGTCGAAGGAGGAATCGGTGTCTCCATTCTCTCGAAGTGGGCGGTCAGGAAAGAACAGGAGGAGGGAAAGTTGCACGCGCTTACGCTGAGGGAAGGGAATATCGTGAGAAAGTTCTCCCTCATTCTTCTTCCGAAGGCGATCCTCCCGCACGTTGCCGAAGAGTTCCTCATCTTCGTCAAAAAATATCCGCAGGAGATTATTTCCTCGGAAGAGCACAAGTAGGGGAGCCCCTTCGAAAGAATTCTGCACGGTGATCGCGGAGAGGCCGCCATCGTCTCCGCGCGTGGATAAACGGGTCGCGGTCCTCGCGCGCTCTCCGGTGGACCTCATGCGTTGTGTATAATAGGGGAGGGCCGAAGTGGCGGAACTGGCAGACGCGCTAGGTTCAGGGTCTAGTGGTCGCAAGGCCGTGCGGGTTCGACTCCCGCCTTCGGCACCAGAGGGATTCTCGCTATGAAAAAACTTTCTCACGTCGACGAGCAGGGAAGGGCACGGATGGTCGATATCAGCGGGAAGGAAGCGAGTGAGCGGTTCGCGGTCGCCCGCGGATCCATTTCGATGAAGCCCGAGACGCTCGCCATGATCCAGGAAAAGACGGTCCCGAAAGGTGACGTCTTCAGCGTGGCACGCATCGCCGGCATTATGGCGGCAAAAAAAACGAGCGATCTCATTCCCCTCTGCCATCCGCTCGCCATCGCATCGGTTACGGTCGACTTCACGATCGACGAGAAAAAAGGGAAGATCGATATCGAGTCGAGCGTGAAGGTCGCGGGGCAGACCGGCGTCGAGATGGAAGCGTTGACGGCGGTTTCCGTTGCAGCGCTCACCATTTACGATATGTGCAAAGCAATCGACAAGGAGATGGCAATCTCCGACATCGTCCTCGTGGAAAAACGGGGTGGCCTGAGCGGTACGTACAAGAGATCGTAGGTCCGGAGATAGAATGCTCGACGGCCCGTGTGCGTGAACGATCCGTCCTATGTGTAGCGCCGCACTTCGAAACGGTACATCTCGACGTCCTCGTGCGGAGCAATGCCGGCTTTCATCTTTGCGATGTTGAGCTGCTCCTCGACCGTGTCGACACCTTCGAGGTCGGGCAGCAGGAGTCCCCGCCTGAATCCACTCACGACGATGACACCGTATTTTTTCGGGTCGAGTTCCGATACGTCGGAGACCTTCTCCGGTGGAGAGAGCACATCGACGGAATAACTCAGCTCCGGCAGTTCCTTCTCCGACACGGGGGGGAACCGGGGATCCTCTGTGGCAGCGGAGATCGCATTCGCGATCGTCTCGAGACCGACACACTCGCGCGTCGGCTGGAAGGTGCCGATACATCCCCTCAGCCGCCCGTGTTTCTTGATGCACACGAAAACCCCGGCTTTACCTGTCATGCATTCGGGGACGTCCTCCAGGAGGCCGATCGTCTCCCTCCGTGTGATGTAGGCCTCGACACTCCGCTTCGCGAGTTCGACGAGGGGGTGCATTCACCTGTTCCTCGACAGGGAATAGTCGGCGATCCGGGAGAGAGCATACTTCGCGGGCGAATCCGGAAAGACGGCGAGCTGATCCTTCGCGCTCTCGATGAGCTGCCGGGCCCTTTCGAGCGACTGCCCGATGGTACCGTACCTCTCGAATAAACGAAGAATGCGTTTCAGGCCGGTCTTCGTAAAGCCGCTCTGGACGATTTGCCTGACCGCCTCTCTTTCGGAAGCGTCGGCGGTTTTGAGGAGGAGGATGAGCGGGAGCGTTATCTTTCCTTCCCTCAGATCCTTCCCCAACCGTTTGCCGAGACTGCCTTCGTCCGCGACGTAGTCGAGGATATCGTCTGTCATTTGGAATGCCATCCCCACATTTTTCCCATAGGTTGCGAGCGCGCATTCCTTCTCTTCCGGCAGCGAGCCGAGGATTGCGCCGATACGGCAGGCGGCTGAAATCAGCGCCGCGGTCTTGGCCGATATGATAGCCATGTACTCGTCTTCGGTGATGCCGGGATCGCCCGTGCGCGACAGCTGGAGAAGTTCCCCCTCGGTCATTCGCGTCGTCGCATCCGAGAGAGCCTCCATGATGCGCTGGCTCTTCTGCTGGACGGCAAGTCTGAGGGCATTCGAATAGAGAAAATCGCCGACGAGGATAACGACCTGATTTCCCCACACCTTGTGCGCAGGAATTTTTCCCCTGCGAATATCGGCGCCATCGACGACGTCGTCGTGGAGGAGAGATGCCGTGTGAATGGATTCGACGATGGCCGCGAGCGTCAGGCGTGCGTCCCCTCTGAAGCCCGCGATTTCCGCGCTGAGCAGGAGGATGAGCGGCCTCAGCCTCTTCCCGCCGCCATCGAGGATGTGATTGCCGATAAGCGAGATCGTCGACGCGGAGCTCCGAAAGAGATCTCGTATCCGGTCCTCCGTGCTCCCGAGATCGGCCTCGTACTGTTTGAAAATATCGTCCAAATCCACTGTTAATGGTAGTGTAGCGTTTTGGGGAATGTCAAGCGACGAGGCGGTCCGGGAGCCGTGCTCATGCCCTCATGCGTATGTCGTCGACGGGCACGCTCCGCGCCAATTTCTTTATGTCTTTCGGTCGGAACGCCCCCCGCTCGGTGATGATCGCCGTGATGTACCGGTGGGGGGTCACGTCGAACGCGATGTTCCGAGCAGGGACCCCGGGTGGTGCGATGGGACAGCGTCCAAGGACGGTCGTCACTTCCTCGGGGCTTCTCTCCTCGAGGGGAATGTGCTCGCCCGACGGGATCGAGAAATCGATGCTGCTCAGCGGAGCCGCGACGTAGAACGGGACCTTGTTTTCCCGGCAGAGGACCGCGAGCGAGTAGGTCCCGATCTTGTTTGCGACATCTCCGTTTCTGACCGTTCGATCCGTCCCGACGATGACGAGGTCTATTTCCCCTCTGTGGAGAAGCCAGCCCGCCGAATTGTCCGTGACGATGCTCACCGGGATTTCTTCCTGAGCGAGTTCCCAAGCGGTGAGACGCGCTCCCTGGAGCAACGGCCTCGTCTCGCTCGCGATGACCCGGATCCTCTTCCCCTGATCGCGGGCGACGAGCAACGGCGCCGTCGCCGTCCCGTAACCACCGGTCGCGAGCGAGCCCGCGTTGCAGTGCGTCAGAATGGTATCCCCGTCCTTGATAAACTGGGCGCCCCATTGACCGATCGCCCTGTTCACGGCGATATCTTCATCGCGTATCCGCCGAGACTCCTCGATGGCGAGTTCTTTCAGATCCTCTACGGGTAGGTGACGGTGATTCGAGAGGAGCCGTTTCATCCGCTCGACAGCCCAGCGGATATTGACGGCAGTCGGTCGAGTCGAAAGCATCTCTCCGAACACTGGTTCGAGCGCGCTGCGCAACTGCCGATAGGTTCGTGCCGTTACGTTTTGACAGGCGAGAGCGATACCCATCGCCGCCGCAATACCGATCGCGGGAGCCCCGCGGACGCGGAGTGTTCGAATGCACTCCGCGACCGTACGGTAATCATCACACGGAATATAGCTCACATCGAACGGGAGCTTCGTCTGATCGAGAATGACGACCTTCCCGTCGACCCAGTCTATCGAACGCACCATGTCAGTCCCCTATCGGTAGCGCCGCCGCAAAGACGAAAACGATAGCAAGTGCGGCGATCGATCCGATCGTCGCCCACGATATGACATTGTAGAATTTCGAATTCACGTAATTGCCCATGATCTTTCTGTCATTGACGAGTGAGAGCGCGTAGACGAGCACGAACGGGAGGAGAATTCCGTTCAAAATCGAGGAGAGGACCATCAGAAAGACAAGCGGTGCCTTCGGGATGAGGATGACGATCACTGCCGTGACGATCATGAACGTGTAGATCCACATGAACTGAGGGGCCTCGCTGAATGTCTTGTTGACGCCGCGTTCCCACCCCATCGCCTCACAGATATAGTACGAGGTTGCGAGCGGCACGATAATCGCCCCGAGGAGCGACGCATTCGCGAGACAGACGGCGAAAATGAGAAACGCGTAGTCTCCCGCGAGCGGTTTGAGAGCGAGCGCAGCTTCATGGGCTTCATTGATTCGGATGCCGAGCGGAAAGAGGGTCGTGGCACAAGTAACGATGATGAAGAACGACACGATATCTGTAATGCTGCATCCGATGAAGACATCGAGGCGGGATGCCTTGTAGTCTTCCTTTTTTATGCCTTTCTCGGCGATCGATGACTGCAGGTAGAATTGCATCCACGGCGTGATCGTCGTGCCGATAATCGCGATGCAGAGGATGATGTACTCCGAGTCCCACTGGATGCGGGGCACGAACGTCGCCGAGGAGACGGCTCCCCAGTCGGGTTTCGCCATGATACCCGACAGGACGTAGCCGAAATAGAGAAGGCAGGCGGCGAGGAGAATGCGCTCGACGGAGCGATAATTCCCCCGGACAACGAGGAACCAGATGAAGACAGCCCCGAGCGGCGCCATGACGTACTTGCTGAAGCCGAGGATCTCCATGCTGGCTGCCCATCCGGCGAAGTTCGCCACGGTCGTGCCGAAGTTCGCGACGAAGAGAATGGTCATCATGTAGAACGTCGATCTGACACCGTACTGCTCCCGAATGAGATCGGAAAGTCCTTTTCCGGTCACCGCTCCCATCCTCGCAACCATCTCCTGGATGACGATGAGGGCGATCGTGGTCGGGATCAGGGTCCAGAGGAGCGCATAGCCGAAACGCGCTCCGCAGACGGAATAGGTCGTAATACCGCTCGCGTCGTTGTCGATATTTGCGGTGATAACGCCGGGACCCATAATCGACAGAAAAATGACGAATCGTCGCCAGAGGCTCACACCTTCCTCCGTTTCCGCTTTGCTGTGGGTGGGAGGACACGGTCGAGGATGTCATCGACCGTGACGATGCCGAGCAAATATCCCTGGTTGTCGACGACGGGGATAGCCACCAGGTTGTATTTCGACACGATTTCGGCGACTTCGATTTCGTCTGCATCGGGGGAGACAATCTTGAGCTTCGTCTTCATGATATCGGCGAGTCTCGCATCGAGCGGCGCGAGGAGAAGGTCGCGCAAGGATACGACGCCTTTGATTTTATCGTCGGCATCGGTGACGTAGAGATAGTACACAGCCTCGACCTCCGTGGCGTCTTTCTTGAACCGCTCAAGGGCTTCGCTGACGAGCAGTTCCGGCGGATACGCAATAAACTCGTTCGTCATCAGACCGCCCGCCGTATCTTCCTCGTGGCCGAGGAGCTCCTGGATGTCCTCGGCGTCATCCCTGTCGATCTGCTCGAGGATCTCCTTGGCTTTATCGACCGGAAGGTCGCTCAGCACATCCGCCGCTTCATCGGGAGGCATCTCCTCTATGATGTCCGCGGCTCTCGGCGTATCCATGGTCGTTATAATGGCCGTCTGGACGTCCGGCTCCAATTCGGAGAGAGCTTCGGCGGCCGTTTCGACGTCGAGTTCCTTGAAGAGCGACGCCCCTTCTTTGCGGGAGACCTGACTGATGATGTCCGCGATGTCCGCCGGGTGAAGCTCCGATACCATCTGCCGCGGGACAGTGAGCGATATCGTGGTCAACTTCGGCTCGAGCGGCTGGATGTAGTTCCAACTGATGAGGTTGTAGGGGAGATGCTTCCTGAAAAGCCGCAGCATATCCTCGCCGCCTCGCTCTATGCCCAACCTTCGCATGATGCCGCGCATACCGACATCCACAGCCACGAGAATGGCTTCCGAATCGAATCCCTCGAGCTTCACATCGTTGACTCTGACCACTTTCGCGCCGTTCGCGTCCACGATCTGCTTGTCGAAGATGTCCCTCACGATGAGGAGATCCGTCTCGTTGTAATCGTAGGGACGGAGCCGGTCGCCGTAGATCTTCGCAGAGATGATCCTCTTGTTGAATATGTTCAGTTCCTCCCACGGCATGACGTAATTCTTCCGTCTTTTCTCGACGATGAGACCGGATACTTTCGGGAAGGGATCTCCCTTGATCATCATCATGTCTCGCACTTTTCCCAGTTCCTCACCCAGCGGGTCGAGGACGGGTTTCTTGAGCAGTTCGCTGACGAACAGTTCACCGAATAAGGGCATACCTTCGCTCTCCGGAACGTGACGGAATTGAGATCGGATGTGTCGCGTCTAAGTATAGCGCACGAAAATTTATTTGGGCAACATGAAATCGTCGTCATTCGATGTCATTTTCGCGTGCCCATAGTATAATGAACGCACGCACGGCGAGGTCGTCGCATGGATAAACTGATCATACGCGGAGGCCGGAAACTCAGGGGAGAGGTTGCGATCAGCGGCGCGAAGAACGCCGCTCTGCCGATCATGGCGGCGTCGCTCCTGGCGTCCGGCGAATCGATAATCCGAAGGGTGCCGCATTTGCGGGACATCATGACGATGGGCAGACTCCTCGCGCATCTCGGTGCGGGGTTTCACTACGAGCGGAGCAAGGCGCTCATCAGCACGGAACGGATCAACGTCTTCGAGGCTCCCTACGATCTCGTCCGAACGATGCGCGCATCCATCCTCGTCCTCGGTCCGCTCCTCGCCAAGTTCGGTCGTGCGAAGGTCTCCCTTCCCGGCGGGTGCGCCATCGGCGCGAGGCCGATCAATCTCCACCTGATGGGTTTGGAGAAACTGGGGGCAGAGGTGAAGCTCGAGGCGGGATACGTGGTCGCGAGGACTCGTCGGCTGAAGGGTGCAGCGATTTACTTCGACACACCGACCGTTACGGGGACGGAAAATCTCATGATGGCGGCGACACTCGCAAAGGGGACGACCGTTCTCGAAAATGCTGCCCGCGAACCTGAAGTCGTGGACCTTGCGGACGCGCTCGCGACGATGGGCGCCAGGATACGCGGAGCGGGAGAAAGCGTCGTCGAGATCGAGGGAGTGAACGAGCTGAAACCACTGGAACATTCGATCATTCCCGACCGTATCGAGGCGGGCACCTTCATGACCGTCGCCGGCATTACGGGTGGCGACATCGTCCTGAAAGAGTGCAGGATGGACCATCTCGATGCGGTCGTCATGAAACTCGGGGAAGCCGGACTACAGTTCCACGGCGGGGAAGGGGGCGTCCGCGTGATCGGGCCGGCCAGACCGAAATCGACGAATGTCAAGACGATACCTTACCCCGGCTTCCCGACCGATATGCAGGCGCAGTTCATGGCGCTCATGGCAGTCGCGGAGGGGACGAGCATCGTCAAGGAAACGGTTTTCGAGAACCGTTTCATGCATGTCGCAGAACTCGTGAGGATGGGCGCTGATATCACGGTTGAGGGCGGGATCGCGACAGTGAAGGGGGTTGGCCGATTGCACGGTGCGCCGCTCATGGCGACTGACCTGCGCGCGAGCGCGTCACTCGTCGTCGCCGCGCTCGCGGCGAAGGGCGAGACCGAGATACGGAGGATCTACCATCTCGACAGGGGATACGAAATGATCGAAGAGAAGCTGAGGATGATCGGCGCGGATGTGCGGAGAGTGAAAGACGAGTGAACCTAACCCACCATTCACGAAGGAACCGACGGAGAACCGCTTTTCAGGAGCGCAGATGGTGCGAGAACGATGACGGTTCGCTCTCCGTCACCGGATGTATGCTTCGGTGACGTAGCGTCGCATCATGCGGTGGGAATTGAAATAGTAGGCGTTCATGCCGATCGCGTTCTGCATCATCTCTATCCACGCCGGTCTGTTGTCATAATACAGAGGGATAATGATCTGTTCCAGTTTATCGTAGAGGTCATCGGCGTCCCGGGAGTCGACATTTTCGACGAGGGACGTCTCGACGGGATGGGGTCCGATCGACCAGCCCGTCCACCCTTCGATATGACCCTCGATCCACCACCCATCGAGGACGCTGAAATTCGGTACGCCGTTATGGACCGCTTTCATTCCGCTCGTCCCTGACGCCTCCCTCGGCCTCAAGGGCGTGTTCAACCAGAGATCGACGCCCGACACCATGGTCAGCGCTATGTTCATGTCGTAATTCGTGAGGTAGACGATGGTGATCACACCCTTGAGGCGTTCCCGCACCGAGAAGATCTTCTGGATCAGTTTCTTCCCAAGGTCATCCTTCGGGTGAGCCTTCCCTGCGAACACGATCTGAATTTTTCCGCTTCCGATCCGTCGCAGTCTTTCGACGTCAGAGAAAATCAGATCGGCGCGCTTGTACGCCGTCGCCCGACGCGCAAAGCCGATCGTGAGAACGTCGGGATCCATCCGGACACCGGCCGTCCTGAGGACGAACGAGAGGAGGGCGTTTTTCGCTTCCATGTGGGCATCCCAGATTTCGGATTTTGGTATGCGGGTTACCCGGACGAAAAGTTCGGGCTCGTTCGCCCAGCCCGGTAGGTACTTGTCGTACAACCTCTTGAAGCTGTCGCACGTCCACGTGTAGGAATGCACGCCGTTGGTGATGGCGCTGATCTCGTAGCCGGGGAACATGTTCCGCGACACCTCCCCGTGTTTCTTCGCGACCCCGTTGATGAACTTGCTCAGATTGAGGCCGAGTCGCGTCATGTTGAGGCTGTCCGCACCGCCGAGTTCCTTCAGCACCTTGAGGGGCACAATTTCGCCGAGGATTCTCACGACGAGATCGTACGAAAATCTGTCGTGTCCCGCTTCGATCGGCGTGTGGGTGGTAAATACGCAGAGATCTTTCACGCGCTCGACGTCCCACACAAGTTTCTCGTCCCACACGTCTTCGATCGGCCGCTTGAACCGGTTGAGGAGTTCGAGCGTCAGGAGGCTCGAGTGACCCTCGTTCATGTGGTACTTCTTGATCTCGAAGCCGAGTTCGTGGAGCATTCTCACTCCTCCGATGCCGAGGACGATCTCCTGCTTCAAGCGGTACGCCTCGTCTCCCCCGTAAAGGCAGTGCGTGATCTGCCGGTCCTCGGGCGCGTTTTCTTCGATGTCCGTGTCGAGAAAAAAGAGGGGGACGCACCCCTGCGTCAAACTCGTGACCGTATACTGCCAGGCCTGCACGAGAACGTCTCGACCCTCGATGGTCACGGCAACTCTCGTCGGCAGCAGGACCATGTGCTTTGAGGGATCCCAGGAGTACGGGTGCTCCCTCTGTCTGCCGGCATCGTCGAGTTCCTGAATGAAGTACCCTTTCTTCGTCAAGAGCGTCACCGCAACCATCGGGAGCTGAAGGTCAGCGGCCGTTCTGATCGTGTCCCCGGCGAGAACGCCGAGGCCGCCGCTGTAGGTGGGTATGTCGTTCTGAATGCCTATTTCCATGGAAAAATAGGCGATCTTGGGTTCTTTCGTGAGCTCTATCGGACACGCTGTTTTCATGGACGGAATAGTTTACGCTATCGGCCGCAAGGAGGACAATAACGTTCCCTCAGAGGGTATCCATGAGTTCGCTGAAATCCGCGATGTGCGCGAATTCCTCCGATGTCCCGGGTGGCAGTGCCGAATTAGCCCGCGATTTGAAGAGCAGGTATCTGATGCCGTACTCCCTTGCCGTTCGCAGGACCGCCTCGGTGTCATCGATGAAGAGCGTGCCGCGCGGATCGAAGCCGATTCGTCGCTCGGCGACGGACCAAAAATCGAGACTCTCCTTCGGAAATCCCGCATCGAACGAAGAGAGCACCGCATCGAAGTACTTTCCGATCCGCGTCTTTCTGAATTTGAGGTCGATCGATTTATAGTGGGCATTCGTCACTAAGGAGACCCTCTTCTTCAGCTTTTTCATGCGTTTCAGAAAGTCCTCGACGTGGGGGTGCACCTCTATGAGGTGCTTGATTTGCTCTTTCAGCGCCGGGATGTCGAGGTTGAGTTCGCGAGACCAAAAGTCGAGATCCGTCCACCGCAGCGTCCCCTCGTGGATCCGATACTTCTCCATGAGCTCCTGTTTCGCCCTGCCGAACGTCATCTGGTGTTTGACCGCGTACTTTTCAGGAACGAGGTGTTCCCAGAAGTAATCGTCGAAGTACTTGTCGAGGAGCGTGCCATCCATGTCGAGGAGGACATCGTCGATTTCGGCGAGAGGAATGCGATGGGTCATTGCGGCGGGGAGTTAGAAGGGGAGGACCTTCGGCAATCTCAATCCTTTCTTCCCCTTGAACATCTTGAGCATCTTCCGGATCTCGACGAACTGCTTCACCACTCGGTTCACATCCGGCACGGTCGTGCCGCTCCCTATCGCGATTCTCTTCCGACGGCTCCCGTTGAGGATCGTGTGGTCTCGCCGTTCCTTCTTTGTCATAGAGTTGATGATCGCTTCGACCTTGACCAACTCGCGTTCGTCAATGTCGAGGTTCTTGATTTTCTGAAACCCCGGAATCATCGCGAGGAGATTTTCGAGCGGTCCCATGCTGCGCATCTTTCTCAGCTGCTCCCTGAGATCATCGAACGTGAAGGCCTCATCCATGATCGTCTTCTGGATTTTCTCCGCCTCCTTCTGATCGAAGGTTCTCTGGGCCTGTTCTATGAGCGTGAGCACGTCTCCCATGCCGAGGATCCTCGACGCGATCCGGTCGGGATAGAACGGTTCAAGCATCTCGATCTTTTCGCCCGTCCCGATGAACTTGATCGGCTTTCCCGTCACCGAAATAATGGAGATCGCCGCACCACCCCTCGCGTCGCCGTCCATCTTCGTGAGGATGATCCCGTCGATCCCGATCCGTTCCTCGAAGTTCCTTGCTATCGTGACGGCATCCTGTCCCGTCATCGCATCCGCCACAAAAAGGACCTCCTTCGGACCGACGCGATCCCTGATCTCTCTCAACTCCGCCATCAGCGAATCGTCGACGTGCAGCCTGCCGGCGGTGTCGAGGATGACGACATCACGGGCATCGAGCTTCGCTTTCTTCACGGACTCCGCGCACAGTTCGACGGGGCTCCGCGCTGCCTTATCGTGAAAGACAGGGACGTCGATCTGAGCGCCCAATGCGATGAGCTGGTCGATCGCTGCGGGACGCTGAAGGTCGGCAGCGACGAGCATCGGCCTCCTTCCTTCCTTTTTGAAAAGGCGGGCAAGCTTTGCCGCCGTCGTCGTTTTGCCGGAACCGTGGAGACCAACCATCATAATGATCGTCGGCGGATTGGGGGCGAGAGATATTTTCGCGTTCGTCTTGCCGAGGAGTTCACAGAGTTCCTCGTTGACAATTTTGATCACCTGCTGACCAGGGGTGAGGCTTTCGAGGACCTCCTTGCCGACGGCCTTCTCCCGGATTTTCTGGATGAAATCCTTGACGACCCTGAAATTGACGTCCGCCTCGAGGAGCGCGAGGCGTATTTCTTTCAGAGCGACATCGACGTCCTCCTCTTTGAGAAGACCCTTCCCCTTGAGGCGTTTAAATATCGACTCTAATTTCTCAGTGAGCGATTCGAACATGGAAGGAAGCGATGCGCCGTTCTCTCACCGCCCTCGCGGCGGGTGCGTGCCGGGCGCATCCACCCCGCGTCATCCGGCAAGGAGCGCGTCCAACTTTGCTTTGAGCTGCTGTTTCGGAACGACTCCGACGATCTGATCGAGCTTCACCCCGTCACGGAAGAACATGATTGTGGGGATTCCCATGATCTTATACCTGCTCGCGATCTCCGAATTCTCATCGGTGTTAAGTTTGAAGACCTTGATTCTCCCACTGTATTCTTTGGCCAGTTCCTCGACGGTCGGCGATATCATCCGACAGGGTCCGCACCATGCTGCCCAGAAGTCGATCATCACAAGTCCCTTTTCTTTCAGGACCTCGGTATCCCAGTTCGCGGTCGTCGCTTCGAAAACACCTTCCGCCATTCTGACCTCCTCATGTCTGTCCGATGTGATAAAGAATTGTGTTTGATAATTATATTTGCGACTTTCGAGCTTTGTCAACGAAGCGCCGGTGTCGCGCACCGTCCGTTGACACCCCTCAGTTTTTTCTGCTATGTTTAACCATGAAAAAATGCCTATTCTCCTTGATTTTTTCACTCCTCCTCACTTCCCATATCGCACATGGATTCGAGATAAAAGGTCTTCAGCCCGTCGACCCGTACGGTGTCTTCACGACGTTCAGCGCAAACAGCCTGCCCAGGGGGAAAGCTGCTCTCTCGGCAGGCGCTGACCTCTCGATCGATCCAGACTACTACCGTGCTCTCGTCAAAGCGTCATTCGGCTTGACCGACAGCGTCGAGCTTATCATGACGCTCCCGTACGACTTCGGCGGCGATATGCGCGACGGTTTCGAAGATGCAGCCGTCGGTCTAAAGCACCGGTTTGTCAACGAGAGCACGTACAGGCCGTCGCTCGCTTTCCTCCTCGCCGCGTCCGTGCCTTCCGGCGCAGAGCACGTAACGACGAACGGTCGTTACGGCGGCGGTTTCATCGCGAGCAAGAAAGTGGGACCAATCAATGGCCATGTGAATTTGTTCTACACGGAGGCGGGGAAGAAACATCTGGATGAGGAGGTGGCATTCCTCGTCGGTCTTGACTTTGCGGCTGCCCACAACTTCAAATTTCTCGCGGAGCTCTACTGCAGGAAAAGTCACGAATCGGAAAAGATCGACCTTGTCGAGGCACGCCTGGGGTACCGGGTGAAAACAGCAGATCTGATCTACACGACGTTCGGCGTCGGGTTCGACCTGAAGAACAGAGAACCGGAGACTCGCGTCATGTTCTCGGCGACATTTCTGGCACCGAAGGAAAAGAAAAAGATCAAGAAAATTTACGAGGAGGAATAGCTGACGGATGTTCGATGTCGGGATGCCGGAACTCATCGTCATTTTTATCGTGGCGCTCCTCGTCTTCGGGCCGAAGAAGCTGCCCGAGCTCGGGAGGACACTCGGCAAAGGTCTCGGGGAGCTGAAGAGGGCGCTGCAGGATGTCAAGGAGTCCGTGGAGGACGAGCTGAAGGACGTCAAGGAGGTCTCCTCGGAGGTACGGGGCGCGGTCACCGACGTGAGGAGACAGATCGAAAGGGAAGTGAAAACGGCCGAAAAGACGGTCGAAAGCACGGTGCAAGAAGTCAGGGAGCACGTCGAGACTGCATCCGACGATATCGCCACATCGCTGGATGATGCCTCCAAAGAAATTCAGGATCATGCTCGATCGGGGAAAGAGACGTAAGCGGTCGCGTCCACTCCGATACCCCGGGAGATATCTGTAGTCCCGGCATGACGCTAAACCACACCCATTCGGCAATCACACACAATCGGTCGGTATGATGAGCGGAGGGTTAGCATGACGAACCAGAAGATGATGACGTTCATGGAGCACCTCGGCGATTTGAGGAAGAAGATCGTCGTCTCGCTCGTCGCGTTGTGTGTGACGTTCGTCATCACCTTCAACTTTTCCGAAGAAATCCTCGGGTTCCTCATGTTTCCGCTCCGCTACACGCTCGATTTTTCCGTGAGAGAGATGTACATGCACTACGTGTTTCAGGATAAACTGCAGATGACGAAGCTCGTTTTCCTGTCGCCGACCGAGGGCTTCTGGATGAACATGAAAATATCGATGGTCGCGGCCCTCATCCTCGCGTTGCCGGTCGTCTTCCATCAGTTGTGGAGCTTCGTATCGCCGGGCCTCCACGCGCACGAAAAGAAGTACGTCGTTCCATTCGTGCTCATCGCCACCGGACTGTTTCTCCTCGGGAGCGCCTTCTGTTTCTTCGTCGTTCTCCCTTTCGCCATGGGGTTTCTCCTCACCTACAAGGTGGGCGATTTCATGATGCCGATGTTATCGGTCGGTCAGTACGTCGACTTTTGCCTCAAGTTCGTCCTCGCGTTCGGCGCCGTCTTCGAGCTTCCGATCATCATTCTCTTCTTCACGAAGATGGGATTTGTCACGCCGCAGTGGCTCGCACGATACCGTAAGTATGCGATCCTCGTCGCTTTCGTCATTGCCGCGATTCTCACGCCGACCCCCGACGTGTTCAACCAGACGCTCATGGCGATACCGATGATCGTTCTCTACGAGGTCGGTATCCTCGTCTCGAAGATTTTCGTCAGGCCGGCGGTGCACTGATGTCGACGATCCGCGGGAAGAGCCTGAGAGCGACCGCTTTCGATATCGCGGAGGGGTACGTCGTCGTGAACCCGCTCTTTCTGAAGGGCCTCGAGATCGAGGCGCTGAGAGGTCTCTATCAGGAGATCTCGCGGGCAATGGTCGAGATTCGGGGCGAGAAATTCCCGCAGGGCGATACCCGCGCGATTCGGTTCAGGAACGCGCGACTGCAGAGGCTCAATGCCGCGCTCATGATCCTGAAGAATTTCGCGCGCGAGAGGAAGATCCTTCTCGTATGAGTCCCGGCTGTAGGAAAAGGGTGCGTGCTTCGACATGGAACCGGTAGGAGAAAGTCTCACAGCGAGGGACATCCTCCAGACACTCATCAAGGCGAGGAAGAACGTGAGGATGTACCCCGACAACAATCCGATGTATCTGAAGACGGTGGACGAGACGTTCGCCCGTTTCTCGAGGTATCTCGGGGAACACGAGGCGTTGACGCTCGCGATCAAACAGAACACTATCCATCACGACGGTGAAGAGATTTACGCCAATCCCGAGAAGGACGACAACTTCGCGCTCTTCTTCTTCAAGGATGGCGTGCGGGAACTGACCTTCAGGAGGGGGCTCAACCGCGACGAAATCGAGGAATTCCTGAAGATCATCGCGCAGGAGTTCGACCGGGAGCAGGTCGACGACGATGTCGTGACACTGCTGTGGGAGCGCGATTTCGAGAACATCCACTACGTCGTCGACGAGGCATTCCTCGTCGATATCGACGAGGAAGAGTATGAAAGAAAGGCTGAGGAGACGCTGAAGGAACGGCTTACCGACCCGAACGATCTTTTGCGAGCGTACAAGGATGGATTCCAGGGCGGCGAAAAGACGGACACCGCCGTCGTGCCTCTTTCTGACGGGGACCTCCAGATGCTCGTGAAGGAACTCGAAAAGGATGCCGCGGGCAAAATCGAGAAGCTCGTCGTCATCCTCTTTGAACTCATCTACCTGTCGGAGAAGCAGGCCGAAATCGAGGAAATTTTTCAGCTCATCAGAGAGGCGGTGCACTACTGCGCGCGGAGGGGCGACATCGCCCTCATCGTGCACATTCTGCATCGAGCCCAGCACGTTATGCAGGAGCCGTCCCTCAAGGAAGGCGGGAAGGATTACTTCACGATGCTCCGCTACGAGTTGGGGCAGGAGAGGGTTATCGCGTGTCTCGCCCACGTCCTCGACGTCGGATTGGAAATAGACACTGGCGCGTTCGGGCAGTTCGTCGGCTTCCTCGACAAGAACGCGATACCGTCGCTCATCCACGTGCTCGGAGAATTGAAGACCGTCCGGGCACGCAAGTACATCATCGATGCGCTGATCGCGCTCGGCAAAAAAGACATCCACGCGATCGCGAAGGGGCTCAACGACGAGAGATGGTATCTCGTGCGGAACATTATTTACGTGCTCCGCAAAATCGCGGACCGTCGCGCGACCGAGCATCTCCTCCGGGCGGTCAGGCACAGCGACTTACGGGTGCGGAAAGAAGCGATCAAGGCGCTCGGTGACATTGGCAGCCACGACGTGGTGCAGACGCTGAGGGAGTGCCTCGACGACGAGAATGGAGAGGTTCGCATCGCGGGCGCGAGGGCGTTCGGAACGATGGGGACGGAGGTCGCGAAGAAGATCATCCTCGAGAAGGCCTCGAATAAGGAATTCAGGGATCGGGAGTTCGACGAAAAGAAAGCCTTCTTTGAAGTTCTCTCGCGGTGGAAGGACCAGGCCGTCTTCGAGTTCCTCCTCGAGACGCTCAGGAAAAAGGCGCTTTTCAACCGGGCCCGGAACGAGGAAAACCGTGCGTGCGCCGCGTACGCCCTCGGGCTCCTCGGTCGAAAAGACGCGATCCCTGTGCTTCGGTCCGTGGGGGATTCGTGCGGCGACTTCCTGCGGGATTTTGTCCATGTGGCAGTCAGGAAACTCGAAGGTGATCAGTAGAGAGGACCAGGAAACCCTGCGCAGCGCGCAGGACATCATCAACCAGCTGTCCGTTATTCTCCGGAACGCGCAGATTCACAATCCGGGCAACGTTGCCGTGACGACGGCGATCGATAGGTTCCTCGCTCTCCTCAACCCGCTGATGGCGCGTGACGGGTCGCTGACCCTCCAGCTGGTCGGGGAATATTTTTACTGCAACGACGTTCGCATCCGGTATGCCCTCGAATATCTGCTGAACTTCGACTACCTCGCCCGGGAGTTCAAGAAGCGCGAGATCGGCACCGTCGTGTTCCTGCCGGGCCTCAGACCGTCCGATGTCCAGGCCTTCCTCAAGGGGTTTCTCGCTGCCGGATTCTCCTCCGCCCCCTTTGACGCACTGAGGGACCACGTGTCCCCGCTGGAAAGGATTCGGGTGGATATCCTGAAGAAGATCGCGGAGGGTGAACGCGACGACACGAGGAAAGTGGTCAAGAAAGTGTACTACAACGCCGTCTCCTTCTCGAAGGGCGTGATGACCAAGATCAAGTCCGGGGAAAAAGTGAACATCAGGAAGGCGAAACGCATCGTCGAGTCCATGGTGGACCACCTTCTCGAAGAGGAAAGTCTCCTCATCGGAATGACGGCGATCAAAGACTACGACGAGTATACGTACCACCACTCCGTTAACGTGAGCATCCTGTCCGTTGCGCTCGGACAGCGGCTCGGTCTGAACAAAAAAATGCTGACGGAGCTGGGCCTCGTCGCGCTCTTCCACGATATCGGCAAGATCGAAGTGCCGAGCGAGATCCTCAATAAGGCGACGAGCTTCACGGAAGAGGAGTGGAAGATCGTCAAGCGCCATCCGATATGGGGCGTTCGGGCCCTCCTGAAGCTGCGCGGACTCGACCCGACCGCCATCAGGTCGTCGATCGTCGCGTTCGAGCACCACATGAACTATGACCTCTCGGGTTATCCGCGAGTGAGGCGTTACGGTGATCTCGACCTCTACTCGAGGATCGTCTGCATCGTCGACCAGTACGACGCGATGACCTCCGCACGCGTGTACTCGCGGATCCCGTTGGCGCCCGACAAGGCTCTCAGTATCATGATGGAGAGGGCGGGGAAACAGCTCGACCCTCTGCTCTTCAAATTCTTCACCAATATGGTCGGCATCTATCCGATCGGCGCACTCGTCATGCTGAATACGCGAGAACTGGGGCTCGTGTACGAGAGCGATACTGTGTTTCTCGACAGGCCGCGGGTGCTCATCATCGTCGACCGAAGCGGCAATCGCCTCGAGAAGGGACCCGTCGTGAGTCTCACGGAAAAGGACCCCCACGGAAACTACCTCCGCTCGATCGTGACGACGCTCGATCCGAATAAATACAGAATCAACCTCGCCGAATATTTCCTCTAAAAATGCTGTGCAGGGGTTTAAACGTATGGCGAAGGCATTCGCACCAACGCCGGGAGCGACCGCGTGGGAACGAGCGCAATGCCTGCGCGATTCTTCGGATGGAGGGGTAGCCCGAGTGCGTCGCCGATGACAACGAGAATCGACCGCGCGAGGCTTCGATGAAGAGGTCGGCACGGACATTCCGAAGACTCTCGGATACGTCAGAGGAGCGTGTGATAGAGGCAACTCCAGTCTCTACGTGCTGTATCGGTCAACGTCTCTTCGATCAAGGGGGCTTTTATGAAGAGCTATCGCAAAGAGCTGTGGTTCGAGGTGCCGACACGCCGCGCATTTATCAATATTACGCCGCACGTCGAACAGTGCCTGAGGGAGAGTGCCATCAGGGAAGGTATCGTTCTCGTCAACGCGATGCATATCACCGCGTCCGTCTTCATTAACGATGACGAGCCGGGGCTTCACCGCGACTACGAGGTGTGGCTCGAGAAGCTCGCGCCGCATGAGCCGGTTTCGCAGTATCGTCACAATGTCGGCGAGGACAATGCCGATGCCCACCTGAAGCGGCAGATCATGGGCAGGGAAGTCGTGGTCGCCGTGACCAACGGAAAGCTCGATTTCGGTCCGTGGGAACAGATCTTTTACGGTGAGTTCGACGGCCGGAGAAAGAAGAGGGTCCTCGTAAAAATCATCGGGGACTGATTCGGTCACGTTCTCCCGCATCGTCAGCGCAAACCGGTCCGCTCAGGGCTGCCACGGGAGGGACGCATCGCTTTACACAAATTGGATTCTCGGTTTACGAAGAGATGTGCCTGAAGAAAGTTACGCCGATCGTTCGAAGTTGTTCCCCCGTTCGTCGTCGAATACGATGTCGCTGAAGACGACGGTCCTCACGCCCTTCGTCGACGGCAGCGGTGACGCGAAGGTGATCGAATCGTCGGATGCATCCTCGAGGATACCCAAGGCGATCGTCCGATCGTGCGCGTCGAGTCCGATAACGGTGCCGCTCCTGAATGCCGAGCGCCTCATCGCGAACGCCACGTTCCTGTAGACGAATGGCGCTTCGCGCGGCGAGAGGACGCACGCGTGGAGTGGAGCTGTACGAAAGTAGTCGCGGTATTTGTTCCTCCGGTACTGGACGCGCCGTGCAACTGGCCTCGGTGCGATATGGCGCGAGACGCTCAGTCGGTGAACGCGCATTTCGGGACATTGTCGAAGGATGGGCTCGAGTTCGCTCCCTTTTTGGATCGCGACGAGATGAGCGGGTGCCACCGCCCGAAGCTTAGAGATCTTCAGCCGCTCCCCCGCTTCCCCGTGGACGAGTCCTGACGTATCGATGAGGACGATATCGACGGAAGACCTCGCCGCATCGACCATTCGTTTCACGGTCGCCGTGATACCGGCGATATTCGTCGCCGGGTTGATGGTGCCGACAAAAGACATGCGCTCGAAGACAAAGCGGGCGATGTCGGCTTCGTTCCTGAACGTGTTCAGCGATATGGTTCCGGGCAAACCGAGCGACGACTGCCCGACGTCCGCATCGACATAGCAGACCGCCTTCCTTTGCATCACGAGCCTCCGCACGAGGTACTTCGCGAGCGACGATTTCCCCGAGTCGGTCTCGCCGATGAGCATCGTCACGCTGCCGGGGGTCTGGATTTTCGTGACGAGTTCATCCCATTCAGGTTCGGGAATGATCTCCATCGGTGCCTCTCCTGTTAGAGAATCATCTGTCAGTCGATTGCCCTTGACTCACACTATATGATGCCATAATATTATTCACACGCTGAAACCGCACGAAGGGAGGCCACAATGAAGAAATCAGAACTGATCGACATGCTCAACCGCGATCTCGCGGACGAGCACGCGGCCATCATTCGGTATCTCGTCCATGGATGGCTGGAAGGCGAGGACACTCCTCTCGGCGCGAGCCTCATCTCGAGGTCGCGCGAAGAGATGTGGCACATGCACTGGCTCGGGATGATCATAGGGAGATTGGGCGGAGACGTCAATTTCACGCCCGCGCCGTATCCCTTCGATCCGACCAACAGATCGACGATATTCGCGTCCTATATCGACTACGAAGAGAAACTCGTCCCCCACTATCGCAAGGAGGCGGCGGCGGTCGACGACCCGCACATAAAGCGGGTTTTGGAGAGGGAAGCGTGGGAGTCGGCGTACCACGCGAAGAAGTTCCAGCGGATTCTCGATAAATTGAGCCCGGAACTGGCTGCGGGCCAGCCCGGGGGAGAGCGCGAACTGCCGGAAGACTTTCTCGCTTTATTGCAGAAGGAAGTGACGAGCAAGTACCAGGAAATGCTCCGGCACATCGGCTGCTCGTGGGTCTATCAGAAAAAGGGAGTTGTCGCCTGGAATCTCATGGATCAGGCGATGGAGAAAATGAAGCAGCTCGCCCACTTTGCGGAAGACATCGCCGAAAACGGCATCGCGGTCGAGTTCAGGCCGGGCAAAATCGATATCCCGAAAGCGTTCGGAGGAGCGATCGAAAGAGCGGAAGGCGAAGCCCTGAAGTCGTGGAGGAGACATCGGAAGCTCATCCGGGAGAGCGAATTCCAGAAACACGCCGGTCTGGTCGTCAATCTCGATCTGACGATTCGGCAGGAAGAATACCAGGCACACGAGCTGAGGGACGTGCTGAAGGGAACGGGAGGGAAATGACCCTCCAACCGCAACGAACCGTCTTCCGATGTGCGGTCGTTCCCGCGGCGGTTGACCATGCGCGGCGCGCGGGAACCGATGTCCCTTCGATACGTTCTTTGCCGCGCGGTGATACGTGAGAATGGCGGAGCGAGTCTTCATCGATGAAGGCTCCCGTGCTGACGGAGGAGGGAGATTCAATGCTGTCTGAGAGAGCGGGCAGGATTCAACCATCGCCGACGCTCGCCATGGACGCTAAAGCGAAGGCGATGAAGGCCGCCGGCATCGATGTCGTGAATTTCGGCGTCGGCGAGCCGGATTTCGACACGCCGGAGCATATCAAGGAAGCCGCCGTGAAGGCTCTTCGCGACGGTTGCACGAAGTATACGCCCGTGGGCGGGATCGATCCGCTGAAGGATGCGATCATCGAGAAATTGCGCCGCGACAACGATCTCCGGTACTCGCGGGAGGAGATCATCGTATCGTGCGGAGCGAAGCACAGCCTCTACAATATCGCGCAGGCGTTGTTCAATCCCGGCGACGAGGTGCTGATCCCCTCCCCCTACTGGGTCTCCTATCCCGATCAGGTCCTGCTCAACGACGCGACGCCGGTTTTCCTGAAAACCGTCGAAAGCGACCGGTTTACACTCCAGCCGGAGGATTTGGAAGCGCATATTACGGAAAAGACCCGCGCACTGATCTTGAACTCCCCCTCGAATCCGACAGGCCTCACGTACGACCGTGAGAGGCTCGAGAAGATCGCAGAGATCGTCATGAAGCACGATATCTACGTGATCTCGGACGAAATATACGAAAAGCTCACCTATGACGGCGTTCCGCACGTGAGTATCGCGTCGCTGGATCCGGTCCTGAAGGAAAAGACGATCGTCGTCAACGGGGTATCGAAGTCCTATGCGATGACCGGATGGAGGATCGGATATGCGGCAGGACCGAAGGATGTCATTCGTGCGATGACGAATATCCAGAGCCAGTCGACGTCGAACCCGACATCCATCGCGCAGTGGGCTGCGGTCGTCGCATTGACGGGCCCGCAGGATTTCATCGCGACGATGCGCGAAGAGTTCGAGCGCCGGAGATCGTTTCTCGTCGATGAACTGAATGCGATCCCCGGCGTACATTGCCTGATGCCGACGGGGGCCTTCTACGCGTTTCCTCGCACGAACCACTTTTACGGGAGAGCGGCAAATGGCAGGACGATCTCGTCTTCCGCCGATCTCGCCCTCTACCTCCTCGAAGAGGGGAAGGTCGCTCTCGTACCGGGTGGGGCATTCGGGGACGACAATCATGTGAGGCTCTCCTATGCGACGTCGCTCGGCGAACTGAAGAAAGGCGTGGAGCGAATCCGCCACGCTCTCCAGAAGCTTTCTTGAGACAAGAGGATGGATTACGATCCGGGTTCGTCTCGATCATCGGGCGCCCCAATGTCGGAAAATCGACGCTCCTCAATGCGATCCTCGGGGAGAAGGTATCGATTGTCACGCCGAGGCCGCAGACGACGAGAAACAGAATAATCGGCATCAAGAATCTCCCCGATGCCCAGATTGTTTTCATCGACACGCCGGGCATTCACCGGCCGCGACATAAACTGGGCGAGGCGATGGTGCGGGCGGCGGTAAGCGCGTTAGGAGAGGTCGACCTCGTTCTCTTGATGGTCGAACCGGTGACGGATGACCCGGAGGATCTTCGCATCGTCGCGCTCCTGCGCTCCGTGCGATCCCCCGTCTTCCTCGTGATCAATAAGATCGACACGGTTCCAAAACGGCAGCTCTTGCCGGTCATCGACTCCTTTCGTGAACGGCATCCTTTTCAGGAAGTGTTTCCCATCTCCGCGCTGAAGAGGGACGGCATCGGCGAACTCGTCGAGACGATCCGTGCGACCCTCCCCCGGGGGCCGCGCTATTTCCCCGAAGATCTTGTGACGGACCAGGCGGAACGTTTCATGGTTGCCGAGATCGTCCGCGAAAAGATCATGGCGATGACGCAGGAGGAGTTGCCGTACTCCGTCGCGGTCGAGGTCGTTTCCTGGACCGAGCGGGAAGACGGCCTTCTCTCGATCGGCTGCAATATTTATGTTGAAAGAGAAGGTCAAAAAGCTATAATAATAGGGAAACAGGGATCGATGCTGAAAGCGATCGGTTCGGCTGCGCGCATCGATATCGAAAAGCTCCTTCATGCGAGAGTCTTTCTCGCTTTGTGGGTGAAGGTGAGAAAGAAGTGGAGAGACGACGATCACGTATTGAGGGACCTCGGATACAGGGCGTAACCGCATGTTGATACAGATGAAGGTCGAGGGGATGCTGTTCGATCCCCGCAGCAATATGTACATTCTCCTCCTCAAGGAAATCGACGGCAACGGTACGCTCCCCATCTGGATCGGAAAACCGGAGGCGGACTCCATTGCCCTCGCTCTCGGAAAAGTGGAAACGCCGCGTCCGCTCACGCACGATCTCATCAAGAACATCACGGACAGCCTGAAGGTGAAGATTACCAAGATAATCGTGACCGAAATTCTCGATAACACCTATTACGCGCTCCTCTGCCTGAGCGATGGGAAGAAGGAAACGATGGTCGATTCGAGGCCGAGCGACGCGGTTGCGGTGGCGCTGCGGGTGAATGCCCCCATATTTGTCGAAGAGACCATCATGGAGCAGAAGAGCGCCGACGAACTCGAGGAGTGGCTGAAGAATCTGAAGCCAGAGGATTTCGGCACCATCATGTGATGCTCAGGCGGACAGAAGGGATCGTCCTGAGGACGTTCCCTTTCGGAGAAGCGGACCTCATCGTTACATTCCTCACCTCTGATTTCGGCCTGACGAGAGCGTTTGCCAAGAGCCCTCGCAAAATCGGGAGCAGATTCGGGAGCAGCCTCGAGCCGCTCACCTGTGTACGGCTCTCCATCTGGGGAAAGGAAGAGGCCGCTCTCCCAAAACTGACCCAGGCGGACATCGTCCGTTCCTTTCAAACGATCAGGGACAATTTCATGGTGTTTCTCGAAGTGTCGGACATCGTCGAGCTGACCCTGAACCTTCTCCCCGAGAGAGAGGCGAACGGGAAGATCTATGCGCTCCTCTCGAATACCCTCGGGGCGCTGGAGCTGTTGCTCTCCCGGAAGAACAGCCGTCCGAACTCGGCGCGAAAGGCAAACGGAGGCGCCGACAGAGGAGAGGGCATGCCCGATGCTGTTGCCGTGCTGATGAATCAGTACAGGGCGAAAGTTCTTTTCTTCGCGGGATTCGCGCCGAAACTGGACGCCTGCGGCAGGTGCGGTGAGCAAGGCTCCCGCTTCTTCGTATCCGAAGGTACCGTTCTCTGTGAGGTCTGTGCCGAAAGTGCCGATTCGCCGTTGGCGGTATCGGGGGCGCTGATCGCGCTGTACCGCGATCTACTTACGTGGGACACCTCGATGGTACAGAGGATAAAACCGTCGAAGGTGCTGAACAGAGAGCTGTCGGAACTCTTGCGCCTCCACGTGCGCACCATACTCGCGAAGCCGCTCAATGCCGAAGCCTTCCTCTGCGCGGCCTCCGGGAAAATATCTTTATCTTTAAAGAATAACGAAAGAATAATGAGTGAAGAATTGTAAGGAGGAAAATTATGGAACATGTTCTTCTGAAGACGGATTTCACGGATATCGGGCCGATGAAGCGCGGCAAAGTGAGGGATATCTACGACCTCGGCGAGCACCTACTCCTCGTCGCGACCGATCGAATATCGGCATTCGACGTGGTACTCCCGAACGGGATACCGGGAAAGGGGAGGGTCCTCACGCAGATATCGCTCTATTGGTTCAGGCAGATGGCGCACATCGTGCCGCACCACGTCGAAGCGGCCGATGTCAGAGATTTTCCGGAGAAACTCGCGAAATACGCCGACATTCTCGATGGGAGGGCTATGCTCGTGAAGAAGGCATCACCCATCCCCGTCGAGTGCATCGTGAGGGGATATCTGTCGGGGAGCGGGTGGAAGGAGTATCGCGAGAAGGGCTCCGTCTGCGGAATCCCATTGGCCCCGGGTTTCGTCGAATCCGATCGGCTCCCTGAGCCTCTCTTCACGCCGAGCACGAAGGAAGAAGAAGGGCACGACATCAATATTCCCTTCGAAGAGGTCGAACGAATCTGCGGGCGCGACCTCGCGGAGAGGCTGAGAGAGACGAGCATCAGCGTGTATACGCGTGCGAGGGATATCGCGCAAGAGAGGGGCATCATCATCGCCGATACGAAATTCGAATTCGGGTTCTCCGGCGAGACGTTCATGCTGATCGATGAAATACTCACGCCCGATTCATCCCGTTTCTGGTCAAAGAAGGACTACGCGCCGGGTAAAAGTCAGGACAGCTACGACAAACAGATCGTGCGGGACTACCTCCTGACGCTCGATTGGGACAGAACCTACCCGGGCCCGCAGCTCCCGGCCGAAATCATAGAGAAGACCGCGGCTCGTTACCGGGAGATTCTCGAAATACTGACAGGATAGGGATGGCTCCGCACCGAAAGGGGATCACGGGAACGACCGCGTTCACCATCGCATTCGTGAATTCACCCGCGGTTTCCGCAGCAGGACGTAGGGAGGAAAGGTTCCTACAGACGGAGACGTCTCTGTAACTCGATCAGTTTCCCGAGAGCGTCCTCCGGCGTCAACGTATCGATATCGATCTCTTTGATCTCGTTGATGACCGAGTCGGTGAGGGACGAGAAGAGGTCGAGCTGCGCCGTCCCCTTCTTTTTTTTCCGGTCCGCGAACTTCGGCTTGCCAAGCTCGTTCAGCTCCTCTTTCTCGAGATTCGCGAGCACTTCCTTCGCCCTGCTGATGATGGCATCGGGCAATCCCGCGAGCCGCGCGACCTGAATGCCGTAACTCTTGTCCGCCGGTCCCTTCTCGATCTTCCTGAGAAAAATGATCTCGTCTCCCCATTCCTTGACCGCGATATTGTAATTCCTGACGCCGTCGTGGATCAGGGAGAGTTCGGTCAGTTCGTTGTAGTGCGTCGCGAACAGCGTGCGGGCGTGGAGAGTAGTGAGAATGTGCTCGGCAACCGCCCACGCGATACTGATGCCGTCGAACGTGCTCGTCCCCCTGCCCACTTCGTCGAGGAGGATGAGGCTCCGGGATGTCGCGTTATGGACGATATTCGCGACTTCGATCATTTCCACCATAAAAGTGCTCTGTCCCCTCGTGAGGAAATCGGTTGCGCCGATCCTCGTGAAGATCCTGTCGGCGATGCCGATGCGGGCGGCGGAAGCGGGAACGAACGACCCCATCTGGGCCATGATCGCGATGAGGGCGACCTGTCGCATGAACGTCGATTTGCCCGCCATATTGGGACCCGTAATGACGAGGAGGCGATCGGTGTCATTGTCCATGTAAATGCTGTTCGGAATGAATTGATCCGCGGTAGGTATCCGCTCGAGAACGGCATGCCGGCCGTCGGCGATCTCGATGACGCCGGAATCGTCGACGACGGGCTTCACGTACTGATGCCGCTTCGCGACGACGGCGAGCGAACAGAGGAAGTCGACGATCGCGAGAGCGGAGGCGGAACCGAAGAGGGCCGAAGATTCCCGCTGCACGAGATCGAGGATGCCCTGGAAGAGCTCGAACTCGAGATGCTTGAGCTTCTCTTCTGCGCCCAGCACCCGCGCCTCGTATTCTTTGAGTTCGGGGGTAACGAACCGCTCTCCGCTCACGAGGGTCTGCTTTCTGATGTAGTCGTCGGGGACCATGTGGAGATTCGGCTTTGTAATTTCGATGTAGTAGCCGAAGACCCTGTTGTAGTTGACTTTGAGCGACGCGATCCCCGTTCGCTTCTTTTCCCGCGTTTCGAGGTCCGCGATGAACGATCTTCCGCTCGTCATCAGGGTTCTCAGCCCGTCCACTTCATCATGGTAGCCGTCCCTGATGATTCCCCCGTCTCTCAGAGAGAGAGGCGGCGTGTCGACGATGCTCTTCTCGATGAGTTCCCTCATGGAGGGGAACTCCGAAAGGTACTCCCCGAGCATCCGCAGGAATGCATTGCGAGAGCGCCCGAGCGATTTTTTGATGGCCGGCAGGACGGCGACCGAATTTCTGAGCGCGATCAGATCGCGCGCGTTCGCCGTTTTTGCGCTGATCCGTGTCGTGAGGCGCTCGATATCCTGGACTTTACGGAGAGCCGATCGGAGTTCCTCGAGCACCTCGAAGTCCTCGGTCAGATACTCGACCGCTTCCGCCCGTCTGGCAATGTCGCCGATGTCGGTGAGCGGTTTCGTGATTGACGAGCGGAGGAACCTCCCCCCCATGGGCGTGAGGGTTTCATCGAGAACCCAGAGCAATGTGCCTTCCTGCGACCCGTCCCGGAGGTTGCGGGTCAATTCGAGGTTCCGCTGGGTCGGGGCGTCGAGGAACATGCACGAGTCCTTCCTGAGCTGCGAAATCTTCTTGAGAGAGAAGGTCTCCCTCTGCGTCTCGACGAGGTAGTTCACGAGGGCGCCAGCGGCCGAAATGGCGGCAGTCATGCCCTCGCAGCCGAATCCTTCGAGCGACGACATCCCTAACTTCTCGAGGAGGACTTTGTACGCGTCGGCGTAATCGTAGTGCCAGTCGTCGCAGAAGGAAATGAAATACGGTTTCAGCGTTTCCCGGTAATGGATACTGGACTCGATACTCCGGGGGAGGAGGATTTCCCTGGGTTCGAATCGGCAGATCTCATCGGCGACAGGGTCGGTCGTCTCGTAGAGCGTGAATTCGCCCGTCGAAATGTCAGAAACCGCGATGCCGTGGTGGTTGGAGGAGGGGAAGATACTCATGATATAGACGTTCTCTTTCGGATTGTCGGGAGTCTGCGTGCCCGGCGTTACGACGCGCACCACATCCCGCTCGACGATGCCCCTGCTGTTTTTTGGATCCTCCAGCTGTTCGGAGATAGCGACCTTGAAGCCCGCCTTGACCAATTTCAGGATATACGATTCCGCGGCGAAGAAAGGGACGCCGCACATCGGCACCGGATTCTCTTTCGATTTATCGCGCGTCGTGAGCGCAATCTGGAGAATTTTCGAAGCCGTTTCGGCATCTTCCCCGAACATTTCGTAGAAGTCGCCGAGCCTGAAGAGGAGAATGGCGTCGCTGTACTTCTCCTTCAGGGTGAAATACTGCTTCATGAGAGGCGTCAATTCGGTCATAGGAGATATTAAATACGATACGATCGCGAAAGTGCAATAAAGGCCAAATAATCACAGGCAACGGCCTGTTATCGGTCACGATGGCATCTGCCGAAATCCGCGCGAAAATTGTTCTTGACAGCATGAGAAAATATATATATAATTTAGTTAATAAATAGAGAAAGGCTCCATATCTTGTGATGATGGAGCCATAACGCATAAGAAATAAGCGATTTGCGCCTGTTATCCCGATAAAGCCGATCCCACCTCTCGGGGGGAGCGGAAAGTGACGGATGCCGAAGGTGACGGGGCACAGCCGAACTGCCGAAGGATATGAAACAGGCTGTTCGGCTTTTTTGTCGAGGAATTGAGACGGCAGGAGAGAGGAGGACAAGATGATGAAAAAGCTTTTTGTGTACTCATGCATATTCGTTTTCGTGTTTCTCGGCGGGTACGCGCTCGCCTGGACGCCGAAAGCGGTGAAAGACGATCCACTCGTCAGAATGCCCGGCACGCAGCCGCCACCTGAGGGGGCTGTCACGCTCGAGGCGCCGACCCGATGCACGAATTGTCACGGGGGTTACAACGCGGCGATCGAGCCGACGTACAACTGGAAAGGATCCATGATGGCACAGTCTGCGCGCGACCCGCTCTTCTGGGCCTGCCTGACGGTCAGCGCACAGGATTCGATCTGGGCAATCGGCAGCCCGAACGCGACCGATATCTGTCTCCGCTGCCATTTACCGCAAGGTTGGATCGAAGGGCGTTCCGATCCGACGAACGCTTCTCTCATGAAGGGGGACGATTTCTCTGGGGTACACTGCGACGTGTGTCATCACGCATTCGACCCATTCTTCGAAAGCACCTACGCCGGCAGCCGGGAAGGGAGCGACTGGTTGAACTACTGGGATGAGACTAATCTGAGCCGTACGCCCTCGAACACCGCTGCGCTGAAGACGTACACTGCGGACAAGTCTCTCTCTCTCGGCGTTCGAAACTTCAACGGGACGCCGTTTTTTGGAGCGAACAATCAACCTATCAGTCCGAACTATACGGAAAATGCATCCGGACAGATGTTCCTGAGTGGAACGCGCGACAAGCGGGCGTCTTTTGCCGACGCGTCCGCGCGACACAATATTCTCTACAGCCGCTACCACAAGTCCAAGTATATGTGCGCGACCTGCCACGACGTTTCGAATCCCGTACTGGCGAATTTGGGAGCGAATCCGACACAACCCCTCCCGACGGAGGTGAATCCCGCGTATTCGTTCTACCACGTCGAGCGGACGTTCTCGGAGTTCATGCTCTCTGCGTACGGACAGCAAGGGGGGGCCCCCGGCGTCGGTCCGTTCGCGCCGAGCGTATTCAAAACGTCCACCCCCGGGAACTATATCTCGAAGTGCCAGGACTGCCACATGAAAGATGGAGTAGGGAAGGCGTGCAGCCAGAACGACGGCGTGAACAGACCGAGCGGCAGCATTGAGCACCCGAAGAGCGGACAACCCATTCACGACCTGACCGGCGGCAATGCCTGGATTGCCTCCATCCTGGCGAGTACGGTATCGGGATCGCCGAACTATAACGCTACGAATGCACAGCTCCTTCGGCAGGGTCCTTTGGTCCTCACGCTCGACCTCACGCAGGGTGAACCCCTCGATCCGTCTGCGCTTCTCGGTGGAGCAGACCGAGCAAAACAGCAGCTCAGGATGGCTGCCTCCATTCAAAACGCAACGTACGACGCAGCGTCCGGCGGTCTCTCTTTCAGGATACAGAATCAGACCGGCCATAAGCTCATCTCCGGTTTCCCGGAAGGGAGACGCATGTTCGTCAATATTAGGGCCTACGATAGCGCAAACCGTCTCCTCTATGAGGTGAACCCG